>Ga0187782_10002329_pt1 | contig 13998 bp, 9 predicted proteins | sample 0715_SJ02_MP15_2_FD_132454 | JGI IMG/M metagenome (GOLD analysis project Ga0187782, IMG submission 132454) | Tropical peat soil microbial communities from peatlands in Department of Meta, Colombia - 0715_SJ02_MP15_20_MG | ecosystem: Environmental > Terrestrial > Soil > Wetlands > Peat | place...
CCGCTGGACGAAGCCAACGTGGGGCGGTTCACGAGACTGATCGGGGAGATGAGCGCGCAGACGCAGTTCATTGTGGTGACGCACAATCGCAAAACCATGGAGACCGGCAGCGTGTTGTATGGGGTGACTATGCAAGAGCCGGGCGTGTCGAAGATTGTCAGCGTCAAGTGGGAAGGCGAAGAGGCGCCCAAGCGCAGACAGCGCGCGGCCACAGCGGCGTGAGCGCGATTCCGGCAAAACTGAAAACAGCTTGGTTTCCGTGGTTCATGTCGGCGATAGTATTGATGCTTCGGCGCTGGAGCTTGTGCGAGCAGCTGAAGTGGACCGCCACTAGTAGTGAGCGCGAAGAAACGCTAAACTAAGTTAGCCGTAGCTGTTGTGCGCCCGTAGCTCAGCTGGATAGAGCGCTTGCCTCCGGAGCAAGAGGTCGCGTGTTCGAATCACGCCGGGCGCGCCACCTCTTTTGATTCCCCAATTTCAGTTCAGCGAACCGCCTGTGTTGGCCGATTTTGGCGGCTGGCGGTGCTAGCTGACTGATTGGGAAGCGGCCGCGGAGTAACGTCCGCGTTGACGAGACCCAGGGCCCACTGAATGGCCTGCGAATACATTTGTTGCAAGCGAGGATCGTCCCAGTTCCGCTCGACATGGCCGAGGGTGGAGTAGTAGACGCGGCCTTTGCCGTACATCTTGGCCCAGGTGATCGCAAAGTCATGGTCGCGGCGATGCACATGGGGATTGTTCAGGTCTAATTTGGAGGCGTCGAGGCGCATGAGCACGCGCAGCTTGTCGCGGGAGAAATCCTTGATCTGGTAAACCTCATCGCGAAGGACAAAGGAATTGGGCCAGGCTTGCATGCCGGGGAAGTTGGGATCCTCCACGATGATGGGAGCGTCGAAGGTGCCCCAGGGATGCTCGTCAAAATAGCCGCCGATCATTTCACCGTATTGGGGCCAGTCAGTGAATGTGATGGTGGCACTGTGAACACCGACAAACCCTTTGCCGTCGTCGTGAACGAACGAAAGAAGAGCGGCTTTCTGCTCATCATCCATTTCCAGGTTGCCGCCGGTATAAAAGAGGACCGCGTCGAAATCGTTCAGGTTCTTCGCGTTGAACTCGAGTTTTTTCTTGGTAAGCGGTTCAGTGTCGGTGCGGATGACGGTGTCCCACAAATCTGATTCCCGGCCGAGGCGTTCGATCGTTGCCATGGCATGAGAAACGGCGTCATGGCGGTAGCCCTTTTCCTCGCCGATCACCAGCAGATGCTTCCTGAGTTGTACGCCGGATTGGGCGAAGCAGTTGCTGCACAGGACGGCAGCGAAAACAGAAAAGACTGTCATATGGAAAAGCTTCATTTGTGGCTATCCTTTGGTTCGGAGACTTTGGCTCCTTCACCCAGCCAGAGTATCGCGTTGGCGAAAAGTTTATTCTGAATTGGATTTCCGAAGATGTCTTCGCCATGTCCCATATTCAGATAGACCATGTGGTACTTGGTGTTGGTCCAAACCACCGGCATATCTCCCTGGGTTATCACGTCTTTCACACCAAGCGGGTAATTCGATGGATCGAGAGTGACCAGAACGCGAACATTTTTGTTCAGGCGTGGGCTGGGTTTCCACTGGTACCACTCATTGGAGGGGGCTTGATAGGCTTCCGGCATGCCACGAGTAACGGGATGATTGTGATCATCGACTACCAGTTTCGCAGGTTGGACCGGCCAATTGTTGGTGAAGAAGACAGCGCCGCCTAGAAAATCCACGAACCAGGGCCAATTGGTGGAGGCATCGTTGTACGCGGCAACATGGAAGCCCAGCCAGCCACCGCCATGTTCCATATAGGTTTGGAACGCGGCGCGCTGCGCGGCGGTATGGGGAAAATCGTTGATCCACAGAATGAGTGGGTATGGCTTCAGGTCGTTGGCGTTCAGGTTGTCCCAATTCGTGGTGGTGTCGAAGACGAAATTGTCTCTCTTAGCCAAGTCGCGGAAGAATGCTAACGCTTCATTGCCGGTACGAACGTGGTCCGTTTCTACATTGGTGGAATAAAACGCGAGTGCGCGAAAGTTCGGACCCTGGGCGGTGAGGTGGCCGATCCAGAGGAAGCACAGGAAGAAGACTTCGCATATAGGACCTGCGATGACCGCGAGAACGAGTTTTGAGCGGGATTTGCCGGCGAAGAGAATCTCCACGACATGCCTCCTATTTACCGGCAGCCCAAAAGATCGAGTTTTTGAAGATCTGGGTGAATGCCGCGCTTTGGAACAACTCAGGGTGATGACCCATGAAGATATAGATATTGCGGGCTTTCATGTGTTCGTTGGTCCAGATGACCGGATGATCGCCCATCTTGATATCAGTCTGGGGACTGTAGGAGTTCTCGTCGACGCTGGCGAGCACATGAACATTGGGGCGGGGCGATTTGTCGTAAGTGTAAAACTCTTCACTTTCGATGACGAAGGGCGATCTCACGCCAACCATGGCAGGATGATTTTTGTCTTCGACGGTGACAGTGCCGTTAACGAAGGTGGGGATGTAATTCTTGAACCGGATGCCGCCCATGAAATCGCGGAACCACGGCCAGATGGGATAGCCATCGAACTCACCGAGCAAGGTGGCGTGGTGCAAGCCGATCCACCCGCCGCGGCCTTGCTCCATATATTTGGTGAACGCGGCCTTGGCGGTATCGGTCCACATGTACGGTGGATAATTCAACTGAATGAATAAATTGTATTGGGCCAGAAATGCGTCGTCGATTTTGTCGGTGTTTTCGACGTAGTCGACGCTGAAATCGCTTTTCTGTGCGAGTGCGCCAAGCCACAGCTTGGCGGCATCGACAAAAGGCTCGTGGATGCCACCATGCTCGGCTAGTGCGATCACGCGAAACCGCGGTATGGTCCGTTGACCCGAGGCGACCGTGCCAGAGCAGGCGAACACGAAAAACAGACACAAGAGCGCAAGTGGGTTGAGGGTACATCGCTGGTTTATTCTGGGCGGCATCGAAAATCCTCTGGGTAACCCGCAAATTTGGCATTGCCAACGGGGGCTGGCGGTGAGTTCTCAAGTGGCATGGGCGCGCGGGTAATCTGTGGACTCCGCCAGGAAGACATGTATCTCCGTCGTCGCACTTCCATGGTCAAAATAACAGCAAGCCAGAAGCTCCTTCAAGAACTGAATGAAGAAAAGATCGATTACAAAGTCGTTGGCCAGGAGCTCGGCAATTGCCCACAAGCTTCTATTCCATTTCGAAGGTGACAAACGTCAATTTGCCGTTGCGCTCGACCTGCAGCGCGGCGGGATCCCCAGGGTTGAGTTTGGCGAATGCGGCGCGCAGATCGTCCACATTTTTGATGGGAGCGCGATTGAAACCGTGGATGATGTCGCCCTCGAGCAAGCCGGAATCCACGGCAAGACGATTGGCGACGGTCGCGGTAACCAGAACGCCTGAGGAAATGCGCAAAGGTCCAATAAGTTCTGCAATTTCGGGAGTGATGGTGGCGCCAATGATGCCGAGACGAGGAATCAAATCCTTGGCTGGATTGGAAAGGTCTGCGAGACGGCTGAGGTCGTGAAGAGGCTCGACGACGGGCACCTGCAGGTCGATCTGCTTGTCGCCGCGAAGGACCTGCAGACCCACTTTGTTTCCGTTGCTGCGCAGGTACAGGCTGAGAGTGAAAAGAGCGACGTTGTCAACCGGCATGCCATCGATACTTTCTATGACATCGCCGATGCGCAGGCCGGCTTGGGCGGCGGGGCCACCTTCATCGACGTCGGCGACGACCACGCCGGGTGTTCCGGTTAAGCCCAGACCGCCGGCGAGATCAGGAGTAAGGGATTGCAGGTCGGCGCCAATGGCACGACGGCGCACGCGACCGTATTGGCGAATCTGTTCGTAAGCATAACGAACAATGCCGCTGGGAATGGCGAAGCCGATGCCCTCGTTGCCTCCGGATTTCGAGTAGATGAAGGTGTCGATGCCCACAACATTCCCATCGACATCCACCAAGGGCCCGCCGCTGTTGCCCGGGTTGATGGCCGCGTCGGTTTGGATATAGACCATGGGGTCGTCCGGATCAGGCTGGCGCAGAACGGAGCTGACCAACCCAAAGGTGACCGAGTTTTCCAGGCCCTCCGGGCTGCCGAATGCCAACACCACTTCGCCTTTATGAAGATGGTCGTAGCGGGCGAAGGGGAGAGTGGGTAAGCCGGTGGCATCGACCTTCAGAACCGCGAGATCGACGGTTTTGTTAGAGCCAACAACACGGGCATTCAGGATGCGGCCTTTGGATTTCAGCAGCGAGGTAGCTTGTGATTCGTTCCCGATTTGCGGGGACAGGGCGACGCGCACACGGTCGGCGCCTTTGACGACGTGAAAATTCGTGATGATGTATCCGTCGGAATCGATGATCACGCCGGAACCAAGACTGCGTTGACGACCAAAAGGAGCGGGGGCTTTTTCGTCTTCGTCATCTTCGTCGGAGCCGTAGCCGGTAACCAGCACTTCCACCACGGCGGGAGAGACGCGCTTAACCAGCGACTCGAAGGCGCCACTCATCTGGTGCAGTACGGTTTCCTCGGCTTTCGCGGTTTCCTCGGATGTCGCAGGGGGCGTTTGACAACGAGAAGGATTTGCAAAAAAGGCGTTGACCAGGAACGCTCCGGTGAGCAACTGGAGGGACGAAGAAATAAAGCGTGAATTAGGAAGCATGTATCTCAAGGGAGTTCGCCTTTCCTGAGGTAGTTTCCGCGGCGTGCTCTCCGGTCGGGCCTTCCCATTTCACAATTTTCAAATCCAAAACAAAGATGGAATAGAGCACGGGAACGAGGAGCAGGGTGATGAAAGTCGCGACGCCAAGCCCACCAATTTGCGCATAGCAGAGCGGTTGCCACAGCGGACCGCCATGCACAGCCAGGGGGAAGAGCGCCAGAATGGTCGCGCCGACGGTAATCATGACGGGACGCAGGCGGACGATACCCGCATCGAGCAAGGCCATTTGCAGATGTTCGCCTTTTTCGTGCATCTCTTCGATGAAGTCAAACAATACGATGACGTGGCTGACGATCACGCCGATCAGGCTGGCAATTCCCAGAAAGGCCATGAACCCGAAGGAGCTGCCCATCAGATAGAGGACGATGAGCGCTCCGACAACGCCGTAAGGCGCGGTGAGAAGAACCAGGACCGGCTTGACGGCATGACGGAATTGGAAAGCGAGGGCCAAAAAGATCAGCGCAATGGATACGGCCATGACCAAGGTCAGGTTTCGGAATCCCTGTTCCTGCTTGGCTTGCTCACCGCTGACGATGATGCTGTAACCGGGGGGGAGCGTCTTGCGGAGTTGTGCCAATTGAGGAGCGGCGGCGGAGAAGACCTCCGAAGGCAGAGTTCCCGGCGCGGTAAACGATTGCACCGAAATGGTTCGAAAATGCTCGAGATGGCGGACCCGCAAGGTTTCCAAAGTGTTTTCGATGGAAGAGACGGAAAGAAGCGGGACCTTGTTGTTGGACTGCGAGGAATAGACGTACAGGTTCTGGATGTCCGAAAGGTTGGCGCGCTCTTCCATACGCAAGCGGGAAACTACGGGAATCTGCTCGTCGCCACGGCGCAACGTGGTTACGCCGGAACCGCTGAGAGCGGTGGCGGAAGAGTTGGCCACATCCTGATTGGTGACGCCCGCCAGATTGGCGCGGTCGGGATCCACCTTGAGGGCAATCTGAAATCCATCCTGGCCCCAATCGTCGCGGACGCGCGCAGCGGCCGGAACGGCGCGCAGAATGGTGGAGGCTTTGGAAGCTATGGAGCGCAAATTGGCAATGTCTTTTTGTTCTTCGAGGGGATTGACGTCGGCAAGTCCGGTTACGCGAAGTTCGACCGGATAATCGACGGGGTTGGTCTGCAACTGGCGAACGTCCACGCGGGCGCCAGCAACTGTCTGGGAGATAGACGCCTGCAAAGGGACGATGAATTTGGGCGTGTCTTCCTTGTTGTACAGCTCGATGATGACCTGAGCATAGTTGAGTTGCTGTAGTTGCGGCGTTACGGAGAACCAGAAGCGCGGGCCGCCGCCACCTTCGAAGGTGGTAATCGATTTGAGCATGGGGCGAGGCTTGCCGTCTTTCCCGGGATGCTCGCGACCGTACTGTTCGGCGGTGGCACGGATTATGTCTTCCACCTGGGTGGTGGTTTGATCGGTCACGAACAGCGGCGCATCATTGGGCAGCCAAATATCGAGAAACGAAAGGTATTGAACGTCTTCAGGGAAGAATTGGGTTTTCAGTTGGTGGCCAATGAATCCACCGAATACAAGGAACAGAAGGGAAACGGCAAAAACGCTCCAGCGATGGTCGATGGCGAATTTGCCAACGCGGTAGTAGAAGCCACTGAATCCGCGGGTACGGCGCTGTTCGATGCTTTGTTCGGGCTTTTTCGTGGCGCGCAGCAAGTAATAACCGAGGAAAGGAATGAAAGTCATCGAAACCAGACGGGAGGCGACCAAAGCACAGGTCATTACCACCGGAAGACTGTACAGGAATTCGCCGGTGGTTCCCGTGAGTAAAAGGAAGGGCAGGTAGGCCACAATGTTGGTAATGGTCGCAAACAGGATGGCATGCGCCAACTTGGTGGGCCCGAGCCAAGAAGCAATGACCGGAGGATGATGATCGGCGAGCGAGCGCTTGATGGCGTCACCGGCAACCACGGGATCATCGACCAATAAGCCCAGCGCAATAATCAGTGTGGCGATGGAGACTTGTTGCAAGTCAATGCCCAGCAAGTGGGCGAAACCAAAGGTCATCGCCAGAGTAATTGGAATAGACAGAGCCATCAGCAACGCCGAGCGCCATTCCCAGAAACCGATCAGCGAAACGATTACTACCAGCGCTATGGCTTCATACAAGGCGTCCATGAACAGGTCGACATTTTCCTGAACCTGGCGGGGCTGATCGGAGGTGGAGGCAATGATCAGGTCGGCGGGGAGCAGTTGCGTCGCTTCGGCCAACTTGGCGTGAACATTTTTTTCGAAATAGCCGATCTGCTCGCCTTCACGCATCTGCACGGCAAGAGTGACAGCGCGGGTGCGGCGCCACCGGCCATGCGAATCCTTCCAGGTGTAGTAATTGAGATAGCGAGCGGGGCTTTGATAGCTGCTGCGAATGTCCACCAGGTCGCGAAGATAAACGGCCGATCCGAAGCTGGAAGTACCCACGATGACGTTGCCTATGTCTTCGGGCCTGGCGAACTCCCCGGAAGGATCGATGAGGATGTTTTTTGTGCCGGCTTCCAAGGCGCCACCGGGTAGTGTGATGTTCCTGGCATTGAGGATGGCCTTGAGATTGGAAGGTTGAAGGCCGTAAGAGGCGAGCCGTTCCTGAGAATAATCGAGATAGATCTGTTCCGGGAGAACGCCGGAGCTGTCTACGCGAGAAACCTCAGGAGCGCCGCGAAGCGCGCGGGAGAGCAGGTCCGTGAAGTTCTGGAGCTCGTGGTAGGTGTATTTGTCGCCCGCATGGGCGACGAGCAGAGTGGGCAATTGGCCGGGGTCATGAACAAGGACGGGCGACCACGCGTCGGGATGAATTTCGGATTCTTGAAGACGCGATTGCACGAAGGCGCGGCCGGCGTCGTAGACAGCCGCGTCGTCCGCGCGAGCAAACCCATCTCCGACCACGAACCCGGGACCGGAAAGCAGGTCCATATTCGAAAGCAGTCCCTGAGCTTCGGCGTACTGGAGAAACAAGCGAAGCGCTCGTCCGACCGATTCGACGGGAACAGATTCTGGGAAGCAGACGACGATGGAGAACGGGGTGCCTTCGAATTTGCCTTTACGTTGGCCACGAGCCCTTTCAATGGCCGCTTCGATGGCATGAGCGCGAACCGCGATGGCGGTTGTATCCTCCAGCGGGCTGGCTACGGTCAGCATTAGCGCCGCGGTGTCTCCAAAATCGCTGTTGAACCTGATCGGCCCGGCGCCCTGGGGCAGGCTCAGGGCGTTCAATTTCAGATTCATGTCGCTGAATTCTTTTTTGGAGTCGGTGACAGTATCGGCCAGCTGCACCTGAATGATCGATAATCCGGGCATGGAGAGAGACTTAATGCCGAAGTCGGCGCCCATCGGCGGCCGAATGTGGGGATTGGCGGCAATGGTCGATTCGATGGGACGGGAGACCAACTGCTCCACTTGTTGTGCGGTAGCGCCGGGCCAAGGAGTCACGACGGAGGCGACACGCACGGGAATGTTCGGGTCTTTCCGCTTGGGCATTTGAGTGTAGCCGTAAACACCCAGGGCCACAGTAGCGAGCAGCAGGATCCAGGAAATCTGGCGATTTTCGACGAAGAAGCGAGCGGTATTGTGCTGGTGCTGAATGTAATCGTTGTCGGTGCGGTGTGCCATGAAGGTTTCTCGCCGGCTCCGGTTCTAAGGGATGACTCGCACCGCTTGCCCATCAACGACAAGAGTGGCGCCGTTGGCAATCACGCGCTCGCCTAGAGAAACGCCAGTGATGGCCACGCGATTGCCATAAGCCCCGCCGGTTTGCACAGTGCGGCGGCGGGCCACGTCCTTTCCGCCTTCCTGATTGACCACGAAAACGCTGAAATCTCGCGAGCGTTCGCTGACCGAGACGATGGCGGCGAGCGGAACGACCAGGACCGGACGTTGCAGGCGGGTTTGTCCCAGGTCCAGGCTTGCCACCATGCCGGACTTCAGCAGCTCCTTGGGGTTAGGAATGGTGATTTCAACCTGGAAGGTGCGGCTTTTCTGGTCGGCTTGCGGAGAGATGGCCGTAATCTGTCCCATGAATTCTTGCGCATAGGTTTCGGTGACGATGCCCTGCTTCTTACCGAGAGTTATGCGGTCGAGAGCGGTATCCGGCACACCAAACACCGCCTTCAGCAGATGGATGTCGCCCAGGGTAAAGCCCGGTGTGCCGGCGCTGACCAGAGTCCCGAGTTCGACGTTGCGATTGAGGATGGTGCCGTCGATGGGGGCGCGCAGCTCGCAATCCGACAGCGCCTGTTGTGCTTGACTGAGGACCGCTTGGGCGGTCATCAGCGTTCCTTGCGCGGAATCATATTGCGCCTTAGCGGCGTCGTAGTCGGGCTGGGTCAGGGCGTTGGCGTTGTACAGGGCGGAAGCCCGGTCGAAGTCCTGCTTGGATTTCAGTGCTGCCGCTTTGGCTTGCTCCAGTTGTCCGGCGTACTGATCCACAGCGTGGCGGTAATCTTCCTGACGAACAGTGGCGAGCACGGTGTCCTTTTGAACGTAGTCGCCTTGTTGCAGGTTGCGCTGGCGGCCGTCGGAACCGGTGCGCTGCAAGATGCTGGTCACGTAACCTGCGGACTTAAAAGACACAGGAAGCTGGGTATAGGGCACCAGGCTGGCGGAATAGTTGACGGGTTCGCTGCCGGTGTATTCCTCGACGGTAGCCACAGTGACCGGGGTAAGAGGAGCTTCGGCGGGACGCGTCTGGCTCTGGCAGCCTGAAGAAAACCCACAAGCGATCAGGCAAAACGCTCCGACGATGTGATTCTTAAGTGTGTTGACGCGCATGACTCTAATCCTCACCGAGCGACCTTTCGAAATCGGAACGGGCGGTCCAAAAGGCTGCCAGCGCTTGGCTGTATTGAGCGTTGGCTTGGGCCATGTTGGATTGCTCGGTCAGAACATTGGGCAGAAGAGTGGCCTTTTGTTTGTACTGCTCGAGGACCACCAGTAGCTTATCTTTTTCCGCTCGTTGTGCGAGTTGCGCGACGCCAACATTGGCGCGGGCCTCGCGGAGCTTGCGAAAGCGATTGCCGAGATCGACACTGACCTGACTTTGCGTCTCGGAGAGGTTGAGCGAACTCTGATCGATGGCACGCTGTTTTTCGTCCATCAAATGACGTTTATATCCCCAATCCCACAAATCCCATTTGAGGTTGACACCCAGAGTGTTGATGTATTGCGGCAAACCTTGGGCAGAAAAAGGCGCGATAAACAGGTACTGGACGCCGACCTCGGGAATATACTGCGCCTTCTCCAAACGCCTGGCGTATACGGCCTGATCAAGCTTGAGTTTGGCCTGGCGCACTTCGGTGCGATTGGCTACAGCTTTTTGACGAGCAGCCTCGAGGTCCTGTTCTTCGGGCAATTCTTCGGGGAGCGCGCTAACCCGAAATTTGACGCGTATATCGCGCCCCAGCAGGACATTAAGATTCTCTTTTTGAGTGTCCACGGTGTCTTGCAGGGTGAGCACCTGCAGTTCAGCCTGCGCCAGTTGGACCTTTACTCCGGAACTCTGATAGGCGAGGACCGTTTTTACTTTGAGATATTCATCGGTGGTGCGGTCAATCTCGCGCAGCGATTTCACGTTCTCGACGGCGGCGTCAAGGGCACTTTGCGATTGTAAGACCGAGTAATAACTGTCTTTAACGGTGTTGATGATGAGCTGGCGTTGTTGGCGGGTCTGCTCTGCGGCCAGGCGTTGTCCGACCTGCAGCGCTTCTATATTTAAATGAATGTTGTAAAGCTGCGAGAGTGGTTGGTATGCCTTGGTAATGGCATAGCCAGAGAGTCGCGGGCTGGTGGTAACAAGGACATTCTCCGGTGGATTGGGCGTATTGTTCAGGGTGCCGAACACTCCGCGATTGAACTGGATACTGACGGGCGTCAGCAGCGAACCTCCTTGCAATTCCACACTGAAGTGCGGATAACGTTGGGTGCGGGCAGCGAGAATCTCATCCTTTGCGGCCTGTTCGCTCTTCTGGAAGATCTTGATCTGGCGGTTATTCTCGCGAGCTAAAGAGACGGCCTGATCCAAGGTGAGGGTTTCTTCCGAGGCGCCTTCCTGAGCAGAAGTGGACACACAGCAGGAGGCCAGCAAAACGAGGATGGTCAAAGTAGGGACTTTCAACGCGGTACTCCCGAAGGGTGCTGAGTGTGAACAGCAGCTTCCGGCGACGGAAACGACCGTGGTTTCGAATGTTGCGTCCGGTACGCAGAGCGTGTGGCCGGAATCTATATCTGTAGCGGGAAGTTTGTCAATGGCCATCCGCCGACCGGGGTGCTGCACGCGGATTGCTCGATAAAGGAGAGGATGCTAGAGTGCCAGCCCACACGGGAACCAGCGCCCGAGCGTTCGGGAGGAGCGCATGAGGAATTGGGATTGGCGGCGATTCGCGATGTGTTTGGGACGTTATTGCTGCTGAGTAGTCTGGTGTGGGCGGCGGACGAGCCGGCAAATGTTGCAGGTACGTGGAAGGTGGCAGTGAGCGGTGACGCGGGGAATGCGCAGCAGACTATCGTCTTGAAACAAGACGGGAACAAAATTACAGGAACATTCAAAGGTCCCAGACAGTCCGGACCGCTGGAAGGAACGGTGGACGGCAACAACATTTCGTTCCACGTGGCCACCCGGGTTCCGCTCGACTACAAGGGAACCGTTGATGGCGACGCCATGAAAGGGACATTCACCGGCAAAGAGAAGACGGGCGACTGGACAGCCACCCGAGCAAAGTAAGTGAAATAGCGGGTTCAGCGGAAACGGCGGATGACCAAGTTGTGCCGGTCCGAGCGGTATAAGCCCAGCACGTACAAAATCACAGCCCCCTTGGTGGAGTAAATCACCTGGCGAATCCGGAGGATCGGCTCGCGCTTGGGCAGCGCGAGAAGTTCGGCGGTACGCGTATCAGCGGCGGTGGCATCTATCTCTTCGTCAGCGTAGCCAAGCACCACGTTATAATTGCGTTCCAAAATCCGGAACAGGGATTCATGTTCCAACGATTCGGCGAGCAGGCCGGAAAACTGTTTGGCGGAGAAATAGCAGGTTTCCAGCGCGAAAGGTTCACCGCCATTGTGGCGCAGGCGCTCGAGCTTCAGAACATGACTCTTGGGAGAGAGTGAGAGACGCGCGGTTGCTTCCGGCTCATCATCGACAACCTCCGCGAACAGGACCTTGGAGCCGACGGCGAGGCTGCGGCTGCGCATCTGCTCGGTGTAGCTCATCAGCTTATTAAAGTGGATCTTGGGAGGGGAGACGAACGTGCCCACACCGCGCCGGCGTTCAACCACGCCGTCCTGTTCCAGAGTGGCGAGGGCATGGCGCGCGGTCATCAGGCTGACCGCGTGAATTCTGGCGAGTTCGCGTTCGGAGGGAACGGCATCGCCCGGGCGAAGGCCTCCGGAATCGATACTCTTGCGGATTGCACCTTGAATCCGTTGGTAGGCGGGAATGCCATTACGGGGTTTTACGGACATTGGATTAGCCTCGACATGCGGCGGTGAGCGACAGAGTCAAACCGTAGATTGGCACCGTTAAGCGAATCTCTGACCGCTTCGATGACACCCATTGTACGACCCCTTGGCAAGCCCCGCGGATTCTGGCGCATCGACGCCGGAGGGAATACAAGCCAGCGGCGGAGACGGGCTGGTCCCAAACGGAGCCCACAGGTGCTATAGTGCACGCGTCTTGTTTCTTTTATAAATTAAGAATTTCTGCTTGACAAGTATTTCTTAGTGCTATATAGCTACTTCTAACATCTCAGCTGAAAAGGCTGATTTTCGGGGTGCTGTCGTTGACTTCTTTTCGTAACAAGCCGGGGAGAGGCTGCTCGTGGACCACGAGCCAGCATGGGAGGATGTTTATGAAGAAACTGCAGTACGTGGCGTTGGCATTCTGCTGCGTCACTCTGGTCTTTCTGCTGTCCGGGGCGAACGCTACCTTCGCTCAGGAAGTCACCGCTACGATTTCGGGATCGGTTACCGATCCTAGCGGGGCTGCGATAGCTGGAGCAACCGTAACCGCGAAGTCCGTGGAGCGCGGTATTAGCTATACGGGCACTACCAATGAGGCTGGCATTTATCGTATTCCTCAGCTTCCTGTGGGGAACTACGATCTTCGCATTGAAAAGACCGGTTTCCAAACCGCCTTGTATCCGGCTTTTACTTTGGTTTTGAACCAGGTCGCTCGCATCGATGTGGCATTGAAGGTTGGCCAGGTTAGCCAGACCATCGAGGTCACCGGCGCCGCTCCCGTGCTGAAGACGGAATCCACGCAAATGGATACCATTATGAACGCGGCGACCAACGACAACCTGCCGTTGGCTTCCCGCAATTACGTTCAATTGACCTTGCTGGCTCCCGGTTCGGTTTCTACTGACCCCAGCAGTTTTCAGAGTGGCAATAACACCGGTGGCTACGGCGCGCGTCCGCTAATTAACGGTAACCGTGAACAAGCCAACAACTTCCTGCTCGATGGAATGGACAACAACCAGGTTTCCGACAACCTCTTGGGTTACACTCCCGCTCCCGATGCCATTCAGGAATTCAACCTGATTACCAACAATGCTCCAGCCGAGTTCGGCAATTTCATGGGCGGCATCGTCAGTGCCACGATTAAGTCTGGTACCAACAGCTTGCATGGCGATCTTTGGGAATTCCTCCGCAACGATGCGCTCAATGCGAACAACTGGGCGAATAACTACTCGCACCTTCCTAAAGGCAAGCTGCGTTGGAACATGTTTGGTGCCACCTTGGGCGGCCCAGTCATCAAGAACAAACTCTTCTTCTTCGTGGATTACCAGGGGCAGCGCTACGATATTCCCGCCTCTCCCAGTGCGATCACCGTGTTCACCGCCGGCGAGCGCGGAGGCGACTTTGGCGCTTTGTGCAGTGCCGGATTCAATGCAGCCGGGATGTGCCAAGGGACCGGTGCCGGTAACGTTCAACTGTACAACCCGTGCGTTTCGTTCACGGGTCCTTGTACTCCGTCTTCTCCGGCAGCCACGACGCGGCAGATTTTCCCATTCAACAAGATTCCGACGGCGATGGAGAGCCCGGTGGCCCAGGCATTGTTCAGTTCTGCGCTCTATCCGGCGCCCATAAACTCGGGGTTGCAACAGAATGCGGTCAACTCCAATCCAAACCAGTTCAACGTTGACCAAGGGGACATTAAGGTAGACTACAAGCCCACGGAGAAGGACTCGCTTTCTGGCCGCTTCACCCGCTCTTTCCAGAACAACCCCTCGAGCAAC
>Ga0187782_10002331_pt1 | contig 13991 bp, 15 predicted proteins | sample 0715_SJ02_MP15_2_FD_132454 | JGI IMG/M metagenome (GOLD analysis project Ga0187782, IMG submission 132454) | Tropical peat soil microbial communities from peatlands in Department of Meta, Colombia - 0715_SJ02_MP15_20_MG | ecosystem: Environmental > Terrestrial > Soil > Wetlands > Peat | place...
GGGCCCTTGCCGAAATCGGTGGTCATGCCGCCGAACGGACGCTGGTAGATCTTGCCGTCGACAGTGCGCGAGAACGGCACGCCCCAGTGCTCCAGCTCGTAGACGGCGGCCGGAGCGTTGCGACAGAGATATTCGATCGCGTCCTGGTCCCCGAGCCAGTCGGAGCCCTTGACGGTGTCATACATGTGCCATTTCCAGTCGTCCGGCCCCATGTTGCCGAGCGCCGCGGCGACGCCGCCTTGCGCCGCCACCGTGTGTGAGCGGGTGGGGAACACCTTCGTCACGCAGGCTACGGAAAGTCCCGCCTTGGCGCAGCCGACCACCGCGCGCAGCCCCGCGCCGCCCGCGCCGACCACCACGACGTCGAAATTGTGATCGACGATTCGATAGGCGCGCCCGTTCACGCTGAAGCTCGCCGTGCCCCCTGCAACCATGGTGACGCCCTTGTCCTCGAAGATAGCCGCGGCTGAGGCCGTCAGCGCGGCGCCGCGATCAGCAGGATCGCCAGCGTCCACACAACCGCAATGGCGCGCGCGGCCCATTTGTTGACGACGAGCGCCTGCTCTTTGAGCGCCGGGTCATGCACGTAGTCAATGATGATCGATTCGGCGCCGCGCCGAGCGTGCGCCGCGCCGAGCGCGATGAAGGCGATCAGCGCCAAGGCGGAAAGCGGGTGGGCGAGCTGCGCCCGCGCTTCCTCGAAATTGGCGCCGGCGAGGTCGGCGATCAGCCAAGCCGCAATCAGCCCGAGCGGGACGAGAACGAGTGACGTCACACGCATGAATCGGTCGTGCGTGGTCCCGGAGCGGTCCGACGTATGGGCCGGTCCGCGTCCGGTCCGCCCACTGATGAAGCTCTCCCGAGACGCCATGAGGTCAACCCGCCAATGCCGAAACGATGAAAGTCGCCGCCGTGAGGACGACGCCGCCGACGAGCGTGCCGAGCGCCAGCCGCTCTCGACCGACGGGATCCATGAAGAGACCGCGATCCCAGAGAGCGTGGCGAACGCCGCCGAGCAGATGATGATACAGCGCCCAGACGAAGCCGACCACGATGACGCGGCCCACGAATCCGCTGGCGATCCACGAAGAGACCGAAAAGACTCCGGACCCCAACGCAAGCGAGAGAAAGTAGAGCGCGAACAGCGCCGCCCCGATATAAAGCGCGACGCCGGAAACGCGATGCGCCATCGACATCGCCGTTGTGAGCATCGGCTTGTAGACGCTGAGATGCGGCGAAAGCGGGCGCGATTCCGGTTCCCTCGTCGTTTCAGCCTGCGCCATGGCTTTCCCTTCTCGGCGTCGATCTTTCCTATGCTAGTTAAATCAAACCACTCGGCGCCGCAACTGCGAAGGAAGAGCCTCGCGACGCCACAAAAGGCGTCGCAATCGAGGGATCAGGGACGTCGCCGAGGGGATCCTAGGGCTCCGGGCGCGGCGTCGTCGCGACAGAAGGCGGCAAGATGGGAAGCACGATCTTCGGCTGGCGGCCTGTAAGGGCGTTGAGGAAAGCCGTGAGGTCGTCGACCTCCGCGTCCGCGAGGTTCTGCCCGAGTTGCGCCTCGGCCATAATTCCCACTGCCTGCTTCAGGTCCCAGACGCGCCCGCTGTGGAAGTAGGGCGCGTTGAGCTCGACGTTGCGCAGGCCTTGCACCTTGAAGACATATTTGTCGGCGGCGTTGCGCGTCACGGCGAACCGGCCGGTGTCGTCGTCTGGAAGAATCTCGCGTCCGGGATTTTTAGCCACGCCGAAGCGCGCCAAAGACGCGCCGCCGACGTTGACGCCGTTGTGGCAGGCGGCGCAGCCCTTGTCGATGAAGAGCTTCAAGCCCCGGGTCTGCCCCTCTGAGAGGGCTGCGTCGTCGCCTTTCAGCCACAGGTCGAACGGCGCGTCAGGCGTGATCAGCGTGGTCTCGAAAACGGCGATCGCCCGGGCCACATTGTCGTAAGTGATCGGCTCCGCCGCGTCGGGAAACGCGCTCTTGAAAGCCGTCGCGTAGCCGGGGATGCCCTTGAGCTCTTCAATCGCGCGCTGCTTGGCGGCGTTTGTCTCGGCGGGATTGAAGATCGTCGGGCCGCCGCGCAGCTTGGACATTGCGCCCGGAAAGGCCATGACCGAGCGCTGCACCTGATCCTTGAGGTCGGCCGCGCGCCCATCATAGTACTGCGACTTGTTGAACACGGCGTTCAAGACCGTCTGGGTCTTGCGCCCGCTGAGCTGGCCTTGACGGCCTGAAGACGACGATCGTCCGTCGCCGCCGCCCATGCTCAGATTGTGGCAGGTGCTGCAGCTGTAATCGCGATTATCGGAGAGTCTCGGCTCGAAATAAAGCATCTTGCCGAGCGCGAGCTTCTCGGGCGTGGAGGTCTCTCCCGGCAGCGGCGGCGGCTCGGAAGGGATCGGCTCGAACAGCTCCTTCGCTTTGGTCCTCAACGTCTCTTCCGCGAATGCTGGCGCGGTCGTGAGCGCGGCGAGAAGGAATGCGACGAGCGGAAGGCGCATGGGGCGAAGACCTTTGTCGAGCGGTCGTGACAGTCGTCTCGCCATAGCACAGAAACCGCAGCTTAGGCCACGACCGGCGCGCCTTCCGTCCGGTCGCTTTGTCGCAGGCCGGCCAGTCAATGCGCAAATTGATAGAGCCGCCACAAAGAGACGAAGACCAGCCCCGCCGCAAACAGCGCCAGCCACAAGGCCGCCACGAGCACGCGTGGCAGAATGGGCGCGGCCTCGACACGGCGGACCCCAGTGAGAGCGCTGACATCCCGCGGCGCGCGCCCGCGCCTTCCTCCGGCCGATCCGTAGGGCGTGGAATTCAGATACTTGTCGTTGACGCTGACGCCGAGACGGGGCATGGCTCGAACTCCCGATTGCGCTCGCGGCGTCGCCGCTTCAAAACGAAACAGGCGAGGCCTTCCGCTTCGGGCGGGTCAATTTCGAGGCCAGGCCAGGCGGGTGTCACCATGACGCAAAGCGGATTCGCCGGCGGGCGGCTGCGCCTCGAGCAGGGCGTTGGCGGCCATCGGGCCGGCGCCGACGCGGCTCTGCTCGCCGCCGCCGCCCCGCGCAGCTTAACCGGCCTCCTGCTCGACGCCGGCGCCGGCGCGGGGGCGGTCGGGCTCAGCGCGGCTCTCTGTGCGCCTTCGGCGCAGATCGGCCTCATCGAGGTCGAGCCTCGCGCCTGCGCGCTCGCCCGGAAAAATATCGACGCAAACGATCTCGGGCGTCGGGCCGTCGTCTTTGAAGTCGACCTGCTTGACGGCGCCGCGCGCAGGGCCGTCGGGCTCGCCAACGAAACCGCGCAATGCGTTCTGACGAATCCCCCCTATCTCTCGCCCGAAAATTGTCGCATCTCGCCCGACGCGCGCCGCGCCCTGGCGCATGTGCGAGCTGCTCCGCTCGACGCCTGGGTTCGAGCCGCCTTGGCTCTGCTTGCGCCGGGCGGCCTTTTCGCCATGATTCATCGAGCGGACGCCTTGGCCGACTGCCTGACGCCGCTGGCGGGGCGATTGGGGGATGTAACAGTTCTGCCGGTCGCCCCGCGTGCGGGCGAGAATGCGACGCGCATCCTGCTCAAGGGCGTCAAGGGCTCCCGGGCGCCGCTCAAGCTTTGTCCGCCGCTCGTCCTGCACCAGACGGGCGGCGCCTTCACGCCGCTGGCTGACGCAATCTTTCGGGGAGAAGCCCCGGCGCCTTTTTGATACGGAAGCCGTCGTAGAATTTCGGCGCTTCCGCGGCCCGGAAGCTGGGGGCGTTCGCCATTATGCCGCCGCTTTGTTGCGAAAGATCGTAACACTCTCCTGAAGCGTCGACGATCGACCAGCTCTAGCTCATGCATTATGGACTCTTCCCCATGACCGCTCGTGCACATCGCCTGGCGTTAGGCCTCGCTGCGGCGCTCGTCGTCGCGCTTCCGGCGCTGGGGCAAGCGCAGGAAAACTCGTGCCAGAATGACTTCCAAAGACTCTCGGCGCGGCGCATGGGCCAGATCCAGCGCCTCAACGCCATTGGCAAGGCCGGCAAGGGCAAGATGGATCCGATTGCCGCCTGTCCGGTCGCGCGGTCGCTTGTCGGCATCGAGACCGAGATGTTGAGCTACATGGTCAAGAACAAGGAGTGGTGCTCCATTCCAGACGCCGTCATCGACCAGTTCAAGGGGGCGCGCGAGAAGAGTTCGAAATTCGCGTCGCAGGCCTGCGCGGTGGCCGTGAAGGTCAAGCAGATGCAGGCCCAGCAACGCGCTCAGGCCACCGCCAACCCGGCCCTGCAGCCGCCGAAGCTCCCGGCCGGCCCCTTGTGAACCTGTCGCGCGACGCTTCGGAGCCGTTGCCCGACGCCGCGCCCGTCGGCCATCTATTCCGTCTGCTGCCGCCCGTCGCGAGACCCTTCGCGCAACTCGCTCGTCTCGACCGCCCGATTGGCTGGCAACTGCTCCTGTTGCCCTGCTGGCAGAGCAGCGCGCTCGCCGCCGCGGCGCTCCACGAAGCCCCGGACCTCAGACAGCTCGTGTTGTTCTTCCTCGGCGCGGTATCGATGCGCGGCGCCGGGTCGACCTTCAATGATTATATCGACCGCGATATCGACGCCAAGGTCGAGCGCACGCGTGCGAGGCCGCTGCCCAGCGGACGCGTCACGTCTCGCGCCGCCTTGCTGTTCTTTGTCGCGCAGAGCCTCGTCGGGCTCGCCGTGCTGCTCTCCTTCAATTGGCTGACGGTCGGCGTGGCGCTCATTTCGCCGCTCATTTATCTCGCCTACCCCTTCGCCAAACGACTCACATCCTGGCCGCAAGCCGTGCTGGGCCTAGCCTTCGCCTATGGCGCGCTCGTCGGCTGGACGGCGCGGGCGGACTCCCTGGCCCCCCCGGCTTTCCTGCTCTATGGCGCCGCAATTTGCTGGACCATCGGATACGACACGGTCTACGCGCTGCAAGACATTCGCGACGACGCGCGCGCGGGCGTCCGCTCGACGGCTCGGCTGTTTGGCGCGCGCGTCAGGCCGGCGGTTGGGGCGCTCTACGCCGCAGCGACGACATGCGCCGCGCTCGCCGTTTTTGAGGCGGGCGGCGGCATTTACGCCTATGCGGGCGTCTTGGGATTCGCGGCGCATCTCGCCTGGCAGACCCGCCAGATCAAGGTCGACCTGGCGGCGCAGGAGGCTCTTGGACTTTTTCGCGCCAACCGCGATGCGGGACTCTTGCTGTTCGCCGGCTTCCTGGCGCAGAGCCTCGCGTCTCTTCACTCGTAACAGATGATCTCGCGCTCGCCGGCGAAGACGGTGGCGGCGCGGGCGGGTTCGCCGGGCTTGCGCCGAGCGCACGAACGCGGTCGGCGCTTGGCGATCGTCGCGTTGCGGCGCCGCTCGAAGACGGCTACGCCACGGCGGCCGTCTCCGCTGAAGTTTTCGTCGGCGAGGCGCGGCAGATTCAGATAGTCGGCCCAATAAGTCCAGTCGGCGGCGACCGCTCGGCTGTCCGCGGTCTCGACAAGCACGACCTCTAGATCGGCGTCCTGATGCGCCAGCGACAGGCGGTAGGAGAGACCGCCGTTCGGCGCAGTGTCGACGGCGAGCGCGACCCCGCGATAGGTTTCGACCGGCGCCAGGATTCGCATCGATATGCCCAGAAAGCGGCGCAGGATCACAACGCCGCGCGGCGAGACGCGCACCTGGCGAACGCCGCCCTCGGCGCGCGCGTCGCGCTGCGCCAGCACCAGAGTTTCGCCATTCCTCACCGACATCCTCGCCTCGCTCGGGTTGCGATTGCTATGCGCGCATGTTGGCTCGGAGCGTTTGGCGCAGGGCTAACGGGGCTGGTGAATCCGCCATAAACCGACCCGTCCGGAGCGTGTTTCGATCCGCGTAGCAAAGTCCTCGGAAATGGATTGGATCAAATTGCATGCATTCTCTTCCCCTTCCCGGAAAGAGCGCGCTCGCCGGGCGGACAGATCGACGTAATTGCGGTTTCAAGCGAGCCTTCCGTCGTGGCGAGCACGGCGGAAGGCGGGTCTCTCAGTGAATCGCGGTGATCGGCGCGGTTGCGACGCCGACAACGCCGCCGACCGCAGCCGCGGGCGCGATCAGCAACTGCTCCGGTCCTGCCTCAGCGGGGACAGGCTCGGTGCTGACAAGCACGGGCGTATAAACGAAGCCCAACCGTCCAGCGTATTCCGCCGCGCACCAGCCGCGAGCGCAACGGGCCATGTCGATGACCGCATTCGCCGGAACCACTTCGATGACCGCCGCCCGATGCGACGGGTGCGTGCGCAACGGCGTCGGCCTTGTGACCTGCGCGTCGAAAGCGAAGGCCGAACCACAGGCGACCGCCAAGGCGGCGCCGACCAGGATAGGAACGACTCTCGAGGACATTTGCGCCTCCCTTCTCAGACTGAAGATTCTGCTTCAGGGGCGTTAGCTTAACGCGTTAAGAGATGTTTCGTTCCGAGCCGGGGCCATAAAATTCCCGCGGCCCGAGACGTCGACAAGGAAAGCGCAAGTTGCGGCGAGCGGACGCCCGGACCAAAGCGCGCATGCCCGGCCCCACGACGATGCGACCTTGTGTGTCGACATCGGGGGAGGTTAGGAGGCGACTGCAGCACTGCGATAGTGCAGCCGATGCTCTGATCGGCGTAGCGGTGGCGTCGTCGGCGCAGCCGCCCGACCTGGACGCCTGAACGAAATGGACGCTCCGATACCGATTTCCCGCCTCAGCTTCCTCCAAGCCGCTCCGTTGCGCGTCCTGCCCGATCGGCGCTTCGAGTCAGCGCTTTCGCGCGACCTGCTCGCAGCAGCGACATTGGGAGACGCCGAGGTCCTTGAATCGCTCGGAAGCTCCCTTCATGGGCTCGACCCCGCGCAAGCGCGAGCGAGGCTTGCGGCGACGGGCCCTAACGTAATCGTTCGAAACGGCGCCCCAAGCGTCTTTGAAGAGTTCTGGGCGCGAGCAAGAAACCCTCTCAACGCCCTGCTGCTCTCGCTCGCAGTCGCGTCCTACGTTCTCGGCGATCTTCGCTCGGCCGTCGTGATCTCCGTCATCGTGGCCCTCGCGATCGGCATGGCCTTCATCCAGGAGCACCGCTCCAACGCCGCGGCCGCGAAACTGCGGGCCATGGTCAAACTGTCGGCGCTTGTGCGCCGCAGCGCCGCCGACGCAGACGGGGGGCCGCAGATGCTGGAGCTTCCCAGTGAGAGCCTAGTCCCGGGCGATATCGTGCGCCTTTCGGCAGGGGATATGACGCCGGCCGACCTGCGCTTGCTCGCGACCAAGGATCTTCACCTCGATCAATCCACGCTCACGGGCGAAGCGATGCCGTGCGAGAAGCGCGCCGGCCCCTGTCGAGAGGCGCCTGCGTCTCCGTTCGACGCGCCGAACCTCGCGCTCATGGGCGCGAGCGTTGTCAGCGGCTTTGGCGTCGGCGTGGTGCTGCGGACGGGCGCGAACACCTATTTCGGGCGGCTGGCCGACCAGCTCGTCCATAGGGGACGGCGCACGAGCTTCGACGAAGGCGTCAATCGTTTCGCCTTGTTAATGATCCGCTTCATGCTCGTGCTCGCCCCCGTGGTCTTTCTCGTCAACGGCGCGACCAAAGGCGACTGGTGGCAGGCGCTTCTGTTCGCGCTGGCCGTGGCGGTGGGGCTGACGCCCGAACTGCTGCCGATGATTGTCACGGTCAATCTCGCCAAGGGCGCGATCGCCATGTCGCGCAAGCGCGTGATCGTGAAGCGCCTGAACGCGATTCAGAACCTCGGCGCCATGGACCTGCTCTGCGCCGACAAGACCGGAACGCTGACGCAGAACAGGATCGCCTTGAGCCTGCATGTCGACGTGCGCGGCAGGATGAACCCGAAGACGCTGGAATACGCCTATCTGAATGCTCGCCACCAGTCGGGCCTGAAGAGTCTTCTTGACGAGGCGGTGTTGCTGAGAGTCGCTTCGGACGATGATCTGCGCTTCTCAAACCGTTACAGCTGCGTCGACGAGATCCCCTTCGACTCCCGACGTCGACGCCTCTCCGTCGTTCTTGCGCCGCAATCCGCCGCCGCGCCGGGGATCGCGGGCGTATTGAGGCGTTTCGTCGGCTGGTCGGGCGGAGCGCAGGTTCTGATCTGCAAGGGCGCCGTCGAAGAGGTCGCCGCTCTGTGCGACCACTGCGAAATAGACGATCGCAGGCTTCGATTTGACTCCGCGCGTCGCGGCGCGGCGCTTGAGACGGCGCGCGCGCTCAGCCACGAGGGGCTGAGGGTCCTCGCGGTCGCCTTCAAGAAGATCGGCTATCCGAAGTCGGATTATTCGCCTGCAGACGAGAGTGGCCTCACGCTGCTCGGCTTCCTCGCTTTTGTCGACCCGCCAAAGGAAAGCGTCGGCGCGACTCTCGCGGCTCTTGAGCAGGCTGGCGTGGGCGTGAAGATCTTGACCGGCGACAACGAGGTCGTGACTCGCAAGATCTGCTGCGACGTGGGCCTTGCGGTCGATCGCCTCGTCCTCGGCTGCGAGATCGACGAGATGAGCGACGCCGAGCTTGCGGAGACTTGCGAAAAGGTCTCCGTCTTCGCCAAGGCGTCTCCCGAACAGAAGGCGCGCGTCGTTGAAGCGCTTCGCGCCAGGGGGCGTGTCGTCGGCTTTCTCGGAGACGGGGTGAACGACAGTCTCGCCCTCAAGGCCGCCGACGTCGGGATTTCTGTTGACTCCGCCGTGGACATAGCAAAGGAAGCAGCCGACATCATCCTGCTCGAAAAGAGCCTGCTCGTGCTCCGCGAGGGGATTCTCGAGGGTCGGAAGGTCTTCGGGAACATCGTCAAATACATCAAGATGGGCGCGAGCTCGAATTTCGGGAGCATGTTCAGCGTGCTTGGCGCGAGCGTGCTCCTGCCGTTCCTGCCCATGCTGCCGATACAGGTGCTCGCCAACAACCTGCTCTATGATTTCTCGCAGACCGCCATTCCAAGCGACGACGTGGACGCCGAATATCTCGCGACGCCGCGAAACTGGGACATCGGTCTGATCTTCTGGTTCATGGTTCTCGTCGGGCCGTTGAGCTCGATCTTCGATTACACGACTTTCTATGTCATGCTGCATGTCTTCGACGGCGGAAACGACCCCGCGCTCTTCCAGACCGGCTGGTTCGTCGAGTCTCTGCTCACGCAGACGCTCATCATCCACGTCATCCGCACCGACAAGATCCCGTTTTTGGAGAGTTGCGCCAGTCCGGCGCTCATGGCCGCTTCGTCGATCATCTGCGTCGTCGGGGCGGCTCTGCCTTCCACCGAACTCGGCCGCTTCCTCGGCTTCACGACACTGCCGCCCGAATATTGGCCCATCCTCGCCGCAACTGTGCTGGCCTATGGCGCGCTCACCCAGACCGTGAAAACCTGGTTCGTCCGGCGCATTGCTATGCGCAAGCTAGGGGCCTGAATCGAACAGAGCGACGGATCTTCGGGGTCCTGCGCCAAATGATTTTGCGGCGCGGCATCGAATTGTGCTATGCAGCAATACGTCGCTGCGTCGATGCAGCCCGGCTTCCGGAGGACATGATGAACTGGTTTTCGCGCTTCTTCCAATCCAAGGCGCCCTTCTCGGCATCGGGCCTTTCGATCGAGCCTCCGGAAGAGCAGAGGGTTCTGGAACTTATCAGAGACTATTTCGAAAGCAACGGCGGATTGGCCAGCGTCGTGAAGCGCTTCGAGGAGCGCGGCGTCTTGGGCAAGGTCCGCTCCTGGGTGTCGACCGGACCCAACCTGCCGATCAATTCCGTCGAAGCACTGCAGTTGGTCGGATGGTCGAGCCTTTCGGACATGGCCGGGAAGAGCGGACTTTCAGTCGACCGATTGCGGGACCTGCTCGCTCAGCTCTTGCCGGCAGCCGTCGACAAGGCCACACCCGAAGGCAAGCTGTAAGGGGCGCCAGCGGGCGGTTGACGACATCACGCCTGGGTGGAACATCAGCAATAACGTCGCCGGCGCGCCGCGCGCCTTCCGGGGATCGATAAAGATCGCGTTTTGAATGACCGCGCGTCGCCTCTTCGTCTGGCTGCATCGCTATGTCGGCCTCGTCATGGCCGGCTTCCTCATCATGGTCGGCCTGACAGGGAGCCTTCTCGCGTTCAACGTCGAGCTCGAGCGCATTTTTGCGCCGCAGCTCTTCGCAAAGCCGCATCCGGGGGAGCCGCGGCTCGATTTGGCGACGCTCGCCGAGCGGGCCGAGGCGCTTCTGCCGCAGGCGCAGGTCTTCGCGATCAACATGAACGAGCCGGACCAGGCTTATGTCGTGTTCATGCCGCGCGATGATCCGAGGACCGGCCAGCCCTATGATCTGGGCTTCACTGAGGTGTTCCTCGACCCATGGACCGGAGAGGAGCTCGGCGCGCGAAATCGCGCCGACCTTTCCGAAGGCGTCGTCAATCTGATGCCCTTCGTCTATTTGTTGCACTACCAGCTGGTTCTCGGCGAGCTGGGCATGTGGATCGTCGGGTTCGTGGCCATCGGCTGGACGATCGACTGTTTCGTCGGCTTCTATCTGACGCTGCCGCACACGACGAACGATTTCTTCCGGCGCTGGAAGCCCGCCTGGACGATCAAGCGCGGGGCCGGCCTCCTGCGCCTCAACTTCGATATTCACCGCTCCTTCGGCCTGTGGCTCTGGCCGTCGCTCTTCGTTTTCGCCTGGTCGAGCGTGATGTTCAACATGCGCGAGACCTATCAATGGCCGATGCGCCGCATCTTCGACTACGGCGAGACGACGCAGTCGCGGTCGCCCCCAGGCCAACGTAATCTCGACTGGCGCGCGGGGCTCGCGAGAGGCTTGGCGCTGATGCGCGAGCAGGCCGAGCTTCAGGGGTTCACTTTCGGCGACGGCCACAATCTCTCCTACGACCCGTTCGACAATGTCTATGAATATGAAGCGCGCGGCAGTCGCGACGTGTTCGAGCGCTCGCCGAAGGGCGGCGGCACGGTCGTGCGCTTCAGCGGCGAGACCGGCGCGCTGATCGAGCTATCGACGCCGACCGGCCAGCATCTGGGCAACTCCGTCGACGCCTGGCTCGGCGCGCTGCACATGGCGCGCGTCTTCGGGCGTCCGTATCAGATCTTCGTCAGCGCGCTGGGATTGGTCGTCGCCGCGCTCTCCGTCACAGGCGTCTACATCTGGTGGAAAAAACGCGCCGCGAGGATCTTTCGCACGGCTCGGAGCGGGTTGCGGGCGACGGCGCGCGCGCTGCAGACTTGACGAGAGCGCGTGATCGGCGCGCAGTGACGCGCAACCGCTCAGCGCGCACAGGACGGGAATTCCCGCTTCTTCGCGACGCGAGGTGACGGCGCTCAAGGCGCGTGCTACTCGGCGCTCATGAGCGAACCGCCGCCCCAGAACCGCGCAAGCCGCGTGCTGCGCCTCGTCGCCGACGAGCGGCGCGCTCGCGCTGTCGCCGACCTCATCGTCGAAAGCTTCGACGCCGACGAGGCGGCGACTTCCGCCTTCGCTCTGGAGGACGGCGCGGCGAACTGGGCGGTCGAGGCCTATTTCGAGACTGAGCCGGACGAGGCGGAGCTGCGTGCTCTCATCGAATCGGCGACCGACCCCGAGACAGGGCGGGCGGCCCAGTTCACGACGATCGCCGAGCGGGACTGGGTGGCGGCGGCGCTCGCAGGGCTCACGCCGGTTCGTGCGGGACGCGTCGTCGCACATGGCGCGCATGATCGCGGAAAGCTCCATTCCAATGACGTCGGCGTCGAGATCGAGGCGGCGCTCGCCTTCGGCACGGGCCATCACGGCACGACGCTCGGCTGTCTGCTGGCGCTCGATCGCATCCTGAAACGCCGGCGGCCCCGGCATGTTCTCGACGTCGGGACCGGGACGGGGGTGCTCGCGATCGCGGCCGCCAAGCTGCTGCGGCAGCCTGTCGCCTGCGGCGATATCGACCCCGTCTCGGTTGCGACCGCCAGGGCGAATGCGCTCGCCAATGGCGTCGGCGCCTTCGTGAGGCCCGTGCTCTCCGATGGTCTGCGCAGCCGGTCTCTGAGGGCTCGACGCGCCGACCTCATCTTCGCGAACATCCTGGCGCGCCCGTTGCGGCTTCTCGCCCCGAGCCTCGCTCGCGTCGCCGCGCCCGGCGCGGACCTCGTCCTGTCGGGCCTGTTGTCCAAAGACGTGGCCGGAGTCGTCTCGGCCTTCCGTGCGCAGGGCTGCACGCTGGTCGAGCGACGCGACATAGACGGCTGGGCCACGCTGGCGCTCAAAAAGTGACTGATCTCTTTTTCCTCGCCTCGAAGCTCTTCGAATTTGTCGGCTCGCCAACGCGCGTCGGCGTGCTGCTGCTCGTGCTCGCGATGATCTTCGCCTACACGCGCCGCGCCCGCCTCTCCAGGCGCCTGATGGCGGCCAGCGCTGTGCTGCTCACGGCTGTCGTCATCGGGCCGCTCGGGCACTTTCTGGCGGTTCCGCTGGAGACGCGCTTTCCCCGACAGCCGGACGATATTGCAGCGCCAGACGGCGTTGTGGTGCTCGGGGGTTCGGTCGACGAGGCCCTCAGCATCCAGACGGGGCGCACCACCTTCACGGAAGCGGCGGAGCGTCTGACCGCGGCCGTCGAGCTGCGCCGCCGCTTTCCGCATGCGAAGCTCGTGTTTTCCGGCGGCTCGGCGGCGCTTTCCGGCTCGATCGCGACGGAGGCCGAAATCGTCAAGCGCTTCTGGCGCAGCCTGGGCGCCGACGAAGGCGACGCGACCTACGAGGACAGGTCGCGCAACACTTATGAAAACGCCTTGTTCACGCGCGACCTCGTCAAGCCGAAGCCGGGCGAGCGCTGGCTGCTGATCACCTCGGCTATGCACATGCCGCGAGCCATGGGCGTCTTCCGCAAGGTCGGCTTCGAGGTGACGGCCTATCCGGTGGACTATCGCACCGACGGGCGGCTCTTCGGCCTCGGCTTGGTCAAATACAGCGTCCAGGGCGTTGCGACGGCCGACTTCGCCGCGCATGAATGGATAGGCTTGGTCGTATATTGGCTCACCGGGCGCAGCGCCGAGCTTTTTCCCGGCCCCTGAAGCTTGCAGCTATTCGGCGCGGGCTCTCCGCGGGCGCGAGGCTCCGGTCGCCTCCAGGGCGCGTCCGCCTGGCGTCCAGGTTCCGTGCTTCATCTCCAGAAAAAGCGCGATCGCCTGAGCGCGGTTTCGCACCTCGAGCTTCTCGAACAGGTTGCGCAGGTGAAACTTGATCGTGTTGATCGAGACGCCGAAGTCCTTGGCGAGCTGTGTATTCGTGTGGCCGGAGCCGAGCGCCGAGAGCAGGCTGCGCTCTCGCAGCGTAAGATTTTCCAGCGGGTCGGCGCGCATCTTTCGGATGTCGACGAAGGGAAACACCATGTCGCCCGCCGCGACGGCCGCCAGGACGTCGAGCAGCCGCTCCGGCGGCGCGCGCTTGGAGACGAATCCCGCGCCGCCGAGCTGCAAGGTTTCCGCCGGCGCGGAGGGGTCGTTGGCGCCGCTGTAGACGACGATCTTCGGCGCGGAAGCCTGGCGCGATAGCGCCCGCAGCACGTCGCGGGCGTGCAGGCTCGGCAGCTGCCAACCGATCACGGCGAGAACGAAGGAGGTCGACCGCGCCGCCTCGAGGAATTCTTCGCCGTCGGTAGCCTTGAACACAAGATGAAAGCGGCGGTCGTCCCCCAGGAGCTTTTCTAGTCCAGCGAGAATCAGGGGGCTCTTGTCACAGATGGCCACGTCGATCGGCGCGGGCGAGGCCGCCGAAGCCTTGGACACGGGGGCAGCCCGCCCCGCCCCCACCTCTTGGGCCGCGCATTCTTCATCCTGCCTGTTCGAATCGGTGGGACACATCCTTGATCTCCAGAGAGCGGTCACCAAGCCGCCCAAGATATTGGGGTGAGCCCACTCGCCTCCTGACCAACCCCAAAAGCTCGGCGCCCGCCCGAAGGAGGGGGAGAGCCGCAAGCATAGCCCCGTCTCATCGGAATGAAAAGCCGATTTTGCATTCTCAAGCGTGCGCAAAAGAA
>Ga0187782_10002333_pt1 | contig 13978 bp, 19 predicted proteins | sample 0715_SJ02_MP15_2_FD_132454 | JGI IMG/M metagenome (GOLD analysis project Ga0187782, IMG submission 132454) | Tropical peat soil microbial communities from peatlands in Department of Meta, Colombia - 0715_SJ02_MP15_20_MG | ecosystem: Environmental > Terrestrial > Soil > Wetlands > Peat | place...
CCCGTAAGACGCGCCGCAAGATGGACGTTCCCTGGGGCCAGGGCCCATTTGAGATTGCTGGTCAGAGGAACGCAGACGACGGTGGCAATGTGGCTCCGATTGAGAGCGTCACCCTGCACCACAACGACTGGCCTGCGGAAACCCGGACCGGAGCCAGTTGGCGCAGGGAGATCCGCCCACCAGATCTCACCTTGCGAGATTACCATTCGCTTCGCTCCAGGGTGCGGCGCGCGGCAGCGGACACGAACACGTCTTTGGTCTCGCCCGCCTCGGTACACGCTCGGTTCATGGCCTCTGTGACCTCGTCCGGCGCATGGTGAGCCAAATACTCCCTGAGGGCATCGCTGAACAACCGACTGCGGGACTTCTTGGTCCGTCGAGCCAAGCGCTCCGCTCCCTGATAAAGATCGTCGGGGATAGATACCGCCGTTTTCATACTAGTAGTATAACCACGAAATTGGCGAGAGGCAAGCCGACGATCTTGCACGGGTGGATCGAGTGATTGTTGGCGGAGCTGCAGTGCGAGCTATGGTCTACGGATCGCGCTACCTTCCGCCCACCCCGGAGCTGCTCTCGCCCATCGTGAGATCGTGCCCCCTGCAACTGCTGGTGGCGTATGTCTCACGCGCAGCGTCCAGGTCAAGCATTTGATTTGCGCCTGCACCGGAATGCCGCGACAGGACCTGGAATGGCTCTTCGAATACGGCAAGATGACGCCCGAAAACTCGCTCGCTCTGCTAGGGACGACGCAGCCTACCTCGAAGTTCGGTGCACTCTTCCAGTATTCGAATCTCATGGCCGCCGCCGCCGGATACACCGCCGCCATGGCGAACAGGCGATTGGCGTTCTTCTTCAGTCCTCGGTAGCGCACCTTCACGAACTCGACATGTTGATGAATGATCTCCCTCTGCCCCTGATAGGCCCCGTCACCCTATACCCGCGTTTCTTCTCGGTGCAGCAACTCCGGCAGCACCTCCGACCGGCCACGTCGGGATCCGCACCGGGTAAGGCGTCATTTCTTTTTAGTGCGGAGCCGGTCCGCATAGGCCAATACTGTTTTTACGTATTCCTTTTCATGATTGTAGGCGTAGAGGGCTCGGAATTGTGATTTTCTGGATTTTCCCCAGCCGAATTCGTGGAGATACCAAGCGGCGCTATAGATCGCGTCGGCACTGTTAAAAAGGTCTATCGTACCATCCCGGTCGCCATCTATCGCGTAAGCCAGATACGAAGATGGAAGAAATTGGGAAAAACCGAATGCCCCCATGGGCGAACCCCGAATTTCGTACGGGTCCCAGCTGTTCTCGCGGCAGATGGATATGAATGCTCCGAGTTCCCGAAGAGCGAAGTCCTTGCGTTTCGGAACAAGAGTATAAAGAGAATACAGAGAGTTGATGACCCGGCGCCGACCCACATTTCTGCCGAAATTGCTTTCTATTCGCAGAATCCCGGCGATGACTTCCTTGGGAATGCCGTATTTCCGTTGTGCACCAGACAGCACAGAGGTGTAATGTTCCACGTAACTTTTTCCATCGCGAACGGAAAGAGAAGTGAGGATGCTCTTGTAGTACCTGACAGCTGGCCTATATTTTTTAGGCGGAATTACCGACTTGTCCAGTTCGAGCCGGGAATCAGAGAAAATGGCGTTTATCTCCTCCTCAGGGAATCGCTCCGAAAGTTTGTGAATAAGTTCTTGCTTTGCGGCTTCGGCAACATCCGGATTTTGGGCCGCCATCTGGCGATGCGGGACGCCGTTTTCGTTGCAATAAGAATATTCTCCGAAACCGAGGGCCAGCACTAGGAGAACAGACACGCCCCACCGCGTCACCTTCCAGTGAATCGGCCATTTCGCCCGATGCTTTCGCTCCGGCGGCCCCATAGAGCACTCTCTCGCATCAGTGTACGCGTACTACCTTTTCGTGAACTTCTTTGCCATGGCGTTGGCGCCGCTTCCCTCCCCGGCAAGAAATCGATGAAGTCGTGAAACGGATCCGCCGGACTTCTTCGCAGCCTGCCCCGTTGTCCCCTCCAGCATCAGAATGTGCTTAATAAAGGTAGCAGGGGCGCGATCTGAAGAAGCCCGATCTTGCGCTTAACCATCAACAATGACTATTATGACCATAATGACCGACGGGGCGGAGGCGGGCAATGAGCACGCAGACATGGACAGTGGCAGAGGCGAAGGCTAAATTCAGCGAATTGATAGACAAAGCTAAATCAGAGGGTCCTCAAAAGATCACGAAGCACGGTCGCACGACAGCGGTGGTCGTAGCGGCGGAGGAATGGGAACGTAAAGCCGAGCGGAAAGGCAATCTGGCGGAGTTCCTAGCTGCATCCCCCCTTCGGCGCTCCGGGCTGAAGCTCAAGCGCCTCCCGGTGCGTCTGCGCAGGGTTGAGCTATGAAGTTTCTACTGGACACGAATGTTATATCCGAACCGATGAGAGTACAGCCGAACGCAGGCGTGCTCGCGTGGCTCGCTGAAGTCGACGAGGACAGCGTTTTTCTCAGTGTTGTGACTATCACCGAATTGCGCTATGGCATTGAACGTCTCACGACCGGCCGGCGTCGCGACCGTCTCGAAGGGTGGCTGCGGAAGGACCTGAGCTCGCGCTTTGAGGGAAGAATCCTGCCGGTTGACTTTGAGATAGCGGATACGTGCGGCAGGCTTGTGGCCCGGAGTGAATCCTTGGGCCGCCCGATGGAGCCCCGGGACGCATTCATTGCTGCCACCGCAGAAGTGCACGGACTAACTCTCGTCACGCGCAATGCTTCTGACTTCGAGGCCACCGTGAAGACTATTGTGACCCCATGGACCTAGCCGCTAGGAATGCGGCTGGCACGCTCAACGTCCCATGCATCGCGGTCCTGAAAAGCGGAAGATGATCCGCCAGTTGGTGCGCACGGTCAGAGACTAGAAGCGCCCTTGGCGGGCGGCCGAGCGCCGGTCGGCTTGCCCGCCTTTTTGCTGCACCAGCCAGGGCGATTGATCTCTAACATTAGGTTTTCTTAGGTTCCGGATGAACGAACTCCCGGCCAGGTACAGTTCACTGATCCTCTCCGCTCGTTGGTACCGCATCGTGCCGGTCGCGCCGACGAAAAGCGGCAACCGTGACACTTTCTGTCACCCCCTCTAACGCCACCTCGCAGGTGCGCTACCGCTATCCCGCAAAGGAGATGCCCCCACGCCCGCTCGGCCCTGGAACTAATTGCAACGACATGCGATTGCTGTCCCTGAAGCTCCCGCCTTAGCGGAGCAACACATAATCAGTTTGGGAACCTGCTTCGGTCCCGGAAGTGCTGGTGTAGGTGCAGAGCAACGATGGAGCGGCGCGATGGGGGAAGAATGTGCCCCAAAATGGTGCTCGACCTGTCAGCGAGTTCCGCTGATTTTGCTCAGCCTCGCCGACGGGAACATTGAGCACGCCCGCGTGGGTTGCCTTTGCCGCAGCATGGTTCTCGAACGCCTGAGCACGGAGAGATCATGGATGGTCGCGGCAGCGAACTGAATGAGGCGGCGCTTTCCGGCTATGCTGGTGCTGAGCCGAGGATTGGCGATGTAATTGAAATCGTGCTGACGGCTCTCGATACCGGGCTGCCCCTGCGGCTTAGGGTCGTGGTTCGCAACCGCACCAACGATGGTTTCGGCGTAGAGTTTTTAGCAGACACACTGAACGAGAAGAAGGAACTCAACCTCTTCCGACAGTTCCTACGCGCCGCCGCGGGATATACGGACGCATAGCCCAGCCTTCTCGCAGCCGCCTACCTGCACGGAAAGCTGCGACGGTTCTACCTAATTGACCCTCTGGCCTGCGCGCAGCATCTCTAGGTTCCGGTCGAAGCGGGCGTAGTCGTCATCGCCAAAGGCCAGAAATCGGAAGGGTTGTGCAAATGACTGTCCCTGACGCCGTGCATACAAAAACTCCACCACGGCACTTACCTGGCCCGCGCTGGTTTGCAGCAAGATCTCTGCAAGTGTGCCCGGTTTGAATGGCCGGCCCATTCGTGCCGAGCCACCTGTGGTCGAAATTACCTGCAGGGTTCTCTGAATCTGCTTACCTTCCAATGAGAAGCTGACGGAGGTGGTGACGCACACTCGGGGAGCCCGCGAACTGGCGTGCCGGTGGGGAAAATGTGCCATGAGCGTCAGCATCGCATCTTCCCCGACTGCGACAAACATTACCAAAGTGCGGCGCAGATGCAGTCCACCGCCAAGATATCTTCGGCAGTCCGCTATGGCCGACTCCTCGGGGTATCGGTGGCGCGAATCCCGGCCGGGACAATCCGGCCAATCGTGGTTGCCTGGCGTATCGGGGCAGGTGGCCTTACAACGCCAGCAGCGCCCGCACGTCCTGCCTTTCGGTCATTGCGGCCATCGTACCTTCCAGGCGCAACTCGCCGCTCTCGAGCACGTACACGCGGTCGGCCAGCGGGGTGATGAAGCGCAGGTTCTGCTCCGCCAGCAGCACGGCAATGCCGCTGGACTTCAAGTCCTTGACCAGATCGCTCACTAGGCGCACGAAATGCGGCGCCAGACCTTCGGTGGGTTCGTCCAGCAGCAGCACTTCGGGATTGCCCATCATGGTGCGGGCGATGGTGAGCATCTGCTGTTCGCCGCCGGAGAGGAATCCGCCGCGCCGCCGCTGGATCTCTTTCAGCCACGGCATGAGCTGATAAATGCGCTCGAGGGTCCAGCCGCGACCGTGCTTCGACCCGCGCTTGATCGCGACCTCTAGGTTCTCGCGCACGGTGAGTTCGGGGAAGATGCGCCGGTCGTCGGGCACGTAGCCCATGCCGAGCATGGCGCACCGATGCGTGGCCAGCCGCGTAACGTCGCGGCCGCGATACAGCACTCGCCCGGAAAACACGCGCACCATCCCCAGCGCGGCTTTGAGCGTGGTGGTCTTGCCGGCGCCGTTTCGTCCCAGGAATGCGACCACTTCACCCTCGCCCACCGCGAGGCTGACGTCGCGCACCACGCGGATCGGTCCGTAGCCTGCGACCAGTTGCTCCAGCGCCAGCACGCTCATGCTTCACGTCCCAAAAAGGCTTCCTGCACCTGAGGATGGTTACGGATCTCGTCGGGCGTGCCCTCGGCCAGCACCGATCCGCGGTGTAGCACCATGATGCGTTCTGCCAGTTGCAGGGCAGCTTCGGTGTCATGCTCGGTGAATAGCAGCGTGGTGCCGAGAGATCGCAGCAGTTCGCGGATGAAGCTGACCATCTGCGCCCGTTCCGCGCGCGACAATCCCGCCAGCGGTTCGTCGAGCAGCAGCAGGCGCGGCTTGCTGGCCAGCGCAACCGCGATGTCCACGCGCTTCAGGTCGCCCTGGGGCAAGGCGGCGGTGACCTGACGCTCGAGGTCATGCAGCCCGACCCAGGAGATGATTTCTTCCGCGCGTTTTGCGGCATCCGCATAGGAGAGCAGCGGGCGGACAAAATCGCGGGTCTTGCGATCAAGCGCCAGCACGGCCAGGGTGACGTTTTCCAGCACCGTCATGCTGGGGAAGGGAATGGCGCGCTGGAACGAGACACCGATGCCGTAATGGATGATGCGATGCGTGGGGGTGCGCGAGATGTCTTGTCCGGCGAACACGACGCGCCCCGTGTCCAGCGTGTAACGGCCGGTGATGACGTTGAAGAGCGTGGTCTTCCCCGCGCCGTTCGGGCCCATCAGCGCGTGCAAGCTGCCCTCTTCCACCGCCAGGCTGACGCCGCTGAGCGCGCGGAAGCCCTCGAACGATTTCGAAACCCGGCGGACTTCAAGCAGCGGCACGGGGAGCCTCCTGGCGTTGCCGGCGTTGGAACAGGCTGATCACGCCGCCGGGGAAGAACAGCACCATGGCCAGCAGCACGATGCCCAGCGCTAGCGGCCAATACTGTGTATGCGAGCGCACCACCGCCTCCAGCACCACCAGTACTGCGGCCCCGATCGCCGGGCCGAAGAATTCCGCGCTGCCGCCCAGGATTACGGCGATGATCACCTCGGCCGAGGTTGTCCAGTACAGCAGGTCAGGAAAGGCCGAGTGCTGCCAGGCCACCTGCAGAAATCCGCCCAGGCCGGAGAGCGTGCCCGAGAGCACGAACGCTGCGACCATGTAACCGAAGGCGCTGATCCCGATGGCCTCGGCGCGCGCCGGGTTGTCCCGCACTGCGCGCAGGGTGTATCCGGCGGGCGAGCGGCGTACGAGGTGGATAATGGCGCACACTACCGCCAGCGCCACCAGGCTCACAAAGTAGAGCCCCCTGGGATTCCCCAACAGCCCCGGAGGCAGCAGGCCGGTGATGCCGTTATCGCCGCCAGTGAAGCCGTACCACTTGTGCGTTACTGCCCACAGCATCTGTGCGAACGCCAGGGTCAGCATCGTGAAGTAGATCTTGGTGAGGCGCACGCTGAAGAAGCCGATTACCAGCGCCACCAGCGCCGCCGCCATCAGCGCGAGCGGCAGCGTCGCGGCAAAACTCCATTTCAACTTGCTGACCAGCAGCGCCGTGGTGTACCCGGCAGCGCCGAAACACGCGGCATGTCCGAAGCTGAGCAGTCCAGTGTTGCGGAAGAGCAAGTTGAAACTCATGGCGAAGACGCCCAGCACCAGCGCCTGAATGGCGACCTGCAAGCCGTAGTCGTGCAGGAACCACGGCAAGACCGCCAGCGCCACTGCAGCCAGCGCGAGCTTCGTCCTCATGTGCGCACAGCCGGCGGCCGTCCCAGCAGTCCCCGGGGACGGAACAGCAGCACGGCCGCCATCAGGACGTAGGTGAAGGCGATGGAGAACTCCGGCAGGACGAGCGCGCCGAAGGCCTGGATCTCGCCGATAAGAATCGCGCCCAGCAGCGTTCCCCATATGCTGCCCAGTCCGCCCACGACCACCACGATGAAGGCGCTGATCACTGCGTCTACCGCGACGCCAGTCGAGATGGATTGCAACGGCAGGCTGACGGCGCCTCCGAAGCCGGCGAGGCCAATGCCTACGGCAAAGATCACCGTGAAGAGCAGGGGAACGTTGACGCCCAGGGCTTCCAGCATCTCGCGGTCCTGGGTGACCGCGCGGACGAGGGTTCCGTAGCGCGTGCGATGCAGAAACAGCCACAGCAGCAGCGCCGCCGCGGCGGCCAGCCCCACCAGGCCGAGGTAATAGGAAGGAAAGGGAATGCCCAGCACAAAAACTGGCATTTCGAAACCCTTGGGCATGCCGATGGACTTGTAATCAGCGCCGAAGCAGATCTTGGAGACGTCTTCGATGATCAGCAGCAGGGCGTACGTTAGCAGGATCTGATAGTGCTCGGCGCGTTTGAGCACGCGGCGCATGAACACGCGCTCCACCACCGCTCCCACCACTAGGCTGGCCGCTACTGCCAGCAGGAGGTAGTGCCAGAATCCGGCGGAATCGCCGTGCGTCAGGGCGAACAGAAAGTACGCGCCCAGGACGAAGAACGAGCCGTGGGCGAAATTCACCAGGCCCAGCGCGCCAAAGATCAGCGACAGCCCCACCGCCAGCAGAAACAGCGAGGCCGCCGACGCCAACCCGGTCATGAACTCAAGGAAGAAGAAAGGAAGGGTCACGCTAGCTCCGGCACTCTTGCATTCCAATAAAGCTCTGAGGGGCGGGTGGAGCAGGCCTTCAGGCCTGTAAACAGAAGCTCACTTGAGCGAGGGCTTTAGCCGCTTAGGTGCCTCCGAGGCTGAAAGCCACTGATCTTTCATTGCTCAAAATGCAGGGTTGAAGCCCTGCTCCGCCCACCATTTCGCGAAAACAATTTCTACTTACACTTCGTCGGATACACCGTGTCCTTCTCCGGGACCATCGTAATGTCCTTGAGAACGACGAACGGATAGTCGTTCGAAGGCGTGGTATAGCCCCACACCAGCGCTTCGAACACCTGATGGTCCGCCGGGCGCATCCATTTCTTGCCTTCGGGGGCTTCGTAGGTCAGGCCGCCGTCGGCTTCGAAGGCTTTCTTGATGGCATCCGCATCGAGCGACTTGGCTTTCTTGACCGCGGCAGCCAGCATCTGCACCCCGGCGTAGTGTTCTTCGGCGTTGTAGCTGGGCCACTCACCCCATTTGCTGTGATAGGCGTCCACGAATTTCCTGTTGACGGGGGATTGCGACTGCAGGAACCAGTAGCGAGTGGAGAAGAGCTCTCCGATGGGAGCTTCCTTGCCCATGGGCCCGATGGATTCCAGCGCCGCACCCACCGGATCCTCAAACAGCTTGATCTGTTTGAAAAACCCGAAAGCGTTGGCCTGGCGGACGAAGGTGACCAGGTCGCCGGCCCAGAGCACCGAGAACACCGCTTCCGGCCGTTGCTGCAGCAGCGCCGTAATGTACGGGGTGTAATTGCTCTCGCCGCCCTTGGGCCACTGTTCGCCCACCACTTCCACATCGGGACGCTTCTCCTTCAAGCGCGCGATGAAGTCGTTCCACGACGAGTGCCCGAACTCGTAGTCCGGCCCGATGTTGGCCCAGCGTTTGTAAGGCAACTTGGCGGCCAGGTCGGCGGCCGCGTTGGCGTCCATGCGGGCATTGTTGGAGGTACGGAACACGTAGGGATTGCATTGCTCGGTGAGCGCCGGGGTAGCGGCGTGCATCACCACCAGCGGGATCTTGTACTCATTGGTCAGCGGAGCGACCGCAAGCGCAACCGAACTGGAATCGATGCCGATCAGGAAATTGACTTTCTCATTCAGGATCAGCCGCCGGGCTTCCTGCACACCCACGTCGGGCTTGGCTTGGCCGTCCACCTGGATGAGTTCGAGTGAGCGCCCCAGCAAGCCGCCCGCGGCATTGATCTCGTCGATGGCCAACTGCGCGCCCTGCCGGCCCGATTTGCCGTACGCGGCAAAGCTGCCACTGAGAACGTTGATGGCACCGATCTTGATGGGTGGCTGTTGCGCCATGGCTAATCCCGTCAGCGCCACCAGCAACAGCACGAGTCTGAAGTAGCGGATGAATGTCCGGCTCATAGGTCTGCCTCACTTCACCGCTCCCGAAGTTCGGGCGACCATTTAAGGAGAGGGAGCGATTTCGCGCGCAATCCTACGGCAGCAGCTTTCGTAATGCAACCGCCGGCGACGCTCCAGAAGGGGGCGCCGGTTTTGTTTGCGGCCTGAGGAGTGAATGTTTTAGCCAGACGTTCCGCCGCGCAAAGTACGCCCCTCCCGACAACTGTGAATTGCTCTGTGGCAGTCGGAACACAGAGTGATCAAATTGCCTTCGGAGTCATCGCCTGACTGGCTTCTGCGCTGAGTGTGGTGGACCTCGAGCCCGCACTGGGAGTCGCAAGCTACCTTGGCCAACTCGGCCGCCTTGGTCCAACCGAACTGTTTCAGCTCCCTCCCCATCGGCTTGGGCAGACGTGAATGAACATCAGGTAGTAGGCGGTGCGGCGCCGAAGAACGCGGAAGTCGCCCCAGTTGCCCGGCCGCGTGCGCACAGAATTGGAGGAGCAGCGGCTTAGAACACCACAAAGCGTCCGACCAAGTCTGAGTTCTTCCAACTGTTCAGGCGACGGTAGTAGATGTCCCAGTATCGCCCGTCCACCGAACGATGCTCGGCACGGGCCTCGTCGAGCTGTCGCTTGGCCTCCCGTTCAGCGGCGTACCGTTTGTCGTCGGCAGGGAAGATGCCGCGCGACGCCAGCGCCTGCTCCGTGAGAGCGAGATCGGGAACGACGAGCGTTCCGCCGGCGTCGAAAAGATGGTGCTAAGCGACACGGAAACACCCGGAGGCAGCAAATTAAGCCCAATGTACCACAGCTCAAATTGGGGTGTGCAACCGGGTTAGATCTGCGGCGTTGGTCCGCTGATGTTGCAATCCTTCGTTGATATCTGCTGCCCAACCCCCCGTTACAATACAAATATATGAAAATACAATCTCGGGAGAAAGGGTCTGTGACAGCCGTCAAAATCGGGGTGAGCCGCCAGGTGGTCATCCCTAAGAAGGTCCATGACCAGCTTGGGCTTGCGCCCGGAGACTACCTAGAAGTTGAACTGCAAGGCGATCATCTCGTCCTTACCCCCAAGGCGCTCATCGAGAAGCGTCTCGCCGAGGGGATCGAGGACATCCGCAAGGGACGGGTGCACGGCTCCTTCCGCTCGGTCCAGGCTTTGGTGCGCTCCCTCCATAGAGCCAAGAAGCCGAAAGCCTCATAAGTGCGCCTCCTCTACACCGAGCGCTTCCGCCGGAGCTATGCGAGTGCTCCTCCCACATTCAGGCGCGCTGCGACAAGCAACTGGGTACTGGTGCAGAATCTGCACTCAGAGCCAAGAAGTACGACGACACCCGAGACATCTGGCAAGCCCGGGTGAATGGGGGCTGGCGCTTCTATTTCATGATTCACGGAGACCTCTACTACTTGCTCGACAACGCGTGAAGAAGAGAAGTATGCCGGAGTCTTGGATCATCTTTGCTTGCCAGTTCGTCCAAGACGGACAGGTACTGCTCATGTTGGTGCTCGGATGTAATCGGTGTTGGCGACCTAACTTCAAGCGCGTATTTCTCGGGTACTGCAATCATGACTTTTGCCACTCCTTGATGGATGCCAATGATCTCCGGCAAAAAGACCTGGTCCCAATCTTTGGCTCTGAAAGCATCGTATCCGAAGTCTTGCACAAGAAACGTGACCTCAACAAAGCCCACATAGAGAAATTGAGCAAACGATTCCACGTTTCTCCAGCGGTGTTTTTCTAAAGCGCAGCATTTCAACCTTTCTGAGCCTCAGAGTACTTTTTCCACAATCTTAAGAGATTTTCACTGGTTGGTGACTATCTTTCCGACTTCTTCGACCTCAGGTCCTTCAAGTCGCTAGTGCGCCCCAGAGCCCGTTTGTTCGTCACAAGGTCTTCTAGCGAAATGAAGTGCACGGGAACACCGAAGAAAGTGCTTGGCACTTTCCTACTCCACGCATCAGAGAACTCGACCGCAGTGATTGCAGTCAAGATGTCGATCCGTACGGGGGCGATTCCGATCTGATAGACAACCTGTTTTTCTGCGAAGGTATGTTGAGTAATGCCATCATGGTCGATGGGAGCACCAAACCTCCTGAGCGCTTCGACTACCCGACGAGAGTTTTCCGCTGAGTTACGCACCCAAACATCGAGATCCTTGGTATAGCGTGGCTCGCCATACTTCATCGCTGCGAAGCCGCCGACGATCAAATATTCAACTTCAAATTCGTTTAAGAGTTGTAGCAGTTCTCTGTAGTGTGGGTTTTCTGCCATGGAGAATTTCCTCAGCCAGTTCGATCATTTCCCATGCAGCGGCAAAGATAGCTTCATCGCCCTGTTCCTGCCAGAACTCTACGTCGAACGACCGATCGGGAAAGCTGCGTTCGACCAGTCGTGTTTTCCACGCCGAATTTTTGGGAGTACTCATTTTCCCTGTTCGGGTTGCCTGCTAACCACCAATTAGGATATCAGCCTGAATGGCTGGATCGATCTGCCTTTTTGATGCCGGCCCGCCAAGTTCCTGCAATTTGTCCGAGCTAGCACGACGGCCACGGTGTCGATCGCCTGTGCCTCAGCCCATTATCGCCGACAATTCCGCCAGCGCGTAGATCAACTGTGAACACCTCGGTGGCATCCCGAGCACAATGTCATCAGATTGTCTTAGGAATCATCACTAAAGTGGCTCCTCCGCGCCTCCAGGTAGAATGGAAGGGCCATCGGGCGTCATCCGTGCGATCCGAAGACTGGGGAACTCAATGCTCCCGCCCTGTTTTGCAAATGCCGTATACCGCAGTTGTCCTGGATGCGTAGCCAGAAACACTTGACGAAGGGTGTTGACCGCTAAATTCGCGACAGAACTGTAGGGCACCGGCACCTCAATGTCCAAAAAGAAATTGGGCGAACCCCGCCCCTTGGATCCTCGAACATCATTTATCCGGTCTGGCATGATAGTGGGGGCGTTCCATCCCAATTGCAGCAGCCTGGCGCATGCCTTGTCCGAGAGTTTTTCAGAGTCCAAATGGCCGTTGGACACGGCTTCCGCACGCATGCCCAGACTCCCTCCGGCGGCGAATTGCACGTAGTATGGATCACCCTTCATTTCGATGATTAAGTAGTGGCCCGCTTGCAAGCTGCGAAGGGCACGGCTCAACTCATGAGCGAATTGATCCCACTCCGCATTGTTCATCACCAGCGCTTTGCATATCGGCGGCGCCACTGCCAATAGGCTGACGAACACTCTGCGATTGATCATGCTCTCCATCCCCTCTCCGCCATCAGCCGTGAATCGCTCGATGGCATTCGTGGCAGAGGGTGACAAGGTTCTCTTCCGAGTCGTCCCCACGCCGACTCCTGAACCGGCGGTGATGGACCTCGAGATTCGTTCTCGATCCGCACTGCTGGCATCGCCACCGGTCGCGCTTCAGCACGCGTGCGCGCAGCATCTGATATGTACTCCCGTCCAAGCGGGAAGGCGGGTGGTTCGCCAGATGAGTCATGCCGCTTTCGTCACCTCACTCAAGAACTGCTGCTTCTCCGCCGCCGGCAGAAAACGGAACAGCCGAAGCATGGAAAACAGCAGGATTTTGGGGTCACCGTTCTCAATGTGGGCTCCCGCCAGGAAGTCCGCACAGATCATCTCCAGGCAGTACCCTCGCGACTTGTCGGACCCGAGCATGAGAGCCGCGGTATCGATCGCCTGTTCGATCACCGGTGCCTGGCCCTTGTACACCTTGAAGTAGATCAACTCGCTCGGCTCCTCCTCCCGCCCCGTCAGCTCTCTTTCCACCTCCCGCCGAAACTCTTCCCTCGGCAAAGATCGGGCCTTGTGCACCCAGGGTGCACAATCGAAGCGCTGACCCTCCGCCCGCGCCAGCTTGGCCAACTCCCTGCCCTTCGTCCAACCGATATTTTTCAGGTCTTTCCTTACTTGTGGCGGCAGGTGCTCGTGGATGGACATGAGGTAGTAGGCCTTTCTCCTCGATTCCGGGAACCGCCTCTCCAAGAAGTCATCAAACGAGTTGAGGTTTTCCAGCCGCCAGTACTGGCCCGCCCGTACCTCGCACAAATACTTGCCCAGTTCCACGAATCGAGTGTCGCGTTCAGTTTCCTTTCGCCGTTCCCAGGCCAGAATCTCGTCGATCTTTGCCATTACGAACAGCGCTCGTCGGCGATTGAGTTTGGGCGGCATCGGTGGATACCTAGTAATGAAGCTCGTCAAGCCAACCAAGGTCGCCTCCCGGGCGGCGGATGAGCTGGGCATCGATCAATTCCTGTTTTCCCAGGCAGAGGCCCAGATGGGAGCAGCTCAGGCAGCCGTTCTGGGGAAAGCGGATGCCGCTGCGGGCAGGGAACTGGGCGGCGTCGATCTGGCCGATGGTGCTCGCGACCAGAGAGCCAAAGTTGTCGCGCTGCTCCTGGCTGATGGTAGCGCGCAGATACTGGATCTCGACCAGCCGCTTGCGCACGAAGACCACGAACCCGACATTGGATTCCCCGGTGATCCAGGAATAACAGACCAGTTGAGGATCAAGAGCCAGCAACCCTGCTGGCTGGTCCGGGTAGCGCGCCCCGGTGGTCTTCCAATCAATCACCGAGCGCTCCCCATCCAGCTGGCCGATGGCATCGATGTAGGCCACGAACTCGTTGTTGTTGCCAATCGGACGGCTGAACTTGATCTGCAGGTTGCGGCGGGGATTGCGGATCCGTACCCGGTCATCCTGGACAAATCGCGCCAGCAGGTGGATGCCTTGCTCCAGCATCTGATCCCAGGTTTCGTTCTTCGGGTACTCCAGAGCGACGTTCTTGTACTGGGACCAAGCTTCGAACAGAGCACAGCCCGGATCTTCGCGGCGGAACAGCGCAGCCAGAGCTTGCTCGAAGGCACGCCCGAACAGGAGCCCGGCTCGGGTTTCTTTCTCCTGCCAGCCGTCCAGGTAGCGATAGCGATATCGCAACGGGCAGGCCAGATACTGGGCGAGCTGGGTGTAGCTGTACGTCACGACGCCAACTCCGAGCGCAATGGGGGAGGAG
>Ga0187782_10002334_pt1 | contig 13978 bp, 12 predicted proteins | sample 0715_SJ02_MP15_2_FD_132454 | JGI IMG/M metagenome (GOLD analysis project Ga0187782, IMG submission 132454) | Tropical peat soil microbial communities from peatlands in Department of Meta, Colombia - 0715_SJ02_MP15_20_MG | ecosystem: Environmental > Terrestrial > Soil > Wetlands > Peat | place...
ACGGCGGCGACTTCGCGCGACAGCCGGTCAAGCGCGGCCTCGTAAAGCTGGCGCTCGGAATAGGATTGCTCCGGCTGCGACTCCGAACGGTAGAGGTCGCGCACCACTTCGGCGATGGCCACGATGTCGCCGGAATTGATCTTGGCCTCGTATTCCTGCGCCCGGCGCGACCACATGGTCCGCTTGATGCGGGCGCGACCTTTCAGCGTCTCGAGAGCCCGCTTGACCAACGGGGTCTCGGCCAGCTTGCGCATGCCGACAGAGGCGATTTTCGAGGTCGGCACCCGCAACGTCATCTTGTCCTTGACGAAGTTGATGACGAAAAGCTCAAGCCGGGCGCCGGCGACCTCCTGCTCCTCGATCGCCATGATCTGGCCCACGCCGTGGGCCGGGTAAACGATGAACTCGTTAGTCTTGAAGCCTTGCCGTTGTGTAGTCTTCTTCGCAGTCATTCCCAAAGTTACTCCTTCCGCCTCCGGTTTGGTCCGGTGGACGGTTTTTGCCACGCTGACCCGGCCTCGGGTCGTCCGCCGCGTGGATTGTGATGGCCGGCGGGTAGCGCCGGAAGTGGGCTTTCTTGCCTTCCGGCTCATGCCGGCCGCACTTTTTTTCGAACGTTGACGACGAGTTCTCTCGGCCACTGCTCTCGCGTGGGTCTCACGCCTCTCCTAACGGTTCCTCGAAAACGCCCCGGAAAAATAAGCTCCCAAGTGAGGGAGCGCCATATCGCGGGTGTTCTTCATTGTGAAATACTTTCATATCACATTTTCGGCTAAAATCAAAGCCTTATGGCATTGCAAAAGGGTCGCAGCGCGGGAAAAGGTTAAAACCCAAGATTATCGGCGGCTTCCACCGTCGTTAGTCGCCGGTGCCCGGATTCGGCGAGAAATACTGCTCAAACTTGCCGGTTACGCCCTCAAAATCCTTGGCGTCGGTCGGCGGCTCCTTCTTGGCGGTAATATTCGGCCAGACCTTTGCGAATTCCGCATTGATGCCCAGCCATTTCTCCACCCCCGGCTCGGTGTCCGGCTTGATGGCGTCAACCGGGCATTCCGGCTCGCATACGCCGCAATCGATGCACTCGTCGGGGTGGATCACCAACATATTCTCGCCCTCGTAGAAGCAATCCACGGGGCACACCTCGACGCAGTCCATGTATTTGCACTTAATGCAATTATCGTTGACGATATAGGTCATCTACATGCTCTAAGCTGCCTCGGGCGAGCTTCGCTCCTACCGCATGGCCCATAGTGGCGCAAGTTTCGCAAAACCGGTCGATAGCCGCCGCTTCAGCTCAATTCGTCATATAGGTTTTGTCCGACTGCGGCAGAACCGCGGCGCTCAACGAAGTCCCTGACCTTCAGCACACGCACAGCGCGGTCGAGTGCGACCGTAATCACATCCCCCCTGCGCAGCATGCGGCCCGGCGCCTGAATACGGGTTCCATTCACCCGGACCAGCCCGGAACTTGCCAACAGGGCGGCGGCGTTACGCGAGCGCACCACACGCGCGTGCCATAGCCACCGATCGACGCGCTGGCGATCAGCGCGCCCGGTTGACCCCGACAGCTTCACCGGCGCTCCTTGGCCTCGGCTTCGAGCTGTGCCTTCAACGCTGCGAGCTTGGCGAAAGGCGAGTTCGGGTCCGGAGCCTTCTCGCGCCGCTCGTGGCGCTCATGCCGCTCCTGGCGCGCAGCATGGGCGTGCGGCCGCTCGCGCCGTGGCCGGTCGAACCGCTGGTCGGCGCCCGACCGACGACGATGCCGCGGGTGACCTCCCGTGGCCTTGGTTTCAGCGGGCTCGGCCGAAACGGCTGGCGCGGACTGGCCCGCCGACGCAGGGGCGTTCTTTTCTCCGACGTTGACAGCGGCTGTGCTTTCTTGCTCCGGCTGGGCGGCGACCTTTGTCGGACCCTCGTCCGCCCGACGATGTCGGGCTCGGGGGCGGCGACGTCCTTCAGGCCGCACTGTCCGGCCCGGCCGCCAAACTTCGATCAGCTCCGGCTCGCTTGACCCCGGCCCGGCGCCATCGGCGGTCTGCTGTTGCACTGCGACGGCACCATCCGCGAGGGCAGGCGCATTGGTCAGCGTTTCAACAGCAGGCGCATCGCCCACCGGTTCCGCCTCCGGCGCGGCAACCTCAATTGGCGCGATTGATCCCTCTAGGCTGCCGGCTTGCACGGGCATGCTTTCGGCTGGCTGTTCGCCCTCGGCTACAACCGATTCCACGGCCGGCACGGCTTCCCCCGGCGGCGCTGCCGCGGGCTCGCTGGGCTCGGTTTGCGCGGCCAATTCCGCCGGCTTTGGCTGCCGCTCCATGCGATAGCCGAGTGATCGCAGGATGGAGGCGAAATCCTCGCCTGAGGCGCCGGTCAAAGAGGTCATCGTGTTGACCACGGTAAAGCCGCCGCCGGCGATCGCCCCGGACGGCCTTACCCCCGCGGCTCCTTCACGCCAAGCGAGCGCCGGCCGGATCAGATCGGCGAGCCGTTCGAGAATGTCGACGCGTACGGCGCGTTCGCCGCACAGGCGATAACCGGCCACCCGATAAAGCTCCGCGTCGATCCCGCGATCGGCCGGGATCGATGTGCGGCCGCTCCTCGCAAGTTGCAGCAGATCTTCCAGCCCATTCGTCTGCTGGCCGTCGTGGGCAAGCCCCCAAAGTTGTATTGCGAGCGCGCGCGGCGCCGGCTTGAGCAAAAGCGGCAGATAAATGTGATAGGCGCCGAAGCGTACGCCGTACTTGCGCAACGACGCCCGTTCCGGCTGCTCAAGCCCTTTTACCTCCTCCGCGACCCGCGCTCGATCGAGCACGCCGAGTGCTTCGACCAACTGGAACGCGACTCCGCGTGCAATACCGCTGACGTCGGCTGCGGCTGAAAGCGCGAATAGAGGGGCAAGCCATTTCTCGATGTGCGATTTCAACCATTTATCCAGCCGCGCCTCCACGGTCTCGCGCGGCGCACCCGAAAGACGCTCATCGGCAATCAACCGCACGCGCGGCCGCAAGGCTTCCTCGCCGGCGACGAGCTTGCCCACGGCGGCACCGGTCCAGCGGATGGTGCCGTCGGCGGCGAGCACAATTTGCTCGTCCGCCGCCGCGCCAAGCCGCTCGGCGCGCGCAGCAATTTCGCCTCCGAGGGCCTTCTGCGCGGCGTTCTGCAAGGCTTTCGCCTCCGACCCGCCCGAAGATGCGTCCGCTACGAACACGAAGCCGTCAAGGCGGCCGATGGCATGGCCCTCGACGATGACTTCGCCGGTCTTGCTCATTTCCGGCTCGAGCTGCGCGTTCTCGCGCAGCCGCCGCATCAACACGCTGGTGCGGCGATCGATAAAGCGTTCGGTCAATCGCTCGTGCAGTGCGTCGGACAGCTTGTCCTCCACGCCGCGGGTGACATCCTGCCAGTGCTCGGGATCGGCAAGCCAATCCGGACGATTGGCGGCGAAGGTCCAGGTCCGGATGTGAGCGATGCGGTTGGAAAGCGTGTCGATATCGCCATCGGTGCGGTCCGCCAGCGCGACTTGCTTGGCAAACCAATCGGTCGGGATCGCTCCCTCGCGCTGGAGGTAGCCGTAAAGCGTGACCACAAGTTCGGCGTGGGTGGCGGGTGCGATCTTTCGGTAATCGGGTACTTGGCAGACCTCCCACAACCGCTCGACATCGGCGCGGGTGAGGGTAAGGGCGCGAACCTCGTCGTCGCGCGCGGCATGTTCGAGGACCAGGATATCTTCGGCCACTGGCGCGCGCGTCAGCTTGCTCTCGGTCGGCGCCGCGGCCAGCGTCGCCTGCAGGGCGCCGACCGAGGAGAAGTCGAGGTCGGTGTTGCGCCACTGCACGAGCTTCACCGCTTCGAAGGTGTGCGACTCGAGCGCCTGCGCAAGTTCCGGCTCGAACGGCGGACAGCGGCCGGTAGTGCCGAAGGTGCCGTCGCGGGTGGCGCGACCGGCACGGCCGGCGATCTGCGCCAGCTCCGCCGGGCTCAATCTCCGAAATTGGTAGCCGTCGAACTTGCCATCGGAAGCAAAGGCGATGTGATCGACGTCGAGATTGAGACCCATGCCGATGGCATCGGTCGCCACCAGATAGTCGACTTCGCCGGCCTGATAGAGCGCGACCTGTGCGTTGCGTGTGCGCGGCGACAGCGCGCCGAGCACGACCGCTGCGCCGCCACGCTGGCGTCGAATGAGTTCGGCAATTGCGTAGACCTCCTCGGCGGAGAAGGCGACGATGGCCGAGCGCCGCGGCAGCCGCGTCAGCTTCTTCTCGCCCGCAAAGCTTAACTGCGACAGCCGCGGACGGCTCACCATGCTCACTCCGGGCAGCAACCGCTCGACAATCGGCCGCATGGTGGCGGCGCCCAGCACCAGCGTCTCCTCGCGCCCGCGCCGGTGCAGCACCCGGTCGGTGAAAACGTGGCCGCGCTCGAAATCGGCGGCGAGCTGAATCTCGTCGACCGCGAGAAATGCGACGTCGAGGTCGCGCGGCATCGCTTCCACGGTGGCGACCCAAAAGCGCGGGTTGGCCGGCTTGATTTTCTCTTCACCGGTGACCAGCGCCACCGCCTCGACGCCGGCCCGTTCAACCGCGCGGTTATAGACCTCACGCGCCAAAAGGCGCAGCGGCAAGCCGATCAACCCTGACGAGTGTGCCAGCATTCGCTCAATGGCGAGATGGGTCTTGCCGGTATTGGTGGGCCCAAGCACAGCGGTGACGCCAGCGCCACGAAGACGCGCATCACGGCTGAGGGAGGGCGAAAAAGAGATCGGCATCGAAGGCCCGGGCCGCCGGCGGAACGGCGGCTGCTTACCGCATCTGTATCACAACAACACGTTGGAAAGCCCTGTGCTCCGTGCGGGAAAGCTCTGTGTTTAAGGTGTGGAACGAGTCTGGAACGAATCGCGGCCGAATCGGCGACCTCAGTCCTGTTCGACTTCGTTCACCGCGACATATGGAGCCCCCGGCACAATGCAACACCAGATCGGGTGTTTGTGGCGCTTGATCGCCGTGGCGCCTGGCCGCAAATCGGTTAACACCACCGCCGATACGATTCTTGCCGCGAGTCAAGGGAGGCCCTCCTGTGGATAATGGGGACGCCCGGCGAGGGCGCCATCTTTGCGCAAGGTTGCGGATGGCAGCCGCGGTCTAGCCCTCGCGGCCCGGCAGTTCCTCGGCCTTACTGCATCTTCACATTCGCCGCGGCACGCGGCGGCTTGGCAACCGTGACAAACTGCGTCGCTTGCAGCACGCCTGTGCCGACGGGAGTCGGCAGCGAGAAGCGGTACGGTACCACCAGCCGTGTACCTGCGATCGGTGCCAGCCAAACTTCGGCGTCGCGCAGCGCGGCAAGATATTTGATCGCGTATCGGTTCGGGTCGTAACCAGAAATCGGCACGAAATAAACCGCGCAAACAACGGCCGGTCCTTGATAACCCCTTTCAGCCTTGACGACCTCAATGCGCTTGAATTCGCTGCGCACATCGTAACGTACGCGGCCGTCGAACACGGAAACCGTACGCGCGCACGCTTGCGGCGATAGCGGGTCGCCAACACCGCTCACCGGATCGAGCACGGCGGTCATCGGGTCGAGCACGTTGCGGCGATCTTCGTCTCTAACCGGGATGCGATCGGGATGCGGCACAACCGGAGGGTCGACCGTGAAATCTTTGACGCTGCCGCCGGCAAAAGCCATGCGCACGTCATCGATCTTTTTGTCGGTGGTTATCGTGGCCGCATAGCTGCTCGGCATCGGCTGCCCGCTGCTGACAATACCCTGGGAGGCGCTGGTGCCATGCCCTTGGCTGAATAATCGCAAAATGCCGGAGGTCGCGCCGTTCGCCGCGGCGGTGAACTGATCCTCGGTAACCTCGATGACCCAATTGCCGCGTCCGATCGTTATGCCGGCGAGGCTCGCAGTATATTCAGCCTCGAGCCGTCCCTGCGCCGCGGCGAGGTGGCTCGCATCCGCTACAAAAGCCCCGCCCATGACAAAAACCGCCGCGGCGAACGCGGCGTACCTGGCATTCACAACGTTGAGGCGCGGCACTCGTGACACAGCGGCAACGGCTCCTTGTGACCGGGCGAAGGTCTTAGCGGCACAACAGCCACGAGGAACGGAAAATGTCCGCGTCAGCCGCCGCAGTTCGATACCTCAAACCCCGTGCATTGTCTTGTCGGAAAATGCGACGTTTCTGTGATTTGATACGGCTTCAGGCGCGGCAGCGGGTGCCGCTCACCACCTGTGCTTGACGCTTTCCTGCATGCAAATTATAGCTCCGCGACCTCGCGCAACCGATGGCGCAGCCGCGCTGCGCGAAAAGCGCGAAGTCAGCAACATTCGCACCCAGGATTTTGAACGATGTCACGCCGTTGCGAGCTTACCGGCAAGACCCGCCAGATCGGGCACAAGGTGAGCCATTCGAACCGCAAGACCAAAAGGCGGTTTTTGCCCAATTTGCTCAACGTCACCCTTCTTTCCGAGTCGCTTGGCCGTGCGGTGCGCATGCGCATTTCCGCCAATGCGCTGAAATCAATCGATCATCGCGGCGGGCTCGATGCCTTCCTCTTGGCGGCGAAGGACGCCGATTTGTCGCGGCGGGCGCTCGAAATAAAGCGGCAGATCGCAAAGAAGCGCGCGACGGCTTAAGCGCGCGCAACCGTCAGACCGCCTGCGGCGCGTATGCGGGAGCCGTATCCGGGAATGAACTTCGACGAAGGCTTCGGGAGCGTGCGTGCGGCTCAGGCGTTGAGACGCCTTCGGACGGGGCGCGGCCCCCGTTCCTCGGGCGCGTGCTCCGCGAACAATTCCGCAAGCTTCTCGGTCATCACGCCGCCAAGCTCTTCAGCGTCGACGATCGTTACCGCGCGCCGATAGTAGCGCGTCACGTCATGGCCGATGCCGATGGCAATGAGCTCGACCGGCGAGCGCGTCTCGATGTCCTCGATCACCCAACGCAGATGCCGCTCGAGGTAATTGCCCGGATTTACTGACAGCGTCGAATCGTCGACCGGCGCGCCATCGGAGATCATCATCAAAACCTTGCGCGTCTCGGGGCGGCCGAGCAGCCGCTTGTGCGCCCAATCGAGCGCTTCACCGTCGATATTTTCCTTGAGCAGACCTTCGCGCATCATCAGCCCGAGATTTTTGCGGGCGCGGCGCCACGGCGCATCGGCCGATTTGTAGATGATGTGGCGCAAATCGTTGAGCCGCCCTGGATTGGCGGGCTTGCCTTGAGCGAGCCAGGCTTCGCGCGATTGTCCACCCTTCCATGCCCGCGTCGTGAAGCCGAGAATTTCCACCTTGACGCCGCAACGCTCCAACGTACGCGCGAGAATGTCGGCGCAAGTCGCCGCCACCGTTATCGGACGACCGCGCATCGAACCGGAATTGTCGAGCAGCAGCGTCACGACCGTATCTCGGAAGTCGGTGTCCTTTTCGCGCTTGAACGACAACGGATGTAGTGGATCGACGATTACGCGCGACAGCCGGGCTGGATCGAGCAGCCCCTCTTCGAGATCAAATTCCCAAGCGCGGTTTTGCTGCGCGAGCAGCAGCCGCTGCAGGCGGTTCGCGAGCCGCGCGACCACACCTTGCAGATGGGAGAGCTGCTTGTCGAGATAGCCGCGCAAGCGCGTGAGCTCCTCCGGATCGCAGAGGTTTTCGGCGCCGATTACCTCGTCGAATTTACTGGTGAACGGGCGGTAATCCGGGCCGCGCGGCTCGTTGCGCATCTGCCGCGGCCGCCATGGCTCGGCGGCCGTTTCTGAATCCCCCATCTCCGCGTCATCGGCCATCTCGGCCGCCGGAGCATCGACCGCTTCCGCGGCGCTTTCGGGCATTTCCTCGGTCGAAGCCTCGGCTTCCTCCAGACTCATACGCTCGCTGTCGGCGGAATCCGCCGCTTCGCCGTCGGATCCGGATTCGTCGCTGCGGTTTTGTTCATCGCCCTCCTCGCCTTCCTCTTCCTCGGACTGGCTGGAGCGATCCTCCCCCATATCGAGCGAGTCGAGCAGATCGTGCACTACGTCCCCGAAGCGGCGCTGGTCGGTGAGCACGCGCTCCAAGCGATCGAGGTTGCGGCTGGCGCGCTCCTCGATCAGCGGACGCCACAGATCGACGAGCTTGCGCGCAGTCGGCGGCGGCAATTCGCCGGTCAGCCTTTCGCGCACAATCATGGCGATGGCGTCTTCGATCGGCGCATCGGCGCGGTCAGTGATCTCGTCGTATTTGCCGCGATGGAAGCGGTCGTCGAGCATGGCCGCAAGGTTCTTCTTGACCCCGCCCATGCGGCGCGAGCCGATGGCTTCGACGCGCGCCTGCTCGACCGCGTCGAACACCGCGCGCGCCTGCTGGCCTCCGGGCACGAGCTTGCGATGCACGGCCGGATCGTGGCAAGCGAGCCGCAGCGCGATCGAGTCGGCATGGCCGCGGACGATCGCCGCCTCGCGTTCATTGAGCCGGCGCGGCGGCTCCGGCAATCTTACTTTGTTGGCTGCAAGCCCGGGACGCTCGGCGGCGAAGGCGACCTCCACATCGCCCTTGCCGGCAATGGCGCGCACGCAGATGCCGACGGCGCGTTTGAACGGCTCGGTCGGCGATTCCTTCGCCGGATTTTTGGGCTTGATGTTGCTCGAGGTCATCGCTCTGCTCCCTCCGCAAGCGGGGAGAGGTCGTAATCACGAGAGCGCGACGTTCACCGCACTCTCCGGCAATTCCTGGCCGAAGCAGCGCTGATAGAACTCCGCGACCAGCGGCCGCTCCAGTTCGTCGCATTTGTTGACAAAGGTCAGCCGGAAGGCGAAGCCGATATCGCCGAAGATTTCGGCATTCTCCGCCCATATGATGACGGTGCGCGGACTCATCACAGTCGAGATGTCGCCATTCATGAAAGCGTTGCGGGTGAGATCGGCGACACGCACCATCTTGGAGACGATGTCGCGGCCCTGGTCGGTGCGATAGTGCTTGGCCTTGGCCAGCACGATGTCGACCTCGTTGTCATGCGGTAGGTAGTTGAGCGTCGTGACGATGGACCAGCGGTCCATCTGGCCTTGGTTGATCTGCTGGGTGCCGTGATAAAGGCCGGAAGTATCGCCCAGCCCAACGGTGTTGGCGGTCGCGAACAGCCGGAACGCGGGATGCGGCTTGATCACTTTATTCTGGTCGAGCAGCGTCAGCCGCCCAGACGATTCCAGCACGCGCTGAATCACGAACATCACGTCCGGGCGGCCTGCATCATACTCGTCGAAGCAAAGTGCCACGTTGTTTTGCAGCGCCCACGGCAGGATGCCGTCGCGAAACTCGGTCACCTGCATGCCTTCGCGGATCACGATCGCGTCCTTGCCAATGAGATCGACGCGGCTGATGTGGCTGTCGAGGTTGACGCGCACGCACGGCCAATTAAGCCGCGCCGCCACCTGCTCGATGTGCGTGGATTTACCGGTCCCATGGTAGCCGGTGACGATGACGCGCCGGTTCCTGGCGAAGCCGGCGAGAATGGCGAGCGTGGTCGGTTTGTCAAACCGGTAATCGGGATCGAGGTCGGGGACGTGCTCGTCCGGCTCGGAATAGGCGGGCACTTCCAGATCGCTGTCGATACCGAAGACCTGCCGGATCGAAACCTTCATGTCCGGCAAGCCGGGCACTGCTTCAGTTACGAGAGTCATTGCACCTCCGTGACCCCGGAACGCGCCAAAACGACCCTCACCGGCGATCGGATGTCGCGCTAAACTTAGCAGAAGCGCATAAGGCCGCGAAAGCCATTGGCAGGGTCAGCAAAAGCCCGCGGATTTCAAGTAATTATAGGCCTGAATAATCTCCCGCAGCCGCTCTTCGGAGCTACGATCGCCGCCATTGGCGTCGGGATGATGGCGCTTCACCAACAACTTGAACCTGGCCTTGATATCGGCACGGCGGGCATCGGCTTCAAGGCCAAGGACGTCGAGTGCCCGGCGCTGGGCGTTGAGGATTTTGCGGCCGTCAGCGGCGGGCCGCGCATGGCCGGCCCGGCCGGCGGCAATGCTCTCGAACAAGCCAAACGGGTCCGCGGCAGCCCATTCGGAACTGGCGAAATTATCGGCGCCGCGCCGCGCCGTACGGCGGCGGCCGCCGCGGCCGGTGCCACCGATCGAACCCATTTTCCAGGTCGGACGGTGGCCGGTGACGTCTTCCTTCTGATATTTGGCGATCGCGTCTTCGCTCATGCCGGCAAAGAAATTGTAGGAATTATTGTATTCGCGGACGTGCTCGAGGCAGAAGCGCCAATATTCTGACGCCCGCAGCCGGCCTTTCGGCGCGCGATGGGTCGCCGGTGCCCCGCAGCGCGGCCACTGGCAGGGCGGCAGATCGGCGTCGAGCCGGCGGTCCTGGTCCGGCTTCACGCGAACGCGATCAAACAGCGGCGAGTTGGTTTTCATCGGCTTTGATTATGCGGGTGCGTGGATTAAACCTTCAAGACTTGACAGGCGGCAAAACGGCGCGGCGGAGAATTGACGCCAACGTTTCGCGCTGGTTAAGGCTGCCGTGCATGCAAACGCGCAACACTATCACGGAAAAGCTGCGCAAAGCTTTCGCGCCGGAGAGCCTCCATGTCGAAGACGAATCACATCGTCACGAAGGCCATGCCGGGCATCGGCCCGGCGGCGAGACCCATTTCCGCCTTTATATTGTGTCGGAAGCCTTCCGCGGGAAGAGCCGGCTCGAACGCCACCGCATGATCAATGCGGCGCTTGCGGACGAGCTTTCCGGCGGCGTGCATGCGCTGGCAATCCACGCGGCGGCGCCGGGGGAAAATCTGTAGTTCGTAAAAACTCGGTTGTGGAAATTTCCCGGGCTGAACTTAACTGGCCTTCGCCGTCGGCATCGGCTTGCGCACAAGTGGCGTGACGCGCAATGCGGTGATGCGGTTTCGCGTCTTGCGTAGTACCTGGAAGCGAAAGCCGTGGAAGGTGAAACTCTGCCCGGGTTCGGGTATAGAGCGCGCCTCATGAATCACCACCCCGGCAATAGTAGTCGCTTCCGTGTCGGGAATATTCCAGTCCATCGCCCGGTTGAGGTCGCGCACCGGTACGGCGCCATCAACGTTGACCGAGCCGTCCGGCAGCATGCGCACACCGGGCACCGCGATGTCGTGCTCGTCGGTGATGTCGCCGACAATCTCCTCGATGATGTCCTCGAGAGTCACCAGGCCTTCAAGCTCGCCATATTCGTCGACCACCAACGCCAGCGCCGTCTTGCGGGCGCGAAACGCCCGCAGCTGCTCGTAAAGCGGCGTCGTATCGGGCACGAACCAAGCCGGCTTCAACAGCGACGCAATGTCCACCTTGGCGGGGTCGCCGCCGGCCGCATGCAGCGCGCGCAGCAGATCTTTGGCATGCAGTACCCCGACAATGTTATCGGGCGAGCCCCGCCACAGCGGCAGTCGCGTGACGCCGGCAGCGAGAACCGCATCGATCAGGTCGGCCGGCGGTTCGTCGGCGTCAAGCATTACCATCTTGGTGCGGTGAATCATTACGTCCGAGACGGCGAGCTCGCGCAGATCGAGCACGCCCCCCATCATGTCTCGATCGAGCTTTTCCACGACACCGGCGCGATGCAGAAGATCGACGGCGCCGCGTAATTCCTCACGCGGCGACAAGATCGATTGCAGCTTGCCGACCGGCGTGCCGAGGGCGCTCAACATGAGACGCACCAGCCACTCGACGGCGCGCAGGATCGGCGCGAGCAGGCGCACCGTCCGCTCGACTGGTTGGGCGACGACGAGCGCTACGCGGTCGGGCATGTTGAAGGCAGCGGTCTTCGGCAATACCTCGGCGACCACGAAAATAATGAGGGTCATCGCCAACGTTGCGTAGATTTCACCGGCTTGGCCGAAGAAGGCGTAGAGCAAGCCGGTTGTCAGCGATGCGGCGGCGATATTGGTCAGGTTGTTGGCGAAGAGAACGGCTCCCAAAAGCCGCTCGCGCGTCGCCAGCAGCCGGTTGACGATGGTGGCGTCGACGTTGCCGTGCTTCTCCAGCCGCATCATTGCGGCGCGCGATGAAGCGGTCAGCGCCGTTTCGCTGGCGGAATAAAACGCCGAAACCAGCAGGCAGATGACGACCGCTAGCAGGGTCAACCAGTCGTAAATGGTCATTTCTCGGCCAGCTTCTCGCTGAGGAACGTGCGCACCTCTTCCCGATCGACGCTATCGTCGACGAAGGCGGCACCGATCCCCCGCACCAGGATAAATGTAGGCATTCCGCGCTTCACTTTCTTGTCCTGCGCGATCAGATCCATGAGCCGATCCACGCCCGGCAACCCGCCGGGAATATCCTTGGGTGCGGTCGGCAATCCGACTTCGGCCAGATGGCGTATGGCGCGCCTGGCTTCGGCTGGATCGATGAGTTGCCGCCGCGCTGAAAACGCGAAGGCGAGTGCCATGCCGGCGGCCACCGCCTCGCCGTGCAGCAGTCGGTCGGAGAAGCCGCAAGCCGCTTCCAGCGCGTGCCCGAAGGTGTGGCCGAGATTGAGCAATTGCCGCTCGCCGGTTTCGCGTTCGTCGCGTGCGACGATCGCCGCCTTGGCGCGGCAACACACGGCGATGGCGTGTTCGCGCGCGGAGCTTCCGGACGATTTGCCACCGGCAAAGACATCGCGCCAGTTCGCCTCCAACCAGGAGAAAAAGGCTGCGTCTCCGAGCAGCGCGTATTTGGCGACCTCGGCATAGCCGGCGCGGAATTCGCGCGCCGGTAACGTGTCGAGCGTCGCGGTGTCGGCGACGACGAGGACGGGCTGATGGAAAGCGCCGATCAGATTTTTGCCGTGAGCGGAATTGATCGCGGTCTTGCCGCCGATCGACGAATCGACTTGCGCCAGCAGCGTAGTCGGCACCTGTACGTAATCGATACCGCGCCGTACCGCCGATGCGGCGAAGCCGGCAAGATCGCCGATGACGCCGCCGCCCAGCGCAATGATGAGATCGCCGCGCTCGATGCGCGCCGCGATGATCGCCTCGCATACCTGCTCGAAAACGCGATAGCTCTTCGAGTTTTCACCCGGCGCCACCACAATGCCGTTCGCTGTTATCTGCGCGCTGTCAAGTGACGCCTTGACTGCGCCGAGTTGCTTCTGCGCCACGTTCTCGTCCGTGACGATGAAGGCCTTGGTGCCCGGGCGCAGCGTTCTCATGCGCGCGCCAAGCGAAGCGACCAAGCCGCGCCCGATGACGATGTCATAGCTGCGGTCGCCAAGCGCGACCTTGACGGTCGCGGGATCCGCGCGCAGCGGTGCCGTCATGTGCCGGCCTTTCCAACAGGAGCCGGTGCCGCCCGCAAGAACGACGCGAGTGCCGCTATTATGTCGGCGACGATCGCATCGTGGGCCACTTCGCGCGAGTGCACAGCGAGATCGGCTTGCGCATAGGTCGGTTCGCGTTCTTTAAGCAAAGCGCGCAACGTCTCCGCAGGGTCGGCGGTCTGCAGCAGCGGCCGCTCATTTCTGCGCTTGCTAATTCGGCGCAACAGCACCTCGAAATCGGCTTTGAGCCAGATGGAAACGCCTTTGAGGCGGATCGCCTCGCGCGTCGCCGGATTCATGAACGCGCCGCCGCCCGTCGCCAGCACCTGCGGCCCGCTTTCCAAGAGCCGCGCGATCACTCGCGCTTCACCCTTGCGGAAATCCGCTTCGCCGTGGCGCGCGAAAATGTCCGCGATGCTCATGCCGGCAGCCTTTTCAATCTCGGTATCGGCATCGACAAAGGGGATGTCGAGGCGGGCCGCGAGCCGCCGGCCGATTGATGACTTGCCGACCCCCATCATGCCGACGAGCACGATTGAACGGCTGCCGAGCAGGGCCAAAACGGCCGCCACTGAGGTCTCCGCGTTAATATCAGTCATTTAGACCCCATCCGCAATCGACCGGCGGCGAGCTGCCGAGGCCTTTAAGTCTAAGCACCCGCGACGGCTCGGATGCCGCACGGGCGGCTTGCCAGACCGGAGCGAACGTG
>Ga0187782_10002335_pt1 | contig 13974 bp, 14 predicted proteins | sample 0715_SJ02_MP15_2_FD_132454 | JGI IMG/M metagenome (GOLD analysis project Ga0187782, IMG submission 132454) | Tropical peat soil microbial communities from peatlands in Department of Meta, Colombia - 0715_SJ02_MP15_20_MG | ecosystem: Environmental > Terrestrial > Soil > Wetlands > Peat | place...
AGAAGCTTGATGGCCATGCCGCGCCCGTCCCATTTCCTGTCGCTTTGCGGGGTCGGTCGTGCATTCGAGAAGCGCACCACCGCGTGATAACGTGCACCGCGACGAAACACGCCCACCGCGAATTCGTCCGGCAAGTCATCGCGGACGATGAAATTGGCGCGCACGCATCCATGCGCTTTTGCATGCTGGTCGCGGAAGGCCTTGGCTCTGGGATCCACGCTCGTGTCTTGACAATAGTTGGTTATAACGGCGCACGCTGCACGGCGCGTCATGCGTTGAATCGCACTAGCCTCCTCGGGAAAGGTTTTTTCGAACTTGGTGATCTGCGGTCGGTCGGCCAGGATCAGAGACCGACGAAACTCTTCGGTGCACCGCGCGGCAACGCACTGATCGGGTCCACTATCCCCCTGGCCCGAGCCCATCAGGGGGGTAAGCATTTGCTCAAACACCGGGGCAAGCATTTGCTCGAACCGCCTCAACCATCGGAGCGACCTCAGCCCACGCACTAAAATCGATTCTCGCGACCGCCCCACGAGCGGCGCGGCGCGCGCGCCCTGTCGTCCTCGCGGTACGGCCATGCCGTTCATGAGACCCGAACTTGGTCGGAGGCGATCAGCCGTAGACCCGTCAGGCTGGGCACAAAGAAATAGTCGCCTCCCTTGGTGGAAACGAACCGCGGGATATCGAAGCATAGGAATGGCCGGCGTGGTTTCGTGTCGTCGCCGGGAATCATCATCCGGTCGCGCTTTCTACTTCCCGCAGTCGGCCGGCCGCTGGTTCGATTTCCCGCAATCGGATCCACGTCGTTGCCTTGCTGGAAATCGTCGCCGTAATTGATCCAGTTCCCTTGAACGAATTCGAACTGATCGAATCCAGAGTTGAAGGCGAGAAAGATGATGCCGCGGTCCCCCCGATCCTCTTGTCCGGGTTTCAGATAATCGCCGTACGCGATTCCGCGCCGGATCAACCTCCGGCGGTTCACGAGCTTGCCGTCGAAACCTAAGAAGTCCCTCGGGTAAGCCCGCCGGATATGAGCGCCGAGTGGGCACCGTGCCCCGCTTGGATCTTCGGTGTAGCTGAACTCGTTGCCCGGATCGGCCGCGGGTGCATCCGGCCGCGTCATCAACGGAGAGCCGTCTGGCCAACGACCGAACATCTTCGCAGCGAGAAACTCCTCGGCGCAAACGCCCGGCTCGAGAGCGCCCCCAATAGCCCTGTTCAGCGAATTGGCTTGCGCTGTCAGGAAACTTCGAAAGCGTGAGACGTACTGCTGCAATTTACGCAAGACGAGGTACGTCGCATTATATCCTAAAAGTCGCGGCAGCGGCATTGGAGCGACTTCACCACCCTCGCCCGGGAACCCGAGGATGAATTCGCCGACTGGAACTTTGCGGAATACTCCCGGAGCGGTCGGGTTACCGATGTCCTCGCCTATCCCATTGTCCGGAACACCTTCAACGTCGGGGTTGCTTATTCCGTCCGCGAACCCGAAGTGCTCCTTGCGCGTGCGTTCGCCGTCAATCTCCAGCCATTGAGCATCCTGGTGCTGCAGCTCCGAGATAAGCGGCGCCGGCGCCCCGGCATTGATTGTTCGTACCAGCGATGAGATTTGGTCACAGCGCGCTTGTCGCGCCGTGGGCTGATCCGCATACACCATCACAAGAATATGGACTGCGCCGCTCTTCCAAACATCGTCCCATAGTTCGGGATCGCTCTCTTCCGTATCCCCCAGCGACTTAGCTCGCTTGCGCATGCCCTCCTGAAATTCGACGGGAAAACTGGCTAGACACTCGGCAGGCAGATGGAGCGCGCGCAATCCGGCAAAATTGATCGCAACATTGGTCGCCCCTGTCGGCTTTCGCCCGCCCCATTCGGCCGGCGTGATGAAGGGCAATAGCTGTTGCAAGAATTGTCTGCCTCCTTCTGCGTCGGCAATGTGGAAGAACATGAAACGCGCAAAATGGAACGAACGATACCCGCGCAGAATGTTTCCCTGGATGTCGAAGAGATCGAGCTTTGGGCTGGCCATGTTATCGTCTCACAAGCTTCCTGGCTGCGGTGTCGCGCTTCCCTCCAAGGTCCGCCACATCGCCCAAAAATCGCGTTGCAAGACGTCAGCAGGTGGTTGCGTTTGTTCAACTTGGGCAACGAACTGGGAGAACGCGCGCTTGACCATCAAAGCCTTTAGAATGTCGCTGACCGTTTCCTCGGGGCGATCTGCCAAGAATAAAGTCGTCTCGAGCTGGCATTTCTCAAAATAGGCGGTAAGAACATCGCGGCTTGCCGTACCTGGGAAGCCAGCGCAGTGCTCCCAGATCGACGTCGCAACGGCTGATATCCTTTCGATGATCGCTTCGACAAGGGGCTCAAGCTCCTCGCCATCGAAGTCGCACATGAACAGCAGATACTGCCAGTTCAAATAATCACACCGCGCCGGAAATCCCTGATAGGCAAGCCGGTCGATGATCACAAATCGTGCCATATGCACCATCGGCACTTCGCAGAGAGGTGACCCGTTGGGATAGACTACCGGATTGTCGAGTGACCGCAGATAGGTTCTCAATTCCGCGCAATGCGTGCCCGCCTTGATCGGGAACAAGGTTGTCAAACCGTACTTCCTACCGCTTCGGTTTGCCATTGCCTCGTCGCCAATCCTCAGTTCCTAGTCGGGAAACGGCCCAAATGTGCCGAGCATATTTTCTGTTCGAATCAACAAGCGGTCGAACTCAGCAGCAAAGTTATCCGGAGATAGATTTACAGAGCTCTGAACAAAGCGCACGAGCTCGTCGTGCAAAGCAAGCGCCGATCGAACATCACGAACCGACGCACCCGGATACGCACTATAGGAATGATCGGATTCAATCTGGTTGCGCTGGATATAGGCCTTGAGCGGGCTAACCGGCCGGGCAAATGGATAGCCGATGCTCCAAAACCATACGAGGTCAAGCGCCTTAGCCAGCACGTCGGAAAACGCTTCTATGTACGGGCCCCACGGTCCATTGAAGGTGCTCAGAAAGAACAAATAGTCGTAGTTCAGCCGCTCCGGCGAGGGACGATCGTCCAGGAGATAAAATTGGTCGCGTTTCACCACGACCCAATGCACGAAGGGAAGAAAAGCCAATCCTTTTGCGGTGTCCTGGCTCGATTTAACGCGGTTAAAATAGCACATCCAAAATTTTACGGCGTAAGTCCCCAAACGAGTCATCGGCGTGATCACGTTGAAAGTGACCGCTTTACCAAGCCCGTCCCTATTGCGCGCGCGGTCGGCCATAATGAAACGAGATACAAGAAAAAGGTGCAATCTGCAGTAGCGATCCTACTGGTTTCGACCAAGGCAGTCCAGATAGCGACGATGTGTCGATAAGTGGAGGCCCGGCGACTGGGCGTTCTTTGGATAAAAGTTCAACTAAATCAAATGGGACTGGCGGGTGCCCTTATGTCCCCACGGCAGCCAGTAGGCCATCGCGGCTCAGGGCGTCCGCGATATAGAACAAGAACAACGCGGTCGGCGTCAGCACGCGCTGATTGATTGTTTTCACCGAGCTGACGGTCCCCCGTCGCACCGATTCGGGGCCGGGATCACGCAAGTTCTTAGCCGGCAGCCCTGTCTCGTTTTGCAGTCGACAGCCATCGGATGCCCACCACTGCCTGGTGCAATCGCTTTGATCGGGGAAATCATTTTAAAATGACTCGTTGTCGAGCCCTCGTTCCAATCCGATGCCTATTGCGCGCGCTCGCATCCTTTGGCTGACGACCCACGTTTGACGATCTTCCGCGGCTTCAGGATCGCGGAACGAGCTCAAGTCGTCGCAAGTAAACAACACAGGCCCCAATCACCGCCCCAAGGATCGCCCACCGAGCAGTGCTCGCTGACCACAACAGGTCAGACGATTCAGACGATATGCTCCCATAATTAAGACCCCGGTACATAAACCCAATGACGACCGCTACTACCGCTCCGAGGATTATCCCCAAAATGAGGGCGACCTGGTGCTCGATACGCCATGCGAAAGGATTCATGGATACCTCCCCCGTTTGACCTGCCACTGAACTTTCATCCAGTGGCGATTGAAGTCTTAGCAGCTTTGCAGTGCGGCCGATCTTTGGACCACCGACAGTTAGCTTTTTTTGCCTTCGGTCACAATGGCGGGCGGGCTGCGCCATCGTGGTTCAGCAGCCTGCTCGTCACGGCCGTGAAAGACGTTGTTTTTCCTGCAGCGAGAGTTCGCATTCGGTAACGCGCTTCGGTTGGCGGAAATAGCGCGCCGACGCCCCGCGCCCCTTTTTTCTGTCCGAAACAGGGAGATTTCCCAAAAAAACAGGGAGCCGATTGAGGCAAAACGGGCAAATCATCGAAAATGATTAAGGACTTAGGCAATTTTTCCAAGAGCAAATAACAGGGGGGAAACAGGGAGAAAACAGGCAGAGAGACGACCCGTGGAAACGTAAACCCGCCATTTTTCACATTCTCACGTTCTCACAAGAAACCCGCCGGGACGTCCGATCCTGTCCTTCCGTTCGTGCCGAGTTGAACCCGATCATTGCTGGCCTGCCGAAACGCCTTCCTCAATCGGGCGAAGTGTGGGGAAGCAGAACGCAAGCTGTGGGCTGCAATTGCTCTCTATAAGGATACTCGCGAAGCAGTTCCGCCTGGTGACAACGCACTTACAGAAACTGAATCCTTGAATGAAAAAAGCGCCAAATGAGGCGGCCAAGACCCTGAGCCGATGGTTGTGCAGGGGATCGGCTTGGTCGAGGCCGCCCGGCCCACGCGAGCCACCCGCCCGTCCATCCCCGCTGGCGAGAGCCGACCACAAGGTTGACCCGGACCAGTGGACAAATCAAGGCGGTCGAGACCGGAACCCCACCTGAGAGGGAGTTGAACTGGCCCGGCCAAGACCGCCCCGAGCTCGGTTGTGTCCATTGTGCCAACTGAGCCGGGAATGAGTTTAGCTGACTTGGCGCAAGGTTCCCATGCCCTTGCGCCAAGTCCGGGCGGGCGTAAAATTTTGACCGCATGACGACGGACCCTCCGACGCCGTTCAAATGCCCGAACTGCAATGCGTCGTACCGCCTGGTCGAGGCCGAAGCTGGCCCTGACTCAAACGACAGAGAGCTAACGTGTGTCCGTTGCGGTGGCTCTCTGCCAGGCCGTAGGGCGCGCTTCGTGCTGAAGTATTTCTTCATTGATAAGAACGGTAAACGCCGCCGGCGACCGCTTTAGGCTCAGTTAGGAAAAAAGCAAAAGGGGCCACTTAGAAATTCAAAACGGGCCACTCACGGCAAAAGAGGTCACGACCGAGGGGATCGGTTCTTGTTGCGCTCTTGCTCCGCTAGCTGGATCCAAGTTTGGGCCATTTCGAGCAAGATCACTTTGGTGACCTGATTAGTCGTTTCCTTTGCCAACAGGAAGCATTCAGCCGCCCGCTGCCGATGCTCATCTGCCTTCGACACTTTGGCGTTCCCCGCCGCGCGGTTCTAGTTCCAATGACGCAGTGTGAATTTGGTTCCAAAAGCAAGACCCCGGCCCATAGAGAGCCGGGGTCAGGAATGCCCAGTACGCCATGCCAAGAAGCTTTTTAATCGATAGCCTACCAACCATTAACAAAATCAAAACCAGCCACTGTGCCCGATCTCGTCAATCGCTCGGGTCGTCCTCGGCGCGGCCATCGCCAACCATGCGGGTCGAGTGGTTTCCACTTTGCGGTTTTGACGTACTCCACACCCTGCGCGGCCGCGGCCAAAAAAATGCGCGGCGCCATAGACGGCGGCCTCGGTTCGCCCGGAATCGGCCGAACGAAGCCGGCGACTTCGGCCCAGCCCGGCCTCTGATCTCCGGGCCCCCTGTTTTGTTCGTGCGGGCTCAAGGAGCAGGCGGTGGGCGTGGGCTGCCATTCATGGCATCGGCGAGGAAGTGGACGTCAGCATGCCGCCGCCGCGGCGCGCAAGCATGGTAGATCTTGCTCCGGCTCAAGAGAGCCGAACCCGAGTGGGCCCCCCTTTCGGTGCGGCGCAGGGGTCGGTCGCCGGGGCGCTCCCATCAATGGACGACCCTGCCAAATCTCACTTTGTGGCTCCACATGAACCGCCCCCAGGCCAAGCCCTGGGTCAAGGCATCGACTTGGTCGTCATGACGCCCCGGGAAAGCGAGAAGCTCGGCCGTAAAATCTTCAAGCCATGGCGCACTGTGGGGAAGCCGGACCGAACCGCCGGCGAACAGATCGGATTGGGCAATCAGGCGGGAGCGCTTGTCGGTGTCCGGCTCATACTTGGTCACGTTGATCGAACTCTCCTCGAGGCTTTGGATGAGACCCTTGCTGATCGGTGAGTCCTCGATCAGCAGCGTCCCCGCCCGATAGCGCCTTTTGACGTCCAAAATCTTGCGCCGAAGGTCGTCAAAACGCAGACGCCCGCGAATGACTTCCAGGACGAAGAACACTTCCTTGCGGCGCAGCAAGACCACGCAGGCAAAATAGTCGCCCTTTTCTTCCTCGCTCAGCGCAATGTCCCAACTCATGATGATATGGTCGTTGGGCTCGTACGGGGGGAACTCATCGTAGAAGGCGAACCATTTGCGCTTGATGATCGTGCCGCCCGGCGGGATCGGGCTCTGCTGGTACTGAGCGGAAAAGGCGATCGGCCCCATTTCGCGCTTGAGTTCGCCGAGCACGGACACTGGTTCATGCGAGGGGTGCAGCAGCTCGCCTTGTTGGCGCACATAGGTGCGGCCGGCGCCAAGCTCGTAGGTTTGGGTAGCGGTGGCAATCGCCGGCATGTTCAAGATTTCGAACCCGCCCTGTTCTTGCAGGTAGCCCGCGAGATCGTCCTGATGCACGCGCTGCATGACGAGGAGAATGCGGGCGACCTGCTTGTTATCCGGCCGGCTCAGCAAGGTGGAACGATACCACTCAATGGTCCGCTGCCGGACCGCCTCGGAATGCGCGTCGTCCTGCTTGAGCGGATCGTCAATGATCACCAAATTGCCGCCCAGCCCGGTCAAGGTGCCCTCGATCGAGGTGGCGTAGCGCTTGCCTCGCAGCGTGGTCACGATCTCCCGGTCGGTGTCGCGGGCAAGCCGCATGGCCGGGAAGGTCGCCTGGTAAATCGGATTGTTCACCAGCAGGCGGAAATCGTTGGCGTGGGTGCGTGCGAGATGGTCGGAATAAGATACCGCCACGACGCGTTCGGAGGGATTATGGCCGAGGTACCAGGCCGGCAGCGCGACCGAAGCGAACAGTGATTTCAGGTTGCGCGGAGGCATGGTGACGATCAACCGCCTGACCTCGCCGGAGGCGACCTGAGACAGTTTGTGGGCGAGAGCCTCGAGGTGCCAATTCGGCTTGAAGAGGGTGTTGGGACGCACCACGGCGAAGGCGAATTCGGTGAACGCCATAAAGTCGAGCCCCAGCGTCGCGCGCAGCACGAGGCCCGGCGGGCCTTCGTCTGGAGCATGCAAAAGTATCCTCATTGCTTGCCCTCCTCCTTCTGCTTGTACAATTCCGGGTACCACGCCCTCCGTGCCATGGGGGTCATTTGGCTAAACGGCTTGGGATAGTTCACGCCGGGTTTTTTTGGCGGCTCTGGCGCCGGCTCCGGCGCCGGCTTTGTCTCCGCTTCGGGTAGGGGCGCGGATTCGGCTTCCGCTGGATCATCGTCCAGGAGTTCCGGCGGAGCCAACACGGGTTCGGCCGGCTCGACGTTTCCGGGACCGGCTCGACGCGCGACATACGCATCGAGGATCGCTTGGTAGTTCGGGGCAAGCGCCTCCTCGAGGTCTCGCTTGTGCTTCGCCAAAAAATCGACGCCGAGCTTGTCGGCGTATTCCATCAGATCCCGGCGCGCATGCCGGTCACCTTTGGCAAATTGGTTGAGCAGTTGTTCGAGGCCGATCTCGATCCGCGTCATCAGAACTTGTCTGTCGCCGCGGGCAACCGAGATCTTCTTGTTGAGGGCCTGCTCGAACGCCGTCCTCACATCGGGCAGCATCGACTGATCCTTGCGCGGCCTTCCGCGGGGATTGGGGGACGGGCCGCCTCTTTTCCAGCGCGTGTCCCGCGGCGGGTTGGATTTTTCCGACATGTCACTTCCTCCCGCGGCTCTTGATAGTAGCGGCGCCCTGTCCGCCAAGGCGCTTGGCTGCCACCTCCGCAAAGGTCAGATCCGACCCTTCGAGGCGGGCGGCCTTGCCGGTCACTTGCTGCCAGCGCCGGACAATGTCGTCGCAATCCACGAGCGCCGCATCCCCGCATACAAGCCGGTGCGGCCCAAGAAGCCAGATCTCGCCGGCGCGCGAGACAATCGCGCCCTCACGGCCGTTTCCTGCAACGTCCTCGTGGTCGGGTTCGGGCGCCTGCTTTGCGGCTCCGTCCAAGATCTGGTCAACCTCGCCGAGCGAAAACCCGGTCAGTTCGACGTCGTCAAATTGAAGATCGAGCAGCCCTTGCAGTTCGGCCGCCAGCAACTCGTGGTCCCAGCCCGCCAGTTCAGCCAGCCGATTGTCGGCGATGACATAGGCGCGCCGATCGGCAGGGGAGAGATCGGACAAACGAACCGTCGGCACCTCGCGCAGGCCTAAGGTCTTTGCCGCTTCGACCCGTCCGTGACCGGCGATGACCTCGAAGTCGTCGGAGATCAGCACGGGATTAACGAAGCCAAATCGCTCGATCGACCGCGCGATCTGTTTCAGTTGCTTCTTGGAGTGGGTCCGGGCGTTGTTCGCGGACGGACGCAGGCGCTCGGGCGGAAGATATATGATCTCAAGAGCCGCCGGAGATTGAGAGGCGGAGTTTGCCTTCGCGCTGACGGCTCCCGCGGTCCTGTTAGTGTCGTTAAGATGTGAAAGTTTGACCATGATGGCCTCCTTGGTTTGGGTTTGCGAACCCCAACCAGGCCCCATGGTCCGGTGCAGGCGTCCTATTACGGCGAGGGGATTGCCGAGCACTGCCCCATGGCGGCTCGAAGCAATCGGTCTACCGCAAGTGATTGCACGCTTAGCAAAAAACAACCAATTTGGCAAGTAAAATTAGTGACTTGGGATCAATCGGCGCGTATCGAGGCGGAACGTAACCGCGTGGGTTGGGCGGTCGTCGGCGCGTTTGCAGCGGTGGTTTCAACCCGACGCCAAAAGACGCCCTCGGGCACTCGGGAACGCGCGGCTACGTGCTGAATCAGATTCTTCAGCGAAAAAAGCGAGACAATAGAGACCACCGGTCCTCGACGGCGCCGTACAGCACGGAGATTCGATCGATAAGTGCCGGCCTTGCCTTTCGAATGACCTCAGACGACGTCGGCCGATCGCGGCCGCCGGCATCACATCGCTTGAGTCTCATCGGGTGCGATGAGTGTGATGCCGGCAAAATACCTCCGGTAAGGGCGCGGATCGCGCGTAAGCAGCGGGATGCGGGCGATGGCAGCGTGGGCGCCGATGAAGAAATCCGGCAATACGCCTGTACGAGTGCCGCCTTGCGCGCGATAGCGCTGGAACACCTTGCCGGCGAGAAACAGCGCCGACCGTGGAATCTCGGTCAGATCAATTCCCACGGCGGCGAGGACTCGGTCAGCTTCCTCGATGCGGGCGTAACCGATCGAGAACTCGGCATAGACGACCGCGTTGATCAGCACGCGGCCGCGGATGCTTGCGGCGTCCAGCTGGTAGATAGACCAGCGCAGCCATCTCGGATCGTCGGTCGCGACGTCAAGGAGCACATTTGTATCAACGAGAGTCATTAGACATTGTCGCGGCTCAGCGCCATGATTTCATCCGTGGTCAGGCCGCTCGTCGCGGTGCCGCGCATCCGCTCGAAGCGGCTCGGTTTGACCGCACGCTTGCCGACCCTACGCAAAAAGGCACGACCATCCTCGGCAACCTCGAACTCGACTTTGCTGCCCGGATTGATGCCAAGGCGATCGCGGACAGGCTTGGGGATGGTCACTTGGCCCTTGCTTGTCACTGTTACCGTCATTCGGGCTCCTCCGGTAATACCAGCAAGACACTGGGTATTACATAGCATCGACGAAGTCTCACGGCCAGTGGCATGTCGTTCCCAATACGTCCATCAACCACTAGCCCCACAAGGTTATGGTTAATTGGCATCGCTCGCCGGTTTTTTGGCCTTTTTCGCCAATGCGAACTCGATCAGCCGGCGAATTGCCTCCGATCGTGAAGGCCGGTCTTGCTGCTGCCTAGCCCAGCTTTCGATGTCGGCTCTTAGCGCAGGCGAAAGCCGCAGCGCCAGCACCGGACTTTCCCCAGTTCGGGGGCGGCCCCGCTTTTTTCGTAATACGGCAATTGACTTTCCCATAAATTTGTATTACGAAAAAGGCGAACCGGTGGAAAGCGCGAACTTCCCACCGGCTCTAACCCAAGCCGATGGAGGTACCCATGGCTCAGGCTGATTATGTGTCTAACGCAAATCGCGCGCTGATTACAGGCGCGAGCGTAAAACCATCCACCTATTCCATCCGGTCGGCGCACGCCGACTTTGTTACCGCCCTGGCGGGCAACCCGCCGTGGCCGATCCCGCTATTCGCCGGCGCCAGGGATGTCGAGGACCGCGCCGATCACTTGAAGACGGTGCTCAGCGCGCTGTCCGTCTACGTGACGGCAGCCCTCGATGATACCGCGCAGAAGGTCCCCGGCGGAATCGATCTTCGCCAGATCGAGGTGCTTCTTTGCGATCTTGCGTCCGAGGTGTCCGGCACCCTACAGCGCACGGCAGACGCCTTGCCGGGGAGGTGCGCATGAGCGGGCGGCATAGAAAGGTACTCGAAGGGCGGCGCTTCATCGGCGGCTCGGACGCCCGCATCATCATGGGCGATGACGAGGCGGCGCTAATCCGCCTGTGGCAGGAAAAGCGCGGCGAGGCGCAGCCGGAAGACCTTTCCGGCAATCTCATCGTTCAGCTCGGCCTCGCAACCGAGGAGCTGAACCGGCGCTGGTACGAGACCAATACCGGTCAGATCATCACCGATGTCCAGAAGCAAGTCCGCCACCCGGTGCTGCGCTGGATGGTGGCGACGCTCGACGGGCGCGTCCAAGGCAGCGACGCGGTGTTCGAATCGAAGTTCATGCTGCCGTGGTATTTCTCCGAAGAGGCGGCGGCCGAGAAATACATGGCGCAGTTACAACACAATATGTGGGTCGTGGCGGCGAGGACCGCGGTCCTCTCCGTGATCACCGGCGGCGGCAAGTGGGTGGAGATCCAGATCCATGCCGATCCGCTCTACCAGCACCTCATCGTCACCGCCGAGCGCAAGTTCTGGCGCTGCGTCGAGAGCGGGGAGCGGCCCTCCCTGTTCGGTCTCGAGCCCCCGAAGCCACGCATCGAGGCGGTGCGGATCGTCGACATGAGTTCCTCGAACGCCTGGGCGGAGTTCGCCGGAATATTCGTGCGCACGCGGACGGCCCATTTCGAGCATGAGCAGGCAAAGGCCGAGCTCAAGAGCCTCATGCCAGAGGATGCCCAGCAGGCGATCGGCCATGGCATCCGCGCCAAGCGCTCGAGGTCAGGCGCCATCAGTTTTGATCTCCTCAATGCGGAGGGTAGCCATGCAGCGATCCAGTGAATCGATCGGGTCCTTGGCTGCCGCCTTGGCCAAGGCGCAAACCGAGCTCGTCAATCCGGTGAAGTCGCTGGTCGCGACCATCAACACCAATGGAGGCGGCGCCGGCGAGGGTGAACGCACGTTTCGTTATGCGCCGTTGTCGAGCGGGCTCGATATCGTGCGCAAGATTTTGGGCGAGCACGAGATCGCCACCGTGCAGACCACGGCGATCGACCAGGCCGCCGGCATCGTCAGTCTGACCACGGTGCTGGCGCACTCGTCGGGGGAATGGATCGCTTCGGATTGGCCGGTCTGTCCCGTCGCCGAAACCGCCAATGCCCACCGGATGGGAGCGGCGCTCACCTATGCACGCCGCTATGCCCTGTTCACGCTGGTCGGCATTGCCGGGGAGGACGATCTTGATGCGCCGGATCTCATGGCGCCGGGCAGCCCGAGCGCAGAGCCGAGTTGGCCAAGTAGTAGCGGCAACGATCGGCTGAACGGCTATCGACACCATCGTGAGCCACGATCGGCTCTCCGCCGCAACGGCAAGGGGGAATCGACTTCCGCCGCGCCAATGCTCGCGCCCGAGGCGTCGGCGCAATTACGCGACCGCCTACTGGCCGAACTCTGCGACCTCGGCTCCGGCGATGAGGCCGCACTCTGGGCGCACCGATGCTTGGGCGACAAGAACTCACTGACGGTGGCCGATGCCGAGCGGGTAGAAGAGGCGTTCACCGCGCGACTGGTGGCAATTGGGCCGCCATCAGAAGACCCGCGGCCGCGCAGAACTGTGAGTTCTGAACAAGCGATGCCAGCCCAGCATTGCAGTCGCAACGCGCGCGACGGTGTAGCAGCTGCGCCGGGACGCAGCGCATCAGGGAAGCCCCAAGACGATACCCCGCAGAGACGGCAGAAGCGACTGCGGTCAAAGGGTATCGACAAGAGCGTGCTCGGCTTTCCGGAGCCGCGCCGTATTCGCGACCGGGATCACGTCAGGTTCGTTGCCAAGCAGCCATGCCTCGTTTGCGGCCGACAGCCATCGGATGCCCACCACCTGCGCTTTGCGCAAAGTCAGGCACTCGGCCGCAAGGTCAGCGATGAGTTCACCGTGCCACTGTGCCGGGGGCACCATCGCGAGGTCCACCGGTGCGGCGATGAACCGGTGTGGTGGCTCAAGGCACGAATCAATCCTACCGTGACCTCTCGTGCGCTTTGGCTCAAGACGCACCCACTGCTGGCGACTTTGAAGAAACCGCACGACGAAAGGGCGAGGTCAGCCGTCGTCGTCGGCGGCCACCAGAGCAATCCCGGCGTGATCAAGCGATTACCAATCGAGGTTCAGAATTCCAAAACAAAGCCAACTGAAAAATCCGGTCCGCCTGACGTCGCATAGGCTGATCGAACGGGCATGATCGGCGGCGCCGACGCAGGCGAGGAGGATGACGGCGGCGAATAGGTCGGCAGGGCCGCCTCGGCCGAAGCTGCGGCAGGGGCCGCGGCAAAATACACGGCGCCGTAAATGCAGCGGCGGCCGCGGCGACGACCGCGATGCCCCCGCCTTGCGGCGTCGGTATTTTATGCGAGGAGCGCGCATTCGGCCGCGCCATGGCATAGCGCGCAAGCAGCGGGCGCAGGGTAAGCATCCGGCGAGAACCGCGGATGGCTGTGTTGTCTTTCAGGCTGCCTTGCCGCAGCATTTCTTGAATTTCTCGCCGGACCCGCAAGGGCACGGGTCGTTGCGGCCGACCTTACTTGAGGCCTAGCTAGGTGTTCAGTCCCACGGTGTGGTGAAGCGGGTTTAGCCTGAACCGATTTGGCTGGGTCGTCCAGACTTTGCAGATGTACTCGTAGGGGGCAGGCCTCTGAGCGTCTTAAGGCGCTTAGCGAAGTTGTAGGCCATCAGGAAGGCGTGGGCGTGTGCTTTGAGTTGGCCATGGGTGCCGTAATGGTAGCGTTGAACGGTGGCCTCCTTGAGAGTTCGGTTCATTCTTTCGACTTGGCCGTTGGTCCAAGGATGATTTGGCTTGGTTAGCCTGTGCTCGATGCTATTCGCATCACAGAGCATATCGAACATGTGGGGCGCGCCAGCGCGCCGTGGGGCCGAGACGATTCTTCGGCAGATCGGTGAACTGGATGCCGTTGTCGGTGAGCACGGTGTGGATTTTGTAGGGGACGGCTTTGATCAGAGCCTTGAGGAAGTCTGTCGCGATCCAGCGATTGGCCTTCTCGTGCAGTTCGGCGTAGACGAATTTGCATGTTCGATCGATGGCAATGAACAGGTAGAGCTTGCCTTCCTCGGTTCACACCTCGGCAATGTCGATGTGGAAGTAGCCGATGGGATAGGCCTTGAACTTCTTCTTAGGGGTCTTGTCGCCCTGCGTCTCAGGCAGGCGGCTGATCCCATGGCGCCGGAAGCAACGATGCAGG
>Ga0187782_10002338_pt1 | contig 13966 bp, 13 predicted proteins | sample 0715_SJ02_MP15_2_FD_132454 | JGI IMG/M metagenome (GOLD analysis project Ga0187782, IMG submission 132454) | Tropical peat soil microbial communities from peatlands in Department of Meta, Colombia - 0715_SJ02_MP15_20_MG | ecosystem: Environmental > Terrestrial > Soil > Wetlands > Peat | place...
GGGGCTGCCCGCAAGCATCCGTTCCTCTGTCAGCGGAACAAACTGATTCTGCTGCCAGCCGCCCAGCGACGCGAACCACAGATTCCAGTCGAAGCGCGGCTGATAAGGCGCATAGATGCGCGGCGCCTCATTTAACGCCTGCGGCTTGTTGCGGAATTGGTACGCCATCCAATTCTGCCCGTCGTCCGAACCTTGGAACTCGATCTCGTACCGGTCACGCGTCATCACGGCAAACAGTCCGTACCGATTTGCGATGCGAAACGGCTCCAGCGCCACGATGGGCTTCACGGGCAAGGGAATCTGCCCCAACGGCAAGCCGATCATCTCTGCCGTCGTGTCGTAAAAGATCCATGTCAGCATCAAAGCGGAAAGAACTATCCCCACAACCCACCAATAAAATCGAAACCAGTCGCGCCAACCTCTTCGCAAATCGGAAATCTCCCGCAGTTCCGTTTCCTTCGCTGTGGGCGCGACGTCGCCCGCGGCAAGAATCGACAGCGGCCGATCTTCGCCTTCTGCCCGAGCCAGATCCTGTTCCTGCGGCCGGTGCAACTCCTCGCTTGGGCGCCAGCGCTCCGGAACAAGCCGCAGCAGGAACTTGTCATCGAGCAGTAAGAAACCCAGCGAGAGCACCAGATAATTCAGAAACGTGTAATTCGCCGTGAGAATCACGCCGATCTCCCACGGCGTTACGATGAAGAAGCAAATGAGCCGCACGCGCCGCGGGAAGAACATCAAGAAAACCAGGCCCAACTCCATCGCCAACGTTCCCGCGACGGTTGCCGCGTGGAACCAGTGCGGCAAGTGCTCGGCGTACCAGCCGATCCAGGTGGGCAGCGGCCCGTTCTGGTAGTACTCGTCCATTGCGGTAAAGTTGCGCCACTGCACGTCGCCGCCGAGCAGCTTCACCATGCCGGACTCAAAGTAAATCCGGAACCACTCCCACTGCAGCAGGAACTGGCCCATGCGCGACGGCGGATCGTGCGCGCCCCACCCCGGCTTGAGGCCGCGCGGCGCGAAAAACAGCGCGATGAATCCGGCTTCGAGCAGCATGCCGTCGGACTGGTAGCTCGAAAACACGTTCGACGCCGCGACGAACGAGAGGAAACAGAGGAAGCAGATGAAAAGACAGAGCCGCGGCCAGAGGTTCACGAAGGCAAGCACCGAAGCTGCCAGCCCGATCCAGGCGATCGCCATCAAAGCTGCGGAGCCCGCAGAAATCCAATACAGCGAGGGCGCGTACCAATACCGCATCACGCCCATCTGCTGCGCGATCGCACTCAGGTATTGGCGCGCGGGCAAGACCCCTTCCGGCCCGATCAGGCCCTTGATTTGAAAGAGGAGCGAATAGAACGCCGAAAAGTAAATGAGGGCGAGCGAGCGCAGAAAGATCCACCGCGGAATCAGCCGGCCGCGCGGACCGCTGCGGCCGTCGAACAGCCACCGGAAAACGTCGATGGGGTTGCGCCGCTTCACATCTCGATCAGCATACCTTCCATTCGCTCCTCTTGATAAGTTCGCCGGCGCAGCGGAGAATCATCTCCATGCAACAATCCTTGTTTGATTTGACCGGCAGAGTGGCCGTGGTGATCGGCGGCGCCTCCGGTCTGGGCCACGCCATCGCCCTGAGTCTCGCCGAGGCCGGAGCCGACGTCGTTCCCGCCTCGCGCCGCCTGCCCGAAGTGGAAAAAGCCGCCGCGGAGATCGAGGCTCTCGGCCGCCGCTCGCTGCGCGTTGCCTGCGACGTTCTCGATCGCGTTTCCATTCAGGCGCTGCACAACGCAGTCCTCGCCGCATTCGGCAAAGTCGACGTCCTGGTGAACGCCGCGGGCATCACCGCGAAGAGCCCCACGCTGCAGGCCGACGAAGCCGAATGGTCGCGCATCCTCGATACCAACCTGACCGGAACCCTGCGCGCCTGCCAAATCTTCGGCGAGACGATGGCTTGCGCCGGATACGGACGCATCGTCAACATTGCATCGCTCACTTCGTTTGTCGGGTTTCACAGTGTCGCGGCCTACGCGGCGAGCAAGGCAGGCGTAGCCTCGCTCACCAAAGTGCTGGCCATCGAGCTCGCCGGCAAGGGCGTGAACGTGAACGCCATCGCGCCCGGAGTCTTTCCTACGCCGCTCAATCGCAAGCTGATCGAGGGCACGCCACGCGGTGCCGAGTTGCTCGCTCGCACGCCCATGCATCGCTTCGGCGAGCCTCACGAGATCGCCGGAACAGCCATCTTTCTTGCGTCCCAGGCCGCCTCCTTCGTGACCGGGGAAATCATCGCTGTCGACGGCGGATTCCTCGCCAGCGGAGTGAATCAGTAAGAGCGGCGGAGTTACCAGAGCTGGCGGTGCGGCGAGGAGACGAACGAGCAGCGTCTAAAGCGAAACAACGCGCCATCCAGCCAACCTGCGAAGCCGCGAAGCGGCGCCAACTGGCCAAAAATCGAGAATTGCTCCAGCCACCGGCGCCAACCATGCCCGGGACTGACTAACTCCGCTACCACCGCCAACTCCGTCCGCTCCGCTGCCCCGCTCAGTCCAGCCGCGTCAAATACGCTTTCCCTTCCGTCGGCTGCACCTGCTGGGCGATGTATTCCGCCGTCGCGCGGTCGTCGCCCGCGGGGCGGATGCGCACCCAGTAACTGTTCTCGCCGGGAAACTCGATCACGTTGGACCCGGGATAGGTGCGCAGCAGCCTCTCTTTCAACATCAGCGCCTTGCGCTCGTCGTGAAACGCGCCGATCTGCACGCACCACCGCCCGCCCACATCGATCGGCTTCGGCGTCGCGTACACATCCATGCGCACCCGCGCCAGTCCCGCGCGATACACTCCCGTCGCCTTCGCCGATGCAATCGTCAGATCCAGGATTCTGTCCTCGACAAACGGGCCGCGGTCCGCGATGCGCATGACCCCGGATTGCCCGGTCGTCAGATTTGTGACCACTACCAGCGAGCCCATGGGCAGCGTGCGGTGCGCCGCCGTCATGGCATCGTCGTCGAAGACCTGGCCGTTCGCCGCGCGCCGCCCCTTGTAGGGCGCGGTGTACCACGTGGCGTAGCCCACTTGGCTCAGGATCGGTTGGTGCGTAGCCACGAAGTCCAGGTCCGCTGCGCTCACTCCGCCCGCCGGGATGGGCGCGATAGGAATGCGCGCCGGCGATGGCGTGGCGGGCGTAGGTGCCGCGGCAGGAGTCGGCGGCTCCGGAGGCGGCGTCTGCCGCGCTGTATTTACGCGATGGTGGCAGCCGCTCGCGCTCAACAACAATATCGCCACCGCTGCTGCGCTCGCCGCACTGCGAGCCATCTTCCCAGCTCTGCTCACCGCAGCCCTCAACCTTGCGATTCCCCGGGCGGGTTGCTTGGGGGCGGGCTTGCCGGCGGAGCGCCTGCCGCGTTCGACTGCCGTTCGAATCGGTCCGCCAGGTTGTGCAGCGTATCGGCTGCCATGCGCATTGCGCTGATCGATTCTCTCCGCACATGCGGAATCACCGCGTCGTTTACATACGCAATGGCGTGCCGCAGCTCCATCTCGATCAACTCGATCGCCTCTTCGATGCGCTGCCCAACACCACCTGCACCCGGTCTCGGAGAACCATATCCACTCATGACAAATGACCTTCTTCCTCCCGGAACGCCGGAATCATAGCGCCTCTTCAAAGTCTGCGGGATGCGCCCCGATGCGTCAACGCCCCCGCTCAAAGGAGAATCGTCACTGTCAATAGCGGTCGTTACCAAGGTTCTATCCCCAACCGCCCAACTCTTCTTCTCTCCATGCGCCTTTCTCGAGCGTACCGTCAACCGCATCGCCTTCACCGGCGGCGACGTTAACTTCGCCCTGGCAGCGGCACTTGGCTTCGGCCTTCTCCGGCGTGGAGGCAAATGGGTTTGTTTTTGTTGCTCGCGTCGTGCCAGTTTCATTCAACGGTTGTGGCTGGGCAAACGCGAAGCCTGCAAAGCGGGGAAGAGACTTAGGGCTGGTTGCATAAATGGCCCCGTGTCAGGGCACGACTTTAGTCGTGCCGAAAATGGCCCAAAAAATCTTGGGCTTTAGCCCCTGAGGGAAGCTTCTTCAGCGCCTCAACCTATTTATGCAACAAGTTCTAGCTCCCTCACCAGGCGCGGGGACCTTCTTCCACGCTGCGATGCACCCAAGGTTAACGGCCCTCCGCACATAGAAGCATCTTGCGCGCCGGTGGTATAACCTTTTCCCATCAATCCTCGTCCCACTCAATGGTGCTGAAGCTGCCGGCTCAACATTCACTTCGGACTTCGACAGCCGTCTCCTGCCGCCAACCTGCGAAGATGCCCTGTGGCGCCTCGCCTCACCTCGCGTTGGCTCTCATCCTTGCTGCGAGCGCCCTGTGCGCCGCGCAATCGACATCGGCTCCTCAGCCGTCGTCGACTCCGGCCCCCGTGCTTCAATCGCCCGCGGAGGCGCCGCAATCCCAGCCGCAGCCCGCAGCTCCGTCTCCGCAGCCGCCGGCTCCTCCGTCTCCGCAGCCGCCTGCCCTTCCTCAGCCGCAGCCTTCCGTATCGATCCCTCAGCAACGCAAGCCCGCCTTCACTGCAATCCTCTCCGGCGAGCCGTGCCTGGTCCGCAACACCGGCGCCACCATGGCCGAAACCGCCAGCATGCGCGCCCTCGCCGTCTCCGGGCTCAACGCCGTGCCGCCCAACGCCGGCTCAACCGCCGTCGTGGCCACGCTCTGCGTGCCTCACGTGCCCATCGTCGACTGGTACGCCCGCTTTCTCAACGGACCCGAGGTCAAGCCGCTCACGCCCGGCGAGAAAGCCTGGCTCGCCGTGCACAACGTGCTCGACCCTTTCAACCTGATCACCATCGGCGGCGAAGCCGCCATCTCGGTCGCCGACAACTCAAACTCTCCCTACGGCCCGGGCATTCCCGGATGGGGCCGCTACCTCGGCGTCAGCTTCACGCAAGACATGACCGGCGAATTCTTCGGCACCTTCCTCATTCCCTCGCTCGTCCACCAGGACCCGCACTACCATCGCGAGCCGCACGCCAGCATCCCGCGCCGCATCGCCCACGCCGCCCTGCAGGTTCTCTGGACCCAGGGCGACAACGGCCGCGGCATGGTCAACTGGGCCAACATCGCCGGCTCGGCGATCGACGGCGAGATCTCGAACCTTTACGTCCCCGGCCAAGCCACGCGCGGCTCCGCCACGGCATCGCGCTACGCCATCGGCCTCGCCACCGCCCCCATCGACAACTACGTCACCGAATTCCTGCCCGACGTCGCCCGCCACATCCGCGTCCAGGTCGTCGTCCTACAGCGCATCATCAACCAGGTAGCGCGCACCGACAGCGCGGGGCCGTAGCGCCGCTCTGCAGCTTTCAAGGAAGCCGCGGAGCCTTTAACAAACTTTTCACTTGACGCCCCCCCGAGTCGGCTTAAGGTTAAAAGCGTTTCAGCACGTTGCCCCCGCTTCCCGAGCTGAGCAGTCAAAGCCTCAACGTTGTTCTTCCCCAGCTTCATCGGAATATCGACTCCCGCAAGTCCGAATCATCTCGCTCGAAGGGCCCCAAGCAAGCTCACTCAAATTCTGCGTAAGAGAGGACGCCGCCATGCGTGTATCCAGCTCAGCGCTGATCGCCCAGTGCGCGTTATGTCTCGTAGCGGGCGCGCAGGCTGCATCGACGCTTCCCAAAGTTTCCCGAGGAGCGACCTGCATTCCCGGCAACGCCTGTCAATCTCATGTGCCGCTCCCGTTCCTCTTGCCTCTTTTCATCGCGAACCGTGACTTCGAGAGCACTGCGGTCGTGGTCAACGGCGGCTCGGCGCCAACCTACGTGGACGTGACCATCCACGACGCCGGCGGCAATCAGGTTCTCCGACAGCGCGTCGATTTGCCTGCGCACAACAACGTCCCAATCGACATCGGCGAGCTGCTGAATTCTGCGCACTCCGACGCCACTATGGGAAGCGTACAGATCGCACCGGCGGCCGACGGCACAGGCACCGGCGTCATCGGGCAGATGTCCATCGCTTACATCGGCTCGCCGGTGCCGAGCTACCTCGAATACGAACCGTCGAAGCCCGGTCCGGGAAATTCCCTCGTGTTGCGCGCCGTGGCCGATGCGGGCCGAAGCTCTCCGATCGTCGGAATCACCAGCGTGGCTGCGACAGCGCAGAACGTAACGATCCAGTGTTTCGGCGGAGCCGGGCCGGCCTTCTCGAAAACTGTCGCCGTCCCGCCCATGGGTACGCTGGTCACGCCAGCCTGCAACAACGCGGGCGGCGATCCGCTGGCCATCGAGCCCGATGGAAATGGAAAGCTACAGGGTTCCGATGTGCATTCCCAGGCGTCGGGGATTTCGCTGACAACTGATGCTCCGCCCGGGTCGTTCGCCGCCGTGGGGCTTGCGCCTCATCAGGCCGAGGACGGAACCTTTTTCACGCCGGTCCTCTTCTCCGACCCCAAGGGAGCCAAGACCTCCACGACAGTCTTCCCAGGGCTGCCGGTGGGCCATATCACGCTGCTGCCAGCAGGAGATTATGTGCCGGAGTTATCCGTAGCAAACTTCTCAAGCTCGCCCGCCCATATAACCGTGCAGTACTCTCAAGCCACTGGCGACACGCCCGCGGCGAAGACCGTCGCCACCTTGGTCGTGCCTGCCGGCGGTACGGCAACCGCCAGGCTCGAAGGCTTGCCAGGCGACCCCGACCTCCAGAATACTTTTGAGGTAATCTCGGACCAGGCACCCGGTGACGTTGTGGATAACATCTCTTCGAACAGCGAGACTGGCATCCGCCGGGTGGAGCTGCCGGGGAAGGACTTGGAAAACTCGCACAACAGCGGCAACCATCCGTGGACCGTTGCGGGCGGGACCGACTCGACCATCCTGCTGTTCAACGAGACCGCAGCGGCGGAAAGCTTCACGGTCGGCGTCGACAGCGGCCAGACCGTCTGGGCAAAGAAGTACCCGCTCGCCCCGCTCGGGACCGAGGCCATCGACATCAATGACCTAATTGCGGATCAGGTAAAGGACGACAAAGGGAACGTGCTTCCCAAGGGTCTCGAAAGCGGCGAGGCGAATTGGTTCGAGACAAAGCAGTTCGGCGGCACCGGCAGGCTGCTGCAATCGAATCCCAGGCTGCATGCGGCGCGCAGCTTCAGTTGCGGCTACTACGGCGTGATCTCCGGCGCAGACTGGTACCCGGACGTTACCAGCGAGATGGTCGGCCAGACCAACGACCTTGGCGAACTGGATGCGGAAGTGAGCCTGAGCGAAGATCCTGGCTCCTGCACCGGCGACTACGAAGGCACCAGCACCGACTATGACTACAGTTGGAGTTCAGGAAGCACCTCGATCGCGACGGTCTCCGGCGGCGGGGATTCCAGCCCGAATTTTGAGGGGATTTCGGCTGGAAGCACGTACATCAACGGCTCAGTCTCCGATCAGTACGGATGCGAGGCAAGCACCGATCAGCAAGTAACGATCTCAGACGACCAGACGCCGGTGATCACCGGCGTAAGCCCAAGCATTTGGCCAACAGATGCCACAACTAGCGTGACATTTACTGGGCAATACTTCGGGACAAATCAGCCTACGCTCAACTACAGTGACTCGACTATCACGACTCCGGGGGTTCTCGAGCTACAGCGATACGCAGATCATCGCCAACATCACCGTTCCCGCCACAACTCCCGCTGACGAAGAGGTTCAGGTGTCGGTCACGAACAATGGCTATGGCGGCAACTCGTTCGCACCCGCGCAGGGTGGGAACCCCCAAAACGGCAACGCCACGATAACGACATCTGGAACTGGGCCCACAGCCAAACTGACCATCAAGTTCATGGGTACCCAGAGTTCCGGCGACAATCTCAGCTTCACCAATGCCAATGCGGCGGAGTGCACAAATAACCTCGGACTACAGACCTGCAACGTCTCCATTCCTGGTGAATGGTTGTGGAATATTGAAGGCACGGCTATCGTTTCTGACAACGACTCGAACTGGACGGTGACTCAAAACCTTGTCAGTGGGAGATTGGCGGGCAACACCAAGAATTCCAACGGAACACTTGTGCCCTTCGACACAGCTCTAACGCCTGACACCGACACCTTAACAAGCGGTATTAACCTCCAACAAACCGCCGGACAGACCAGCATCTACTGGATCGACGGCCCTGGCCAGTTTGAGGTAGTTTCTAGCAACCCGGTCGATTCAGTGAAAATGGTTCAGAATTTTACAACCCAGTTTTGCAGCACTGTACAGTCAGACGACTGTTACACCATCAGCTGGTATGTAAAGATTGTGGTCGACCCGGGCGCAAACCTTGACCGGTTACAGTCTTGGGCTGCGCTGGGTTCGACCAACGCGAACTTCTGAGGTGATCCTATGCGCTGGCTATCCCTTGCCCTGCTGACGACATGTTTGATTCGGGCCACGAATGCACCTGCGGCGGCTCAGGGACTCTCCGGAGCCCGGCAGCTCTTAGCCGAGCTTCAGGTCGAGAGCGCTAGCGACCGGGCGGCCGATCAGTTGCGCGTTCTTGCGCAACGGGATCCCGAAGCGAGGCAGTTTTTGGCCGAGCAGCTGCCGACGTTGATAGAAAAAGTACACGGCCCGGCCTGGTTGAACGCGGTTCACCTGACTGGCGATCTTAAGATCGTAGAGGCGGTACCCGTTTTGGCCGAACTACTAAGGGATCCGCTAACCAAAGGAGGTGCAACCAACTTTGGTATGGCCCTCCGCCTCGGCGACGACCCGCCAGGGAGAGCGCTTGCTGATATTGGCGAACCAGCCACTGAGGCTGTCGGGGCGCTCCTAGTGGATCAGGACCGGTTCAAGAGATGGCGTGCCGCCTTGGTTCTCGGCAACATAAACTCTGCGCACGCGGATCAGCTGTTAGAGCTCCGCCTTTCACACGAAGATGACCCCGCGGTTCGGGCTCAAATCCAATCCCTGCTCGGAGAACGCAGAAAGGCGAAGGCCCCGTGATTTGATCGCCTGTCAAAGACTTCCTGGGGGACGACATGCGCTGGATTCTCTCATGGATGTTAGGTGTGGCGATGGCACTGGGACTGTGCTCGGTTGGGGCAGGCCAGGATCGTGGTCACATCGAAAATCTCTTGGCGAAGCTCGACGATTCCGCCACCGCAAGGGGAGCGTCGGAAGAGCTCAAAACGCTCGCCAAGCAAGACCAAGACTCGCGCCAATACCTAGCAAATCGCCTCCCCTCTTTGATTACAACTGGCTCGCGAGGGGACCTTCAGCTTTGGTACAGTTCGCTTGAACTGGTCGCCGAGTTGAAGATTATCGAGACAGTTCCGGTACTGACCGAGCTTCTAAGGAAAGAGAACAGGGGTCCCGTGACAGACTTTATCGCAGCGGCTCGGCTCTACGACGACCCGGTTGCGTACGCACTTTCACAAATCGGCGAGCCAGCCACGCAGTCGGTCGCCAAGCTCTTCGAGGACGGCGATGCGGCCACGCGACGACGGGCCGCCATTGTGCTCGGCAATATCGCTACGCCCCATGCTCGGCAGGCTCTTCTCAGCCAAATTCAGAACGAGCAAGCCGACGACCTGAGGGCGGTCATGCAGGATGAGGTTACGTACATCGATAAGAAGGTTCGCTTAGGCATTGCGCGGTGAAGAGGGAATATGCGTTGTATTCTCTCATTGACGCTAGGCATTATGACGGCAGCCGGTGCGTCCGCTGTCGCGGCCGGGCAGGATCTAGCTCACCTCGAAAGCCTATTGAGCAAGCTCGCCGATGCCAGCGCCCAAGGGGGGCTTCCCTAGACCTCGCATCGCTTGCCAAGGCGGACCCAGCCTCGCGGCAGTACATAGCCAACCGCCTCCCGTCGTTACTTGCGGCTGCCGCACGGGAAGGGGACCTTCAGCTTTGGATCAGTTCTCTGGGGTTGGTCACCGAGCTGAAAACTATCGAGGCCGTACCGGTTTTGACTGAGCTGCTTCGGAAAGAGAACACCGGGTTCATCTTGTGGGGACCCGTCGGGCACGCTAGGCTCTATGACGATCCAGTGGCGTATGCTCTCTCCGAGATCGGCGATCCGGCAACGCAGCCGGTAGCCAAGCTCTTTCAGGACGGCGACGCGGCCACACGACGGCGGGCTGCCATCGTGCTGGGCAATATCGCTACGCCCCAGGCCCGGGAAGCTCTTGTCCGCCAGATCCTCCTTGAGCAGGTCGACGACCTGAGAGCCGTCATGCAGGATCAGGTTACGTACATCGATAAGAAGGTTCGCTTAGGCATTGCGCGGTGAAGAGGGAATATGCGTTGTATTCTCTCATTGACGGCAGGTGGCCTGATCAAATCCTTCACGCTCCATGATCGCATGATCTTTCGTGCCCCATTCAAAACGCGTTCTTTGCGTTTTGAGTGGGAGACCATGAGCCCGCCCCCGCCCGCTCATCGCAAGAACGCGATGAACGGGGCACAGATTCTTCTCGCGCCGCGCGTATCTTCGCGGCTCTTGACCGGGCCACCTGCCCATCCCTGCGTGGCAGCGATGCACATTGGAATCCGCTAATGAGAATTCCAATATCCTGGATAAGCAGTTGCTAAGACACCTGTTTGGCGGAGTCGAGCTTTAGTGATCAACAACAGGCCTCATTTTGCACAGTTTCTGTGGCCGGAATCCGATCATACTAGCGATATGGATCTCAGCTCGGAACAGGATCTCATCTCAGCTGCGGTCGCACTTGGTGCTCGTGCGGTCGGAGACTGGTCCAGGAAGGAGCTTGCCCTCGCGGTATCCGCTCGAGTTCTCCCGTCAAAACACGTCCAGAGCCTTCGAGATCGAATTGACGCCGACTGTGACCCTTTAGGGGAGGCGCTGTGCGGCCTCCGATCGCCTGAGGTTCGAAGGGGTTTGGGTGCGACGTTTACACCGCTTCCAATCGTCGAAGCAATGGTGTACTGGGCCAGAACTGTGGGTTTGACTCCGGACCGCGTGGTCGAGCCCGGAGCTGGATCAGGAAGATTTCTGTTGGCCGCCGCCAAAGCATTCCCAGAAGCCCAGCTCCTCGCTGTTGAATCCGACCCGGTTGCGGCGATCATTGCGCGGGCGAACCTGGCTGCGTGCGGCTATTCGAGAAGATCCCAAGTTCTCCCATCCGACTACCGAGCAGTAGCGATTCCACCTATCGCTGGGCGAACCCTTTTTCTCGGAAACCCGCCCTATGTCCGGCATCATCAGATGGACGCGGCTGGCAAGAGATGGCTTTCGGAAAACGCGAAGAGACTCGGTCTGAGAGCAAGCCAACTTGCCGGACTCCACGTTCATTTCTTTCTTGCTACCGCCCTGAAGGCCCGCAAAGGAGATTTCGGAGCCTTCATCACATCTGCCGAATGGCTCGACGTGAACTACGGCAAGCTTGTGCGCCGGTTGTTTCTCGATAGGCTTGGTGGGCAAGGGATTACTCTGGTCGAGCCGACTTCGCGCACTTTCTCCGACGCTGCGACAACCGCGGCCATTACGCAATTTATTGTTGGTTCGCAGCCTCGAGAGATCCGCATGAGCCGCACCAAAAACGCGGCGCACAAACGGGAGCTGATTGAGGGAGCAATGCTGAAACGGAGATGCTTCGAATCCGCCGATCGCTGGTCAATTCTCACTCTTGGAGCGAAGCAAACCCGCGAGGGATATATCGAACTTGGCGAGCTGTGCGAAGTTCATCGCGGCCAGGTCACGGGAGCGAATCGAGTTTGGATTGCAGCAGGGCATGGCTCGATGCTGCCGCAGTCAGTACTGTTTCCTACTGTGACTCGCGCGAAGGAACTCTTTGCAGCGGGCTGTGTTCTTGAGGACATTTCTCACCTCCGAGATGTGATCGACATTCCGCCCGATCTCTCGGTCTTCGGGAAAGGGGACCGGCGGCGGATTGATGACTTTCTCGCCCGAGCAAAGGCGCTGGGCGCAGACCAGAGCTACATCGCAAAGAATCGTAAACCGTGGTGGTCAGTTGGACTGCGCTCGCCGGCGCCGATCTTAGCTACCTACATGGCGCGTCGGCCGCCCGCGTTCGTGCGCAACATCGCCCAGGCACGCCATATCAACATCGCGCATGGGATTTATCCGCGAGTCCCGCTGTCACCGGAAATACTCGATCGTCTTGCACAGGTTCTCTCGTCCACAGTGAGCGTTACAGAGGGGCGCACTTATGCGGGCGGACTGACCAAATTCGAACCAAAGGAGATGGAGCGGATACTGATTCCCAATCCAATGGAAACGGAGACAGAGCGGGTCGCATGAAGCAGCCGCCGCGGTGGACTGAGGAGCAACTGAGTGCAGGGCTCGAAAAGTCGAAGTCCCTCTTCCGCGATGAGCGGATTCGAGAACCGCTGGAAGCCTACACACAGGCCTTTGACGAGTATCAGGGAGCCGTCACAACCCTCCTGGAGATGACGGATGCCTTGACCCAGCTTAACGCGAAAGCCGTGGATGTCTTGACAAGGCCGAACCTGCTTGAAGCATTTCGCTACCTTGCAGGACCTCCCATCTCAAAAGACGATCTCGCGGTCTTAGCCGACGCTCGCCTCAGCCCGTCCCGGCTCCGTGCAGATCCAGCGATGCTACAACGTGTTCTGCAGATCGTCCAGGCAACTCTCGATCCACGCCGCTTCCCTTGGGTCACTGAACAGCGTGAGCCTACCATACCTGAGCGGAATGCAGCCATTACTGCCTCCGCCGCTCTACTTGCGGTCAGCAGAGTGGGCACGGCTCGCCGCAACGAGGGGAAAGACCGGCAGGAGTTCGCTGTCCGCGACGCACTTCTGCAAAGAAGTTGGAAACTCGTCGAACCACGAACGGTGTCAACCCTCAACCAGGCGCCAAGTCCCGGCGAGTTCTGCCGAGAGAGTCTTTTGGGCACCACAAAAGCTGACTTTCTGCTGGGACTGTGGGACCACCGCGTCATGCCGATCGAATGCAAGGTGTCGAATTCCTCTACCAACTCCGTCAAGCGGCTCAACCGGGAAGCTGCCGGGAAAGCAGAGTATTGGATCAAGGAATTTGGGGCCCGAAATGTCGTGCCCGTTGCTGTTTTGAGTGGTGTATACAAGCTGCATAACCTAACAAATGCCCAAGAGCGTGGCCTGACGATTTACTGGGCGCACGATCTCGCCGAACTCGTTGAGTGGATAGAAGTTGCCCGTTAGAGAGCCATTCACCAACCCGCAATCCCTGTCCAGGCCCGCATTTCCCCATTCGCTGCACTCCCCTTTGCTTGACCCGCCCACCCGATTACCCTTGGAATGACTTTTTAACCCTTCGGTTTACACCATGGAAACTGGAAGGCCTGAGCCGGGCAACGACTTGATTCCTGGCCCCCTCAATCCCACCAGAGGAGTTTGCGTTCATGTCCAAAGCCGTCAAATACGTCGAAAGAGCCGCCGTCTACGCCGCCAAGGGAGCGTGGGTTGTCTATGAGCGGTTGAACCGCATCAGCCCCAACCCGTCGTTTACGCCAAAGTGGTCCGACAAGCCCCTCCTCAAGAGCTGGCAAAAAGAGAAGCCGCCCCTCGGCTGGCCGCGCACCACCGACTCGCTCTGCCCCAAGTGCGTCCCCGAGATTCGCAAGCAGGTCCTCGACGGCAAGCTGCCCCAGGAAATCCTGCTCAACGAAAAGGTGGGCGAGATCAAGGCGCAGATCATCGAGCGCGACGGCAAAATCCTGATGGTGAAGGACTGCCCCAAGCACGGCCGTTTCGAAGACGTGATGTCCATCGACCCGGCCTTCTTCAAGCACCTCGAAGAGAGCTTCCCCGGCCGCGACATCCGCGCCCACGGCGCCGGCGACAAGAACCTCCACCACCACGGCACATCCACCGTCACTCACGGCCGCGGCTCGGTGCTCACCATCGACCTGACCAACCGCTGCAACATGATGTGCGATCCCTGCTTCATGGACGCCAATCAGGTCGGCTTTGTCCACGAACTGAGCTGGGAAGAGATCAAGCAGATGCTCGACA
>Ga0187782_10002339_pt1 | contig 13965 bp, 19 predicted proteins | sample 0715_SJ02_MP15_2_FD_132454 | JGI IMG/M metagenome (GOLD analysis project Ga0187782, IMG submission 132454) | Tropical peat soil microbial communities from peatlands in Department of Meta, Colombia - 0715_SJ02_MP15_20_MG | ecosystem: Environmental > Terrestrial > Soil > Wetlands > Peat | place...
AGGGTATTCAAATGCGATGTCGTCGATGCTGACGTCGGCGATACTTGTGGAAGCTTCTACCCTGGCTGGTATCCCCATGTCGAACACGATGGTCCAGAACACTGCGGTATTTGGAGCGGGACTATCCTACAAGACGAGGTTCTTTTCAGCGAAGTCTTTCCTTCTGGTGGCCCTGAGCTGGATCATCTTTCCGGCAGCGGGCATAGCGGCAGGGGTACTCATTTCCCTCATGTAGTGGATTCGCGTTACTCCACCGGCTTCTGGCCCGGCTAGCCGGTTCTGTACTGCAAGCTATCACGGTAGATTTGCTCTTACGCAATAAATACCCCCCTCATTTGGTCCGTGCCGGGTCGCTTAACTTGTTCTGCCCCAAGTGCGGCAAGCCGATTCCTGACGGAGCGACTTTCTGCCCCAGCTGCGGCACTCCACTGCAGGCGGGTGCTTCAACAGTGGCCCCCCCACAACCAACGACCCAAGCCCAAGTCCCTCCGTTGAGCGGCATCGACGCATTGATGAAAGACTCGACGGCCCAGCGCTACTGGGTGAACAGATTGCTTGCTCTCGTAGTTGATGGGCTGATAGTTTTCATACCGTTGCTGATAATTACGGTGTTAATCGCCATCTTTGTGGCTGTCAGCGGCTTCACGCCCTTTGGAATCGTAGTCGGGGGAGCCGTCTCGATCCTTTGGTACTTCATCTTCATCCTATACAACATGGTGATGGAATCGACTTACGGAGCGAGTTTTGGCAAGCGTATCTTCCACCTGAAGGTGGTATCAAGGGCGGGCTCTAGCCCAAACCTCGCAGAGGCTTTCGTTCGCAACGTCAGTAAGATCTACTGGCTGCTCCTTCTTCTGGACGTGATTGTAGGCCTGGCGGTCACGAAGGGTTACCAACAGAAGTACAGCGACAAGTTCATGGGGACTTCGGTCATTCCCGCCTGATAGGGAGGTACTGATACGCTAAAGCATTCACCGTTAAGGCAACCGTTTTACATGCGACCTTTTCTCGGCCGCTTCGGAAGCCACCGTTGACAGCAGCGAAGGACAACAGGGCGATCCTCGTCACCTATCCAGACGAGTTCGCCAAGCGTGAGATTACTGAGCTGGCCAGGGCAGCGGGATACGAAGTGAGCCAGGTCGTCACACAGAAGGAGATTATCAAGTCGGAGTACGGCGTGGGGGTAGGCAAGGCGCAGGAGCTGGAAGGGATGGTGGAGGAAACCCACTCCGACACGATAATCATAGACGAGAGCGTGACCTCCGCCCAGGCGAACAAGCTCTCAGCGAAGGCTCACGCCCAGGTCATAGACAGGGAGCGACTGATACTCAACATATTCGCAAGGAGAGCGACGACCACCGAGGCCAAACTCCAGGTCCAGCTGGCGGAACTCCGCTATTCCCTGCCCAGGGCAAGGGACGAGGTACGCTACTCCGTAAAGGGAGAACAGGCCGGTTTCATGGGCATGGGCGAATACGCGGTCGACGTGAAGTTCAGGGCACTGAGGAAACAGATGGCGTTCATCAAGGAGAAGCTGGAAAAGACCAGGACGGTTAGAGACCTCCACACTGCCGAAAGAAGGAAACTCGGCGTCCCATTCGTGTCCCTGGCGGGGTACACCAGCAGTGGAAAGACCACCCTCTTCAACCGCCTGACGTCGGAATCTAAAGAGGCATCTCCTAACCTATTCACGACCCTTTCTACTACCACCAGGATGGTCACCTTCCCGAACTCCAAGAACAGAATCCTGCTCTCGGACACCGTCGGCTTCATCTCCAGGCTCCCAGCCTATCTGGTGGAGTCGTTCAAGTCGACCCTGGACGAGCTCCGCTACACTGACCTGATCCTCCTGATGGTGGATGCCAGCGAGCCCATTGACAGCATAAGGACGAAATTCCTCAGCTGCAGGGAGACTCTTTCTGAGCTGGAGGTAGACCCGGGGAGAATCCTGCTCGTGCTGAACAAGATCGATCTGGTCCCGGACAGGGGACACTCTCATCTGGAAGAAGACCCGCTCTTCAGGGATTTCGATTCCGTAAACATCTCGGCGACCGAAGGTCATGGCATGCGCCAGCTGAGAAACCACATCCTGCGGCGCGTTACTTTGCCTCGGAAACCTACGGCAGAATTCGCCCCCTGAGCGCCGAGACGTGCATCCGGGAGACAGTTAAATCAAGTCGACAGATGCCGCCCGACCATGGTAGTGGACCTCCACGAGGACATCGGTTACTACTATCTCATGGGCGGCGTCGCCGAGATAGAGCCCTTCGACAAGGAGGTGAAGGCGAGGCAGGCGGACATACCAAAGTACCGGGAAGTCGGTATGAAGCTCGTCCTCGGGTCTATCTTCCCACTCGTAGGGAGCCTCAACCGCCGGAAGATCAAGGCCATGCAGGAAATGTACGGGGTCTGGTCCCCGTCCTCTTCACTGGCTTCCCCGAGAGACATCGCCATCGAGCTAGTCAAGATCTATTACGCTCTGGAGGACCTGTACCCGAAGTCCCTGAAAATCATCAGGACCAGAGACGAAATTGAGCGCCTGGGGAAGGCGACGGGCATCGTCATGCACATCGAAGGATGTGAAGCACTCGGCGAGCCCGAGGACCTCCGTATCTTCTACAACCTCGGCGTCCGCTCAATTGGGCTCACCTGGAACTATGACAACAAGTACGCGGCTTCCTGCATGTCCACCAAGGACTATGGTCTAACGGGGGAGGGGGAGGCGCTGGTCGCCCTGGCGAACAGGCTAGGGGTCATGGTGGACCTCTCGCACTCCTCGCCCAAGACGTCGTCTGACACCCTGGAAGCCTCAGAGGCACCACCGTTCTTCAGCCACTCCAACTCTCTGGCAATACAGAACAACAAGAGGAACGTTTCGGACTCACTTATCAGGCGGACGGCGAGGCTCGGGGGGGTCGTAGGTCTGACGTTCATCAGGAGCTGCATCGGGGAGCCGTACACTCCGGAGAAGCTGGCCGTGCACGCAAAGCACCTTGTTGAGCTCGGTGGGTCGCTCCCCGCCCTCGGCACCGACTATCTCGGGATGCAGACCACACCCGTGGGGCTCGACGACCTCTCCAGGCTCGGGCGCTTCAGGAAGGCGCTGAAGGCCACTGGCCTGTCGTCTGGGCAGATTGATCGCATCCTGAACGACAACGCCTACAACTTCATCCTGAAACAATCCGAGCGATGGTAGAGCGCCCGACCATGCGAAGGAGAGGACGCAGGGGGATTCGCAGAGCAGTCATCTACATCGTCGCGTCCATCGTGCTAATCGCTCTTGTTGTCTTCTTGTTCTGCGAATCCCAGAACACCCTGTCGAAGCCCATCATACTCTACGTCAACCAGGGAAACGGCGTCGTCGGCGAATCAAACTTCGGTACGATGCTGAGCTTTGCTTCGTCCCACGGTTTCGACACCCTCTTCTTCCAGGTCTACAGGGAAGGGTCTCTCCTCTTCAGCAGCAACGATTTGCGTTCGTTTGTGAACCAGTCCCACGCCGAGGGCTTGAAGATTTTCTTCGCCCTCTATTTCACCAACTCATCCCAGCCCATGCCGAATACCATCTTCGGCCTGGGAGAAGACGGGATAAGCCTGGACGTGTCGACGCTAAGCCTTTCGACCCAGGAGGGCCTGCTCGCAGACCTTGCTCCATGCCACTGCCAGACAGCTGTTACCACAACCGACATGAGCTCTCCGTTGAAGCCCGACCTCTTGGTCCTAGAAACTTACGGCCCAGCACTCCAGCAGTACATCAGGCCAGGCATCATCGCCTCAGTGGGCGTCTTCGCCACTTCCAGTCTGGCCGACTACCAGTCTCAGTTCCAGTACGCGCTAAGCAACAGCGGCGGAGTCATGGTTTTCGACTATGCCGGGCTGCTCAAGAGTGGTTACTAGACGGTTGTATCTCGGGTCTCGAAGACCACCACACAACGAAAGGGGACTGAACCCGGGGTGTCAAGAGCGTTTTTAACAACTCGACTTCGGCGGGCGGCTAATGGCAGGCTTCGACTCCGAAAGATTCGATGACATAGCCTTCACCAAACTGAGCGAGACCAAGCTCCCAAGCATCGCAGTCTCGATAATCGAGGAAGGAGAGATTGTACACGCGAGAGGCTTCGGGTATAAGGACATCTCGGCCGCGCTCCCCGCGACTGAGCACACTCTCTATGGAATCGGCTCGATCACCAAATCATTCGTCGCCCTTTCCATCGCCAAGTTGGTTGAGGATGGGAAGATGGATTTCCACGACCCCGTCACCAAGTTCCTCCCGCTGAAGCAGAAGGCATTCCAGGGCGTGGAGATTCACCACCTGCTTAGTCACACCAGCGGAATACCCGGGCTGGGCCTGCTGGAGGTGCACCTCTACAGCGCCTTCGGGGAGTACCACCACTGGTTCCCTGTGTCCAACCTTGGGGATATGCAGTCTTTCCTTAGCGACATCGACGGCTGGACCGAGGCCAGACCAGGGGAGAAGCTCTTCTACCTTAACGAAGGTTTCGTCCTCCTCGGAGACGTCATCGCCAAGGTCAGCGGTATGTCCTGGTTCGATTACGTCAAACAGGGGATACTGAAGCCACTGCGGATGAACAGGACGTTCCTCGATAAAACAGACATCAACCAGGACGCAGACGTCGCCACCCCCTATCTGATCCGGGGCGCGAATGTGACCCCGACTGCCGTCCCCTACGGCGACGGAAGCGCAGGGGGGATAATGAGCAATGCCATGGACCTGTCCAACTACGTCAGGATGTACATCAACGGCGGCGAGTTCGAGGGGAAGAGAATCGTCGGAAAAGACACACTCGCCAAGATGGAGACCCCCTACGGAAAGTGGCCCGCAGAAAACTACGGCGGAGACTCCTACGGTTATGGACTTCACATAATCCCGAACTTCCATGGCCACAAGGTTGTCGGGCATGGGGGATCGGTTGACTGCTACACTGCCAGCATGAGGTACATCAGGGAACTAAAGTCTGGCGTCGTGCTGCTCGCCAACGGCACGGGATACAACATGGGGAGGCTCGCAATGGTTGCCCAATCGATGCTTTCCGGGGTGGACCCAGGCGCGCTGCGCGCAGTCAAGCTGGAGACGCTCCTGAAGAAGCTGGAAGGGGAGTACAGGGCCTACAAGGACACGATCTTCGCCGAGGTCAAGGTCAACGGGAGCTTCCTAATGCTCTCCGGAGAGGACATCGGGAAGGACATCGTCCTTGTCCCAGAGGGAGAGGAGGAGGGCGTGGCCAGGTTCTACACTCTCGATGCGGGCGCGAAGATGGATGTGACCTTCAGGTTCAACAAGTACGGCGTCGAGCTGATCTACGAGCGGTACAGGTACAGGAGATCAGGCCCACTGCCGCAAAAGCCCGGCGTATAGGGGCCTTCGCTCCTCTCGGAATCCGAACCGCCCCCATTTCGAGCAAACTAGGTTGACCTTGGGTTACTTCGGTTGATATCTCCAAACTTATACGCTCTGCCGCTATCACAGGAGCAGCGATGTCAACATTCGTATTGGTTCCAGGAGCGTGGCTCGGAGCCTGGGCTTGGAAGAAGGTCGTCCCGCAGCTCGAGGTGAGCGGTCATTCGGCCTATCCCGTTACGCTCACTGGAATGGGGGAGAGAGTACATCTCGCCACCAAAGAAGTGGGCTTGGAGACAGCGGTTCAGGATGTTCTGAATGTAATCAAGTACAACGAGATAGACAATTTCGTCCTCGTGGGGCACAGCTTTGCGGGTAAGGTCGCTGCCGTTGTTGCCGATCGGGCGCACGACAGAGTGAAGAAGGTCATCTATCTTGATTCGTTCAGGCCACAGAGGGTGAGAACGCCCCAGGGCTCCTTTGACCCTGCAGAAGAATTCGGCGCTCAGCCCCCGGGCGCGTTCGCGGTCCCCCTGAGCGAGGATACGGTCGACCGCATCGGGAAAGACGTCAAGGGGAAGGTCAGGGCTCGGATGATGGCCCTGGCCACCCCCTGGCCCATGAAGATGGCCAGGGATCCAGTAGTCCTTTCAAAGAACTACGACGGGGTAAAGGAGGCATACGTCTTCTGCACCCTGACGGGAGACCCGGTGGACGAGATAGTCGCCGGAAAGTGGGGGAAGCTCCAGGGCCCATACAAGATCATGGAAACGGGTCACTGGCCGATGATCACAAAGCCGAAGGAACTGGCCAGCGCCCTGGTTACGCTCTCTAAGGGGTAGCCCCTCTATCAGAAACCGAGCTTCTCGTTTACGAGTATCACGTGGACGTTTCGCTGCCTCTCCCCTTCGTAAATGAGAATCTTGGACAGATAGGTGCCTGGGAAGCCTAGGCCCTTCATCCTCTGGTCCTCAAGAGGAGTGGAGTGCTCCCGCAGCCTGAGCAGCGCCTCATCAAGGCCTTCAGTTATCTTGTTCGTCCCTGCGACTATGATCAGGTTCTTGCCACCGAACGCGTAGGCACTGAGCTGGCTCCCGCTAGCGCTCCCTACAACCAGCTGTCCCTTCGTAGTAATGGCTTGGACGCTTCCGAGGAAGTAGTCCGCCAACGTCGCCAATCTCCTTAGCGCCATCTGCTTCTCTCTGTCCTTCTCCACCAGAATCTGCGCCTTCAGGTTTTTCCAAGGGTGGTCTCCCGTGGCAAGGGCGCGGGTCAACCCGATTTCTTCCAGCGTCGCTGAGCTCCCCGTCATCACTTCCGCTCCTGCAGGGATGAGCGAACGCACCCTGTCCAGAGCTGCCTTCCTGTCCGAGACAAGCTCTGCCTTGAATCCATGGGCGTTCAGTGCCCTGACAGTCTCCTCTGCAATCGCCTTGTCAGGCAGCCTCTCCCATAATGTCGCTTGAGAGGTACTGACGGTTATTGCTGGTTTCACACGGGGAGTTAGCAGTGCAGGGATTTAAAGCTAGTAGTAATATCTGACTGAGTTAGTAAAGCCGACTAGCTCCGCGCTCAAGACTTAGGTTGTGTTCCCCAAGGGGCATGATCCTTGATGCACTTCCCTGAAACGTGGCGAAGCGGCCCCGTGCGAAATTGTAAACTAGGACATTTAGAACGACCTAAGTAGTCGGTTCATCATCGCAGGGGCTATGACTGAAGGAGGTGTGGATCATATGATGAGACCTGATGGTATAGGCTGGAGGATTGGCGTCTCTATTTTCTCCTTCTTCGCCGCCATAATCGCCGTGATCCTTTGGCTCTTTTTCTACGCCGGGAGCTACAATGCCTATCAGAACCTTGCCATAATAGTCGTAATCTTCCTTGCCTTTGTGGCAATCATGGGAGCTGTGTGGGCCTCGTGGGGCCTGAAGCAGAGAAACTGGTGGCAGAGCTAAAGCTGCTAACTCGATGATTGTGGCACTGGAGTGGGTCGCTGTGATTTTCAGCATCCCCCTCTCGATAGGACTGGCATGGGGGGTACGCCATGAATTGAAGAAGCTCTAGCCATGATTAGGGCTCGAACGTAAAAGAAAGGCCATCTCCTGACTGTCGATGAGCCGACAGGCCCAAGTCGAGGTGGGGAACACCCCGATGGTCAGGGTCGACGGGATCTACGCCAAACTCGAATGCGTCAACCCGACGGGCAGCATAAAGGACCGAATAGTCAAGTTCATCCTCGACGAAAGCGAGAAGCGCGGGCTGCTGAAAAAGGGAATGGTCATCGCTGAGGCGACCAGCGGAAACACTGGCATCGCGCTCGCCTACTTCGGTAGGCAGAAGGGGTACGACGTGAAGATCATCATGCCGGACAACATGACAGAGGAGCGCAAGGAGCTCATACGCGGCTTAGGAGCTGAGCTCATCCTCTCCCCGGCAAAGGAGGGGTTCCTCAAGGCGCTCTGGATAAGGGACAACTTGGTGAGGGAAGGGAATTGCTTCACCACCGACCAGTTCTCTAACGAACTGAACACAGTATGCCACTACCGGACCACAGGGCAGGAGTTGGTCAAACAGCTGAACGCAGAGTCGGTGTCCCCCCGCGCCTTTGTGGCCGGCGTCGGGACCGGCGGAACGCTCATGGGGATTGCCAAGGCGCTTCGCGAAGTCAACCCCAACATCTTCGTCGCGGCGGTAGAGCCGGCTGAATCTGCAGTCATGAGCGGCGGGGAACCTGGCCCTCACGAAATCGGGGGCATTGGGGACGGCTTCGTTCCGGCTCTGGTCAAGGACGAGGATGGGACTCTCAGCCCCGTCATCGAGGAGGTTATCAGGGTCACGAGCAATGAAGCCATCTCCGAGTCGAAGAGACTAGCCAAGGACTTCGGTTTCTGTGTCGGCGTGTCTTCTGGAGCGAACTTCGCGGCTGCGAAGGGGCTCAAGAAACGGTTCGAGAATGTCGTCACCGTGTTCCCAGACGGCTTCACGAGGTACGAGTCCCTCGGTCTAGGTCCTTCCGGAAAGTGCGGTTTCCATGGCTCCGCATGCCGCCGGCACAACGAGATCGTGACGAGCCTCCGGAGGGCCACCTAGGCCCAAAGGTACCTTCCCCGGGCCAATCCGAACTACGACCTATGCATTCCGTCGTGGAACCATTCCACCAACGAGACTTCGTTGGTGTTCCCGCGCTTCTCAGCGCGTACGATTCCTCTCTCTGAGAGCGCGGCTATCACCCTGTGGGTCTTCAGCCTCGACAGGCCCGCCTCCTTCGTGATGTACTTCTGTAGGTAAGTCCCGCCGTGGGCATCCAGGACGCTAACCACCTTCCTCTCGTCCGGCTTCAGGGTCCTCAGGACGACTGAAGCAGCGTCCTTCCCGTTCCCCGTCAACGAGACGTAGTTCTTCATCTCCGGGAGTACGAGGAAGTAGATCACCCCCACCACGCTTGCGAGCAGGGTGAAAAGGAACAGAAGGGTCGAGAGGGGGATTAGGATTGTTAGGTTCGGCGCGAAGCCACCTGTCATTAGCTCGGCTATCACATTGAGTGGGGACTCGTTAGGGGCAACGCTGAGTGCAAGGATGAACATGGAGAATGCAAGCCCTGCCGACGCCGTCACAAGCACTATCAGCAGGACCTTGAGCTTCTCCATCTCCCTCCTCTATCCCTGCTCCGGAGTTAATCCCTCTCCCCTGACCCTCATCTGGACTTGGCTGGCGGCTTCCACCTGAGGGTGAGCACGCCACCTAGAATGCCGAGGATGGCCCCCACTACGAAGCCCCCGAGACCCACGAAGCTCAGCACCGAGAAGACAAGAATCAGGATTCCCCAGGTCCTTCTTATGCCGATCTTCGCTAGGAGCATGGTCGCGGATACTAGCACAATGGATCCGCACACAAGCCCAAATCCCCCCATCACGGTCAGGACCCCAGAAATGAGGCTAGGCAGGCTGGCCCTGTTCAAACCCTGCGGCATAGTCAGATTGGAGAGATTGATGTGAGGGATTACGAACGAAGCTACTCCAATGAATAACGCGCCTCCCAGAATTATGATCATGCCCCCCGCCAGCGCAAGTATCGAGGCCGTCTTGGGATAGGCCGAACCCTCTGCTTCTCCTGCATCCACTGCCATTGGCAGGGTGCAGGCGGCTGGGAGTAAATCGGTTCGCTGAAACGAAAATGATACTGTTTCCCGCCCTTGAAACGACATACCGAGCGCATGTTCCTCTATGGAAATCAGGGGGATGCCCCGGAAAACGGCCTTTAACGAGCCGCAACCAGGGCAGCTTCCATTGCCTTTACGCCTGCAGTGTAGGTGGCTTCCACTTCAGTACCAATGCGCCACCGACTAGACCCAGAACCGCTCCCACTACGAAGCCTCCCATGCCGACGAAGCTCAGCACCGAGAAGACTAAGATGAGTACGCTCCAGGTCCTTGGCTGGCCCGAGTTGGTCAGAAGCATCACCGAGGACAATAGGACTATGGCACCAGACACCAGTCCGAAGATCCCCATGAGTCCGACGAAGCCGGAGACGAGGCCTGGTATTGCAGAGGCAGGCAGTCCATGTGGGACGCTCGTGCTCGCGTAGGTGAGGTTCGGGAGGACGAAAGCTGAGACGGCCAGCAAGAGCACGCCGCTCAGCGTTATGATGAGGCCACCAGCGAGGGCGATTATGGATGCGGTCCGTGGATATTCAGCCGATATGTTCTGCGTCATTTTCTTCTTACCTTAAGGGAGGCATAGAATGGACGGGACAAGTAGGTTCTGTGAAACGTCCGTGATCCGCCCGAACGCCCTTGTTCGGGGATGGTGAAACGAAAGTGATACATCTTCTACGGGGGCTCCGATTCATGCATGTGAGCGCTCTCGACCGCGTCTCCCATAGGTCTACAACCCGGAGAAATCCAAAGGCCATCACCCGTGCACAGCGAAATCCACATGGACTAGTCGGGGCGCAACCGATTTCACTTCACTCTCTCTTTACCCAGAGCTCGAACGTCCGTCTAGCTTTTTGCTTCTTTCTTGAAATGTTAAAAGTGGGATGGTTGCCCGATTGCGTTGAAATGACCGACGAATCAGCAGAGAGCGAAGGAAGTTCGGAGGAAGAAAATATGAGCACTCAAGACGAGACATCAACACAACCAATGGAAGAAACGCCAGAATCTCAAGCCCCAGAAATGAGGAGTGAAGCCACGACAGCTCGCCCTCAGGCCGGTGGAAGGCGTACTCAGCTCAAGATTGTGAGAGAGGGTGTCGAATCCCTTTCGAAAGACGTTGGAAACCTGAGAAAGAGTACCGAAGCAAATACAAAGAAGTTGGAGGCACATATGAAACAACTCCGAAAGGAGTTTGGTGCACATGCGCACTCGAAGGATTTGGGCGAGCATGCCAAGAGCCACCGGGCGGACTCCCAGCGGCTAGAGAAGCAGCTGGCAACACTTCGCAAAGAGTTGACTTCGTTTAGAATCCAAATCGCGAAGGATGCAGCAAAGAGCAGGGCGCGACAGGAAGCCGCACTCACAAGGATCGCAGCAAAGGTCAAGGGGGCCGCGCCAAAGAAGCCCCGAGCAAAGTCTTCGAAAAAGAAGCGCTAGAGTAACCCTTCGGAACGGCAGGCTCGAAATTGCCCAGCGCGTACGCGTAATGGCGACTTCGGGTTAGCCAGGGCCAGGTTCCTACTCACGAATATGACAGTGAAGACTAGCTCTAAGTTTAACACGCTCCCCTACATGGGGATTGTGGTCATGTCAGAGGTCAAAACCTTCTTCCGACATTGTCCTGCCTGCGGGAGGCGCTTCGAGATCAGGTTGGTGAGGAAAAAGACGAGTAAAGATTACGCGTTTGATTCTGAAGTACCACGTTCAGACGCTGCCACGAGGGAGGCAAGAGCACTGATGCCTCTCCTCCTGGGTGAGTCGAACGAGCCAGTAACCATCGATGAGGAAGAGTTCAGCTACATGTACGTTTGCAAACACTGTGGGCACCAATGGACGGAGACTCGAGAAAAGGTCGACGTCGAACCAGCGCCTGAGGGGTACACCGGAGATTAAACCAAGCGCACACTTTCCAAAAGTTTGAAGCGCCGCTGGCAACGTGGTTCATCCCGCCAGTCAGCACGACCTTAGCCGGCGAGAGCGTCGCCTGGAAAACCTTCAATCACATGGACCTCGTAGGTGAAGATGCCTGCTTTCACCGCCGGATCTCCATTCATTATCCTTCTGGTTCGCCTTAGATCTGTGGAGAATATGCAGATGCCAGTAACGTCGGTTCTGTCCCTGACCACAAGGCCCACAACGCACAAGAAACCATCTCGTCGTAGTTCAAAGTTCCTCCGGCCGTGTTCCCAAACAATCTTGTCCGCACCCGGTTCGCTTCTCTTGGAGGTCCGGTGCAAGATGACTACGGTGTAGCGTTTGGTGGTCTGCAACATCTTACGCATGTAATCGTCTGTGATGCCGCTCACATGGCGGCATCGTCCAGCTTTGATAAAGGGTTTCATTAATTTCGAAGGTCCCAGTCACGCCAAATTATATCGGGCACCTATGGAAGCAGTTAATACCACGAAAAGTCAATTCCTCGGCGCATCGAATGTCAATTTCTGGGGCTCACGTCGTCCTCTACAGCACAGACGCCGAAGCTGACCGCAAGTTCTTCCGTAATGTTCTCAGGTTCGATCATGTGGATGCGGGAGACGGCTGGCTGATCTTTGCGCTCCCGCCGTCTGAGGTTGCAGTACATCCAGCGAAATCCGCACAAGAAGGCTCCCATAGCCTATTCCTGATGTGTGATGACCTCGATGCGACCATGAATCTCCTCCGTCGGAAGAAGGTAAAGTGCAAGGTAGTCGCCGAGGAGAGGTGGGGGAAGGTTGCGATGATTACGTTACCAAGCGGTATCGACCTTGGTCTCTACGAGCCAAGACATCCAATCGCGCACAAATCTCACACATGAGAATCTGCTGCCAGAACTTCCAGGGACAGTTACGGAGCTGTCAGGCCTCAGACTCATTCAGCCTTGCGCGTTGTTCCGCGAAGCGCATCTGCCGAGGCCTCCGCGCTCGTCATCACAGGCACGACCTCGAAGTCGACCAAATCCTTCCAGTTGCCTATCCAGAGGTCGAAAAGGGAAGGATCTTCGCATTCCATCAACTGGAAGCACCTCTCGAAGTTCTTCTCCGTCCAGCTCGACACGTATCTTAGTCCCTCTGGCATCATCCGTCCCTTCTCCCGTAGTCTGCTGTAGACCGCCTTCGCGTCACGATTCTTGAAGCGCTCAATCACCACGAAGAGCACGAAGGCAGGCTGCGAGCCCTGAATCTAAAGATATGCGGTTGCGGGTTCTTGCACTTCCCTGCATCGGAATTCCAAGGTCATCCCAAACCCCGAAACCAGCTGAATTTCATTTAATACGTGGTGCCAGTTCTTCAGCCTCCGATGGAAGGAATAGAAGTCGTTCACGTTGGCGATTCGAAGGAAGGTGATTCGACCCGGGGTATCGTTAGAGACAAGGCTTTCGAGAAGGAGGACATCGTGATTGGACGGTCACGAGTATGTGGCGGAGTCCAATCAGCTTGGCATCATCACGGAATGCGGGATGTCTACGGCTTTATGGTCTCAGGAAGGCTCCGGTTCGATTTCGGGGAAGCTGGAAAGGATTCGGTGGAGGCTACTGCAGGGGATTTCTTCCACATTCCAGTAGGTTTAGTCCACAGGGACGTAAATCCTGACCAGCAGAAGGAAGCGGTGGTCGTGAACATTATGTTCGGAGAAGGCCCACCCGTAGTCAACGTCGAAGGGCCATAGGCCGTGTTTCATCGCGACATAGTTCGTCTTAACACTGCGAGCGGGAAATCCCACAGACCCCCTCTACTGACGACGGGATAACTTGGGAGACGAATTGGATAACCACCCAGACGCGGAAACCGGAAAAAACGGTTAGTTGCCATCGTCACGGGAAAACCAGAGCGGGTTTGAGGGAAAGGCCTGGTTATCTGCTCCACACCTGTCAGGTCTGTTGCCGATCCGGGGGAGGCTGACGGCCCTCGCGTAGGTCCCTCATCATCTGCTGGAACTGCTCTCTCGTGATTTCGCCCCTCGCGTATCTCTGGCGGAGGATGCGAGCCGGTGCGTTAGCCTGCATCCTCGCCCTCCAGTAATTCCTCCTCGACTGCCGGTACTGGAACCTGACGAAGAACAAGACCGCGAAGACCGCGAGGAAAATCACAAAGAACTCACCGAAGAAGTAGTGGCCGTTTGCCACAAGGAGCAAGAAGATCACGAATGCAATCACGAGTCCGAGGGGCAGGGCTAATAGCCATCCTAGCGCCCTGTTTGGTGGCTTGGGCTCAGCTGGCTCCATCTTCGGCACCTACGCATCAGGAGAGTATTTCAATTCGCCATTTGATAGAATCTTAAGGCATATTACAGCTCGAGTTCATCATTAGATTCTCAATGAACTACCTTTTCGTGGTCAGGCATGGAGAAACGAAGGCGAACGAAAACGATCTTGACGCAGGCTCTCTCGATTTCCCTCTCACATCGAAAGGGAAAAAGGAAGCCGCTTTCATCGCGAAATCTCTCTCACCCGTCGGCATCGCCGGAGTCTACTGCA
>Ga0187782_10002340_pt1 | contig 13964 bp, 13 predicted proteins | sample 0715_SJ02_MP15_2_FD_132454 | JGI IMG/M metagenome (GOLD analysis project Ga0187782, IMG submission 132454) | Tropical peat soil microbial communities from peatlands in Department of Meta, Colombia - 0715_SJ02_MP15_20_MG | ecosystem: Environmental > Terrestrial > Soil > Wetlands > Peat | place...
AGCAACCCAATCCCTACCGTAGAAACGGATTGCCACGGTCGACTAAGAACCTGCTTGCTCGGAGCTCGTAGCTTCCAGTTCGAAGCTGCGTTCCTACCATCCCATCTTCTCGCGCAAGCTCGTGATATGCGCGACATGGTGGCGTCCGTGCCAGGAGTAGAGTGCGAGATTCTTTTCGAGCGACATCGGACCCAGCTCAGGATGCCGGAAGGTACGTTTCCAATCCGCGTCGGTGAACTCGCGAAGCATCAGCATCCAGCGCTGGTGCAGGGAATCGAGCAAGGCCAGCGACACTTCGATCGGGGCGTGCTTGGCCTCGGGCAACTCGGCCCAGAGATTTTCCATGTAGGGCTTGATGGTGGGCGCGTCTTCGGTGAGCGCCAGCTTGAAACGAACGTAGGAGTTCAGGTGGCTGTCGGCGACGTGATGGGCGACCTGGCGTGGCGTCCAGCCGCCCTCGCGGTAAGGGGTATCCAGTTGCTGGTCCGAAAGTCCGCGGAGGGTGGCACGCAACCGGGCGGGAGTTTGCTCGATGTCGGTCAAGCATTGATGTTTCTGTTGCGAGGTTAGCGGGCCGGTGTAGGAAAATTTTCCGATTGGATAGCGGGGGTCAGACATGAAATTCCCTCCGCGAACGTAGATGATCCCTAACTAAACTGCGGTGCAGAAAAAAGTGCGTAGCAACAGTGTCTAGAAAAAACGACCGGCGAACGGCCAACGACTAGCGACCAGCGACCAGCGACTAGCGCACCATGGCGAGGATGCGGACGGGGGCTTCGCCAGGTTCTTTGTTTTTTACCGGGGCGACAATGATGAGCGAGCCGGTTGCCGGCAGCGAGGCGAGGCGCGCGGTTCCTTCCACTACATAGTCTCCGTGGAGGGCGAGTTGCCGCGCCAGGGTGCGGTCGGAAGTCAAGTTCGCGGGGGTCTCGACAGCGAAGGCGATCGTATAGCGAGCTTCGATGAGGAACATCGCGGCGTCGCGGGCGATAGGCAGCGGCGTGGTTGATAGATCGTTGCTTGACAAATCGGTGGTCGAAAGATGATCGCGCGGGCCGGCACGGCGGATGGCCACAACGGCTCCCTGCGGAATCATGCCGTGATGCAATTCCCACGCTGCGATATCGTCGAGAGTCATCTGCGTGCTGCCATCGATGGCGGCGTTCAAATCCATAACTACGAGCGGAGCGACGAGGCGCTCAGGCGGAATCTGGCCGGCAGCCCAAGTCCCAGGAATGAGCGCGCCGGGAGCGATAATGCGCGTTCTGGATCCCGCTGCTGCGGCATCTTGCCCGGTGGCGTTTCGCCCATCAGTCAAGTCCACCACATGCGAATAGCGATCCTGCTGAATGGAAGCGGGACGGCGGTCGGCAAAGAGCAGAATGGCCAGCACGAGCGCGTACGCGATGATGAAACTGCGGATCCGCATTTAATTCCCTGGCTGGGAGTAAGCTACAACCTAACCTATGCCTGTATTGTTGCCTGAGGAAGTGCCAAGTTCAATCCACGTTTGTACATGACCCATCGATTACCCTGAGATGACTGGCTTGATGCGCTCCGCTTCTGGTGAATGCCACGATTCTTGCTGAACCAGCAGCATTCGAGCAGAAAACTTTCGTTTCCGGTTCAATATTTTGGGCAGGAGGGGCCAGGGGTTAGAATACAGCTAACTATTCCAGTAGCTTTCCAGGCTCATTGCTCGCCGATTTCGATCAGGCTGGGGCGCCTGCCTGGCAAGAACCGAGGATTGCCGGAACTGAGGAATTGATGTTCGGCCGCGAAGAAAAAGTTTCCGCCCTCCGGCTCACCGCCGTACAGTACATCGTGCTGTTCATTTTCTTGCTTCTGGCGTATGGGCTGTGGCGGTTGCAGGTGATGCAAAGCGGCAAGTATGCGCAACTGGCGGAGCAGAACCGCGTCCGCAATGTGCCGATTCTGGCGCCGCGCGGGAAAATTCTGGATCGCGAAGGGCGGATCATTGTCGACAACTACCCCTCGTTTTCCGCGCTCCTGCTGCGCGATTCTTCGCGCGATCTGAACGTGGACGCGGATGCCATCGCCAAGGGCCTGCACCTGAATCCCGACGAAGTGCGGCAGCGCATGCGGCGCTCCTCCTGGATGCCGCAGTACCAGCCGATTTTCCTGAAGGAAGACATCACCCCCGACGAATTGGCGTTTATCGAGGCGCACAAGAACGAGCTTCCCGAACTTGAAACGATCATGGCGCACCGGCGCTTGTATCCGCGGAACGGTTTCATGGCGCACCTGATCGGCTACGTCGGCGAGGTGACCGAAGACATGCTGAACCAGCCGCAGTTTGAACTCTATAACCCCGGCGACGTGGTCGGCGTGAGCGGAGTCGAGAAGCAATACAACAGCATCCTGATGGGCAAGAACGGATCGCGGCGCGCGATCGTGAACAGCCGCGGGCGGGAGGTCGGGCGGCTAGATGAAACGCCCGCGGAGCCTGGCAAGCAGCTCAAGCTGACGGTGGATCTGGATTTGCAAATTGCGGCCGAGCAGGCGCTCGAGGGCAGGAACGGCGCGGTGGTGGCGATGAATCCGCGAACGGGAGAGATTCTGGCGATGGTGAGCCGGCCGACATTCGATCCCAATGATTTCGCAGTGAAGATTTCACGGGACGAGTGGAACAAACTGATCGACGATCCCGACCATCCCCTGCTGAACAAGGCCATTCAGGCACAGCTTGCGCCCGGGTCGGTGTTCAAGATCATCATGGCGACCGCCGGATTGCAGGAAGGCATCGCCCAGACTATGCACGTAAATTGTGGCGGCGGCGCCAATTTCTATGGCCGTTATTTCAAATGCTGGGTGGTTGCCGAGCACCGCACGCACGGCGTGGTCGAGATCAGCAAGGCCATTTATCAGTCCTGCGACGTTTTCTTTTACACCCTGGCCGAAAGGCTGGGCATCGATCGCATCGCCAAGTACGCCACCACGTTTGGTCTGGGGCAGAAGACGGGCATTGACCTGCCGCAGGAAGTCAGCGGCGTGATGCCGTCGGAAGAATGGAAGATCCGCAACTTCAAGCAGAAGTGGTACGCGGGAGAAACCATTTCGGTGGGCATTGGCCAGGGCGCCGTGGCGACCACTCCGATTCAGTTGGCGCGTGCCCTGGGGGCGATTGCCAGTGGTGGACTGCTGGTGCGTCCGCACGTCATCAATCCTACCGACCTGCCGGCAAATGTAGTCCCGACGGCCAGCGGGCCTGCTGAAACGCGGGTGCCGCTCGATCCGCAGAACTGGGAGCTTATTACCGACGCCATGTCGAACGTAGTCGCGCCGATCGGAACGGCGCCCAGTGCGCACCTGCAAGGCATTGACCTTGCGGGCAAAACGGGCAGCGCACAGACCATCAGCAATGCGTTGAAGGCGAAGCTGGGCGCGGGTGGCAAAAAATTCAAGGACAACGGTTGGTTTGTGGGCGTGGAGCCGAGAAGAGATCCGGAAATCGTTGTGTGCACGTTGCTCGAAGAGGGGGAGCACGGTTATCTCGCCGCCAGGACCACGGCGCAAGTGATCAAGGCCTACGTCGAGAAACAGCGGCGGCAGCCCACCAAAGTAGCGGGCTCGGGCAATGACAACGGCAAGGCCGAAATCGGCGCGGTTTGGAGCGAGCCGGGCGTAGGCGATGACGTCACGAACAAGAATGAAGACCATTTACGGGCGGGCCGCTTCATTCTCGATGTTTCACGCAAACCGGCGCCGTTGGCTGTGGCCGCCCCGGGGCTGCACTGATCGGCCATCCGAACAAATTCAAATTCTCAACTGATCGTGGTACGTTTGATTCCAAAATGAAGTTGATTCCACGATGAAAACCGCTGCCCAGTTTGCTCTGGACGCCGCATCCGTACGCGGCGCTACTTACGCCGACGCGCGCGTAGTGTCGATCCGCAACCGCTCGCTGACCACCAAGAACGGACGAATGGGTCATGCCTCGGAGTCGGAATCGCTCGGCATTGGCGTGCGCGTGATCGCTGAAGGCGCGTGGGGGTTTGCCGCGTCCGCGGATTTGAGCCGCGCCGCGGTAGAAGCAGCGGCCGCGCGAGCGGTTGAAATTGCGAGAGCCTCGGCGCGGGTGAAGCGGGAAGATGTTCGACTGGCTCCCGAACCGGCGGCGGTGGCAGAATGGACGACACCTTATAAGGTCGATCCATTTAGCAACTCGGTGGAGCAGAATCTCGATCTATTGCTGAAAGTTGACGCGGAGATGCGCGCCGTTCCGGGCGTCACGCTCGCCGAAACCGGAATGAACTTTCAGCGCGAAGAGTCGTGGTTTCTTTCGTCCGGAGGCTCTAGCATCCATCAGACCAAATATTCGACGGGTGCAGGCTACACAGCGTATGCGTTTGCCGGATCCGAGATTCAGAAGCGATCCTATCCGAACTCGTTCGGCGGGCTCTGGCAGAACCGCGGCTACGAACTGATCGAAGAGATGAAATTGCTGGAGAATGCCCGCCGCGTGGCGGAAGAAGCCGTCGCGTTGCACCACGCGCAGCAGTGCCCGGAAGGCACGGCCACAATTATTCTGGATGGATCGCAACTGGGCTTGCAGATCCACGAATCCATTGGGCATCCGATTGAACTGGATCGTGTTCTCGGAATGGAAGCTAATTTTGCCGGCACCTCATTTCTTACTCTCGAAAAACTGGGACATCTGCGCTACGGCAGCGAACTGGTCAACGTAGTGGCCGATGCCCGGCAGGAACACGGACCGGGCCTGGGCACATTTGCCTACGACGATGAAGGAGTGGCCGCGCAGTCGACACCCATCATCACGAATGGGCGCTTCACTGGATATTTGAGTTCGCGCGAAACCGCGCACACTATTGGCGCCGCGCGGTCCGGCGGAACGCTGCGCTCCGAAGGGTGGAACCGGCTGCCCATGATTCGCATGACCAACGTCAGCATTCTGCCCGGTGAAAAGCCGCTGACTTTGGAACAACTCATTGCCGCGACCGACGATGGCATCTACATGGAGACCAACAAGTCCTGGTCGATTGACGACAAGCGTTACAACTTTCAGTTTGGATGTGAGATCGGGTGGGAGGTCAAACGCGGCAAGCGGGTACGGATGCTGAAAAATCCTTCTTACTCCGGGATCACTACGGAGTTTTGGAATTCGATGGACGCGATCTGCTCGCGCGACCAGTGGACGCTGTGGGGAACTCCCAACTGCGGCAAAGGGCAGCCGCAGCAGGTTGTGGGCACCGGACATGGCGCAAGCCCGGCGCGGTTCCGGAATATTCACGTCGGCTCGGCGTACAGGGGAAGCTAGAGAACCTATCTTGCAGAGACGGGGCTTGCCTCCGTCTCACGCGGCGAGGGAGACGCGGAAAGCAGCGTCTCTACGGGAAGTCGGAAATGTTAACCAAAGAACAAGCCGCGGACGTCTTTGACCGCATTCGCCGCTTTTCGTCCGCCGACGAGGTCGAGGCTATCTTTACCGGCTCCCGCTTTGCCCTGACCCGGTTCGCCAACAACACCATCCATCAGAATGTGGAGGAAGAGAACTCCATCGTTTCGATTCGCACGAATTTTGCCGGCCGGACGGCGCGTGCTACCGCCAATGAATTTGACGACGAAAGTTTGCGGCGGGCCGTCGTGGCGTCGGAAAATCTTGCGAGAGCGCAAGCACCGGATCCGGATTTGCTGCCGATGCCAGATGCCCAGGAAGCCGAAAGCAGGACGGGCGAGACGCCCGTCGCTCCATTGTCTAGGTTCTTCGAGCAGACGGCCGCGATTACTCCAGCCGATCGCGCGGAGGTGGTCAAGAGCATCGTGTCCATTGCCGGCACGCACAGGTTGACTACGGCTGGCATATACTCGACCTCGGAATCGCGCGAAGGAATCTTCAACTCGCGCGGCTTGGCGAATTGGCATCACCAGACGCTGGCGGAAATTTCCATCACCATGCTGGCCGAGGATTCTTCCGGCTGGCAGAAGTTGAATTCAACCGATGTGCGTAACCTCGATCCCGCGAGGCTGGCGGAGAGGGCGGCTCGGAAGGCGGTCGAGTCCGCCCATCCGCGAGAGATTGCGCCGGGCAAATACACGGTGATTCTGGAGCCGGCCGCTGTCCTCGATATTGTTGGCTTCATGTTCTGGGACTACAGCGGAGTGGCGATTCTCGATCAACGATCGTTTCTCAACGATCGGATCGGCACCAAACTATTCGGGGAGAACATCAATATTTGGGATTACGTCGCGCATCCGTTGCAGGCCGGTTCGCCGTTCGATGGCGAGGGCATGCGGCGCCAGCGTGTGCAATTGGTCGAAAACGGCGTGGTGAAGCGTGTGGTGTATGCGCGCGGCACGGCACAGAAGATGAAGAAATCGGCGCTTGCGACCAAGGTCGGCCCCATCGAACCCACCGGGCACGGATTTCCCTTGCCGAACGAAATGGGCGAGATGCCGTTGAACATCGTTTTCGATGCGCCAGAAAAGCCGCAAAGCGTAGAAGAAATGATCGCCGCAACCGAGCGCGGCGTGCTGGTCACGCGCCTGTGGTACATCCGTGAAGTGGATCCGTACGAGAAGATCGTGACCGGCATGACCCGCGACGGGACCTTCCTGGTAGAGAACGGCAAGGTGCGGTGCGGACTGCGTAACTTCCGGTTCAACGAAAGCCTGATTGCGATGTTGTCGAACGTGGCAGGGATGAGCACCCCGGTTCGCGCCAGCGGAGAGGAATCGTTCGACATGGTGGTGCCGGCGATGAAGGTGAAAGAGTTTAACTTTACGGAAGCGACGAAGTTCTGAGCATCACTGGTGATGCCATAGATCTCTGGTCCAGAAACCCCGCCGTACTTCGATAACTGGCCAGCGTAAGTGCATGCGCCTTCTGCCAAACCATCAAATCCCGAAAATTCTTCATGGTGATCTCCAAAGGGCAGCACGAAGAAAACCCCAAAGGGCTGAGTGCTGACTGCTGAAAGTTATCGCCCCGGTCTCTGCGCTGTCGGCGATAGGGGTGGCAGTCACCTCAAATACGCCCCTAAGTCCCTGTACCACCGGCACTTCGCCGCCTTTGTTCCATGACTTCCGTAACTTTGCATTGCCGATGCCGGGGTGTAATCTCGCCCCTGAGTGTGCACTTGCTCAAGCGGAGTGGTGCACGGCAGGAACCGGAAGAAAGGTCGTCGCAAACGTGTCTGAAACCGCCAAAGGAACCGTTGCTGATGTCAACAAGAATCGAAGGGGTTATACGGACGTGCAAGGAGCGCCGCGCTTTCCCATCAAACTGCCGGTAGCGTTGAAGTCGACAGTCAACCCGCCTGGAATCGCAGAAAAGACGGTCGAGACCGAGAACATATCCGCCAACGGCGTCCTGTTCCGCATGGATGCCGATGTGCCGGTTGGTTCGACTGTGGATTTTACGATTTCCCTTCCCGCCGACGTAGTGGGCGCAGAAGCCGACGTACAGGTCGATTGTCGCGGACGAGTGGTGCGCAGTTTTGCCGATGGCGGCCGGCGTGGAGTCGGTGTGGTGATTGACGAGTACCGTTTTGAACGGCGGTAGTTGGCGCAGTTCGAGCGAGCGAGTTTGGCCGCGCAGGTAGGGCGCGACAGGTGGAGCGGGAAAAGAGGACGGATGGGCAGTACTTCGGTCAGTACTTCGATCAGCGCTTCGGTCGGCACTCCGGCCAGCATTGCGGCCAAGGTCGAGCCAGGCGAAGTGGTTCAGTCTGAGGACGGCAAGGGCACGATCCGCGTGATTGTGGCGGATACCCAGGCCATTTTCCGAGCCGGGCTGCGCAAGATCTTTGCGCTCGAGGACGACATACGGGTTGTCGGCCAGGCCGAGAGCCTCGATCAGACGGTTAACGCCATTCAGAAGTTTTCCGCCGATATCGTTATCTTCGAGGCGGCGCTGGCTCCAAATCCAGCCGACGCAGTTTCCGATCTTCTTCGGCTAAATACGAGTTGCCGTTTGGTCGTCGTGCTGCAGGAGCCCGACCAGGAGATGACGCTCGACTTGTTCCGGCGCGGCGCCCATGGCATCGTTTGGCGCGAAGTTGAGCCCGAAATGCTGGTCGAATGCTTGCGCAAAGTCGCCCAGGGCGAAACTTGGCTTGAAAGCCGCGCGATCGCATGGGTAATGCAGGCCTATCGCACGCAGGGTTTGCGCCCAGCAGGGTCACGTCCCAAAATTTCGCTCACCCCCAAAGAGTCGCTCATCGTCTCCTGCGTTACGCAGGGGATGAAGAACAAAGAGATTGCCCTACGGGTTGGCACCACTGAGCAGGTGGTCAAGAATTATCTCCGCAAAGTCTACGACAAGCTGGGAGTGGCCGACCGACTGGAACTCGCACTTTACTGCCTGAATCACCGCGTGGTCGAGGGCACGGCTCAGGCCAAGCCCACCCAGCCACCTAACGGCCACACTCCAGCGTCGCCAGAGACGCCCAGTGGCTCGGCCGCGGTTTCGGGATCACGCTCCTGATTCTTCTAGTACAATTCTCTGTCGCAAACTGTAAATCCAGTTCTCAGTTCTCAGTTCCCGGTTTTCAGTCAGAACGGTTGAGTTTTTTCACTGAGAACTGAGAACCGGGAACCGAGAACCACAAGAGAGGCAAACTATGAAAGGCGACGCAAAAATCATTGCCATTCTGAACGATGTGCTGAAAGCCGAGCTCACTGCCATCAACCAGTATTTCCTGCACGCCGAGATGTGCGAGAACTGGGGCTATGAACGGATGGCCAAGCACACCCGCAAAGAATCCATCGAGGAAATGCAGCATGCCGAAATACTGATGGAACGTATCCTGCTGCTCGATGGCGCCCCCAATATGACCGACTATTTCAAGATCAATATAGGGCAAAACCTGAAGCAACAACTGGAGAACGATCTGCAGCTCGAATACACTGCCGTGAAACGCCTGAATGAAGGGATCAAGGCCAGCGTGGCCGCCGGCGACAACGGTTCGCGCGAACTGCTGGAGAAAATTCTGCTCGATGAAGAACATCATATCGACTGGCTGGAAGGGCAACTACACGCGATAAAAGAGATGAGCTACGAGAACTACCTGGCCCAGCAATTGCACAAGGCCGAGGAGAGCTGACAACAACGGCCCGTCCTCTCGGTTGCCTTCCCGACCCTGAAAGCACCGAAGAGGAGCTGCAGTTCGCGGGAGTCCGTAGCACTGCTAGAATCTAGACAATCGCTGCGCACGGCGCCGGAGAGATGGCCGAGTGGCTGAAGGCGCACGCTTGGAAAGCGTGTTTACTCGAAAGGGTAACGTGGGTTCGAATCCCACTCTCTCCGCCAGTTTTTAAATCGCAGCCAAAAATGCGGCTTTCCCTAGCCTGTCTACCCGCTGAAACCAGTTTTTTCGAATTCCACTCCGGAATTAAGCCGGGTTTCCTCCGATTCAGTATTGAGCGTTAGAGGGACTCCATGGCTGAACATATCAAGGTCACACTGGAACACCATCTCAGCAGGCGCTACCACGCGATTAAGCAGGGAGCGGGACGCAGACCAGCAGCAGTCACATACGGCAAGTTCAACCTGCGCTACTGCGACCCTAAGCTGGGCGGCAAGCGCGTGCGTGTGCCGCTGGATGGCAAAGACTTGACTGCGGCACTCGAAGCGCGGCGGGAGAAGGAATTGGACTTGAATGCCGCCAGCCGAGAGCAAGCCCAAGCGCACGCTCCAGAGGGCAGCCGATGAATGTCTCGCTGAGGTCAAGGCGACCCGCAAGAAGAAGACACACCAAGCCTATAGCGTGGCGCTGAGATACTTCGCGGAAATGGTCGGCGTTGAACTCAGCCGGTGCGGGCCAAACCACGTGATCTTGCTCACAGAAAGCGGAAGCCGCTTGGCAGAAAATTAAGGGTGCAGCGCCGGGCGCTCAGAAAGTGCCAAGGGCTCAGTGTGCGCTACGCCGATCCGCTGCGTTGAAATGCAAGGAGTACGCGGTGCGTCTTAAGCCGACAAGGTTGCGCTGGGTTTCGCAGATTGTCTTCTTCTCACTATTTCTATTCCTTCTGTTACGCACCGAGTTCCGCGGATCGCTGCACGCCGGCGGGAGTGAGATCCGTCCTCCTTATCCGGTGCAGTTGTTTTTCCAATTTGATCCGCTGGTGGCACTGTCGAATGCGCTCTCAAGTCGCGCTCTGTACCACGGCCTGTTGTGGAGCCTGGCAGTTCTGATTCCGACGATGTTGCTCGGACGCTTCTTCTGCGGATGGATTTGCCCTCTGGGCTCAATGCACCACTTCTTCAGCAGCCTGAGATCCGAGCGCAAACGTGGACAACAACTGATTGAATCGAACCGCTACAAGCGCTGGCAGACGACGAAGTACTACCTTTTAGTCGCGGCCTTAATCGCCGCCGTCCTAGGCACAGGGATCGTCGGATGGCTGGATCCTTTCTCGTTGCTGGTGCGCTCGCTCGGTCTCTCCATTTTGCCCGGAACAGATTATGCCCTGAACGCTGTGCTGCGCGCGATGGAACACAGCAGCTTTGCTGCGGTACAGATGGTGGGCAGCGGGTTGCATTTCATTCTTGGAGCGTTGTTGCTCGGTTTCAAACAGCCGTTCTTTCGGCAAGGGGTTTGGCTCGGCCTCATCTTCATCTTTCTTCTGGCGCTGAATTTTCGCGTGACCCGTTTCTGGTGTCGCGCACTTTGCCCACTGGGCGCTCTGCTCGGAGTCGTCTCGCGCTGGTCGATTCTTGGACTGGTCAAGACCCCGGAGCGCTGCGAGGATTGCAATCGCTGCCTGCTGCGCTGCCAGGGCGGCGATGATCCGATCGGCGGAGTTCCGTGGCGTCAACCGGAGTGTCATCTCTGTCTGAACTGTATTGATGAGTGTCCGGAGCACGGCCTGCAGTTCAAGTTTTTTCCCGCTCAACAATCGATAGGTACGAACCTGCAGCGACGCAAGGTGCTCACCGGATTGGCGGCGGGGGCGGCCGTGGTTCCACTGTTGCGCAGCACGCCCGGATTCGCGGTTGAGCGCCATGAGCGGTTGCTCCGTCCTCCGGGCGCGCTGGACGAAGAGTACTTTCTGTCGCGCTGCATACGCTGTGGCGAGTGCATGAAGGTCTGCCCCAACAACGCGCTGCATCCCGCATTGACCGAAGCGGGGTTGGAAGGTCTCTGGACGCCGGTCATGGTGCCGCGGATTGGCTATTGCGAGAGCAGTTGCGTGCTGTGCTCCGAGGTTTGTCCTACCGGCGCCATCTGGGAGATCACGGCGAAAGAAAAAGGCTGGGAGGCGCGGGCCACGAGCGGCGCCAAGCCCATCAGTCTGGGAACGGCGTTCATAGACCGCGGGCGATGTTTGCCTTGGGCTATGGCAACACCGTGCATTGTCTGCGAGGAGTGGTGCCCGACCTCGCCCAAGGCGGTCTACTTGCAGCCAGCCGAAGTTGCGAATGCGGAAGGCCATCTGCAGCAGGTAAAACAGCCGTTTGTCGATCCTCATCTCTGCGTGGGCTGTGGAGCGTGCGAATACGCCTGCCCGGTTCAGGATCGGCCGGCAGTTTACGTGACCAGCGTCGGCGAGAGCCGATCGCGAACGAACCAGATCCTGCTGAATCGCGGTAAAGAGAGGCCGAGGTGATAGCCCGCGGAGTGCTACTGGTCATGCTGGGTGTCGCGTTGCTTCTGGACACCAGTTGCAAACGTCAAGCGGGGACTGAGCAATCATTGTTGCCTGCGTCCAATCAGGTTGCGGGCTGGGCGAAGACTGGCGATACACGAACCTTCGAGGCTGCGGATCTGTGGAAGTACATCGACGGCGAGGCGGAACGATACTTGAAAGCTGGGGTGCAGAGAGTGTCCACGGCTGACTACAAGTTCCAGAACGAGGTCGACGCGACCGTAGACATCTTCACCATGGGGAACGCGGAGGGCGCCGAGAAGATTTTCAAATCGGAGCCGGCTGCCGATGTGAAACCGATCCAACTGGGAGACAAGGCACGCTTATCCAGTCAGAGCATAGTCTTCCGCAAAGGAGCTTACCTGGTGCGAATCGTTGCCTATGAGGAATCGGCGGAAACGCAGCAGGCACTTTTGCAACTAGGGCAAGGTATCGAACTGCGGCTTGCCAAATGATGATCGGCAGAAGTGCTCTTCGTCACTGAAAAGTCACGCGGATTGCGGTATAGGTGGTTTGATTATGAGCTCACTGCGCAGGGCCAATCGGCGGGATTTTCTTAAGAAGTGCCTCACCGGTGCTGCGGTTCTCGGCGCCAGCGGCAGGATGGGACTGATCGCCACAGCGGAGGAAGAAGCGCCGCTCACAAAATCCAGGGTCGTGATCGCGCGCGATGCCATGCTGCGGGGCGCGGGCACCACGGTGGATTCGCGGCGTATGCTGAGCCTCCTGGATCGCGCCATGCAGGCTCTTTTCGACCGTGATGATCCGAGCGAGACGTGGAAGAAGCTGGTCCGCCCAGGTGAGATGGTGGGACTGAAAGTGAATGCACTGGGAGGGCGCGGACTTTCCAGCAACCTTCAGCTTGTCGAAGCCATTTGCGAGCGCTTGCAGGAGGCCGGAATCAAGGCGAGCGATATCGTGGTCTGGGACCGCGACAGCGACGAAATGGAACACGTTGGATTCCATATGGCGACGAGCGGAAACCGGGTGCAGTGCTTCGGCACCGATCGCGTCGATTACGAACAAGAGTTGGTCACGCATGGCAGTGTGGGCAGCCGCTTGTCGAAGATTTTGACGCAGCGCTGCAATGTCCTGATCAATGTCCCTGTGCTGAAGGACCATGATGGCGCCGGCGTAACCATGGCCCTGAAGAATATGTATGGCGTCATTCATAACCCGAACAAGTACCATCCCAACGGCTGCAATCCGTACATCGCAGATTTGAACATGCTGCCGGATATCAGAACCAAGATGCGGTTGACCATCTGCGATGCGACCACGGCCTGCTTTGAAGGCGGGCCGGGATACAAGCCGGAATACAGTTGGAAGAGCAATGCCCTGATGGTTTCGCAGGATCCCGTCGCTCTCGACTACACGGGCTGGCAAATCATCGAGCGCAGGCGGGCCGAGAAGGGATTGAAGACGCTGGAAGGCGATAAAAGAGCGCCACACTACATCGCAACCGCCGCAGATGCCCAGCATCGACTGGGCACGAATGATCCCAGGAGAATCGCGGTTGTCGAGGTGTAGAAGGATGCGTGATGAGGTTTCAACATGACGCGTGAGTTCGATCGTCGTTCGTTTTTGATGTGCGCTCTGGCGTCGGGAGCAACTCTCGGCGTGGGCAAATTTGTCCCCCTCATTGCGTCCCCCGCCGCCCAGGCCGCTCCGCAAAAGCAGGATGATTCGCGTTTCACCGTCGAGGCGAAGTTCTACCAGAAACTTCCTAATAATAAGAAGATCAAGTGCAAGCTCTGTCCGCGCGAATGCACGGTAGGAGATCGGGAACGCGGCTATTGTGGCGTGCGGGAAAATCGCGGAGGAACCTACTACACGCTGGTGCATTCGCGGATATGTGCTGCGCACATCGATCCCATCGAGAAGAAGCCCCTGTTCCACTACCTGCCCGGCACGCTCGCTTTTTCCTTGGCAACGGCGGGGTGCAACGTCAACTGCAAATTTTGCCAGAACTGGGATATCTCCCAGGTGCGTCCAGAGCAGGTTCCCGCCGACTACGCGCCCCCGAAATTGGTTGCCGAGCTGGCCAAACAGCACGACTGTCCGACCATTGCCTACACCTACAGCGAGCCGGTGATCTTCAGCGAGTACCTGATGGATGCGGCCGACGCCGGGCACGAAGCCGGAATCCGCAGCGTGGTCGTGTCGAATGGCTACATGCAAGAGGAGGCGCTGAAGAAGGCGTACGGAAGGATGGACGCGGTCAAGATCGATCTGAAAGCGTTCACCGAGTCCTACTACAAGGATGTAGTCGTGGGTGAGTTGAAGCCGGTGTTGGACTCGCTCGTCACCTTGCGGAAGATGAACAAGTGGAC
>Ga0187782_10002342_pt1 | contig 13958 bp, 13 predicted proteins | sample 0715_SJ02_MP15_2_FD_132454 | JGI IMG/M metagenome (GOLD analysis project Ga0187782, IMG submission 132454) | Tropical peat soil microbial communities from peatlands in Department of Meta, Colombia - 0715_SJ02_MP15_20_MG | ecosystem: Environmental > Terrestrial > Soil > Wetlands > Peat | place...
CAAGGACAGGGCATCGGCAGCGCGCTCTTGGCTCCCGTTCTAGCGCGTGCCGACGAACAGCGCATGCCGTGCTACCTCGAGACGCACACGACGGGGAACGTTCGCCTCTACGAGCGGCACGGGTTCCAAGTGATGGAACGCCTGGAAAACCCAACGTCGGTTCCGCTGTGGGCCATGCGGCGGCCGCCAGCAGGAAATTAGGTCGGCGAAGCTACGAGCCGGCGCGCCACGGGTAGTCGATGTAGCGGGCCGTCTTTGTCGCGGCCTCGGTGCCCAGCAAGCGCTCGACGATGTGCAGGCTCATATCGATTCCCGCGGCGACTCCCGCCGAGCAGACGATTCGCCCGTTATCGACATAACGGCGATCCGTGTGCACGGTCGCCTTGGGGGCGAGCTGCCGCAGCAAGTCGAGCGTCGCCCAGTGCGTCGTGGTTTCCAGTCCGTCCAGCAGTCCCGCCTTGGCGAGCAAGAGCGAGCCCGTGCAGACGGAGAGCGTCAATTCGGCCGTCGCGGACCTAGCTCGAATCCATTCCAGCACCGACGCGTTACTCAACAGCGGACGAGTCCCCTGCCCGCCTGGGACGAGGAGCACGTGCGGCTGTGGAACATTCTCCAACGCGTAGTGCGGAGTGACGCTCAAGCCGTAGCGTGCGCGAAGGGGCCCGGCCTGTTGGGCGACGGTGAAGACGTTGAAGGCCGACGGCGCGGCGACTTCGCTCGCCACGGAAAAGACTTCAAACGGGCCGCAGAAATCGAGAATTTCGACGTCGGGGAAGATCAGGATCGCGACATTGCGCATGGCGGGCGTCTCCTGAATTCGTCAGAGGTCTTTAAGGTCGTCGAGTTTGACAATTCTGGCGTCAGCGGGGTTCGCGGCGAAAACGTTCGTCGACGCTTTCCGCTGCGCGCGGGCTTGGAAACACTCTTCGACTCACCAAGAATACCAATGTGGGCAAACCGAGTGCGAAGCTGACCGGGAGGCTTGCCGATGCTGTCCGAAATCCGCGCCGAGTTCCGCCGTTACCGAAAACTGGCCGAAGATGCGTTGGTCGAGCTCGACGACAAGTCTTTTTTTCACAAGCCGGGGGTCGCAGTCAATCCGATCGCGCTCGTCGTCAAGCACGTTGCGGGCAACCTGCGCTCGCGGTGGACCGATTTTCTGACCAGCGACGGCGAAAAGCCGGACCGGAACCGCGACTCGGAGTTTGAGCTCGTTCAGGGCGATTCCCGCGATTCGCTGATGCATCGCTGGAACACGGGTTGGAGCGCGCTAGAGAGCACGCTGGCCACCCTGTCGAACACAGATCTCGACCGCACGATCACGATCCGCGGCGAAGCCATGAGCGTTCGCGAAGCAAGCCTGCGCTCGGTCACGCACACGGCCTACCACGTGGGGCAAATCCTCTACCTGGCCCGCCTGCTCAAACCCGAACGGAAGTGGATAACCGTGCCGCCCGGACAGAGCAACAAGATCTCGACCCCCTACTTGGAACGCAACAGCGCGGGAAAGAAGTAAGATCATCGGTAGTGGGTGCGAGTTGTGTTGCTGAGCGAGTGTGATTTGCCGCTTGACGGGGCACGAATTCGATCGACGGATCGGTCTTTTTGCTCGAAAAGAATGTGGGGGCGCTTGCGAGAGCCATTAGGTGCGGTCGTAATTCCAAGTCTTGGGACCTGATGGCTTACCCGCCGATTTTGTCCACTGCGAGTTCGTGAATCTCGCCAGCTGTCTCTCCGCCGAACACGAGCCGGATCGTCGTTAAAGCAGTACGCCAGCCATTCAGTGAAAGGGCAGCAGCGCTATGAAAATCTTGTTTAGCGTCGTTGGCCGGGGACTGATCGGTGCGCTCGTCGCGGGAGTCCTGACGTTTGCCAGTGTTGTTATTGCCCGGCATGACGACATGCTTAAGCAAACTGGTGACGTCCAGAGTTTCGCATGGCTCGGCGCAGAGATACTCAGTTCGGGAGCCGCGATATGCGGTTTCGTACTCGGGGGAATTTATGGCGGCGCCCGCATTTGCAAAGCGCCCCTCCTCAAGGTACTTGGCTCGTCCCTCATCGGATTCGTCCTCGTGGGGGTCGTCGCGGCCGCGATCGCCATTCATATGAGGACCCTCGACCCTTCAACGGCCGGGGCAAATCGCTGGACAGACGCTGACGTGATGTGGGTAAGCCTGAACGGCGCTCTGTTCGGTTTCGCAGTCGGCTCCGTTTGTGGAATCGTTCGCTTTGGCCATCCGGCAGCATCGCGGAGCGCCACCGATCAGAAGCCATGATTCAGCAACACAAGTGGCACCCACTACCAGATCACCCATTCAATATCCGGCGGCGCTGCCATCTTCCCGTTTGTCCGCCACGCCGGTGAGAGTGCCGGTTTTCGCATCGACCCAGATCGAATGGGCGTCCCCTTGTTCGTCCTTCGACACCCGCACAGTGTGTCCCATCGCTTCGAGCTGCTTCACGAGATCGGGATGCTCGCGGGCGAACTGGGGCTCGACCGTCACACGGTCTGGGAACCACTGGTGGTGAAAACGCGGGGCGTCGACGGCGGCACGCGGGCCCATGTCGAAGTCGAGCACGTTGACGACCATACCGAGCACCGTGTTGATGATCGTTCGTCCGCCCGGGCTACCTGTGATCAAATACGGCTTGCCGTCCTTCAAGACGACGGTTGGGCACATCGAGCTGAGCATCCGCTTGCCCGGCGCGATTTGATTGGGGGGTGTGCCGATGGTCCCTTTCGTGTTGGTAATCCCCGGGCGCCAGGCGAAGTCGTTCATCTCGTCGTTGAGCAGGAATCCGGCGCCGCGGACGACCACGCGGCTGCCATACATGTCTTCCAGCGTGTAGGTGCAACTGACTGCCGTGCGCTCGCTGTCGATCACGGAGAAATGCGTCGTGTGTGCGGACTCTTGAGTAATCGGGAGATCGCCGGCCAATTGCGTGCTCGGCGTGTCGTGGTGCAGGTCGATCCCTTGTGCGAGCGCGCGGCCATAATCCTTCTGCGTGAGCCTGGCAGGGATCGTCACCCGCTCAGGATCGCCGAGATAGGCGGCGCGATCGCGGAAGGCCCGTTTTGCGGCCTCGATCATCAAGTGCAGCGTCGTGGCCGACCAGCGACCCTGAGCGCGCAGATCAAAGTTTTCGAGAATGTTGAGTTCTTCGATGAGCGTGGTGCCCCCCGAAGATGAGGGGGGAACCGACACAATCTCGAAGCCGCGGTACGTGCCCCGCACCGGCTCGCGCAATTTGGCCTGGTACGCGGCCAGATCGTCGCGCGTGATGAGCCCGCCGCCGCGCCGCATCTCCGCTGCGATCTGCTCCCCCGTGTGGCCGAGATAAAACGCGTCGGGGCCGTGATCGGCAATTTCCCTTAAGGTTGCGGCAAGCTCCGGCTGAACCAGACGCTCGCCCGCTTTCCACGACCCGCCGCCGAGTCGGCCATACACGCGATGCAGTTCCGCGAATTTTGTCCGCTCGGCTTTTTTGAGGATGTCGTTCAGGGAATCGGCCGTGGCCGCGTCGAGCGTGAAGCCGTCTCGCGCCAGAGCGACGGCCGGCATCACCAGGTCGCGCCACGCAAGCCGACCGAAGCGCGCGTGCGCGAGAGCCAGCCCGCGGACAGTCCCCGGCACGCCGACGAGACGATGGGGGGTCCGGCCTTCCGGCTTCTCGAACATGTCTTTGGTGGCGGCCGCCGGCGCGACTTCTCGAAAATCGACCACGACCGGCTTAGCCTGCCCCGACGACGGCACAATCACCATATAACCACCGCCGCCGATGTTCCCAGCGCCAGGCCATGTCGTTGCCAGTGCGAACGCGGTGGCCACCGCCGCGTCGACGGCCGAGCCTCCTCGCGCCAAAGTTTCGACGCCAATCCGGGACGCCAGCGGATGCACGCTCACAACGACGCCGTTTTTGCAGCGGACGAGGTCGCCCGAGACGACGAGCTGATCGTGCGCCTCGGCCGCGGGCGACAATCGTGCCAATAGGCCGAGAATCACGACGGCAAGCGCGAGGCTTGCGCGGGGGCTGCAGGATCTCATTCGAGTCCGCTGCGTGAAGAACGGTGACGCGTTGATCATGCTTCGGCCCGCTCGCCTGGCGCCGGAAATCCGCGGGTCGGCAGCAGGTTACGCGGCACTTGGATCCTCGCCATGCTTGAAGGCACGATACCAAAGCTCCAGCGTTTTGGGTTCGTAGACTGCCAGGGCCTGCAGGACCTTGTGAGTAAAGTCGACCGGCGCCAGGCCGCTTGCCGTCACGATTCCCCGTTCTGCGGCAGCCGGAGCGTTTTGATAGAAAGCGTCTCCTCGATAGCTCGGCGCGAAATGCTTTAAGAAAGCCAGGCTGTTGCTCGTGTGCCCGACTTCATTTAAGAGGCCGATTCTTCCCAGATAGCCGGTCGCCGCACAAATCGCGGCAACGAGAAGGCATCGCTTTGCCACGCTTTTGACCAGGTCGTCCAGTCGTGAATTCGAGAACTTCTCCCAGAACATCCCGCCTGGAAGAATGAGCGCGTCGATTTCATTGGGATTGATTTGATCGATGCTCGTGTCGGGAGCGACTTTCAGCCCACCCATCGACCGGACTGGCTGATCTGTCAAGCCGAACGTGACGACCTTGCGGACGTTCTTCTTGATCCCCGGATCCGGCGGCGAGACAAGCTCAGGGAGAAGATAACCCAGTTCCCAATCCGCGTACTCATCATTCAGAAAGACATGGACGGCCATTCTTCTCTCCGCTGAGTTCCTGTCTGTTTCTCTGCGTCGACTAGCCTGCGCGGCGACCGAGCGCCTTACCTATTCCAGGGCGACGCGCTCGGTCGCGGGAGATAAGTGGATCCGTCGCGCCATGGCGAGAATCACAACACCCGCCGCGATCGCCAAAACTTCCGTAATCGCGGAAGCGACCGCCGTGACGCGAAAGATATCGCCCCAGGTTCCTGCAGGAACCTGCGAGACGTGGTCGGGGCTCATCGCCAGGAAGTGGTTATATCCCTCGAAGATCAGCGAGCCCAGCATCGACGCAATCAACAGCCACGCTCCTGCGCCGATTCGGCCCGCCCAAAGCAGGCCGGCCGCCACGACCGGGGCAACGAAAAGCACAACTGCGATATAGGCGTTGGCGAGGATCGACGGGAGATAGATTTCCAGTTGCATGTGGGCAATCGAATGCAACACGAGCGGAATGCCGTGCACGACCACGGCCGCGGTGCCCAACCAGGCGGCGAAGCGCGGGCCTTTGGCTTTCATGAGTTGGGTGACCTCGATTTGCGGACGTTGTTACTGGGAAGCGGGCGGTTCGATCGTCGCCGCCAGCGTTGGAACGCCCTTTTTCATCTCCAGGATGACCGCCGGCTTGACGGCATTGCGGTCGCGATCGATCGAGATCCGCCCGGTCACGCCGTCGAAGTTTTTCGTGCCCGCCAAGGCGGCGGCGATGTCGGCGCCCGATTGGGTCGGCGCCTTTTGCATGGCCTCGAACAGAATGTTCGCCGCATCGAATCCCAACGCAGCCATTGCGTCGGGCGGGGACCCGAACTGCGGTTGATAGGTTTTCAAAAACTCCTGCACGCGGGGGCGAGGATCTTGCTGGCAGTAATGCGTGCAGAAGTAGGCTCCGTCGATCGCGCTTCCGGCAATCTCCGCCAGCTTGGCCGAATCCCAGCCGTCGCCCCCCAGCAGGGGCGCGCGAATCCCCACCTTGCGGGCTTGCACGGCAATATTGGCGACGTCGGTGTAGTAGCCCGGGATAAAGACGATGTCGGGCCCGCTTGCGCGAATCGACGTCAGTTGAGCCGAGAAGTCCTGGTCCCCCTGCTGATAGGACAGTCGCGACACAATGCGTCCCCCCCTCGCGGCGAATTGCTTTTCGAATTCGTCGGCCAATCCGACCGAGTAGGGCAGCTTTTGGTCGTAAAGGATGGAAGCGGTTTGGGCCTTCAGTTTCTCGCGAGCGAACTTTGCGCAGGCGTATGCCTGGAAGCGGTTCATGAAGCAGACGCGGAAGATGCGATCGCCGACGGCAGTGATCTCGGGAGCGACCGACGACGGAGTCACCATCGGGATGCCATTCTGCTGACAGACGGGGGCGCCCGCGAGCGACAGGCCCGAGGCGACTTCCCCCAAGACGGCCGCGACCTGGTCGCGATTGATGAGCCGCGTGACGGCCGTCCCGGCCTCTTTGGCGTCGCCCCGATCGTCGTAGGTGATCAGGCGGATCTTCTTGCCGTGGATTCCGCCCGCACGATTTACCGCCTCGACCGCCAGCCGAATGCCGTTATCGGTTGATTGACCGAACGTCGCCTCGGAACCGGTGAGCGAGGCGTAATGTCCGACACGGATCTCATCCGGAGCCGGCGCACCGGAATGCGCGCATCCAGCAGCGACAAGCGCAACTAGTCCGAGCGCAATCCTTCTTGCTCGTGGCAACGCGAATCGACGGTGAGAATCGGGGCGTGGCATCTCCGCGTCGAGTATAGCGAAGGCGGGAGGGCGAGGCTCCCGCCGAGCCGAATTTCGCGAAACAAGACGGCTCAGCAGGAGCTTCGCCCTCCCGAAGCGCAGCTCAGCCCGTGAGCAGCTGCTGCTCCAGCGAAGCCAGCAAATCGCCCAGTTTCCATTCTTGAGAACCGGCTCGCACGGTGGCTTCGGCTGCCAGGAGATTCCGGACGCGCTTCTCCGCCGACATCACCGTGCTGTGGTTGCGGCCGCCGAAGTGTGCGCCGATCTCGGTGTAGGCCGCCTGCGTCATCTTGCGGGCCAGGTACATCGCGAGCATCCGGGGCTGGCTGACCGAGCGGTTGCGCCGGGGCGAGCGCAATTCGTTTGGATCAATCGAGAACAGGCGACAGACCGCCTGCTCGACCTCGGCGACGCGAACGATCCGCACGCAATCGCGGTCCAGGTCGGCCAGCACGTTGCGGGCGACGGCCAGGTTGATCGTTTTGCCCGTCGTCCGCCCGTAGTTTTCCAGAAAGTTGAGCGCCCCTTCCAGTTCGCGGACGCTGAGCGCGAATCGCTGCACGACGAATTCGATCGCTTCGTCCGTGATACGGGTGGCCAGGCGGGCCACCTTGCGGGCGACGATCGTTCGCCGCGTGTCGACGTCGGGCGACTCGACGCGGCAGACGATCCCCGACATGAACCGCGTGACCAGCTCTTCGCTCAACCGCGTCAGCAGCCGCGGATGGCGGTCGGCGGTGAGCGCGACCTGCCGGCCATGCGATTCGAGCTGCTTGAGGGTGTGCAGGAACTCCTCCTGAATCACGCGTTTGCCATCGAGAAAGTCGACGTCGTCGACCATCAGCACGTCGACGCCTCGGAACCGCTGCCGAAAGCTGGCCAGCGTCCGGTCGCGGAGGGCCTGCGTAAAGTAGTTGGCGAACGATTCGGCGGACAGGAACATCACGCGAAACGAAGGATAGCGGGCCCGCATGCGGCGATAGACCCCCTCGAGGAGGTGCGTCTTGCCGATGCCGACGCCACCGTACAGCACGAGCGGGTTGTAGCCCCCCGGTTGCTCGCAGATCTGCAGGGCCGCAGTAAAGGCGAGCTGATTCCCCGGGCCGGTGACGAAATCGTTCAGATCGGCGAAACGTCGCCCGGACGGGGGCGGGGGTAGAGATGGGCCGTTCGTGTGTGATTCGTTGCGGTGAGGCTCGTCCGGCGCAGCCGGGGCGCGCAGCGGCTTCGGTGGGGCGGGAGGCGCGCCGCCGGAGCGCGCCAGCGCCGCCACAGGAATTGCGGCCAGAGCCGTCGGCTTGTTAACAGATTCCCTGCTGGCACCGCGGAGGCCGTGCGAAACAGATCCGCGCGTCCCGGCCCCGCGTCTTTCCGACCGGGCCAGCTCAAAGCGTTCTGGCGACGACTCGGAAGGGCGAGGAGGCGCCTCCCGAGGGCTCTCATTTCGTGGAATCGCCGAGACGTTTGGAACGGCCGAAGCGGTCACTTCACGGAACCGAACCGCGGCAGCGTCGCCCAGCACGGTCTGCACCGCCTGGGAGATCGCCCGCTGATAGCGCTGCTGCAGCCAGCTGAGCAGAAACTTGTTGTGGACGTTGACCGTCACCTGGCCCGCGGCGATTTCGATCGACGTGTTGTCGCGAACCCACAGATTGAAAGTTCGCGAGCCGATCCGCCGTTCCAGTTCCTGCAAGATTTCATTCGGTTGTTTGTCAGCACTTTGATGCGCGTCAGATTGGGCAACTGCCGTGTCGCCGGGCTGCATCATGCCACCCCCTTATGAGCGCACCTCTTCTGTGCCGGCACGTACCGGGTGCAGGAAGGAAATCCCTAGGAGGTTCGAACGTCAATCGAGAAATCTGGCTGCTCCCTGCGCAGACTCTCACTGTTCGAAAGAGGGTCCCCCGGCAAGACGACAGCACTCCGTTGCCGCACAGCGCGCGGCCGACGGTGAAGAAACGCGATCGGACCGTTGCGAAAAGCAGATTCGAGCAGCGAACCGTGGGCACCGTGCCGCCGCTCGAAGTTCACCTTCACTCACTCAGGAAGTCCGATCCTATCGGCCGGTCGCCTCATGTCAAACGAAAACAATTCGAAATCTTCACGGCCGCCTCCGAATCGCGCCGGCAAGGCCACCAATCTTCCGAGGAATCACCAAGTTGGGTCCTCACGAAAATTTTTCTCAAGCGCGCCGCCGACTGTGAACGGGCTGTCGATTAACGTCGCGTCTGAGACGCAGGCCTCGCCTCCGGAAAATAGACATGCACCCCCTTGCGGTCCGTCTCGACGAATCCGAGCTCGTCATAAACCTTGCTCGCGTAGTCGTTTCGACTGTCGACCGCGAGCAGCAAGGTCGACTGCCCCGCGCGGCGCACCGCTGCCAGCGCGTCGATCATCATCCGGCGACCCAATCCCAGGCCGCGACAATCGTGCGCAACGCCCACGTAAACGACTTCCCACGCCGAGTGCTCCGGATGGGCATTGAGTAACAGCACTCCCGCGTCCTTGCCCGCCACTCGGTACAGCTTCCAGCGCGAGGGATCGAATTCCCCCGACATGCGATGGCTGACCAGGGCGTCGCCACCCGAGCGACGTCCCCCGACTTCCGGACAATCCCGGGTTCCGACGTAGGTCTGCTCCAGCAGCCGCGCGAATCGCTCGTCATGCACGCCCGGTTCGAACGTGACGATCTCCAGATCCGGCGGAAACGTGGCTCCGGCCACGGGCTGATTCTGGGCACTTGCGTCCAACATGTGCACCAGAAACCGTAAGTCTGTGAGATACGTGAACCCGTTACGGTCCAAAGCGTCCGCGTCGTCGTGAGCGGCCGGGTCGAGCAGTGCCTGGGCAATCCAGGCTCCGGCTGAATCGACTCCGGCGCGCAAGGCGGCAACAAGCGCGTCCGCGACTGTCGAATCGGCTTGCCCAGGCCCCATCCTCGGCGGCCAGACGAACGCCGTGCGGTCGCGTTGAATTGCGTAGAGCACCGACCCCACCAGGCTCCCGTCGTTCCACGCAGCCAAGAGGCCGTGCCGAATGATTCGTCCGCCGGACAAGGATCGCAGCACGTCCTTGACGCTGTTCCGGCGTTCGTCGGGGGAGAGACGATCAAACAGCAGGTCGAGCGCCGCTTCGTACTCCTGCGGAGACGCTCGAGAGATGCGGATCATCGGAGCCGGCAGCAGCCGGGCCCGCAGGGAGGAGCATCCGACGGGGGACACGCTGAGGAGATCGGCAGCGAGCGCGAGCCAGAAACGCGGGCCGCCACGGCACTCAACAACTTCTCGGGCCGGGCCGCTCCGCAGGCAGGGCAGCGTGGCGAGGCGTCGTTACGAACGAGCACCTCGAACTCGTGCTGACAGTGCGTGCACCGATACTCAAACAGAGGCATCGGACTCCAGCTTCTTCCTGAGAGACGGACGAAGCTGAACTCCGCAGCAGCGGCTAAGCCTCGTCAATCGATCCAGCGCATTGTGCCGGGTGGCAATTGCATTGTACTGGATTGCGACTCGGGCTGGCGAGTTTCGCCGTTGTTGATCGGCTGAAACGGATTGACCGGCTGCACTTGCGGCTGGTAGAGGCGTGGCGGTTCGTTGAGCGGCTGGTCGATTTGCTGCAGTGGAATCGGCCGCGACGGCATCGTGTACGCGGGGGACCCCGAATCACCAACGAACTGGTACGAGGCCACCCAGAACATCGCCGCGCAAGAGGCGGCCACTGCCAGGGTCGAGGCCCAACCACTCAACCGATGCGGCTTCTGTCCCGCGGTCGGAGACGCCAACCGCACGGAGATCCGCGGCCACAGGCTCTCACCGTCCGTAGAGAACGCACCGGCCGCCGGCACCTGCAAAACCTCCAAGCACGATGACAATCGCTGCAAGTGTTCCCGGCAGCCGGCGCATTGAGCGAGATGCTGCTGAACTTCCCCGATGGCCAAAGCATCGAGGTCGTTCCCAATCAACAGAGCAAGTTTTCCTTTGGCTTGTTTACAGTTCATGGCTCAAACCTTGTCTTCACCCGGCTTGTCTTCATCTGGTCCGTGTTCATTCGGCAAATTGTCAGCCGGCTTGTTCTCATTACTCGGAGCGAGCCCCTGGCGTTTGCTCCAAAGCCGCTGAAACATATTTCGCGCCTCGGCCAACCGCCAGCGAATCGTGGCTTCCTTGCGATTGAGGATGGCGGCAATTTCCGAGGTCGAGAAGTTTTCCATATCCCGCAGGATGAGGACCGTCCGGTATTTCTCGGGAACCTGGGTCAAAACCAGTTCAACTTCTTGCCGAGTGTCCAAATCCCCTCGCGGATCGGCGACCGGCGGGTCCGAATTGCCCGAACTCCAGTAATCGGTAAACAGAGCCAACTTTCCCCGGCGGCGGCGCCGGCGGAGATGATCGAAAGTCAAATTCACGCCGATGCGGAACAACCACGGCCCGAAACGGCGGGATGGATCGAATTGATCGAAGCGAACGTACGCCCGAAGGAATGTTTCCTGCGCAAGGTCCTTTGCCAGTTCCACATCCGATACAAATCGCAAAATCACGCGAACCAACCGGCGCTCGTAACGCTGCACCAAAGTGCCGAAGGCGTCACGGTTTCCGCGGCGGGCCTCCTCAACGAGCCGAGCATCACTAACACCGGCCGCGTCATGCTGCGGACTGCTCGTGAAAAGTTCGGAGTCCGACATGAGCTTCCTGTCGGACCGGCTCGCTTGGAGGGTTCGCATACATAACGACCTACGAACCTCCGCGGGCCGGCGTTGGAGTAATCCGGGCCGGATGCCCGAAACTGAACACTTTCTGCCCCAAGGCCTTGCCAATTCTACGCATCCGCTCGATGCAGCGGCCAGCCGTTTCGCTTGAATCCCCACGCCTCCTCCCCCAAGATACCGCTTGGTCAGCGCAATTGTCGCCAGCGCATCTGGTACTGGGACTGCGCGCCCCGCAGGGTGAATCCGTCATGCCGAGGCTGCGTCCGTGTCTCGTAGTGATCCTTTCGGCTGCGCTTTGTGGCTGCGGGACGGGAGCTTCGTCCACCACGCCAGCGCCCGAGAAAAAAACGCCTGAAGCCAACGGCCACCTTCCGGAGCCGCACGTGCGCATCCAATCCGAGCCCTTCGGGGACTCGAAAGACGGCCTGCCCGTCACCCGCTACTTGCTGTCGAACGACAGCGGAATGGCCGTTTCGATTATCGATTACGGCGCGGCCATCACGGACATCGATTTCCCCGATCGCAACAAGAAAGCCGCCAACATCACGCTGGGATTTCCCACGATCGACGGCTACCTCAATCCCAAGCAGCCGTACTTCGGCCCGATTTGCGGCCGCTACGCCAATCGGATCGCCAAGGGACGTTTCAAGCTCGGCGGCAAGGAATACAAGCTGGCGCTCAACGACCCGCCCAATACGTTGCACGGCGGAGTCAAATCGTTCAGTCACGTCGTCTGGCACTCGAAGCCGCTGGAGCCCGCTTTGGATGGCAAGTCCGCAGGCGTCCAGCTGATGTACGAAAGTCGTGACGGCGAAGAGGGCTATCCCGGTGCCGTCAAGACGACGGTGGTCTACACGCTCACCGATTCCAATGAGCTGCGAATCGCGTATTTTGCTGCCTCGTCCGCTCCGACGGTGATCAACCTGACCAGCCACGTTTATTGGAATTTGCACGGCACTCCCACGCGCGACGTCCTCGACCACACGCTGATGCTCAACGCCGACCGCTTTCTCCCGGTCGACGACACGTTGATCCCGACCGGCGAGCTGAAACCGGTGAAGGGTTCAGCGATGGACTTCACCTCGCCTTCGCGAATTGGGGCGAGGCTTAACGAAGTCGATGGAGGCGGCGGACTGAAAGGCTACGATCATTGCTACGCGCTCAACGATCGCCCAGATCCGCTCAAAGAGGTGGCCGCTCGCGTCGAGGATCCCGAATCGGGCCGCGTGCTCGAGATCCTCACGACCGAGCCGGGCATCCAGTTCTACACGGGTAATCAACTGTCGGGAAAACCGGACGATGGCGGTTTCAAGCCCTACACGGGCTTTTGCCTCGAGTGCCAGCACTTTCCCGACTCGCCGAACCGCCCATCGTTTCCGAGCACCCTGCTCCTTCCGGACAAGCCGTACACGCAAACGACGATTTACCGGCTGTCGTTGAACTAAGCGCGGCCCTTCGCGCGGTGCGCCGATGACAGAGCCCAAACCCCAACCCAAGGCGAAACCGCTCGAGAAATTCGAGTCGCTGGCCGAGCGACGGATTCGCGAAGCGCAGGCCGAGGGACAATTCGACTCGCTCCCCGGCTTCGGCAAGCCGATCCCCAATCTCGACGGTCCTGACGACGAGAACTGGTGGATCAAAAGCAAGCTGCGCCAAGAGGGGCTGGTCATCTTGCCGCCCATCCTCGAAGCGCGGCGCGACATCGAGCGGACGCTCGAGGCCGTCCAATCGACGCACAGCCAACATCAGGTCCGCCTGGCGATCAGGCAGCTCAACGAGCGGATCCGAGCGGCCCATTTCTCGCCTATGGAAGGCCCGGCCGAAGGAGTCCGGCCGGTCGATGTGGAGGCGGTCGTCGAGCGCTGGCGGTCCCGGAGTCGGGATTAGGGTCTCTTAAACTGCCGTTGCGGCTAACTCTAGCCCAGGCTAGACTTCCGCCCCGAACGGGCGTCCCCAGGTGCCGCTGGATCGCCTTGCGCCACTTCTCCGGACTCCATTACCGCTGATGATTGAACGCGTACCAGCCTCGGCTGTGTGCCGAAGGGCCATGCTGCATTCAGGCATCGCAACGGATCGAGACAAATTCCATCTCAAAGGACGCACGTGATCGGGGCCCGCCTCATTCGTAAATGGCGCGACTTTCAGGCCGTGCGCCGCGTCCCGCGCCCCGACATTGCGGGAATTTATGCCCAGGCCCGCGGCGGCACGAACTTCATCGCGGCGGCCTTGCACTACCATCCGCAAATCTTCGCGGTCAACGAGCACCAGTTCGAATACCGGCGGCGGCTGTCGGCCGTCCTCGACGAAGGCTCGGTCTTTCGGGCTGACGGACGCCAGGACAAGCAGATCGATCAAATTCGCATCGTGCTTTACAACAAGATGCAGGAATTCGATCCGGTCTTATGGGACCCGCGATCGGATTTTCCCGCCGGCAGCCGATTCATCGTCTACCTCCGCAACCCGGTCCGCGTGCACCAGTCGCGCGAGTCGTACCGCCGCAAGCACAAGCCGCGCCGCGTCGAATGGGTCGGCACCCGCGAGAATTTCCTGCGACTTCTCTCGGAGACACAGGAGATTTTGGAAACTCACGAACTTTTGCGGACGCGCTATCCGAGCCTGCTGTTGACGCACGAGTATTTCTGCTGCGAGCACGAGCGCGCCCTCCCCGAAGTCCACAAGTTCCTGGGACTCGAGCCGCTGCGCCCAGTCGACCCTCGCGACTTCCTCAAGCACTGCGGGAAGTGCGGCCGCGACTACGTCGTCATTGAGCAGGACAAGCAGCAGTG
>Ga0187782_10002343_pt1 | contig 13946 bp, 13 predicted proteins | sample 0715_SJ02_MP15_2_FD_132454 | JGI IMG/M metagenome (GOLD analysis project Ga0187782, IMG submission 132454) | Tropical peat soil microbial communities from peatlands in Department of Meta, Colombia - 0715_SJ02_MP15_20_MG | ecosystem: Environmental > Terrestrial > Soil > Wetlands > Peat | place...
AGATAGCCGCGAAGCTGTACGGTACATACCGAAAACCGTGGAAAGAAAAAGGCCGGCGCGCGAAACGAAACGAGCAAGGGCCGCGCGAGATTCGCGAAGATGACGATTGCGCCTGCGTTCGATTGGCCGGACATGCCGCGGGCACTCCCGAAACTGCGGGGACAGGATAGCTGTTTGGTAAACGGTAGAAAACGGTACTCGAGGACAAAAGTTGGAAAGAGCAGGCGCGGCCAAAGGGACAGTTATAGAACTGGACTAAAGCTAGAACTTATCAACTTATCTGACGGCCTTTACTTATCTACACGAGCGAGTCGTACGTCACACTAAAGCTTATCCCGCCTGAGCAGGCAGCGAAAAACGGCCCCACCCTTGCGAAAACCGCAAGGATGGGCCACGCAAAATCATCCAGAATCTAAGGTTGTGCCCCCGCCTGTAAATGGTGCGCCGCGTAGGAATCGAACCTACAACCTATGGATTAAGAGTCCATTGCTCTGCCAATTGAGCTAGCGGCGCACGGCCAATCGTTTATTTTACATAGTTCCGAATTGGCTGTCGACCAGCCCGCCGCGCGGATAGTCTTTCAGTTTCCGGTTGCGAGGCCCAGGCTCACCTTCGGGGAGCAGCTTTCGCCATCAGTTTAACGAGTTCGATAAATACCGCTCACAGTTTGTCCCTGCCGAATACAGTCAACGCTCCGCATTGCGCGAAGGTTGGCATGTGCGTCACAGCTTAGGCGCGACGATGCTGATCGGGATGTCGTACTCGACCGTGGTGGTTTCCGAAAGACCTTTGACAGGAATACCGTCTGTCCATTTGTACAGCCAGCCATCCGTCGCCCCGACCCAAAGCTTTCTGGGACCGGCTGCAAAACTGTAGGCATAGGTCACCATGGGCTTGCCGTTTAATACGTCTGCGCCGATTTGTGGGGTGATGTCTTTGGCATTAAGCAGTTGTGTCTCGTTGTCAATCATCGCGATGGGGTCCATAGTCGGGATGGCGATGTCCAGCATCTCCTTCGTCCACGGCGAACTAGACCATTTGCCGCCCTGCTTGTCGTACGCGCCCTGGCCTCGAATCACGATCGCCTCCTGATCGGGCGCGGTCTCGTGAAAGGCGTTGGGCTTGACGTACTCGAACACATACCTGGTGGTCTTGCCGTTTATGGTTTGATCGAGCGTGAGTCGTACAGTCTTTACACTGGTCAATGCCGCGTGCGCTTTTGTGAAAGCGTCCTGCAAACCCGTGCTTGTTGGTGCAGCAATAGGCGCAGTTGACGCCGGCACGACAGGCCAGGCTGGCAGGGTGGGAATGGGCGGTTCAGCGGGCGCGTGCACGATTCTGCTTGGCGTGGCTGCAATGCTGAGAACGCATGCGCTGACCAGTGCGGCGAGTATGCCGGACCCGCCGACGAGACAGATGGTATGAGATACAGCAGTGCTGACAACGAGAGGCAAAAGTCGAGGCTCTGCACTTTCCATAACACCTCCCACTAGCTCTTTTAGGCTGTGGCGCGGGTTATCAAGGAACCCGCTACAAGGAGAACTCCGTTGAGATTCATGCGAACGGAGTCTAGTCCGCTACAGTACCCGGCGCAGTGACGAACGAACAGTCATTCCTGCACAACGCGAAACACAGTCGATTCGAGGTCTTCAGGCAAACGATTAACGTCCAAAAGTGGTGGATGCAACAGATAGGACATGGTACGCAATAAAACGCCTATTTTGCTTCCCGCCTGTCGCCTTTGGGCCCCCGTTTTCGATATTACCGGTAGAGGCCGCGGAGTCGCTCAAGCCTTCCGCTACCGTATTTATTTCCTTCGCTGAATTTCTTAGGAGGCCATCTGGCAGATGGACAAGCAGGACAGAAGAGACAACCGGAACCGAACACGAATCCAGATACGAAAACCGCCGACGCACAGCCCAACGATTCCCAGAAAAACGACAAAGCGTTGTCATCCAAGGAACTTGGTGAGATCTCCGGCGGCAGAAGGAGCAACGATCCATGCGAGGGCGGACAACTTGAATAGAATCGCCTAGCGCCGTCCGTCGGGGAATCGCCAACTAGACCATGCCAGGCGGAGCGCGACACCATGAAGGTCTATAACTGGAGTCAGATCCCCGAGGAACAAGTTAACCCTGTGGCCTGGCGCCAGATGATCCATACCGAGACCATGTCCGTGGTACGCCGCCGGCTGTCGAAAGGCGCGGTGCTGCGGCTCCATCGCCACGCCGAGGAACAGATCAGCATGATCGAACGCGGCAAGCTCCGATTTGTTGTGGCCGGCGAGGAGGAGATTGTGCGGGGCGGGGAAACTTACGTGATTCCGCCCAATGCGCCGCACTCGGTGGAGGCGCTCGAAGACTCCGTCGTCATGGATCTTTTCTCCATGCCACGCTGACTCGCCGAAGACTCCACAGCGTCGTTTCCAGCGCAAGTTTAGTTAACTCCCGGGAAGTGCGCGAATCTGAAATGGACCCGGCGCCGCCACGCGCCAGCCTGTCCCACACTTCGTCTGGCCCCGCAGGTTACTTCGCCCGCAACGTCGCCGCCAATTCCCGCGCCACTTGCCGGGCTCGCTCCAAATCCTGGGGATCAAACGATATGGCCGCGACTCGCGGGTGTCCCCCGCCTCCATACTGTTCGGCCAGTGTAGCCAGATTCTGATCCGCGGTGCTTTGGTTCCACGGATTGGTTCCCAAAGAAACCTTGGCGCGCACCGGCGACGCGCTTACGCTGACCGAATAAATGCCTTCCGGGTGAAGCAAGTAGGGAATGAACTTGTTGTACCCCTCCATATCCAAGTCACTCACGTCGAAGAAAATCACGCCATCGTTCGACTCGCAGCGCTCCCGCAGAATATCAATCGACTTCTTGTGCCGCTCCAGCAACGGCCCCAAGTGTTTGGCCACCGCGGGCAGTTTCACCACTTCGGCCAACGGCCGGTACGCCAGTTCGGGAATAATCTGTGCGGGAACTCCGTTTTCTGGCGCGGCCTCGATCACCAACGCCAATTGCGTGGCCGGTTCGGTCAGTTCCGTGGCGAACTGCGGCGTAGGAAACTGCGCGCCGTCGATAATGTCGCCCCAATGAATCAAGTCGGCCAAGGGTTTGGTCTTGTATCCGAATTTTTCCTTGGTGACCGTGGCGATCAGTTTGGTGCACGACTTGTAGTTGGGGTCGTAATACATGTTCTTGCCGGGGTACCGTTTGAAGTACTCGGCGTCGGCCGGCGTCAGGAACGCGCTTTGATGATGGTCGAACCACCAGCTCACTTTCGGCGAGTTCGAATACTTGAAATCCACGATGACATTTTCGTCGCCATCAAACAGCGCGTCTTCCCAGGGATGCTTGGCCTTATGCGTCATTCCGCTGAGACGGAACTCGGCGTTTGGGTCGAACGTTTCTCGATAGAAGCGGAAAAACAGCGCAGCCGAAGCGGCCCCGTCGAAGCAGCGATCATGAAAGCACAGTCGAACCGTGGTCATAATGCGAGTACGTCCACCCTTCCCCAGTCTCACCTGACACAAAGAACAAAGCCAATAAAGATGTACGGGTCCGCCAGGAAAGTCAAGGACTTCTCTGCCTGCCTGGTCGCCCCGCCGTCTCTCACCCGCGATTCACCCCAACTCGTTGCTGCTTCGGCACCACTCATCCCGGCGGCGTCCCAAAGCATCTAATTTAGTGTAACTATTTCTTGTAACTTCGAAAGGTGCTGGGAATCACATCGTTTGGTCACCACCCTTCGACCTGGGAGGGTCAGCTTCATGGCAAAGTCCGGCGAATTGACTCAGGCGGACGTAACGCCAAAGGAGTTGTATTTTAATCGGCGCGAAATCCTGCGAGCGATGGGGCTGGCCGGCGTGGCGCTCGCCGGCGGAAAACTGTTCTCCCGGCTGGCCTTTCCTCCCACCACGTGGGCGGCGCTGACCAAGCTGAATGTCACCGTCAAGAGCCCCTTCAGCACCTCGGAAAAGATCAACTCCTTCGAGGACGTGACCCACTACAACAATTTCTACGAATTTGGCACCGATAAAAGCGATCCCGCCAAGAACGCGCAGAACTTTCGCACCTCCCCATGGACTGTATCGGTCGAAGGCGAAGTCAATAATCCCGCCAAATACAGCATGGACGACATTTTGAAGCTGGCCCCGCTGGAAGAACGCATCTACCGCCATCGTTGCGTGGAAGGCTGGTCCATTGTGGTGCCCTGGATCGGCTATTCTCTTAACACCATTTTGAAACTGGCGCAGCCCACCGAAAAAGCCAAGTACGTGGCCTTTCAGTCCTACTATGATCACGGTCAAATGCCATGGGGCGAGCATTCCGGCATCGATCTTCCCTACGAGGAGGGCCTTCGTCTCGATGAAGCCATGCACCCGCTCACGCTCCTCTGTGTGGGTATGTATGGCGAGTCTCTCCCCAATCAAGACGGCGCTCCGGTCCGCCTGGTCATTCCCTGGAAGTATGGTTTCAAGAGCATCAAATCCATCGTGAAGATCCGTTGCGTCAAAGGCGAGCCGCCCACCACCTGGAATCGCTATGCGCCCCAGGAATACGGCTTTTATTCCAACGTGAACCCCAACGTCGATCATCCCCGGTGGAGTCAAGCCACGGAACGCCGCCTGGGCCTATTTTTCAGGATCAAAACGCAGATGTTCAACGGCTACGGGGACCAGGTGGCCAGCCTTTACAATGGCATGGATCTGAAGAAACATTTCTGACGTGCGCGATTCCCTCCGCCAAATCCTGCTCAGTAGATGGTCCAAGCCGGCGGTTTTCCTGCTCTGCCTGTCGCCTCTTGCTTTTCTGGCCTGGCGTGCTTTCCACGCCAACCTCACCGCCAACCCGGTCGAGTTCGTTCAGCACTTCACCGGTGATTGGACCCTGCGACTCCTGCTGATCACTCTCTCGATCACTCCGTTGCGCAAGCTCCTGAATGTTCCCGATCTGATTCGCTTTCGCCGCATGCTTGGCCTGGTTGCCTTCTTCTATGTTTGCCTGCACTTCCTGACCTATATTGGCCCGGACCAGGCCTTCAATTTCGGCGGCATGTGGAAAGACGTGGAGAAGCGGCCGTTCATTACTGTGGGCTTTCTCGGTTTTGTCCTACTGATTCCTTTGGCACTGACTTCCACCAGGGGCTGGATTCGCCGCCTGGGCGGTAAGCGTTGGCAGGCGCTGCACCGGTTCATCTATGTGAGTGCGCTGTGCGGCGTCGTCCATTACTATTGGCTGGTCAAGTCCGATCACCGGCTTCCGCTGCTCTACGGCGCGATCCTGGCTGTTCTGCTCCTGTTTCGCTTAGGTAGTTCCCTGCTGAAGCCTCGACCCGCCGTCGCCGTTTCGCCGGTCCAGCAAACCAATCACGTTCCGTAGAGCCCGCTTTCCGTAGCGGGCCGTTCCCTTCCGTCGCGCCAGTTAGCCGGATCTACAGCGGCCGATCCGGATACAGCGCTTTGGCAAATCGTAGATGGATCAGCACTGCGTAAACCAGCAGCACCAGCAGCGCTACCACACTTCCTTCCGGACCGGTTGATCCACCCGTCAGCCAATTGGCTCCTTGGAACGAAGTGTTCAAGAAGTGGCCGGCGCCGATCAACCCGCTGTCTGGCGTGCCGAAAAAGAAAGTCTCCGCCCAATCCCAGGTTGCATGGAAACCCAGAGCAAACCACAGCGTGCCGGTTCGTCGAATCGTCAGGCAGAAAAACATGCCGATCACGAACACGTGCAAAATCCCGATGACCGTTTCTCCCGGGTTCGCCAGGTGTGCTACCGCAAAAAGCACCGAAAGGAACGTCGCCGCCGGCCAGAATCGCATGCTCCGGGCCATCAGGAACAGCCAATACCCGCGAAACGCCAGCTCTTCGTTGATCGACACCGCCAGAAAAACCGCACCCCAACCAATACCGTAACGAAGCGCCGCTGCGCCATTCAACGCCACGGACTCAATTCGAAAATGGCCGAACAGACCGAGAATCCCCGCCACCGCCGGAAGCATCGCAAAGCCCCAAACGCCGCCTTCCCAAAATCGCGCCCCAAATGCCTTATCCAAGGGGATTCCGTAAGCAGCCAGCGGCCGTTTTTCTCTTCGCGCCACCACCCATGTGGCCAGCGCTATGCCAAACGCCATAAGCGCCTTGGTGGGCAGTTGGTTCTGCACATCTTGGTTCTGCACGTCGAATGCGGGCGGTCTGTGAATGACGTGCAGGGCGGCCCAGACGAATACCGCCGGCGCCAGGAGTCCGATGACGACCCAAATGAGCAGATTCTTGCGATCCGCCCGGCTCCAAGATCGCCGGCCTACACTTTCGCCTTCCAGGGGCGGGACTCCCTGCTCTACGGCTCCGATTGATGTGGGCGCGAGGTTCTGGCCGGAATTGTCGGAAATGTTGGCGCTCCTGTGCCCATTTCCGAAACTGGTCGCTCGAATACCCGGACTTGGGCCGGCACTTTTCAGCCTTTCGCCATTATGCACAACTTGCAGGAGTTTGCGACCCGGGACAACTGTTTCGGTGCGACTGCTGATACTAACGCTCCGATTTGCTGGCGTAAGCCACCGGCAGCCGCACCTCTCGACGCCCTTACGCGCTGGCCCCCTGCGCTTGCGCCGCGCGCATTTGCGCCATGCGTTCCTGGAATTGCCGCGTCACATGCGGCACGATACCGAGTTGCCTCTCGACAAGCATCACTTGCGCCCGGTGATGCATTTCGTGTTCTTTAGCACCCAGCAGCCGTTCGAACCGCGTTTTCACCATTTTTCCGTCCGCCTCCGTTACCGTCTCCGCCAGAAATTCCGGTGTCAGCGTTTCCAACCACGCCGCGAACTGCTCGCCTTCGCTTTTCAGCAGATTCACGATTTCGGCCTTGGACCTGGGCTTGACCTCTTCAGCATGGAAGCGCTCGATGGTGCCCAAAAAATCGAATCCCACCAGCGTAGTCAGGCGCTTTTTGTTCACTTCCTCCCAAATTCGCGTGCTGATAGCCACGTGCACCAACATGTGCGCTACCGGACGCACTTCCGGTGCGGCCACGAAATCGTAGCTCGACTCCGGAATGTCTTCGGCAATCTGAACAGTGTTCTTGCGCACGGTCCGGAAAGCGTTTGCCAATTCTTTACCGCCATACTGATATGCACTCATCCAGCACCTCGGTTACCTAGAGTCTGCCCGGTCAATTGGGCTGGGCATTTCGATGCGCGTCGCTGTCGACCCGTCACGCCCGTCTCCTGCGCGGTACGAGCCCGTCTAACCGCTCCCTGGTCGACTAGCTCACCGCTAAGCTCACGGGTTTGCGCACGGGCCTGACCCAGCGGTGCGGCGACAATGCACACTTACTCCAGCAAACTGCTGAGAGACTGGTGTAAGATCAAGGCCCTAAAATCTGCGGAAGAAAGCGTCTGCCCCGATGCTCAACCGCAACCTCCAAGCCACCGTGGAGACCGCCCTGGCCGGCACCGATGTGCGGGTGAACGGGGACCGCCCGTGCGACATCCAGGTACACGATCAGCGTTTCTATGCCGCCGTGGTATCGCGCGGAGCGCTGGGGATGGGCGAGTCCTACATGGACGGCTGGTGGGATTGTGCCGACCTGGCCGGCATGTTTTGCCGCTTGCTCAAAGCCCAGGTGGACCGTCGCGGACCGCTAACCTTTTCCGCCGCGCTGGCCTGGCTGAACGCCAAACTCACAAACCGTCAGGGAAAACGCCGGTCCGCTGCGAATGTCCATCGGCACTATGATCATGGCAACGAGCTGTATCGCAACATGCTGGGTCGCTGGATGCTGTACTCCTCGGCAAACTGGCAGCAGGCTGCCAACCTGGACGAGGCCAGCGAAGCCAAATTCCAGTTCATCTGCGGGAAACTCCAACTTCGCCCCGGCCAGCGCCTTCTAGACATCGGCTGTGGCTGGGGTGGATTCGCGAAGTACGCGGCTCAGACCCACGGAGTCCACGTCGTGGGCATTACCCTGTCGCGGCAACAAATCGACCTGGCTCGGCAAATCTGTGCCGATTTACCGGTCGAGTTTCATTATCAAGATTATCGCGAACTGCACAGCCACTTTGACCATGTGGTGTCGCTTGGCATGTTTGAACACGTCGGCCCCAAAAAATTACCGCGGGTACATGAAGATTGTCCGGGGTTGTCTCAAATCCGGCGGCGTTTTCTTCCTGAATACCATTGGCGCCAATGAATCCGGGCATGCTTTGAATCCTTGGAGCGATAAGTACATTTTCCCTGGCGCTGTGCTGCCCTCCATGGCTCAGATCGGCGCGGCCATCGACGGCATCTTCTCCATAAACGAACTCACCGATTGGGCCGACTTTTACGACCGCACGCTCCTCGCCTGGTTCGAGCGCTTCCATGCCAACTGGAGCAAGCTCCAAGCCAGCTATGGTGAGCAGTTTTACCGTATGTGGAAATACTATCTGCTCTCCAGCGCCGGTGCGTTCCGCGCAAGAAGAATTCACGATTGGCAAATTGTGCTCTCCTGCTGATGGCGCTTGGAATGCCATCGCCGAAGAGCATCGCCGTGCGTCCCGTAAACCCGCCGGACCTCGTCACATCTCCTTCCACCTGGTTTGGCGTTCATCGTGTCCTGCTGCGGATCGCCTATATTGTTTTGGCATCTGGCTAGTTTCGCGGAACGCGTGTCGCCCTGGCGTTTGTCGAGAGCTAAGGCAGCAGCCCGAACACCATCACCCCCGTCAACGTCCCCACAAATACTCGACCATTGGCAATCATCGGCGTGATGAACTTGTTATCCCCAAACGCATCCCGGCCACGCGTCCGGCCGCTGTTGTACAGCTCCTTGGTCAGGTTCGTCGCATCGTAAGCGTGCAAAATTCCCGCATCCGATCCGCGTGACTCCACCGCCCAAACAATCGCGTCGGAATAGCCATTCGCAGAGATGCTCGGCGTGGTCCCCGGATACGCGTAGTGTGCGGAACTCATTGAGGTGGGCTCCGGCACCAGTTTCGCGTTCGTGATGGAAAAAGCTTTCAGCGTGTCGTTCACCGCTCCGAAGTACACGGTGTTGTTGAAGTACGCCGGCATGGAAAAAACCGGACCGGTCAACGCATGCTCGATTTCCTGATAGATCCCGGTGTCCTTCTTAGGATTGAACTTGCCCATGTCGTTGCGATTCACCACGTAAATGCGCCGGTCCTTTCCCGCGCCCACGGCCAGTTGCCATGTTTTGCCCGAAGCATCCTGGAAATCCGGCAGCACCAGCGCTCCTCCCGAGCCGAGATCCTGATCATGTCCCGACTCGTTCCCGGTGTTGTGCATGTTGAAATAATCGGCGACCCGGAGATTCCCATCCCTGATCGACAGCTTCAGAAAGGCATTGCCAAAATCCCCATGGATCGGAAACCCTGAGGAATCGAAGCTCTTGTCGAACGTTCCGTTTGCATCCAGCAGGTAAATGTTGCCGTCAGGGTCAGCCGCTGGACCGGCCCCGGACATCCAGATCGCCCCATCGTTGCCATTCGGTGTCAGGTCCAACACCGTGGCCGGCTTCAGCGTGGCCGCGTCATAGCCAATCACCCACCCGGTGTAATCGCCGTTGTCGCAATGCGACGCCCAACTGGTGTAAACGATCCCCCCAGCCAGCAACAACGACGCCCTTTCCTTGTATTGCTTGGGATCGAAAGTAGTCCTGCCCTGCAAATTGGGATAGCTGGCCTCAATCGTCGTGGGACTGCCGGATATTTCGGCGCCGGAAGTAATATCCAGGGCATGCAGCCGCTGAAAGTAGTTCCCGCTCCGGTCCTTCGACATGGCCACCACGTACATCAACCCGCGGTCTCCGCTCAGCGAGATCACCGGCGTCGAGGTGATGCCGATTTCCGGACTGACTTGCGCACAGTTGCGGTCGTCGCTGGGACTTTCATTGGCTCCCAGCACGGTCACGTTCCACAACTGCGTCAGCGTGTCCGCGTCGAACGCATACACCGAATCGTGCTCCGTCGCTACGAACACCACGTTGTGGGGATTTCCACCAATCGCCAGATTCGACACGTACAACGGCTCGGCATCCACCAACCCGTCCGTATTCAAATATCCCACCTTGCCAAAACTGGCGGCGGTTACATTTTTGAGTGTCAGGATTTTCTCGTCCAGGTTCTGACCCGTGCGGGCTACGTCGTTGTGATAAGTCAGGACTCGCACTGTGCTGGGCGATGCCCCCCGCAAATTCCTCTGCAGCGCTACCCCGAGTATTAAAGTGATGATTGCTGCTCCTACCGTCAATACCGCGACGTCCGCTCGTCTCCCCAAAACATTCCTCCCGGAAAGGTCCCTTTATGACGCGGCATTGCTGCATGCGGTTACAGCGCGGGGTGCACACCCAAGCCTGGCTTTGGGTCCAGCCGACCAATTTTACTGACGTGGTTGCGCCATTTGGCCAGACTGCTCCCGCGATGAAACCCTACCACCCACAGTCTGGCCCATTCTCGTTACACTGAAATGTCACTTGGCGGTAGAGCGCGTAACCCGCAGCTTCATCGCTGAAGCGGCTTTTTCTACTCTCCAGGGATCACCAGGTACAGAGTTGTTCCTCCATGGTTCACCAGCAACAGCACCTGGTGGTTGTCGGTGCCCTCGAGCGCTTGGTGATATTCCTGCAGGTTATGTACCGGCTTACGGTTCACTTCTTGAATTACGTCGCCGCGTTGCAACCCCGCCTCCGCTGCTGCCGACGATGGATCGATATCCAAGATCACCACGCCCGTCGTCGTCGGAGGAAGATTCAGTTGCCGCGCAATGTCCGCGGTCAGGTTCTGAACCTGCACGCCCTTCAGTGCTGCGGGAGTGCCTTCTTCGTTCTCCGGTCCCCGGTTCGCCGCGTTTCCTTTTTCAGGATATTCACCTAGTGTCACGTCCAGGTCTTTTTCCTGGCCATTCCGGAATACCTTTAGGTGCGCCACCGAGCCCGGAGCCAACTGCGCAATTCGCACACTCAATTCTCCGGAACCATTCACCGGCTGTCCGTTCAGTTGCAAAATAATGTCTCCCCGCTGCAGTCCCGCTTTCGCCGCTGGACTATTCGGTGTGACATCCCCGATCAACGCCCCGCCGCCATGACTCAACCCGAAGGCCTTGGCCATCTCCGGCTGGACCTGCTGAATCGTTACGCCCAAAAATCCGCGGATCACTTTCCCGTGTTCCACGATTTGATCCATCACGTTGTGCGCCATGTTGATGGGAATCGCAAAACCCACTCCTTCGTTTCCCCCTTCTTCACCGCCGCCGGAAAGAATAGCGGTGTTGATTCCCACCAGGTCGCCGCGTAGATCGACTAGCGCGCCTCCCGAATTCCCAGGGTTAATCGCCGCGTCGGTCTGGATGAAGTCCTCATAACGTTCGATGGCGCCGCCAAGTCCTCGGCCAGTCGCGCTCACAATTCCCATCGTGGCCGTCTCCCCGATGCCGAACGGCTGCCCAATCGCAAACACCACGTCCCCGACCTTCAGCGTGGAGGAGTCCCCTAGAGTCAACGTGGGCAATCCGGCCGCTTCGATCTTCAGTACCGCTACATCCGTCAGTGGATCGGTACCCACTACCTTCGCCTTGTATTGTTTCTGGTCCGGCGTATACACCTCCACGTCCGATGCTCCGGACACCACGTGGTTGTTGGTCAAAATGTATCCGTCGGGATTGACGATCACGCCCGAACCCAAACCGAACTCCCGTTGCGAATGCGGCCGCTGCGAGTATTGCGGCGGAAGCTGGTTCCCAAAAAACTGCCGGAACATCGGGTCGTTAAAAAAGTCCGGCATATTGTTCGGCTGGGTCTTCACGATCTTAGTGGACGAGATGTTCACCACCGCCGGCAACACCGGCTTCAGTACCGTCGAGAATCCGTTCTTGAAATCCCCCAGGCTCACCGGGGCAGGATTCCTGTCCGTATTCACAGAGACTTTTGCGGCTCCCAACACCGCGTGTCCGGGTAACCGCACTGCGCCCAATCGAAAGAATGCTCCAATCAACAGCGCAACTGCCGCCAACAACAGTATCCAGTAGGCCCTTTTCGTTACAGCACTCATTTTGTTCCTCCACTGCCCGAATTCTTCACTCCTCCGTGCTGCCGGCGCTACGCCGCGAACCCTTGCAGCACGCGCAGGTAATGAACCACATCCTCGCGGGACAGAATCCCGACGATTCCGGTTCCCTGCACCACCGGTAACTGGTTTACTCCATCGCGCCCCATCTTCTCAAGCGCCGTCCACAACGCCGCGTCCGGACTGGTCGAGTCCAGCCGTTGCAGTGGCTCCATCACTTGCTTCGCTGTGGTAACCGGCCACTCCTCTCGCGGCACTTTTTGAATCGACGTTAAGGTCACCAAGCCCGGCGGGCTATTCCCGCCATTCACCACGAAATAACGGTCGCCATGCGAAACTGACCGCCAGCATCCACGTCAGCAAACCCAACAGCAAGAACCACGAATGGTCCAAATCAATGGAGATGCCAAAGATGCGTCCGATCGCAATGGTGTGACGGAACATTTTCACTTGGCCCAGATGGTCGCCCGCGGCGGCGACGCTGATCCGCTTAACGTTAGCAATGCCAATATCATGGGTCTATACAGGCAACTCCTTACGGCACCTGTTAGATTGCATCAGGCTACTTTGCGGTTCTAAAAAAACCGCTCTCCGGCGCCAACGTATCCGTCGCAGTGATCCGCGATCTTTTCCATTACACCGTGCTGCCGCGCGCTTCCCGACAACAGCGCATCTTGCTACATCGCACGAACGTGCAGCACAATGTGCCCAGGCAAATGCGGCAGTTTTCTTGTGGAGTTCCCTTATGCCCGAGCGCAGTGTTCGTGACCTCCTGCATCTCTACAATCCCGCCGATCCCCTGGAACAGGCCTGGACCATTCCCGCTCCTTGGTATTTCGACACCCGCATCGCCCAACTCGAACGCGCCGGCGTCTTCGCCGCCAATTGGCAAGTCGTCGGCCGGCTCGACCAGGTGAAAGATTCCGGCCAATTCTTCACTATCGACATCAACCGCGAACCGCTGCTCATCGTCCGCGGTGAAGATTCCCAGTTACGCGCCTTCTTTAACGTCTGCCGCCATCACGCTGCCGCCGTTGAGCCCCGCCCTGCCGGCTGCGCCAAACAATTTCGCTGCCCCTATCACGGCTGGACCTACGCCAACGACGGCGCCCTGAAAGGCATGGTCGAGTTCGAAGGCGTCTGCAATTTCGATCGCAAAGACAACGGCCTGGTGCCCATTCCCGTGGACACTTGGGAGAATTTTGTTTTCGTGAACCTCGACGGGCACGCCCCGCCGCTCGCGGAGTTTCTCGGCAAAGTACCCGCGCTGGTCGCTCCGCTGAAAATCACCGAAAAGCTTCAGTATTTCGACCGCCGCATTTACACCCTCAACTGCAACTGGAAGGTGTACGTCGACAACTATCTCGACGGCGGGTATCACGTGCCGCACGCTCATAAGGGCTTAAGCAGCGTGGTCGAATACACCAAATACACCATCGAAAATTTCGAACGCTCTTGCCTGCAGTCCAGCCCGCTGGACGCTTCCGGCGCGATCGACGCTTCCATTGCCGCTACCCGTCAAGGCCGCGCGTTCTACCTGTGGATCTATCCTAATTTCATGATCAACGCCTATTCCGGCGTCATGGACACCAATCTGGTTTTGCCTGTAAGCGTGGATAAATGCGCGGTCGTCTTCGACTATTATTTCGCCGACCTCAGCCCAGCGGCCTCCGAGCAACATCGCCATAGCATCGCGGTCAGTGAACAGGTCCAAGATGAGGACATGGCCATTTGTGATTCCGTGCAGCGCGGCCTGGCTTCCCGCGCCTATGTGGCCGGGCGGCTCTCGGTCCGCCGCGAAGCCGGCGAGCATCTTTTCCACCGGCTGTTGTTTCGCGATTTGACCCACGCTGACTGCCCGCAGGTATGATTCCCTACGCAACAC
>Ga0187782_10002345_pt1 | contig 13938 bp, 7 predicted proteins | sample 0715_SJ02_MP15_2_FD_132454 | JGI IMG/M metagenome (GOLD analysis project Ga0187782, IMG submission 132454) | Tropical peat soil microbial communities from peatlands in Department of Meta, Colombia - 0715_SJ02_MP15_20_MG | ecosystem: Environmental > Terrestrial > Soil > Wetlands > Peat | place...
CGGGCGTGCCGGCGACTATGCCTGTCCCATCGGAAGCCACGTCACTCACCGGACACGTCAAACTCAAGGTCTTAATCACTAAGCTATAGAAGCACGACAGGGTGTTCCACGTATCGAATGCGACATAGAGTTGGTCGAACAGCTTGATTGCGCCGTAGGCGCCGCTCAATGGGACGTTGATCGAGCTTGGTGTCGCAGAAGTACTAAAGCTGAGCGTCGCCGTTTCCAGCGTGCCCATCGGTTCTGTGGACGTGAACTGCACGCTGACCTGGCAGGTCGTGGGCGCCGTCAACGAGGGAGGAGCGGGAAGCGCCGGTGTGCAGCTGTTGCCTGTGATCACAAAGTCGCCGGGATTCGTGCCGCCGCTGATCCCGAAACTGCTCAGCGTAACCGACCCGGACCCAGTAAGGTTCACCGTGAGCACTTGCGTGAAGGAGCACGTCCCTGCGCAGATGCTAGCCGGTGGAGGCGGTGGCGCGACCGACACCACCGGGATTCCGTAAGACAGGGCTACCGGCGAAACCGAAACGCTCTGCGCCTGCGCCCACTGGCTTCCCAGCAGCAGCAAACCGAAAATCGCCAGCGCTTGCACGAAGCGGGCCGATACGGCTCGCACGTTGCCGATGGCGCTTCTTTGCGGCGAGGTCATAGCTGACGCGCTCGCGCGCCTCATGTAACGGGAATTCATTTCTATTTGTCGGACGAATGAACAAAACGCATGGCGCCGTCCCATAGCATTCTCCTTGCTCATCTCAAAGGTCTTGACAACTCATAACGCCCCAGGCATCCCATAGTTGAGACTCGCCTGTGCCGCCGAAATCCAATTTTCAAAGGTGCGACTGCACGAATGTGCACGGACGTCGCTGGAACCTCTTTGAGCGTGGACTTCCGTTTACTGATTGAACCGAGAGCAGATACCAGACTAGGAAACAGCCAAAACCCATCAGCGTTGCGCCGATGAACCCGCACAGGTTGGCATAAACAATACTCCTGCCGAAGGGAAAGTCAAGTTACAATTCAGGAAAAACGAAGCCGTCTCGAGAAAACCCTTGGAAAAGGATGCGCGCCGTTGGGTTTTGGTTTTGTGCCCTCTGGTCCGGCCGCAGGTCTTGCGTGGTTCCATGTCAGCTGCATCTTTATTGAGTAGCGACGACGCCGATCGGTTTGCGAAGCGGGCAAGCCTGGGGGTTGCCTGGTTGGCAACACATAGATCTATCTGAGGCTCGTGGCCTGGTGCTTTTTGGGGTTGTCCAAGAGGGTATAGGGATTACGCAGAGGCTAAGTGCTAAGTGAGCACTTGGCGCCTACAGGCCATAGGGATACTCATTCTCGAACCCGAGCATCTCAAGAACCGATCTACCTCCACCCGAGAAAGAATCGCCGGAGATGGAAAGAGTTCTCACCCGAGACGCTCAAGCGGCTTGCGATTTCAGTTTCTCAGCGCTGGCTCCCGCTATTGCAGCTTGGCGTACTCGGCTTTGGCTTCTTTCAGGATGGGGATGTCGGGGTCTGCGTCTTTCCACATGATGAAGAAGTCCTGGTACGCCGCTTTCGCTTTGGTGGTGTCGCCCGCCATCGCATAAGCGCGGCCGATTTGAAGATGAGCCAGTGATCCCGTCACAAAGTTCACCACGACGCCCCTGTGATCCAGCAGTTTCTGGAATTCATTGGCTGCGGCAGCACCGTTGTGCGCCTGGAGGTAGGCTTGACCGCGAACATACGCCGGGTACACGGCATTAATGAACGTTCCTGCCGATCCCAGTTCGTAAGGGGCGGCGGCTTCCAGATCAACGAGTGCTTGCGATGAATTGCTCCTGCCGATTTGGATGGCAGCGTTGATGACCGGCAGCCAGTAGAGCTTCAGCAGGGTATTGGTGGGATAGGCCTTCTCCAGTTCCTCGGCCATCGCCCTGGATCGGGGAATATCGCCGATGCGGGCCAGCGCAAAGCCTGCAAACACCTTCACATCCCGCCCAGGAGATAGAGCCAAAGCCGCCGTCACCCCTTGTCTCGCGGCGGCCGTGTTGCCCAACTCCGCTTCCCGCAGCGCAGCATTCACCTGCCACAAAGCCGCGGTTTCCCTGGAGTCAGCGCGGACCGCCGAATCTACTGCTCGGCGGGAGAAATCCCGGGCCTTGCTCAGCCGTCCGTAATAGGCGTCAGTATCAGACTGAATGGAGAGCAGAGCATCTTCATCTCCGGGCTTGCCCGCGCCCCAAGCTACCTGCTGCTCCATCTGCGCAACATCCCCTCGCAGAAAGGCGACAGCGTAAATATTCTGGCGCAAAATTCCACCATCTAACTTGCGTGCTAGTGCCTGATCCAAGATGGCTTTGGCTTCATCGACGCGGTTCACGTCGTAGTACATTGCCCCAAGATTTGCATAGCTGAGGAGGTTGTCAGGCGCAAGGCGCAACCCTTCCTGAAATTCCGCGAGAGCTTTGTCATATTGTCCCATGTAGGCGTAGTTTGCGCCCAGGTTGCCGTGCGGAACGAAATCGCGAGGATAGTTGGCTTCCCACAGTTCGTAAGTTTGCGCTTCCTTGTCCGCTTCGCCCGTGGCGCGAAAATAAACCGAAGAGATACGCAGTTTCTCGCGTTCGGTGACCCGGTCCCGCAACTGGTATGCCCTGGTGGCATATTGCAGCGCCAGCGAGGGCTCAGCAAGGTTGAGGTATTGAATCGCTAACCCGGCATACGCCATGGAGAAATTGGGGTCGAGTTCAATCGCCCGCTTGAGAAACGGAATGCTCGGGGCGCTTCCTTTCTCGCGGCTTATGCTGATACCCATGCTGTAGTTTTTCAGTGCTTCCAGGGAGGATGTCGTGGCTTCAATCGGAACGTCGAACCTCTGCACCGATGGGAGCGATTCGCCCAACTTGGTCCGCAAACTGGAAGAGGCTCGGCTCAGCGCCTTAAGAACGTCTTCCTTGCTGGTAGCCTCGATCTGTTCTTTCGCCAAGGTATCGCCCGTGTTGCACGCCACGGCATTGAGGTCAATCAGGTAATGGCTGCCGAGGCTTGAGATCGTCCCGCCCAGCACGGCCTTGCTACCGGTGCGGAGGCAAAGTTCCCGGCCGACATCCGCCGTGATGCGTTCGTTCTTGGGATGGCCCATCATTCCCAAAGTCTCGCTGACTTTCCGGTCGGAGAGAACGTTCAGGAAAGGCGACTGCCCCAGTTCCACCGCCAGCGCCTGCTTCAGCGCATCGTCAAAAACGGTATCCCCGGTCTTGTTGTCGAAGTCGGCGAGGACAATGGTGTCTTTCTCGGTGAGCGGCGTAGGCGTGGCCACGGGCGTTGCCGATCGCGAGGGCAGGTAGAGGCGAACGGCAACCAGTCCCATAATGACGATGAGTAGCACCGCAATGGGGACAAGAACTTTCCAGAATCTGCTCCGCCCGGCTACGGCAATTGCGGTTACCTGAGCGGAAGCCGGAGACGCGGAGGCAGCCGTAGTGGAAACGGAGCCAGAAGATGGCAGCGGTGTAGCGGAAACAGGCAAATGCGCAGGTTCCGGCGCTGCCGTCGCTACGCCGGAACTGGCCGGCGCCCCGTGCCGCGATTCCGTTCCCCGTTTGATCCGCTTCAGGTCGGCTCGCATTTCCGCTGCAACCTGATAGCGCAAGTCGCGATCCTTCTCCAAAGCCTTGTTGATGATGTTTTCCAGGTTGGGCGGCAGGTCAGGATTCATGCGAACGGCGGGCGTCGGCTCCCCATCCAAAATGGAGTGGGAGATCACCCCGGAAGTTTCCCCACGGAACGGCAGGGTCCCGGTGGACATCTCGTACAGAACTGCGCCGAATGAGAACAAATCGGTGCGGCCATCCAGTTCTTTGCCTCGCACTTGTTCGGGCGACATATACGCTACCGTTCCCAGCGCCGTTCCCGGACTGGTCAGGTGCTGTTCGTCAATGGAGCGCGTCTGCGTGGCACCTTCCATTTTGTTTGAAGAACTGGAGACTGGCACAACCTTGGCCAGTCCGAAATCCAGAACCTTGGCGTGGCCCCGCTTCGTCACGAAGATGTTCGCGGGCTTGATATCACGGTGGACAATTCCTACCGCGTGAGCAGCATCGAGTGCATCAGCGACCTCAATCCCCAGCGACAGAATCAACTCGGTGTCTAACGGACGGCCGGCGATTCTGTGCTTCAGTGTCATGCCATCCAAAAACTCCATGACAATGAACGGTTGCCCATGCTGATCATCAATCTCGTGGATCGTGCAGATGTTGGGGTGGTTCAACGCTGAGGCCGCCTGCGCTTCGCGCTCGAAGCGAGCCAGAGCTTGCGCGTCCTTGGCAACATCGTCCGGCAGGAATTTCAGCGCAACGAACCGATGCAGCTTCACATCCTCGGCCTTGTAGACCACACCCATCCCTCCCCCGCCCAGTTTCTCGATGACGCGATAGTGCGAGATGGTCTTGCCAATCACGGACTGAAATCATAGGGCGCGAGATAGGGCAAGTCAATCAAAACGAGGCCGTTGAGCAGTTGGAGGCGGATGATTGTTGCAACATCCCCATATCGCTCAATGACCATCGGTCAAAACGTGCTAACCCCCAGATGCATCGGAATGTCCCACTTTTTCTTTACCTCCGCCGACCACGAATCCCACTTCATTCCGTCAAAAGTGTTCATCTGGTTTGTCGCAGCCGGATCTCGATTTTCTACTCGATGCCAAGGCCAATACCATTGGAGCACTGCTCCTACACCTGGCAGCTTAGCCGGAATGAAACGAATCGTGCTGCTTGTGCTCGTGATGTGTCGCTGACAGAGCTGGAGTTGGAGCGTCAGACTGCTACCTTACGAGCACGGCTCCTCATGCCGGAATCTTTGCCCGTAGGTAATCTGACCTCAGGTGTGATCGCGCTTGATCCCGATCAACAGACTATCTATGCGATTTCTGCTTCAGGTCTCACGGTTGCTACTCTGCCTTCCGTTGTAGATCAGATAACTCCATTTCCTTGGCCTTATGCCGTTAAATCATCCCATGTCGCCCCCTCGGGGCTGCAGTAGGCTCGCGGTCGGTTCAGAGTAGGGAACTAATCCGCCGAGACCTGGAGCAGCGGAAGGAGCACCGCAGATAACTGGTTGCTTCTTTTTTTGCTTCTTTCAGATTGGCCAATCGACGGGTCCGCGCGAAGAAGGGGAGGGTCCATTTTGCCGTCGCCTTATATATACCCGTCAATGGCGATGAGCAAGTTGGCCGATCAACGGGAGATCAATGGCGATACATCCCCATGTCACTCATCGACCCTCATCCGGGACCTTGAGTGTAATCCGCTACAACAACTAGACTTCATTTTCCGGTGACGCATCAAAAAATGAAGGAGACACACCATGAGGCTTGGGGGCGCAAGCGTCACGATCAAGGTAGTACTAAGGCTGTGCATTGCGGGCATGATCTGCCTAGAGGGAGTCCGGGCACAAACGGCTGTTGCGCAGACGGCGGCTAACCATTCCTATCAGATTGACGTGCCTGGAACAAAGCAATGGGTGGATACCAGCATTGACTTGCGCGCGGGCGCGAAGCTGCGCTTTACAGCTACCGGGCAGATAACGTATCCAGCGGACCAAACGCGCGCAGGCGAAACAAAAACATCAGGAACGTTTGGTCCCGCCGGGCGGGCGCGAAGTTGGGCGGACCTCGTCCACCAGTACGCAGTGACAGACGCAGGTCACGGCGCATTGATCGGCCGCGTCGGTTCTGGAGACTACCCGCAAGCGTTTGTGATCGGCGAAAGCAAAGAATACGACGTGTCGGTGTCAGGAAGGCTCTATCTCGGACTGAATGAGAGTCAGGGCGACGCTTCTACGGCTCAAGGAAGTTTTCGCGTAACCATCGACGTACTGGCGGAAGGCTCAGGCGATGCGGCAAGCGTTGGCGGTCCCGTTGAGACTCGCATCTCCGGTATCACCCCCGACTTACTGAATAAAATTCCGCGTCGTGTTTCCGATCCCGATGGCAGGCCCGGCGATATGGTGAACGTTTTGATCGTGGGGACACAGGACCAAGTGGTCAAGGCATTCACGACGGCGGGGTGGGTGCAGGTGGACAAGACCGTCCGCAGCACGGCGATGAAGGCGATGCTGGAAACGCTTGAGAAGAAGGACTACTTGACGATGCCCATGAGCGTTCTCTACCTCTTCAGCCGACCACAAGACTACGGCTTCGCCCATGCCGAGCCGGTGAAGGTAGCAATGTCACGCAATCATTTGCGCGTTTGGAAATCACCATACGAGGTTCATGGGCGGCCACTATGGTGTGTAGCGGCCACACACGATATAGGATTCGAGCGCGACCAGCGAAACAATGGCTTGACGCATAAGATCGATCCGGCCATCGATGGCGAGCGAGAGTATGTGGATGGCACGCTTTCGGCAACGGGCTTTGTTACCCAGCGCGATCACGTTCTGCCTCCTGATCCGCTGACGACGGCAAAAACCGCCACTGGAGGCGAATTCCACTCCGATGGGCGCGTAGTCGTGCTCGTACTCAAGAATTTGACAAGCACCGAGTAGTGCATCGGCAGGAGCGAAGACGCGCCGGTGGGCGCGCCCCTTTTTGCTGGTCTGCGGCGTCCCGATTCATAGGGCTTCAACAAGCTCAGAACAGGCTCTAGCCGCGCCTTGTGCGGCTAGCGCTGGTGAGGATTTTGATTTTCGGTTAGCGCTCCGACAGGTTATCTCGCTATTGTCACCGCCCCCTGTGACGCCGACGACACCAGCGCCGCGTACTTGGCAAACACTCCCGTGGAATAGCGCGCCGGCGGCGGTTTCCACTCTTTCACCCGCGCCTGCAAGGCTTCGTCGCTGATTTCCAGTTCGAGCAAGCGCGCCTCCACATCGAATCGAATCATATCTCCGTCGCGAACCGCCGCGATCGCCCCCCCCAGCGCGGCTTCAGGAGACACGTGCCCCGCCATCAGTCCATGAGTGGCGCCGCTGAACCGGCCATCGGTCAGCAGCGCAACCGATGAGCCCAGCCCTTCGCCCACAATCGCTCCTGTCACGCTCAGCATCTCGCGCATCCCCGGCCCCCCCTTCGGCCCTTCATTGCGAATCACGACTACATCGCCCGTTTTGATTTTCTTCCCCGTGACCGCAGCCATTGCCTCTTCTTCCGATTCGAAAACCCGCGCCGGCCCGCGCTGCTCCAGCCGCTCACGGCCGCTGATCTTCACCACGCAACCCTCCGGCGCAAGATTTCCTTTCAGGATGACCAGCCCGCCGCTCTTCTTCAGCGGATTTTCCAAACGAGCAATGACTTCCTGTCCCGCAGCTTCGATCGCTTTTGCGCTCTCTTCTGCAAGCGACAATTCGCTGACCGTCTTTGCCGCCCCATGTAGCAGATTTCCCCGCAGCAACCGCTGCGCCAGCAGCCGCACTCCTCCGGCACGATGCATATCGGCCGCCACAAATCGTCCCGACGGTTTCAAATCGGCCAGCAGCGGCGTGCGCTCGCTCACCCTCTGAAAATCGTCGATCTGCAAAGCAACTCCGGCTTCACGCGCGATCGCCAGCAGATGCAAGACCGCATTCGTTGACCCTCCCGTCGCCGCCACCGATGCAATCGCATTGTCAAACGCCTGGCGGGTCAGAATCGCCCGCGGATGCAGCCCGTGCTTCAAAACATTCATCACTACCCTGCCGCAATCGAACGCCGCCTGATCTTTCGCCGAATCCATCGCCGGCACGCTGTTGAACCCCATCGGCGACAGCCCGATCATCTCCATCACCGTCGACATCGTGTTCGCTGTGTACTGCCCGCCGCACGCGCCCGCGCCCGGGCAAGCCACATCTTCCAGATCGTGCAACTCCTGATCTGTAATCTTTCCCGCTGCGTTCGCGCCCACCGCCTCGAACACATCCTGAATCGTGACAGCCTTCCCGCCATAACTCCCCGCCGCGATCGTTCCGCCATAGAGCACGAGTCCCGGTAGATCCATTCGCGCCAAGGCCATCGCCGCCGCAGGAATTGTCTTGTCGCACCCCACCACGCACACCACCGCGTCAAACAATTGCCCGCGGCATACCAGCTCAATCGAATCCGCAATCAGCTCGCGGCTCACCAATGACGCCCGCATGCCCTCGGTGCCCATGGTTTCGCCATCGGAAATCGCAATCGTATTGAACTCCATGGGCGTTCCGCCGGCCGTTCGAATTCCTTCCTTCACCTTGGCCGCAAGCCGCCGCAGATGAAAATTGCACGGCATAGTTTCGATCCACGTGTTGGCCACGCCAATCAGCGGCTTGCGCAGATCGTCATCGGTGAAACCGATCGCCTTGAACATGGCACGCGACGGCGCTCGGTCGCGCCCGTCCGTAATTCCGCGGCTGCGATGCTTGAGGTCCATGGGAGAAGATTACAACAGGGATTGAAACCAGCAACTAGGAGGGGCACATTCGGTGCGGCGCCATCCCGAGCGTAGCCGCTCTTTAGGCGGAGCGAGGGCTTTCGGAATGACGTTGCGCAATCTTTAATAGCCGTGCGCCGCTCTTACCCGTTCTTACGGACATGTCAGTCCCGAATCACGCCAGCGCGGCCTTCTCCGTCACCGCAGCCGGTGGATGCGCCGGCCACGCCGCAACTTCGTGCTCACGGAAGGCCGTGCTCGAATGCACATTGATCACATCCACGATGGCGTACCATTCGCGATAAAGCTGGCCGATCTGCTTGTGCGTCACATCGAGCAGTAACGTGGCAGAATGATCCGTCCCTGCATATTCCGCATGCACCGAGCTCAGATCCATCCCCCGACGCGACACGGCATTGAGAATGCGCATCAACGCCCCCTGCGAATTGCGATAGCGAATGTGAAATACCTGCATGGCGCCACCCCTCAAATTTTGTAATTTGGTAATCGGGTAATTTTGTAATCTGAAAGGCCCTGCGACGGATCGGTTTTCAAATTACAAAATTTCAAAATTACCCGGTTACAAAATCGTCCTGCTCAATCCTCGTAAAGCATCTCCGACAGCGCTGCCCCCGCCGGCACCATCGGATAAACGTTCGCTTCCGGATGGCAATCGAACGCCAGCAGTTCCGGCTCCGGCGAACGCAAAAACTTCTCGATCAGCTCTGCCGTCTCCGCTGCCAGCGGATGTTCCGCCATGGCGCTCTCGTGCAAACGCGACCCTTTGATCTTGTACGCCTTCGCGATCTCCACAAAATCCGGGTTATCGCTCAAATCGGTTTCGGCATAATTGCGTTCGTAGAAAAGCTGCTGCCATTGCCGCACCATGCCCAGATATTTGTTGTCAACCACCACCATCTTGATCGGCAGCCCCAGCCGGCGCACCGTGGCCAGTTCCTGCATGTTCATTTGAAAGCCGCCGTCGCCCGAAACGCACAGCACGCGGATTTCCGGCTTCGCCAGTTGCACGCCCACCGCAGCCGGCAAAGCGAAACCCATCGCTCCCAATCCCCCCGAGGTGATGAACCCGCGCGGAGACGACGACCGATACCGCTGCGCCGCCCACATCTGGTGCTGCCCCACGTCGGCGATCACCACGCTCTCCTGTGGCAGCCGCCGAAACAGTTCGTCAAGAAACCGCATCGTCAGTCGCGCCAGCCCGCGCGGATCAGGCTCCGCCCGATCCACGCCGCACGCAATCGCCCGCCACGCGCTCCAATCCGGAAGCCGATCAGACGCCTGCTTGTGGGTGTCCCACTCTTCGTCGTGGGCACCCCACCGTTCGCGTTCTTTACCAAGAGTGGGTTGACGGGCCGGATCGCGATGCGCCGAAATCTTCCTCAACTCAGCCCAAAACTCCGGCACCGTATGTTTCAAATCCCCAATCACCGCCACCTCGCACGTTCTCACCCGGTCCAACTGCGCCGGATCGATTTCGAAGTGCACAATCTTCGCGTGCGGCGCGAAACGCGTCGGATCGCCCGTGACCCGGTCATCCAGCCGTGCTCCAAAAACCAGTAGCAGATCAGTTTCATGCAGCGCCGTGTTGGCCGCGCGCGCTCCGTGCATGCCGACCATGCCTAGGTAGTACCGCGACTCCGGCGGCACCGCGCCCAGGCCATGCACGGTACAGAAAGTAGGAATATTCAGATCATCGAGCAGTGCCCGCAACTCGGGCACTGCCCCCGAGAGCTTCGCCCCGGCTCCCACCAGCGCCACGGGCCGCTGCGCCCGCTGCAGCAGTGCAACAATCGTGTCGCTGAACGCGCCATCGGCGTGGGCATCCGCTGGACGTAGATGGGGCCTGAACTTCACCGGCCCGGAAAATTCTTTCTTCGCCTTTAGAATGTCGGTGGGAATGTCGATCACCACCGGCCCCGGCCGTCCGCTGCGCGCCCAATGAAATCCCTCTGCGATGACGTCGGGAATTTCGTCGATCGTGCGCACCAGCCGGCTCCATTTCGTCAGCGACAGAGTCACGCCGAAAACGTCAGTCTCCTGAAAGGCGTCCGTGCCGATCAGCGGCGTGCGCACCTGACCGGTGATGCAAACCAGAGGAACCGAATCCATTTTCGCGTCGGCGATGCCCGTCACCAGATTGGTGGCGCCCGGCCCGCTCGTCGCCATCGTCACGCCAACTTTTCCCGTGACCCGGGCGTAGCCCGAGGCCGCAAAGGCCGCGCCTTGCTCGTGCCGCGTCAGCACATGCCGCACCGCGCTTCCCTCGAGCGCGTCGTACAGCGGCATGATCGCCCCGCCGGGATAGCCGAACACCAACTCGACCCCCTCGGCCCGCAAACACCGCAAAACGATCTCGCCACCCTTCAGCAATTTGTGATTCCCTTCGGTCATTTACCTTGTTGTCATCCCGAGCGAAGTTTCCGTCCACGAAGTGGACGGAAAGGCAGTCGAGAGCCTGCCCTGAGCCAAAGAGCGAAGCGACTGAGTCGAATGGGGACCTTGCGTTCCGCTTCAATCGCCACCGGCGGCGAAAAGGCCGGCTACGCCTCCACCGCCTGCGGCGCTTCCGCCTTCGCCGCCTTCTTCGCTTCTTTCCCTGGCAGCCAACTCATCATCCCGCGCAACTGCGCGCCCACAATTTCGATCGGATGCCCTTTCTCCGCTTCCCTGAGCTGAGCGAAACGCTTTCCACCCGCTGCATTCTCCGCAATCCACTCCCGCGCAAATGACCCATCCTGAATGTCGGCCAGAATTTTCTTCATCGCCGCCCGCGTCTCATCGCCAACAACGCGTTCACCGCGCGTTAAATCCCCATACTCGGCCGTGTTCGATACTGAATACCGCATCCGCCCCAGCCCGCCTTCGTAAATTAAGTCCACAATCAGCTTCACTTCATGTAGACACTCGAAGTAGGCAATCTCCGGCGCGTAGCCCGCCTCGACGAGCGTCTCAAAACCCTTCTTGATCAAAGACGTCAGCCCTCCACACAGCACGGCCTGCTCGCCAAACAAATCGCTTTCGGTCTCCTCGCGGAAGCTGGTCTGCAGCACGCCCGCCCGCGTCGAGCCAATGCCATGCGCGTAGGCCAGCGCATACTCGTGCGCGCGGCCGCTGGCATCCTGACTTACCGCGATCAGCGACGGCACGCCCCGCCCCTCGGCATATACCCGCCGCAGCAGGTGTCCCGGTGATTTGGGCGCAATCATCACCACGTCCACGTCACTCGGCGGCTGAATCGTCTTGAAATGAATGCTGAAGCCGTGCGAGAACCCCAAAATCTTGCCCGGATGCAGATACGGGCGCACATACCTCTCGTACACCGCCGCCTGCGTCTCGTCGGGAGTGAGGAGGTGAATCCAATCGGCCCGTTTGGTCGCATCATCCGGAGTCGCCACCAACCAGCCATCGGCCCGCGCCGCCTGCGCGCTCGTGCGCCCCGGCTCCAGTCCAACGATCACGCGGTACCCGCTGTCGCGCAGATTCTGCGCCTGCGCATGTCCCTGGCTGCCGTAGCCGAGGATGGCGATGGTCTTTCCTTTGAGTGCATTTGGATTAGCGTCCTGCTCGTAAAAAATGGTGGCCACGATTGCTCCTTAACGTTAATCGCTTGTCATCCCGAGCGAAGTTGCCGTCCACGAAGTGGACGGCAACGCAGTCGAGAGCCTGCCCTGAGGCGCTAGCCGAAGGGGACCTTGGGTTCCGCCTGGATCAGCAGCGGCGCCGAACTGGCAATCCGGGCTGGCTGATCCGTGGCCGTGAATTGCAGACCGACCGGTCGGTCGGTTAATCGATGCTACCGAAGACCCCGCAACCTGTCAAGCGGGTTTTGGATGGCAGAGCCCACCGACCCTCCCAGGATTTTTTCCGGAGAGAAACCTACAGCGTCCGCAAAAAAGCAGGCTCCCTTCGGCAAGCTCTCACACGCGCTTCGCGCGTGTTCGGAATGACAAAGTTTTGCGGGATGCGCGAAAGGCTTTGTGTGGCTCACAGCTCGCAGCTCGAAGCTCACTGCCCTCAGCTCAAGCTAGCAGCTAGCCGCTCTCTGCGTTACCATGTCAGCCGATGACTCGCGACGCGGTCCTCGGTCCCAGGCAGGAGATGCTGCGCACGGCGGCGCGGTTGTTTCAGCAGCACGGCTACGATGCCACGTCGATGAACGATGTAGCGGCGGCGCTCAGGCTGAGCAAGGGCGGCCTCTACCACCACTTCCAGAGCAAGGACGAAATCCTGTTCGAGATCATGAACCACGCCATGGAGATCACCCAGGAGCGGGTGCTCAATCCGGTGCGGGGCATCGCCGACCCGGAAGCGCGGCTGCGGACGCTGATCCGGCTGCACATTGAAGTGGTGCTCAGCCCGCGCGACCGCGAGATTACAGTGATGCTCCATGAGAACCATCCCCTGCCGCCCTCGCTGCGCAAGCGCATCAACGCGCGCAAGAAAGAGTATGTCCACTTCCTCGAGGGGCTGATGGCCGAGGTGCAGGAGGAGGCGCGCAAGAAAAACGTGGAGGGCAAAGCCGCCAAGGTCAGCCCGCGGGCGGCAGCGTTTGCGCTGCTGGGCATGATCAACTGGATTTATCAGTGGCATAAGCCGGAGGGAGAGTTGCAGGCGCACAATCTGGTCCCGCAGTTTACGGAACTGATTTTTGGGGGAATCGTCGCGTGAGTTTCGCGGTCAACCAGCGCAATTCGTTGTCAACTATAGCGCTCACAATAGTCCGCACACCCCCCGCTCGGAAATACGACCGCGATGGCTTACTACCCGACGGGCCTATTGAACACCATCACGGACGCGCTAGGCGACGTAACCACCTACGCCTACGACGCCCGCGGCAACCGCACCAGCACGATCGACGCCGCCGGCAATCAAACTCTGTTTCAGTACGACCTGATGAACCGGCTGCTCCAGATCACCTACGCTGACGGCAGCACCACGCAATTCGCCTACGACTGGCGAGGACGCCGCATCTCGACCACCGACCAGGATGGCATGACCACGCAATACGCCTACGACGATGCCGACCGCCTCATCTCGGTCACTGACGCGCAGTCGCCCACTCCCGGCGTCACGAAGTACGCCTACGACACCGAGAACAACCTCACCGACATCTGGGACGCCCTGGGCCGCCATACGCAATTCTCTTATTACCCAGGGAAGTACCTCTATCAGACGACGTTTCCCTCCGGCTACACAGAGAGCTACGCCTGGGACGGCAACTTCAATCTCGTCTACAAAACCGACCGCAACGGCAATACCATCAACTACCAGTACGACTACCAGAATCACCTGAGCTTCAAGTTCGATCCCAGCGAAATCGTCTACTACTACGACCCGGCGGGAAGGCTCACCCAGGTCAACGATTTCAGCAGCAACAACGGTCAGAATTATTTCTCCTACGACAACATGAATCGCCTGACCTCGACCAGCGCCAACTATCAGTTCACGTCCCTGGGGCCGCAGACGGTCCAGTACGGCTACGACGCCGCCTCGAACCGCATCTCCATGACCGACCCGCTCGGCGCGCAAACCACCTACGCCTACGACCAGCTCAATC
>Ga0187782_10002346_pt1 | contig 13938 bp, 9 predicted proteins | sample 0715_SJ02_MP15_2_FD_132454 | JGI IMG/M metagenome (GOLD analysis project Ga0187782, IMG submission 132454) | Tropical peat soil microbial communities from peatlands in Department of Meta, Colombia - 0715_SJ02_MP15_20_MG | ecosystem: Environmental > Terrestrial > Soil > Wetlands > Peat | place...
CAGTTCTCAGTTCTCAGTTCTCAGTTCTCAGTTGTCAGCTTTACGCGATTCTGCTCTGGTTGGCGGTGGGTCCTGTGTCTGAGGTCTTTGGTTCCATTCCATTCACAGAGTGCAACTTCGCGGTTCGCAGTTTTGCCGCGTTGCTCTGCCACCGATCGCCGCTCGCCACGGTTTTGCCCTTACTAAAGAACATGTCCATATGAGCATGCCTGGCCAATTGAAAGGCCGATAAAAGCACGTTAATTTAGATTTCGAAGCGCGACAAACGTGGCCTCCACGGCTTTATTCAGGGCGATGATGCGGATTCGACCACTACTCAAAGTGAGTACTTGCGAGTAAATTAACGGGATGGCCAAATTCACGACGAGAGAGCGTCAGCAATCTTAATGGCAACTAACGCCACCAAACCGGCAATCGACGTGAGTTCCGGCCTGGCTGCCTGGCTGCCGCCGTGGCCGACCGAGCCGTACCCTTCCGCGCCCTCACCGTTCAGCTCGCACGAACCATCTTCCCGGGAAGCCAACGAACTGCGGTCGGGACGCGATGCTTTTCAGGCACTGCTGGCATTTTCCGCTCTGCATCAGCAAGTGAGGCAGAGACGCGCGTTGGCCGCGCGGCACGCGGGATTCGAGACACTGGCGGCGCCACAGGAATTCGAGCCGGGAGAGCAATTCGTTCTCGATGAGGTGCTGCAACTGGTGGCGCAACGAGCCGTGGCGATCACTGGCGCGGACGGATTGGGAATCGCGCTGGCGGAGAACAACGAAATTGTGTTGCGGGCTTCGGCAGGCAGCATCAAGCCGGATGTGGGTGCGCGCATCCAACGCGACTCGGCGTTCTCCGGCGCCTGTTTCCGGACAGCGCAGATTATACGTTGTGATGATTCGGAGACCGATGAGCGTGTGAACCTGTATGCCTGCCGGCAACTGGGGGCACGCTCCATGGTCGCTGTGCCCCTGTGCGGGCGCCGGCGCGTCATCGGCTTGCTGGAAGCGTTTTCCGCCGAGCCATTTGGGTTCAATGACAGCGACATGCGCAGCCTGGAGTTGCTGGCGGAAATCGTTGTCGGAGCTTTGAAGCCGGAAGACGAAGACCGGTTCGCGGAATCGGCGCAGGTGGCGGAAGCGGAGTTGTCAGCGCCAGCCAGTTCCGCGGAGCCGGCGTTCGAGATTCCTAAGCCTCAAGGGCCGCTGGGCGACGTCGCCTCTTCCGCAGGAGCCACCTTCGCCCATCAAACGTTGGTGGTGATTCCGGTAGAAGCTGGGTTAACAGCGGCGATGATGGAGCCGGCGATCGCAGTTTCCACGTGCGACCCTCAAGGGAGCGTTGAAACTTCGGAACCCTTGATTGGGCTGGAAGAGCAAGCACGTAGCACGCGCCATCCCGGCATGGTTCTCGTTTTGGTGCTGGTTGTGGTTTCGGCAGTGCTGGCGGGCGGCCTGTGGTGGAAGCTGAAAAATGCGCAGTTAAGCGGCTTACTCAAGGCTGAAGAAAAGATTGCGAAATCAGCGGGCACAAATCCGCCCACCCCGGTTGTGACCTCTGCGAATACGGCCGCAAGCCGCGGGGCGGAAGCCGCGCCTCCGTCGAATTCCGCGACCGCGCCCCCTCCAAACACACCAGTTACATCCGGCCGTGCGGATTATTCAGCGCAAGAAGCTCTGAAGCTGCCGCGCATCACCGGTGTCCGGCATTGGTCGTCACCCGAATCCAGCACGGTGGTGCTCGATCTTGAAGATCAGGTGCAATACGAGGCTCATCGCCTCGCCAATCCGGCTCGGATTTATTTCGATTTGCACGACACGGCTGTGCCCGCCGAAATCGACGGAAAAACCATCGAGATCGGAGATGCACTGCTGGCACGGGTTCGCGTCTCGCAACCCGCGGCGGGTTTGGCGCGCGTTGTGCTGGACACCAACGGCAACCCGGATTTTTCCGTGAGCCTGGAGCCCAACCCGTATCGCCTGGTGGTGCAGGTGCGGAAGTTCGGCGCCGTCCCCAAGGACCACGTAAATCTCTTCCCTGGCGCTGCTCTGACCGAGCCGGAAAAGATGGCGATCATGGTTCCTCCACCCACGCGCGAGGATTTGCAACTGCGCGGGCGCGTCCCCAAGCTGCGGATCGTGGTGGATGCCGGCCATGGCGGCTGGGACCTGGGAACCGTGGGTCGCCGCGGACTGCTGGAAAAAGATCTCGTGCTGGAGATTGCCCAACGCCTGGGCAAACTGCTGGAGAGCCGCCTCGGCGCAGACGTGGTCTTTACGCGCAAAGACGACAACTACATTCCACTGGACGAACGGGCGGGAATTGCGAATCAATCGCAGGCCGATTTGTTTATCTCCGTGCACGCCAATTACAGCGATCTGCCTTCGGCGCGTGGCGTAGAAACCTATTACACGAACTTCTTTTCCGCGCCGGGTGCAAAGGAGCAGGAAACCCAGCCGAACGACTTCAAGCCGGCGGCATCCGTGAGCCTCTCGCCGGGTGAGTTGCACGAGAAAATTGAACAGTCTCGCCGCCTCGCGGCCAGCGTACAACGCTCTCTCTATGGAACCTTGTCGGCGCAGAATCCGGGGCTGCGCGACCGCGGCGTGAAGGAAGCCTCGTACGTGGTGCTGACAGAAACTGCGATGCCGGGGATTCTGGCGGAAGTTTCCTTTGTCAGCAGTCCCACCGACGAGCAGAAACTGCGCAACGACGGCTATCGCGAACAGATTGCCGAAGCGCTGTACCACGGCATCGCCCGCTACGCCGCCGCTTCACGCGGCGTAAAAGTGGCCAGCGCAATCAAATAGTCTTGAGTTGCGAGTCCCGAGTCGAGTTGTTAGTCCCAAGTCCCGGGTCCCGAATCAAAAAGCACATGCGATGAGTTTCAGTTCCTACTCGGGACTCGCGACTCGGAACTCGGTCTTACCTTCCGGCATTCTCCTTCTGATAGGCCGCACTGAGCGTAGCCTTATTCTGGGCGATGGGCAGCAGCGTCGGGTAAAACTGCACGAATGTGGTGTCGAGGGCGGCTTGCTGGGCATGGCAACTGTAGCACGCCGTGGAAGTGTCAACCATTCTTGCGGTCTTGGCCGAGCGCACGGTCAACTGTCACGCTCGCGCTGTTGATTTACGCCAGTTTTCTCCTCGCCGTTACCACCTCCGCCCGTACGCGCGCCCGACCAAGCGCTAGAACGGATCCCGCGTAGATGATCGCCGCCAAAATGACCAGCGCTTTCAGCCCAAACCACAGCGAGAGCGATTCCAGCAGCCCGCCCGCCAGCGATCCAAAGAGATTCGACCCCAACGCGCTGCCTTGAAAATTCACCCTCGCGAAGCTGGAGACAAAGACGATTCCGGCGAAAAACACCGGGAGGCAAAGCACCAACGTCGAAACCACCGCCCTCAGCGCGAGGGATTCGAAGAAAAGCCGCTCTGTGGGCACAGCAAACGAGATCAGTAACGACGCGAACAGTCCCGCATAGACCCAGCCTGTCGGAGTGCGGGGAAGCCGCTGGTACGCCAAATTCGCCGCCACAATAAGGCACAACAACCCTGACACGACAATCGAATTCACCAGCCAGGTCGTGCCGAACAGCAGCGCCATGCGGCTAACGATCTGCGCTTCCAGCAACATGAAGCCGGCCCCCAGCAGCAGGAAATGAAGATTCAACCCGCCCTCGCCGCGGCCGGTCTGGTGCAGGAACCACCCGAAGGTGAGCAGAACCGCCAGCGACACAAGAATCACACTTATCGGCAAGCCGGGCTCGTGCTGGTAGAAGTATGGCCAGTCGTCGGTGGTGACCGTGGCGGGCTCCATGGGAATGTCCCTATGCTGGCGAACGAATTCGCCCAACGCCCCATTCGACAGCGCCTGCGCGATCCGCTGGCGCGATCCGCTGATGAAGAACCGGCCTCCCGTGTCGAAGCCCGAACTCTCCACCTGAAACTGCAGGGGGTCATCGCCGAATGTCGTCTTCATCAGGCTGTAGAGCCGACCAGCAATCCAGGGATTATCCGTTTGAAACTTGACCACAAACAGTCCGTCCGGCTTCAAAAGCTGGCGTGCCCGCGCCAGCGCTTGGCGCGTGTAGACGAAATTGTCGATGCGGATGTTGGAAAAGTATGACGCCGTGGTGTGCGAATCAAGAAGAGAGAAAACGATCAGGTCAAAGTGGTCGCTGCTGTTCTGGATATAGCTGCGAGCGTCATTGACCACGACCTCAGCGCGTGGGGACTGATACGGATGCTCGAAGTGCAAGTTGCGCCCCAGCTTGAGGATCAGGGGGTCGATCTCCACCGCGACGACCCGACCGGCGCCGTTGCGCAATGCCGCGGCCACGTCGTTGCCCATGCCCGAACCAAGCACCAGTACTGACGGCGGTTCGGGATAGAACTGGTAAGGAAGGTTATAAGCCCTCCAGTTGGCAGGCCGTTCACGGAATTCCTCGGGATGAGCCTGCACCGCTTGGGGCGAGAGGTCGACGATTTTCTGATACCACGAGTCGTTGGTGTTTAGCACGTAAGTGGCCACATGGCCGTGTTCATCATAGTTAGGGCTTAGGTCGAGCTTCTGATAAGGCGACCAAAACGTGGTGCTGCTGCTGCGGTGCTCGCGGACGCCAAGAATCGCTATGCAGATTAGGAGGGTCACTGCCAGCATCCATCGTGCGCGCGGCGTTCGCCAAAACATGACCACCGTGAGCGCCCCGGCTACAAACATCCAAGTCGCCGGAGGCTGGTAGAGGAAACAAAGCAGCGTATAGGCCCCAATTCCGGCCAGGCTGGCCAGCACGTTCACAGTGTAAGCCGTCACCCCGTTATGTGCTTTCTCCAGATACCACCCCACTAACTGGCCCGCCGGGACGAAGGTTATGGCGATCAGCGCAAACAGCGGGACAATCATCGCCAGCGCCAGGAGCGTGCCGAACCAGCTCGTGGGCAGCGATGGCACGCCCCATATCTGCACCTGCGTGGCCCCGCCGAGCATTTCGGGCAGCGCAGCGATGACCCTGCGCAACGGCGCAGATCGAATCTTTAGAAGGATAGTAAGTACCAACAGCGGTGCGGCCACCGCGATCGGCTGCACGCGCCGCCGGCAAAGATAACAACCCAGTCCGAAGCCCAAAAAACAGGCCAGCAGGACAAGATTCTTGAAGTAGGCGAACACGCGAATTTCGGACGAGACCCAGCGGATCATCATCATTTCCAGAAACAGCGAGAGCAGGCTGATGAGTGCCAGCGAAGAATAGCGGAAGCCGCCGAGAGCTTGAGGGCCGATCGCTAAGGCGTGAAGAGCGCGGGTACCCGGCCGCTCCTTGGCGTGGTAGAGGTGGAAGAGAAAGTACACGAGGCAGAAGAGAAGGGCAGATATGACGGACAGCAACGAAAGCAAGTGACGGCTGTGAACGACATTTTCCATCTATGCAGAGGCGGGAGTTGGGATCGCCGGTTTGGGTAGCGGGCTATATTCAATATACACAGAGAGATGACGGGAGGAGAAGCCGGCGGCAGGACGATTGTGGTCGATCACCTGCCGCCCGAAGCTCCAAGAAACGGGAATGGGCAAGGAACTCTACGGGTCGAGAAGCACTGTCAGGTGAGACGACGCCGCTACGCCCAGCGGCTAGAAATTTGTGGCGGCAGCCGGGGGCGCGGGCAAAACGTCTTCGCTGGGCTTGGGAAGGATAGCCCGCCGTTTGCGCGTAGCCTGGGCGAAAGGTTCCGCGGCAGCCACCGTACACCAGACGTAGAAGAAGGCCGCGTTGGCGGGAATCTGCAAGTTGAAATCGACCGCGCTGTGCACCAGGAGACCGCTCACGCCGAGAACGCAAGCCAGAGTTACGGCGCCGCTTATGTCGTTGGTCCACTTCCCAACTTTCTTGAATGCGCGTGAGTAGAGAGTGGCCACAAACCAGATCATGGTTCCGAATCCCAGCAAGCCCATTTCCACGAGAAGTTGCAGGTAATCGTTGTGCGCTTCATTGATGAAAAAGTTGGTGTAAAACGTGCGGAATTGTGGATACACAACTGGAAACGTTCCAAGGCCCCAGCCGAGAACGGGCTTCTCGAGAAACATCTTGAGGCCGTCGCGATTGATGCTCGAGCGCAGGTCGCCGGCAATTTCGGAATGCGACGAACTCACGGTGGCGATACGTTGGCTGAGTTCGCCGCCTCCGATCCACACCAGCAGACCCGTGAGCAACACCAGGAACAAGCCGATTCCGATCGCCGTGCGCAGCCCGCGCTTCTGTTGGACCAGGAGCACAGCCAAAATTAGAAGCTCGACGATGACGGCCATCATGCCGCCGCGCGAGCCGGAAAGAAAAATCGTCGCCGCCATGACGGCGGCCGCAGTGGCTGCGGCAGCGCGAATCTTCGAGGAGGCCAGTCGCGTCAGCGCCAACACCAGCGGCACCGGCACCAGCATCTCCATCAGGCCGGCATAATGGTTGTGGTTTACGTAGGGACCGTAAATCCACCCTCCCAGGCGCGGTTGGCGAATCCAATACAGCTTGCCGTTGGAGGCAATGCCCTGAAGCAAAGCGAAACCGGCGAGCGCCGCTCCGTAGAGCGACAAAACCACTGCCAGGGTACGCGCCTGCGAGCCGCGGAGCAGCGCTTGTCCGGCGAGAAAGCACATCGTGGCGTACGCGCAATATTGCAGCAGCAAAGATACGGTATCGTGCGCATAAGCGCTGATGCGGAAGATGAGCTGGAAAATGACGAGCAGGCCAAACACCGCCATGGGAAGAAACAGCGGATTCCACCGCATCTTCAATTCGCCTTCGAAAATCTGCTGGACAATCCACACCATGAACAGCGCCGCGGCGCCGGCTTCCATCACGAGAATCGACCAGGGTTCAACGGCGCCGAAAGCAACCGGCCCAAAAAGAAGGAGCGCGAACATCCCATACAGGAGCACCAAGCCGGCTTGCTCGGCCCGTTGCTTGTTTCGATTTCCAGCGATGGCGGTGGTGCTCATGAATTTGGGGTCTGGTAATAGGAGAAGCCGCTCATTCCGCGGCGATCTCCGCTAACACCCGTCGTTTCTACTCCCGCTTCGCGGCCAGGTGAAAATCGTCGACCCAAAGCTTGCCGCGGATCGGACTTCCCTCCGGCACCCGCCGAATGCGCAACACCACCAGCTTGCAATCCTCTCCGGTGGTGAATTCTCCGCCCACGGATTTCCAGAACCCGGCTTCCTTCAGATCGTCGCTGTCATACAGAACCTTCAGCGTGTACACGTCCTGAATCGTAAAGTGCGGTCCGCCAGCCCCCTCCATTTCCCCATTCTTGAAGTAGGCCGAGAACTGGTAGAGCGTATCGGGCTGCACGGCGACGAACTGGCGAATTCCCGCGTCGCTTACACCGGGCCCATCGAACGTGATCAGCAGCGAGCGGTTGCCGCTGTGAAAGTCGCTGGGATCAAGGGTCAGCGTCACGCTCGGCTGTTTCTCATACCGCCAGTCAAAACCCCCGTTCAGAACGTCGAGACTGAAATCGCCGTTGACGATCAAATTACTTCGGGTCGGCAGGTACGAGGCCAGACCGAAGCGTGGGGCCGCTTGCTGCCACACCACACGAGCTTGATCCACGTCCTTGTGATTGAACAGGTAGAGAAGATAGTCATTGACATAGCGCAGCTCGAAGGTTTGCGGCGTAGCCATGAGGGCAGCCCAAACCTTGGCGGTAGCCGCCGTCTCTTCTTTGGTCATCAGCAAGCTGAGGAAGGCGATGTAGGCGGCCGAGCGGGCAGGAACAACGTCTCGCAAAAGCGCATCGACATCCGGCTCGATGCGCCAGCAGAACTGCATCGCCAGCCCGGCCAAAGATGGATCGTTCTCCAACACAACATGAAACTCCCGCAAGGCCTTCTCGTTTTCGCCCTGCACAAGATAGAAGTTGGCGGCTTCCCAGGCGACATCGGGCGTCGTGGGATCGGCTTCAATGGCATGTTCCAGCGCCCAGGTCTGATTCGAAGTGTCACCGAGAACCTGGTAGGCAGAAGCGAGATCAAACCAATAACGCGCTGAATGAGGATTGAGTCTTACGGCCGCACGGTAAGGCTCGATCGAAGCTCCGGGATCCCCGGCAACCAGGGCGTAATACCGTCCTACGCGGTCGCGGTAGTCGGCGTCGCGCGGATCGAGGCGGGCAGCCCGCTCGAGGCTTGGCAACTCGGGCTTGTCGGCATAAGCGGAGGCGATAAAGAGCCGCCCGGCAAAAAGGATGTAGAGCAGGCAGAGCAACGCGGCAGCTGTGAGGAGAAGTCTTTTTCTTCCCGGAGAGTTGAGCGGCATTGCCATATCGTTTCAAATCACTCTAAGCGCTGCTGGGCGATGCCTCGGCGGTGTCCTCAATCTCGTCCTGATCATCATGCTTATGGTCATCTGGGTCATGATCGCGATAGTAGCCGGCGTACTTCCCTTGATATTCGTAGTAGTAGTGATAATCGGGCGAGCGCAAGTCGACCGCATTTAACAGCACGCCCGAAACCTTGGCGTTGACCTGCATCAGGATGTCGCGTGAGCGGCGCAGCGCCTGCTTGGTGGTCTGCCCGGAGCGGATGACCAGCACAATGGCATCCGCCCGCGGCGAAAGCACAACCGCGTCTGTGACCGACAGGGTGGGAGGCGTGTCCACCACGATGTGATCGTACTGTCCGCGCAGCTCCTCCAGAACATCCCGCATGTTGCTCGAAGCCAGCAATTCCGCCGGATTGGGTGGCGGTGTTCCCGCGGGCAACACGGAAAGGTTGGGAAGAATTGGCGAGCGAGTGATGGTCTGCTGTAACGTGGCGCTTCCGGTCAGGACGTTGCTGAGCCCGCTGCGCGGGCCCATCCCCAGCGTCTTATGAATGCTGGGCCGCCTCAGGTCGGCGTCAATCAGCAGCACGCGAATGCCTCTCTGGGCCAGCACCACGGCGCAGTTGATGCTGGTGGTGGTCTTGCCTTCCTGTGGAAGCGCGCTGGTGACTAGGATTACCTTCGGGGGCGCGCCCAAATTCGAGAGCAGCAGCGAAGTGCGCAGCGCGCGGTAGGATTCCGCCATCTGCGATTGTGGGCGGACCTGGGTCACCAGCTCCACCGCTTCTTTGGAAGTGGCAATCACCAGCCGCTTCGGGTTTTGCCCTTCCAGAGCAGTTCTCGATCCCATGGGAATCATGCCCAGCGGCGGCAGGCCGGAAATCATCTGGGCCTGCTCGGTGGTGCGCACCGTGTTATCCAATCCTTCCAGCAGGAAAGCGAGTCCTACGCCGGAAGTTAATCCCAACACGAAGGCGAACGCGAGATTGCGCGGAATGTTGGGCTCGACTGGAACCATGGGGGCGCGCGCGTAGTCCACGATGCGGAAGTTGTTCGACTTCAGACCTGCGGAAACTCCGGCCTCCTTCATTTTCACCATCAATCCTTCGTAGAGCTGCCGATAGCTTTCCAGGTCCCGCTTCAGAATGCTGTACTGAATCGCGCTCTCGTTGAGTTTGTTGGCTTCCTGTTTCTGTTTTTCGAGAGCGTCACGCAGCATGTTTTCGCGCTGCAACGCCGCCATATACTGTCCGCGAATCTTGGCCGCGAGTTTCCGGGTTTCCGCCAGAATTTGCGTATCGATTTCTTTCAACTGGGTGTTGAGCTGCGCCACTTTTGGATAAGACGGGCCAAACTGCGTGCCGAGTTCGGCCGCCTGGATTTTTACGTCGGCCTGCTTGGAGCGCAGAAGCTCCAGCAGGCTGGAAGCCGACTGGCCTCCGGGCACCGCGGCATCCAGCGCACCCGTGGCTGAGGCGATGGAATCGGCGTCTCCCGACTGCACCAGCCGGTACACGGATTCCTTCTCCATGCGCTCGGATTCCGCCTGGGTCAAAGCTTTGTTCAGTTCGTCAAGCTTGGCGGTGGTGATGTTCTGCTTCTCATCGATGCCCAGAATCTCGTGCTCTTTCTGATAGCGCACCAGCTTTTCCTGCGAGGTTTCCACCTTCATCTGCAAATCGACGAGTTGCTTGGAAAGCCAGTCGGAGGCCTGCATCGTCGAATCGAAGCGCGACTTGAAATTGTTCTCCGTATAGGTGGTCATCAGAGTATTGACGACGCTGGCGGTCAGATCTTTGTCGGGGCTGCGGAACGAGACTTTGATGATGTGCGTGTTCGGAGAGAGCGTGACTTTCAGGTTCGAGCGGAAGATGCCGAGCAGGGCCGAAGTCCGACCCGGGTCCGCTTGCAAGGGATCGGGAGCGAGATCGAGCGTCGAAGGCAACGCCGGGGTTTTCCCGCCGAACTCGGGCCGGCGATCAAGAGCGAGTTCTTTCACCACTTGCAGCGCGAGAAGATCGCTCTGCAAAATCAGCGCTTCGGTTTCCAGTTCGGTGGGATCGTAATAGTCGATGTTGAAGCTGGGCGAGTTGTTGAAGTTGACCAGGCCGGAATCCGGCTTGTTGATTTCAATGCTGCCGTGGGACTCATACACCGGCGTCATCTTGAGGCTGGCGACAGCCACGACTGAAAAAATCGAAACCAGGCAGGCTAAAACGGTCCACTTCCGCTTCAGCAAAGTACGAATGTACTCTTCCAGTGCGGATTCCTGAGCCGGAAGCTCAGGATAGATGCGCGCGCCGAAGTTTCGGCTGAAGTCCGCAGTCGCAGGCAGGCTGTCTCTGAGGATTTGATTGTTCGCCTGCACCAGCGGTCCGGAATCCATTCCCTCTCCCTAAAAGTTCCAATCCCCTCTGCGGAACCTCGCTCTTCGGCGGGCGTGTCCGCAATGCGACTCCGAACGCGATGGCTGGTTCATCGTCCGGAAATTCTTCGAGAATTTTGTGGTAATTTCGGCGATATTCTAGCATCGCCGTCTGTGAAACAAATTCACAATCTGACGCGGGTACTCTTAGTGTAACTACTGACCAGAGAAGTACTGTTTGCTGCGCAGGGGGAAAACTCCGCTATACTACTTTGCAATTTCACTCCAGCCGGAAAGCGAGCGTTTTTGTTTTTTCGTTCCTCACCGAAACGAAAAGTCATGGTGATCGGGCTGGACTGCGCCGATCCCACATTGCTATTCGACCGCTGGCTCGGCGATCTTCCCAACATCAGGCGCGTGCTGGAAGCGGGCGTGCATGGCAAACTCCGCAGCGTGACGCCACCCATCACGGTTCCGGCGTGGATGTGCATGATGACCAGCCGTGATCCCGGCGAATTGGGAATCTATGGCTTTCGCAATCGCGGCGAGTACGGCTATGACAAGCTTTCGGTAGCGAACTCGGCCAGCGTTCACGAAGACACGGTTTGGGACGTACTCAGCCGCGAAGGGAAAGATTGCATCGTTATCGGAGTGCCGCCCACTTATCCCGTGAAACCGCTGCGCGGCAGTTTGATCAGTTGCTTCCTCACTCCCGGACCACAAAATCAGTTCACTTATCCCCACGATCTTCGCAGAGAAGTGCAGCGCCTGGTCGGCGATTACATGGTGGACGTGAAAGGCTTCCGCACCGAGCAGAAGCAGTGGCTGCTCAGCCAGATTTATGAAATGACCAGCAAGCGATTCAGCGTGGCCAAGCATCTGCTGAAAACGCGGCCGTGGGATTTTTTCATGATGGTCGAAATGGGCGTCGACCGCATCCATCACGGATTCTGGCAGTACATGGACCCGCAGCATGTGCTTTACGCGGGCGAGGGAAATCCGTTTCGCGATGCGATCCACGAATATTACAAGTACGTGGACTTGCTGGTGGGCGAACTGCTGGAATTTTCCGACAGCAATACGCGGGTGTTGATTGTTTCCGATCATGGAGCCAAACGCATGGATGGCGCCATTGCGCTCAACGAGTGGCTGGTGCAGAAGGGGTATCTGGCGCTTAAGAAGTATCCGGCCGCGCCCACGCGATTTGACGAACTGGAGGTAGACTGGCCGCGCACGCAAGCCTGGGGCGAGGGCGGGTACTATGGCCGGATCAGCCTTAATGTTGCAGGGCGCGAACCCCACGGCACTGTGCCCAACAGCGAATACGACGCGCTGCGCCGAAAACTAAGAGAGGAACTCGAAGCCCTGGGCGATGAAAACGGCCGGCCGATCGGCACGCGTGTGGTCTTCTCGGAAGAGGCCTACCGGCAAACGCGCAACATTGCGCCCGATCTTAGCGTGTTCTTCGGCGATCTCTACTGGCGGTCGAGCGGCATGGTCGGCAGTGGCAAAATCCACTCCCGCGAAAACGACACCGGCCCGGACGGCGCCAATCACAATTGGGATGGGATTTTTTTGATGGCGGAAGGCAAGGACCTTGCTCGCGGTAGTGCACGATCGGTGTCTCCCATGCAAGGTTTGCGACTGTATGACGTCGCTCCTACAGTGTTGGAGGCATTCAAAATTTCTCGGCTCCCACAGATGCAAGGCAGAGCCGTGCAGTGGCCGCTGGCGCAAGCGGTGTAACCGGGTCGCGCCGGCATCGTGGCGCAGAGAGCGCGAATGATTGGTGCTCACGAGGTGTTTGGGAGAAATTGATGGACTGGTCGCAACAGGTCGTTCTGGTGACGGGCGGAACCGGCTCATTTGGCAAGAAGTTCGTCGAGATCATGCTGCGGGAATACCATCCCAAGCGGCTGGTGATTTTCAGCCGCGACGAACTCAAGCAGCACGACATGCGCACTGCCGGCTTCGATCACTCCAGCCTGCGCTACTTCATTGGCGATGTGCGCGATCCCGGACGCTTACAGCGCGCGTTGTCGGGCGTGACCGTTGTCGTCCACGCTGCGGCGCTGAAGCAGGTCCCGGCCTGCGAGTACAACCCCTTCGAGGCGATCCAAACCAACATCATGGGTGGCCGCAATGTGATCGATGCCGCCATCGATCAGGGTGTCCCGCTCACGCTCGCCCTCAGCACAGACAAAGCGGTGAACCCGGTCAATCTGTATGGAGCTACTAAACTCTGTGCTGAAAAAATGTTCGTGCAGGCCAATGCATATGCGGGCGCCAAAGCTACCCGCTTCAGTTGTGCGCGTTATGGCAATGTCGTGGGCAGCCGCGGGAGCGTCGTACCGATATTTCTGGAGCAGCGCAAGCGGGGCAGAATCACTATCACCGACCCGCGCATGACCCGCTTCTGGCTCACGCTCGAACACGGCGTGCGTTTTGTGATTCGCTGCCTTGAGCAAATGCAAGGCGGAGAAATTTTCGTTCCCCAGATTCCGTCGATGCGGCTGGTTGACCTGGCGGAAGCCATTGCCCCGGGATGCGCAGTGGAGTACATCGGCATTCGTCCCGGCGAGAAACTGCACGAAGTGCTGCTCTCCGAAGATGAGGCTCGCAACGCGGTGGAAGTCGATGGTATGTATGTCATCAAGCCGGCGCACTCGTGGTGGGAAACGGGAAACTGGATTCACGGACGGCCGCTGCCGCCGGGCTTCCGCTACACCAGCGACAGCAATGAATCCTGGCTGACCCACGAGCAACTTCAGGAGTTGATTGAGCCGAAGGCGGTGGTCAAGGCTGCGATACCGGCATAGGTGAAAGAAGGCTTGGTAGTGGTTCAGCTTGAAATGCGCACATGGCCTTGGCGTCATCCTGAGCGAAGCTGCTTTTCAGGCGGAGCGAAGGATCTCCGCGCAAACACTGTCTTGGCGGGAGATCCCTCGCCCCGCTGGCGAAGGCGGCGGGGCTTCGGGATGACGCCCCAAGGAGAAATTCAAACTGAGCCACTGCCGAAAGCTTTGACAGATTGAAGAAACTTGAACCTCCAATGCCTGTAACACAACTAATCCGACCTGCACTTGCCATCGAAGGCGGAACTCCGGTTCGCAACACGCTTCTGCCTTATGGACGACAGTCGATTGGCGAGGACGATGTTCAAACCGTCGTGGAAGTGCTGCGCTCCGATTGGCTGACTACCGGCCCGAAGGTGCAGGAGTTCGAAGAGGCTTTCGCGGCGCGGGTGGGCGCCGGGTTTGCCGTGAGCTTCAGTTCGGG
>Ga0187782_10002347_pt1 | contig 13936 bp, 5 predicted proteins | sample 0715_SJ02_MP15_2_FD_132454 | JGI IMG/M metagenome (GOLD analysis project Ga0187782, IMG submission 132454) | Tropical peat soil microbial communities from peatlands in Department of Meta, Colombia - 0715_SJ02_MP15_20_MG | ecosystem: Environmental > Terrestrial > Soil > Wetlands > Peat | place...
AAGCCTGACGAGGTTATCGGCACGTTGAGCGCCGCCCGCGGAGCTCAACCGTCGTGGTCCTTCACGGTCAGGCACGTGGCCATCAATGCCGTCATGGCCGGTGCGGGCCCGGAGTACCTGCCCGTTATTTTGGCCATCGCCTCAACCGAGCAGCCAGCGCTGTTCAGCTCGACGTCGTCCTTCTCCCGCATGGTGATGCTGAACGGCCCCATTTCCGACCAAATCAAGATGAACTACGGCATCGGCGCGATGGGCCCGTTCGCCGAGCCCAATGCTGTGATTGGCCGCGCATGGACGATCCTTTCGAAGAATCTCGGCGGGTGCGGCGTGCCCGGACTGAGCTACTTGGGCACGCTGGGATCCAACTTTAATTACAACAACCTCTGCATCGCGGAAACGGAAAACCGGCTGCCGGATGGCTGGAAGCCGTTCCATGTGCAGAAAGGGTTCAAGGCCGACGACAGCGTGGTGAGCATCTTCAGCGGCTGGAGCCTCAACAACATCGCCTGGTTTCCCAACATGCCCTACCACGAACTGATCAAGAACTGGCTGACGCATTTCTTCTCGTTCGGCACGACCGCCGCCACTGTGATGCTCGATCCAACCATCGCCCGCGAGGCGAAGGGAAAGGGATTCAACTCGAAGGAAGAGTTAAGCGATTACTGGTCGAAAAACTCGAAGACGCCGGCTTGGCTCTATTGGGACACGCACAAGAACGAGTTGAAGCAGGCACAGGAAGGCGTCGAGCCGTACGCCTCTTATCTGAAATCGGGCGAGAGCGACCTTCCATTCCAGCGCTTCTACCGCCGCGGCCGTCCGGGCGCACCGCCCGATCCCAATCCCAAGTCCTCCATCGAGTTGATTGTGCTGGGAGGGGAAACAAACACGTACTTTGCCGGCGGCGATTTCAGCTATGTGACCAGCGCGTCGGTTGACAAGTGGCGCTAGCCTCGGGCGAAGATAGGGAAATTCGCAGCCGAGAGTGTGCAATCTCGTAGACGCCTTTCGGACCTCGATAAAGTATCTCGTTTCGTTTCATTCCGATATCTGGTACGCGGCTTGCTCCCCTAGCGGAAGCGCGGAGGTGCGCCCACCCGAAAGTGGCGCTGATCAGTGTGTCGAAGTAGAATGTCTGCCCTCGACGACCGGGCATCCCCTCGTAACCGAAAATGGGACGAAGCTCCAACTCGCAATCCCGCAACGGATCAATCAAACCGGGCAACGGTAAGAGGCGCAGCGCATCCACAGCAGCCGCTCCGCCAGTCGACGCGCACCCTAATCGACTTTCACCGTTGTGGCTCGCGTTTCTGTTCATCCTGGCGCTCGGTCTTTGGTCCTTCCTACCGCGTGTCAGTGAAAACGCAAACTTGGTTCTCTCGTTCCGAGTAGCTGCGGGATTGCTGCTCGTGCTTTTGTTTGTTCTGCGCAATCAGGTTGGGCGCGCTGGCCGTCAACTAGCCTACGAAGTCGTTCCGAGGAGCGTGCACTACGTCCAGTTGATGATGCACAGTTGCGTGTATGCCTACTGGGGCTGGTACTGGCGGGAGGTGTATCACGAGATTCCGCTGATCCTTGGCCAACTCCTGTTTGCGTACGCGTTGGATATGATCGTTTGCTGGTTCCGCAGGGACAAATGGATATTCGGTTTCGGTCCCTTCCCGATCATCCTAAGCACGAATCTGTTTCTTTGGTTCCGCGACGATTGGTTCTATTTTCAATTTCTTCTGATTGCGGTCGGAGTGCTCGGTAAGGAATTCATTAAGTGGAAACGCGAAGGCCGGATGGTGCATATCTTTAATCCTTCGGCGCTGTCTCTCTTCTTGTTTTCGGTCGTCTTGATCGCGACCAATAGCACAAAGCTCACGTGGGGCCTCGAAATCGCGAATACGTTTCATCGGCCGCCCCAGATTTACTTGGAGCTGTTCCTGCTCGGCCTCATCGTGCAGGCGCTTTTCGGTGTCACGCTCGTTACGTTGGCAGCGGCTGCCGCATTGTTCCTGATGAATCTGGCCTACACGCATGTGACGGGCGTGTACCACTTCGTCGATTCTAGCATTCCGGTCGCGGTGTTTCTGGGGTTGCATTTGCTGGTGACCGACCCGGCAACGTCGCCCCGGAGAAACTTCGGCAAGATCATCTTTGGAGCGTTGTACGGCGTCGGTGTGTTCACCGCCTATGGAGCGCTCAGCTGGTTTGGCGCTCCGGAGTTTTACGACAAGTTGTTGTGCGTGCCCATCCTCAACTTGTTCGTGCGCGAGCTGGATCACGTCAGCGAGCAGGCAGCCGCCATCGTCCGCCCGTGGGGTGCCTCGTGGAAATTGGGGCCACGTGCAACCAACTACGCGTGCATGGGTGTATGGATTTGTCTGTTTGCTGTCATGACCGCCACAGGTTTTCTAACCAAAGGCAAGGATTTCCCCGGCGGCAATCCCGAGTTCTGGCATCAAGCCTGTGATCGGAACGCTTGGAACGGCTGCAAAACGTGGGTGAGAGTCCAAAACGACCTGTGCCAGGATGGCTCCCGCGATGCGTGCTATTCGCTCGGGTTGGCTACAAATGAGGGTCGCATCGTGCCGCGAAACGCGGTTGCTGCTGGCGAGGCCTTTGGCCGCGCTTGCGACCTCGGCCTCGCGCAGGGCTGCAAGAGCCTGATCGAGTTTGCGCAGGGAGACGGCCAGGACGTCTTTCGCAAGGCGTGCGACGACGGGAGGGGTGTGAGCTGCTTTCTCTTGGGCACGTTGTATAGCAGCGGCCTGGGAGTGCCGCAAGACGGCTCACAGGCATTTAGTCTCTTCGAGAAATCCTGCGAAGTCGGGTGGTGGCGAGGATGCGGCCGGCTGGGTCAAAGCTATTTGTATGGTCAGGGAACACCTGTAGACGCGGCGAAGGCGATTGAGAACTTGGACAAGGGTTGTAACGGCGGGAATGCGGCCAGCTGTCTGCAGGTTGCGGAACTTTACCAGCGCGGCGTGGGTGACATTCAAAGTGGCGAGCTGGCGATGCAGCATCGCCAGCGAGCCTGCGATCTGGGATTGCAGGCCGCGTGTGGAACCCCACAAGCCGTCGACCCCGGCACGAGGGCGGGGATTCGCTAACAACTGGCTGATTTGTGCCACTAGGGCGGTGAGGCCCGTCGTTTTCATCTGGTGGCCGAGAGCGCCTACTACCTTCGAGGGATGCCTTTATCCATCGCAAAGGAAGGAGTTTGCATGATTTGAGAACGGGAATGGCTGCGCGCGCCCCCCCACCATGCCGTAAACCCATCCCCATCAACGTTCTAGTACGCAACCTCCCGGCATGACGATTGCTGTTCATTCAGGAAAAAGGACTGGTGCGCGCTGATTCCTCGGTACTTGGTGGCAGGTGCGGTTCAATTCACCGAAGGGCCCGGGGGGCCGAGTCTGTCGGAAACGGCGCCACGTGCGTAGGAGGAGTCGCTTGACCCCCGTCCGTGAGAATGCATGTTCGTTGAGGCCACGAGAAGAGGCCCGCGCGAAGGCCGTGTTCGAACGTCCCTCCGTCGCGGTTGCCAGTTGGTCGAGGGCTTCGCTGGCTGGATTTCTGCTGCTGGTGCTGGCCTTCAGCGCCCGCGCACAAGTTTCGAGCGGCTCGATCCAAGGCTACGTGTACGATCCGAGTGACGCGTTGATCGTCAACGCGAGCGTGGCGGTCTCGGACGCAAATCACGTGGTGGTGCGTCGAACGACCACAGACTCGTCAGGCGCATATAGCTTTGCGGAGCTCTCTCCTGGTGTCTACAGCGTTGCGGCTTCGTATTCCGGCTTCGGTGAGATCACTCAGTCGAACCTTCGAGTCCTGGTGAACACGCGCACTCAAGCGGACTTCCACCTTCCGATCGCAGGAGAGAAGAAGACGATCGAGGTTACGGCTCTTTCGCCCGAAGCGCAGCCAGAAACTTCCGAGGTCGGGACGGTCATCGAACAGCAGCAGATCGAATCCGTTCCGCTCAACAAGCGAGACTTCTTGCAGTTGGCACTGCTCGCCCCGGGCGTTGCTCCACCGGTGCAGGGTTCGGAGCTTTCCAGCTATGGCGGGTTTTCCATGGACGCCGGCGGCGGACGCGAGGAAGCGAACGATTTTCTGCTGGACGGCGTGGACAACAATGATCCGTACGTGAATCGCTACGGCGTTGAGCCGCCCATGGACAGCATTCAGGAATTCAAGGTCGCCACGAACGGCTACGATGCCGAATACGGCCGCAGCTCCGCCGCCCAGGTCAATGTGATTACTCGGCAGGGTACGAACGATTTTCACGGATCAGCGTACGACTATTTGCGGAACCGCGTTCTGGACGCCAGCAACTTCTTCGATCTTGGGCACACCACGCCCAAACTCGTTCGAAACCAGTTTGGATTCAGCGCTGGCGGTCCGGTTGTTCATGACAGGACTTTTTTCTTCGCGAGCACAGATTGGTTCCGCGATCGCGAAGGCCTGAGCCAAGTGTCGACTGTGCCGACGCTGGCGGAAGAGGGCGGCGATTTCTCCGCGCTGTGTCAGACGGGCTTCACAAACGGGGTGTGCAATCTGCCGCCCAACCCGAATCCTCAGAACCTGTCTGCGCTCCAGATTTACAATCCCCTCACCGGGCAGCCGTTTCTAAACGACAAGATTCCGGGCGGCGATATTTCCAGCGTTGCCCAGAGCATTCTGAAGATGTATCCGACCCCGACGAATTCCTCAGTCTTCGACAGCAGTCCCGTACAGAGCGAGAACGATTCGTTCGGTACCTATCGCGTCGACCATAGGCTCACTGCATCGGACGACCTGACCGCTCGGTATACCTTTTCCCATCTCCATTTGTTCGAACCATGGGGCGGCAGCTCGAACGGGAATTCCACGAATCTGGTTCCCGGTTTCGGCGACTACGTGAAAGACGACATTCAAAACGTCATGATTCAATACAGACGGGTTCTCTCTGCCCGTATGGTGAATACGGCGAGCCTTTCGTATGGCAGGTTTTCGCGAGACGTGCTCCCACAGAATTTCAACATCAATGTCGGGCAACTGTGGAACGTGAACTGGCTGAACGTCCCGCCATCGGGTTATGGCTTTCCTGCGATCAGCGTCTCGGGAATCTCAGGAGCGGGCGACAACACAACGCTTCCGGACTATCGCCACACGAACACCTTTCAAATCGGCGATCAGCTGGCCTTCAATCGCGGCTCCCACACGCTGAAAATCGGAGGCGAATTCCACGAACTGCAATTGAACGGAACACTCGATTATTTCAACCGTGGCGAGCTGTTTTTCTTCGGCGGGATCACCGGCCAGGGACCTGCGAATGTCTGTAGCACGCCGGGGTTCGTATGCGGTTCCGGCCTTGCGGACCTGTTGCTGGGATACCCGAGTTTTGCCCTTCAGTCCCAGGGCGTAGTTTCCATCGTGATGCGCTCCCAGGCGTATGCGCCTTACATACAAGACGATTGGAGGATTTCGCGCCGTCTCACACTGAATCTCGGGTTGCGGTACGAATACTTCTCGCCGCCTGTTAGCCCAGGGAACCGGATGTACACGTTCGATCCGCAAGGAGCAGGTAGCGTCGTGCAGGTGGGTACGAATGGCTTTCCTCGCGCCGGTGTCTATCCCGATCGCGATAATTTCGCACCTCGTGTCGGTTTCGCCTGGAGCGCGGGCAAGTCGTTTGTCGTCCGCGGGGGCTACGGCATCTATTATGACGGCGGAATGTTTGAGACAGACTCGTCAATGTTCTTCAATCCGCCCACATTTACGCTCAACGCATACGCACCCATCAGTGGTCTTCTGACGCTGCAGAATCCATTTAGTTCGAGTTGCCCTTTCTGCGTCTCGACGCAGCTCAGCGTCCCCAATCCGCGCGTGGTCACACCATATGTGCAGCAGTGGAACTTGACGGTTGAGCGGCCCCTCGGCTCGCTTGGAACTCTGAGCCTCGGGTATGCAGGAGCCAAGGGCACGGATTTGATCCGGACCTACGATCTGAACCAGCCAACTCTCGCCGCCGATCCTGGCTATTGCCTGCAGAATCCGAACCTAGGAGATTGCCCTGTTTCAGTCCGCACACCCTATCCGAACTTCGGCACGATCTTCTATATCAATACCAATGCGAACTCGAGTTACAACTCCCTGCAGGCCACATTCAATCGCCGAGTGAGCTCTCACGTCTCGCTGTGGGCTGCATATACGTGGTCGCATTCGATAGATGATCAGTCCGCCTTTCTTGATACGATTCCGGATCCCAACGTCCCTCAGAACAGCCATGATCTGGCAGCGGAGCGAGCGAACTCGAGCTTCGACATGCGCCAGCGGCTCGTCCTCACCTACGTGGTCGAACTGCCGCACGACAATCTCTGGACACGCAATACGGAGGTCCACGGGATCACTACGGTTCAATCGGGCCAGTGGTTTACGCCGACGGTCGGATTCAATAACAGCATGACGGATAACACGGGACAACAATCCGGCTCCGACCGGCCGAATCTTGTCGAAGATCCGAACAGCGGCACATGTCCAAACGGCCATGCCGTCCGCACTCCCGATTGCTGGTTCAATACGAACGCGTTCCAAATTGCTGAGCCGTACACATTCGGTGATGCGCGGCGGAATAGCCTTCTCGGTCCGGGCCTTGCCACATTCGACCTGTCCGTACTGCGGCGATTCACTTTGACGGAACGATTCCGGCTTGCCGCCGAAGCGCAGGCGTTCAACCTGTTTAACCGCGCGAACTACAGGCTTCCGCAGGCCGTGATCCCTCAGGGCTATATTGCTAGCCAGTCCTCGACGACGAACTCGTTCGGCGAGATTCTGTCAGCCAACGCGGCCCGTCAGATCCAAATGGCCCTGCGTCTCACCTTCTGATCCGGCTGAGAGCCATGCAAGTGAAGTTTCGATCGCGGCGCGCCTTGAAAAAAAACGACACGAACCCAAGGCCGACGGTGCCTATATCCTAAGCGCAAGAACAAATGTTGATACCCTTACCGCTTACAGGCCTTGGCGCGCCGCCCCCGGTCACTGCACGTCCTGACGGGTCCGCAGTGCACGAACAGTTCGTTTGTGTGCAAGCACCTTGCACATTCCCAGACCAAATTGCAGGCAACGGTGTTGCATTTGAATGACTTAGCCGAGAAACGGGAATGGCTCGGGAATTGCAGTCACAGGTACCAGAAGGTGTGCAGCTGCGTGTGCGTCTTCGTCCTTAAATTTAGGTACTAGTAGCCGCCAGTCCTCGCGGCGAGGTTCAGCAGTCGGTTGGGTTCGCGAAATACCAGCAAAAGGAGGCCAGCGTGAGAAAACTGGCGATTGCGACGGTCGTTCTGATGGTTCTGTATTTTGGTGTGCTGCCCGCGGCGTTCGCCGATAACCTTCAGGACGTCTCGATCAATATCAACGGAACCGTTAGTCCCGAAGGTTCGATCTCCGGCACTGGTGTCACCTCGACCGGCTTCGACCCGTCGTCCACGACCATCGGGGGCACGATCACGATCACAGTGCTCGGAAGCGCATGTACGTCAAGCTGCGGCGAGAATGTCGATGTTTGGATATTCGATCCACCTTCCGTCCCGGACTACAACGAGTACGGTGCAACAAGCGGGGCCGCGTCGACCGGCGAAAACTGGCAGGTCGATGTGCCCGACTACGATTCGGAAGAGGACCCGACTTGCCCAGGGTCGGGAGTTTGTCTCGATCCCAACCACCCGAACACAGACATCTTGGCCAATACCGACGCTGACACCCTCAGCAACTCGAACAACGTACCCGGGGCGGTGGACAACTACCTCGGAACATGCTCGGGCGCGGACTGCAACGACATAGTGTCCATGGCGTTGGGTTTCGACTTCACAAACCCGGGAGCGGGCAACGAAGAAGTCATCACAATAGAAGTTAATTCAACCGGTTGCACCGAAGGGGGCATTTGTTTGGAAACGGTCCAGCCCGTGGATCCCAACAATGCGACTTCGAGCGTTGTCTATATGGATGGCTCGGCAGTCAGTGAGGCAATCAGCCCAGTCGGTGCCGTGCCGGAACCGTCGTCGCTGCTTATGCTCGGCAGTGCCTTGATGGGTATGCTGGTCTTCCGTAAGAAGTTCTCTGCAAACTAGCGATATGGAGGCACGGGCGGGTTTCCCGCCCTAAGCCTCGGGGGAATCCGCTTGCGTCAAGGCAAGCACTGGGGAGGACGAATGGAGATGCTAAAGAGGTTTTTTTATTGCGGGTTGGTTGCTGCGTTGGTTTGCATGTTCTTTCCGGCACTTGCCTCGGCAGCCGGCCTTACGGTTCTGACGGTTCCTGAAGACCCCACCACCCTGACGACGCCTCATACGACGTATCCTGCGGCGACGATTGTTCTGGGGGCCACCTGTCCGAGCTGCGTTGGTTCGACCGACTCGTTTACGGTTGACTGGAGCTTCGGTGACGGAACGCCCGACGCGGTATTCGCGCTCACGAATCCGTATGACATCTCGACTACCCACGTTTACGCGGGCAGCGCTGCGCAAACTTGGACGGCGACCGTCACTGTGACCGACACGACGAACCCAGCCAATGGCAGCGCAAACTATCTGGTGATCATGGAGGCGAATACACTCGCTTCGCGCGTCGATGTGGCAATCGACTGGGGCCTCTGGTACATGCACCAGACGATGTGGCGGCAGAACAGCCCCGCAAACGGCCAGACGGTCAACTGGGGCGGGTGGGACACCCAAATTTTCTCGTGCCCCACTGTGAACGGGAACGCTTGGGACTGCTTCTATTATGGCTCGATTGACGCTAACAACGTCCAGGCGTTTGAGGTCAGCGGACACACAGCCGGCGAGACGAATGCCGCTATCGATCCTTACGCGGACGACGTGTCGCGCGGCGCAGCACGTATGCTGGTAATGCTAGCCAATCAAGGCAACAACACCGACACCTACTACTACAACCCAGCTACGTCGAATTACTCCTGCAACATCGGCGGGACGATCTACGACCCGTATGTCTATTACACCTCCTCCCCGTACGTCTACCCTTACTGCGCCGGAACAGGCACGCAGGTCTTCTACGAGCCGGCCGCAACATCCTGCCTCAGCCCGCCGTGCGCTTTCACGCCTGACGGCAACAGCAATGGCCAAATGATCTACTCGGCCGACCTCTCAGGCGAGCCGATTTACACCACGGGGCCCTTCATCGACGCCCTCGTCGCGAGCGGTACCCCCACCGCTGTTGCACCGACAGGGACGCCGGTTGGTGGCGGTCTTCCCGGCATCCAAGGCCAGACCTACCAGAACATCGTGCAGGATATGGTTGACTGGTATGCTTCGTGCCAGTGGGGCAACGATTACGACACTGGAAATTCGTACACCAACGCCTACGAATACTATTACCGAGGCGGCGGTTATTCCGGGTCCGGCGGCGGCTGGTTGTATCAGTGCCAGCAAGGCGACGATAACTCCACATCACAGTGGGCAGCCATCGGCCTGATCGCTGGCTACCGCGGATTTGGTCTGGCGGTTCCCCAGCAGGTGATTGACTTCAACAGCACCTGGGTCACCAACTCGCAGACCGGTCTCTATATGGGATTCGGCGCTCCTTGGGCATATCCCACAGGGACTGATCCGTGGGCTGCGGGCGATCTGGGTGGCTCATTTGGATACCGCGGCGATCTAGCCCAATCTGACGCTTGGGGCGGTTTCGCTACAACTCCCTCGGGGATGGTCCAGATGGCTCTCGATGGCATCGGGCGGACCCTGAACACCGCGTTCGGCGACCCTTCGACGGCCGCCGATCAGCGATTCAACAACGCCGAAACGTACTACGCTGACAACTTTTGCAACAACACGTCCAGCGGCGCTGTTGACGCCCCGCGTGCGTACACCTACGGAATGTTTTCCTTTACGAAGTCGATGCTGTTGCACGACCCGGGCGGCTCGCTGCAGGCAATTCAGTACCTGAGGACGCAGACGCCGAGCGTATTCACAGGCGACCTCAGCGATCCTGCGAACACAATTGACTGGTATGCGGGCCTTTCTCCGGCGAATGGCGGCAGCGACGCCTGCGACGGAGTCGCGCAAACGCTCGTTTCCTACCAATTGAACCCGAGTAACGGCGTCTTCGACGGCCACTGGTACGGCGAGGATTATTACGCCTACCAGATGCCCTACGAGACAGCTTGGTCGATTATCATGTTGCGCAAGACGGTGTTCATCTCGTGTGTCAGCAACCTCTACGGACGAGGAACGCCGGGGCACGGCGCGATAACCCCGCGAATCGACCTCACTTGGGGTGCCCAGACGGGAGCGACTTCGTACAACGTCTTGCGAGGAACGGCCAATGGAGGACCGTACACACTGATCGGAAACACGGTCAGTACGGCCTACTCCGACAAAGGCGCTTGGCTGACAAACGGGGACACCTACTATTACGTGCTTCAACCGCTTGAGGGTGAGACCGAGGTTTGCCAGTCAAACCAAGAGCCGGTCACGATCCCCTAAGCGCTTAGCAGTTGGAATGACTGAATAAGGTAAGGTTCGGCCCTCGGGTTGACGAAGCACGCAACCCGAGGGCCTTTTTGTTACAGCCGAATGCCCGGCGGTGTGGCGCCCAATTCAGATGCGTCGGCAATTGTGAACAAGCGGAGGAGCACGTTGTTAAAGCGCACGTCGTTGTTTTGTTCAATCGTTCTCTCAGCTGGACTGCTTTCGAGCGGACTGCTGGCGATGCCGGATTCGCCGCGCCGGCCTGTCTTGATCTATTTGCAAGCGGCCATTACCGATCACGTGAATCTCGAACTGACAGAGGATCGCTTGAGGCGGCTTTTGCCAATGTTGGAGAAATACCGAAAAGATCATCCACAAGTGCACGTGTCGGCAACCCTGTTGTTTTCGGGAGCGGCCAGCGATGCGTTGGAACAGCGCAACAGCCAAACGCATATCGTGGATTTCGTGAAAGGCTACATCAAGCGAGGTGTGGTCGAACCTGGATATGACGGCTCGGATGAGCCGACGTATAACACACGCACGACGCTGGATTTTTCAAACGCGCACACACTGGCTGACCGCTGGCAGGCGCGTGAAAAGGCGGCCGATGAGATTCTGACTGCCGCGCGCGATCCTTTGACAGGCGCTCCTGTATCCGGCAAGTCGGGCGGTTTGAAGAGAATGCAGGAAGTATTCGGCGAGGCCGTCTACGTGACAGGGGTCGCGCCGATGGTCAACATGGGACTGCGACCGGGCGCGGCTATCACGGAGGCGCAACCCGTCAGTACAGTCCCGCCCACGAATGGTGCACTGCCGCCCAAGTTGGTTGTCCCCACCACGTTCCTGGAGATTGGTAGCGACACGGAAACCGTACATGCAATCCGTCGCCTCAACAGCGAGGCGGTCGTAGCCGGCCTTCCCGAGGACAATCCGGCCAATCTGCCGGGCTTTGGTGGCGGGGAAGCCGGCTTTGCAGACATCGTGAGCCCAGCCCCCGAGACGTCCCCAGAGGTGTACTGGCAGGATAATGTCCTACGGCTTTCGGAGATCAGCAACCCGTCCGAAGAAGCCGAGGAGGAAGCGCACGATTTCGGCGGATTGACCGCTGAGGGACTGAAGAAGGACTTTGGCGAGCTTAACCGGTCCCGAATCCACGTTGTTCGAGTGAAATTAGCTGACGAGCGGTACTACTTGGATCATTCGTTGACCAAGGACGACGACTACGTTCTGAAATACGCCTACGGTCATCCCGACAATCCGAAATTGCCTGCGGCATCCTTGCGGAGCAAGGCTGACGTGGATGCAGCCTACGCCAAGGAGTTAGCCGCTCTCGCGTGGCTCGCTGATGAGTTCATGTCGGCAAATCCGGGAAGCCGTTTTGTATCCAATGCAGATCTCGGGGCTCTGGCGGGACCGAGCGCTGGCTACAGCATATCGACCGAGTCTCTTCGAAAGGCTGTCTCCGAGGCGCTCGACAAGTGGGCGATCAACACTTTCCCGCTGCCATATTTGCGTGTCGAGGAGCATTACTTGTCGCTTGCCGACTGGTTTCAGGCAATGACGGATGCGCTGGCGGAGCTCGACCGTACTGGCAAACTCCCGGAATCCGTTCGCGTGGTCCAGGTGTATGGGCCGGACCACACGCCGCTGGGCCACGGACCGAACGTAGGGGAAGTGACCGCAGCTTCCGTGGCGCACGTTTGCTCGGAATTGGCGGGGCGATTGCACGACACAAGCGGAGATCCTCCCAATAATTCGATTCCGACGTCGATCACGGTGGGCGGAATCAATATGAACGCCGCGCAGTTCTTGCGGCTCATGGCCTCGGCTCTGATCGCACAGTCGCCGGATTCGAAACTGAGAGTCAGGATGACCTACCTGTTTCCGGTACAAGCCCAGCTGGTTCCCAAGACGCGCTCGCTGGGCGAGATGGGCGCTGGCTGGACGATTAAGCCGGCCCCACTGACGCTCGACGTATCGAGGTCACCGCGGTAGGGCCAGTGTTCGGCTGGTCGACAGAAGTACGCGACACCGTAGTTTGAGGCAAAGAGCCGTGACCGGAAGGAAGCGAAACTTCACCGGAGTATTCCCGGACACCCTCTCGGACTTGGTGGTGTTCTGGTTGGCCGCTCTAGCCTCAGTGATTTTGTTGACCGCACCATCCCTGAAGGCTGACGACGCGGGTAGCATTTTCGGAACCGTGCTGGACCCGCAGGGGGCAGTGGTCCCCGGTGCGTCGGTTTGCATCGTCAATACCGCTACGAATATCCGGCAGACAATCAAGACCAACTCAAAGGGGACTTACTCCTTCGTTGATTTGCCAGTTGGCCGTTACGATCTCGAAGTCGACGCCACGGGCTTCAAACACTACCGGCGCGTGGCGGTCGTCGTCGATGCCAACCGCGCGCTACTAGTGGATGTATCCCTGGTCCTCGGTGTACGTTCCGAAACGATCACCGTAACGCAGTCCGTGGTCTCGGCAGATCTCGCGGATACTCAACTGGGAGAAGTGATCACTGGGCAGAACGTTGGCGCCGTTCCTCTGAACGGCCGAAGCTTCACAGACCTCCTTGCGCTGCAACCCGGCGTAGCGCCAATGACCACAATCACGGGGGAATCGATTCAGGCAGCCGGCGCGAGCACGTTGTCGCCCTCCGGGTATCTAAATCCCGGCACGATTTCGATCAACGGCCAGCGTGAATACGCGAACGGCTTCACTGTAAACGATGCTGATGTGGTCGAGCGCTTCACTATGGGCGCGGCTGTCATACCGAATCTCGATTCAATTTCTGAATTCCGCATTCTGACTGGCAACTTCGACGCAGAATACGGCAACTATAGTGGCGGTCGAATCAACGTCGTAACCAAATCGGGAAGCAGTGAATTCCACGGGAGCGGATTTGAGTTTCTGCGCAACACGGATTTGGACGCCGAGGACTTTTTTTCGGGCACGCGAGGCGCCTTCCAGCAAAACCAGTTTGGCGGTACGTTCGGCGGCCCTTTCATCAAGAACAAGATCTTTTTCTATTCGGACTACCAGGGAACTCGTTTGAAACAAGGGGTCGATACGGGCCTGATCGCAGTCCCTTCTGTCGCAGACCGCACGGGGGACCTTTCTGACCTCGAGAGTGCGTTCGATCCAACGGTTCTTGTCAATGGCGTCCCGACCCAGGTTCCCAACGTCGTGAATGGCCAATATTGGGCGAACCAACTCTCCCAACAGTTGGGCTACCCGGTGAATGCAAACGAGCCGTACTACTTTTTGGGCTGTGCGACGCACGACCCAGTCAGCGGTTGCGTTCTGCCGAACGCAGTGCTTCCCCAGAGCGCGTGGTCGGTGCCTGCCCAAAACCTGTTGCAGTACATTCCATCGCCAAACCGGTCGGACGGAACCTTCGCGACCTCTGCGGACAACTTGCTGCTCCGCGACGATAAAGCGGCTCTGAGATTTGACGGGAATACGCATTTGGGGTTGTTGTCCGCCT
>Ga0187782_10002348_pt1 | contig 13935 bp, 14 predicted proteins | sample 0715_SJ02_MP15_2_FD_132454 | JGI IMG/M metagenome (GOLD analysis project Ga0187782, IMG submission 132454) | Tropical peat soil microbial communities from peatlands in Department of Meta, Colombia - 0715_SJ02_MP15_20_MG | ecosystem: Environmental > Terrestrial > Soil > Wetlands > Peat | place...
AGACCTCTCCACCAACAACTTTCTGGTGGCGATCTTTACCTTTGGCGAAGGCTGGCACAACAATCATCATGCGCATCCAGTTTCCGCGCGTCATGGCTTGCGCTGGTATGAAATTGACACGAACTGGTACGGCATCTGGGCGCTGCAAAAACTCGGATTGGCGCGGCACGTGTACAAGGTCTCGCTCGATAACCTGCCGCCCAAGCCGGCCCTAGTGCGGGATGTGAAGGCGGCCGCAGTGCTGGCGGCGGCTGCGGGCAACGATTGAGAAGCAGGTGTCAGGTGTTAAGAGACCTGACACCTGACATCTGCCCCGCTACAATCTCCCTGTGCGCATCATCAGCCGGCAGAAGGCGATTTATTTTTTCCTCACGCTGGGCGTTTGTCTGGCGGCGGTGGCGTTCGCGGTTGGCAGCGGATGGATCATCCTCAACTGGCGCGAGGGCATCAAGGTTTTTCTCGGCATCATTTTTTTTGGCGCCATCGTTACGGGCCTCGTCCTCAACACGATTTTTCTGGTCCGCGAGATTCGCCGCAACGAGCAGCACGACAGCTTCATCAACGCGGTCACCCACGAATTGAAGACCCCGATCACGTCCATCCGTCTCTACCTGCAAACTTTGCAGAGACGCGAGGTGGAAGAAGCCCAGCGGCAGGAGTTCTACGAGTTCATGCTGCAAGATACGGATCGCCTGCGGCACACCGTGGAGCAGGTGCTGAAGGCGGGCGAGGCGGCGCAGAAGAAAAGCGGGCGGCAGCGCTCGCCGGTGGAATTCAACAGGCTCGTGCGCGAGTGCATGGAACTGGCTCGAGCGCGCCATCACTTGCAGCCCGCGGATCTCGACTACCGCGAATCGTCATCTTCACCTGTGCAGAACGGCAACGGAGCGCAAGTGTTGGGCGATCCCGAGGAACTGCGCACCGCGGTTTCGAACCTGCTGGACAATGCGGTGAAGTACTCCCCGAATGGCGTGCATATCTTGGTGGAGCTGGACGCTTCCGATGAGGAGCGGGTGGTATTGCGGGTGCGCGATCGCGGCGTGGGCATTCCGGAGCAGGAGTTGAAGCGCATCTTCAAGCGGTTCTACCGGGTGGCGCACCGCTCGCTCTCGCAAGTAAAGGGAACCGGACTGGGGTTGTTCATTGTGCGGTCGATCGCCCGCAAGCACGGCGGCCGTGTTTTCGCCGAGAGCGAAGGCGCCGGGAAAGGAACCACGGTGACCCTGGAATTGCCCCGGAAAGTGACGGTAGCATGAGCCGGGTGCTGGTAGTCGAGGACGAGGCGCACCTGGCGCAGGGCTTGCGCTTCAACTTGCAAGCCGAAGGCCATGCGGTCGAAGTTGCGGCCGACGGCGAGACGGCTCTGGACAGGCTGGTCGAAAAAAAAGAACGCTTCGACGCGGTGGTTCTCGACGTGATGCTGCCGGGCAAGAGCGGCTTTGATGTCGCGGCCGTGCTGCGCGAGAGGAAGAATTATGTGCCGATTCTGATGCTGACCGCCCGCGGGCGTCCGGAAGATGTGCTCGAGGGGTTCGCGTCGGGCGCGGACGACTACCTGGCCAAACCGTTTGAGCTGGCGATTCTAATCGCTCGTCTGGAGAGCCTGCTGCGGCGCAGTGTCTGGATGAAAGACGTAAAGCCGGCGGCTGAGAGTCCCACGCCTCGAAAACCGCGAGACCTTGATAGGACAAGCGAGGATAGGACAAGCGGGCACCCGCCCGATACGTTCAGTTTCGGCGGCAAGTCGATTGACTTCCAGGAACTGGAACTGCACTCGCTGGGGAATACGATCCATCTGACGGTGATGGAGGCGGAGTTTCTGCGATACCTGGTGCGCAGCGGAGGCCGGGTGGTTTCACGCAAGTCAATTCTCGAAGATGTCTGGGGATTGCACGAAGACACCGACACGCGCGCCATCGATAATTTCGTGGTGCGGCTGCGGAGGTACATCGAAGAGGATCCGTCAAGCCCGAAACATTTGCTAACGGTGCGCGGAGTGGGGTATAGGTTTGTGGCCGAACCGGAATAGAGATGTGCCCTGCGCCTTCGGCGGTCCGCGCCCTCCATGTTAGATTCAAGTCGTGCGCACCATCCTGCAGAAACGCCCGCTGCGATTTGTGTTTGCGGCGAACGTGATCTCCATGCTGGGTAGCGGGATGAACTCCGCGGCGGTGGCCTGGACGATCTTGCAGCGCACTCACTCCGAAATGTCCTTGGGTGTATTCGCCGCTCTGCAAACCATTCCGGCCATGCTGATGCTGCCCTTCATGGGCGTAATTATCGACCGCGAAGACCGGCGGCGCCTGGTAATGATGCTGGATTTGGCGCGGGCGGCCGTCATCCTCGTGGTCGCCGTGCTTGCCTTTCTGGGCCGCGTGCAGGTGTGGCAACTCTACCTGATGAATACGCTGGTCGCCGCGGGCTTTTGGATGTTCTGGCCAACCATCACGGCGCTGATTCAGGAACTGACCCCCGAGGGCGCGTTCGTGCAGTCGAATACGCTTCTACTGGCTGGCGTCCAGGGTGGCTGGCTGATGGCCGGCGCGCTGGTTGGATTTGTTTATGAGCACATTGGTCTGGGCGGAGTGCTGCTCGTCGACGTGAGCACCTACGCCGTTTCTTTTTTGTGCTACTTCGCAGTGCGCCAGGGCCGGCATGTTGTGCCGCGAGCCGTCGAACTCCGGCACGATCTGGAGGCCGCGGAAACCGCGGTCGGGCGCTTTCTGCGCGAGATGCGCGAAGGGTTGGTCTTTCTGCACGCGCACCCGAGCGTGGTTTTTCTGGGTGCGAGTTGGGCTTTGTTTCTGGGCGCGATGATGACGGGAGTGGTGGTCACGGCGCCGCTCAGCAATCGCGTCTTTCACGCCGGCGCGACCGGCTACGGATGGTTAAACGGCGGATGGGGTGTGGGTGCGTTCCTGAGCGCGCTTTATGCTCCCGTGCTGATTGCGCGGGTGGGAGCGCGCAGTGCGATTGCGCTTGCCATGCTGCTGCTGACATTTACGATGGCCCTTTCACCGTTTTCGCCGTGGCTGGCGATGGCTGTGCTGCTCTATGGACTGATGGGATCGGCGCGCGGCGTCAGCGGCGTGGCCATGCATACCAGCCTGATGCAACAAGTGCCCCCGCATTTCATGGGACGCGTCCAGAACACTTTCTATTTCTTTGGCACATTTCTGCAGGTGGCACTGGGCCTGGCGGTGGGCGCGATCGCATCGCGGATCAGCCTGGCAGCCGGGTTTGGCGCCATCGCCGCGGTCTATGCGGTCGCCTTCGGCAGCGCCTGCTGGCCGATTCGAGCACGGCAGGCAGTGGCTGCGGTCGCGGAGTAGAGTGGTTTTGTGTAGAGCTGACACTCTTGTCCGCTGCCGTTGACCGTGATTTTGAAGTTGATCCTCAGAATCAAAGTCAAACCCTAGTTCAAAAGCGACGGACAAGAGTGTCCGCCCCACACGAATAAGGATGCTGTTATTCTTTCTCTTCTCCAAGGGGAGCGTCCATTTCATGTTTGAGGACTTGAAAGGCCGGACGGCGGTCGTCTTCGGAGTGGCCAACAAGCGCTCCATCGCGTGGGCAATTGCGCAAGGGTTACACGCCGCGGGCGCGAACCTCGCCATCACCTATCAGAACGAACGGCTGGAGCAGGAGGCGAAAGACCTGATCTTGTCGCTGCCGGGCGCTGAAGCTTTCATGTGCGATGTTTCCAAGGACGAAGAGATCACCCAACTTTTCGAAACCCTGAAGACTCGCTACGGCAAGCTGCACACAGTGGTGCATAGCGTGGCTTTCGCCCCGGCCGTAGAGATGAAGGGCGACTTTGTGAACACGACGCGCGAGGGCTTTCGTATCGCGCACGACGTGAGCGTGTATTCGCTGATCGCGGTTTGCCGCGCGGCGGCGTCGCTTATGGAGGACGGGGGCAGCGTCATCACCATGACTTACTACGGCGCGGAAAAGGTTGTGCCGCACTATAACGTTATGGGCGTGGCCAAGGCCGCGCTCGAATGCACGGTCCGCTACCTGGCGCAGGATCTGGGCCGGCGGAAGATCCGCGTCAATGCCATCTCGGCGGGGCCGATCAAGACGCTGGCCGCCCGCGGCATCGCGGGCCTGGGAGACATGCTGAAAGGACATGCCGAGCGCGCGCCTCTGCAACGCAACGTGGAAGTCGGCGAAGTGGGCAGCACCGGGGTGTTTCTGGCCTCTGATGCGAGCTCCGGCATCACGGGCGAGACCATCTACGTGGATTGCGGATACAACATTATGGGGTTCTGAAAAGATGGCGCTCGCTCGAATCTGTGCCGGTATGCGCTACAGGGACTTTCCTGGGGCTGCCATGTACCAGCCTTGCGCCAGGAATTGCTCGATGGAACGTTCTTGAATGCCTTCCTGCACACGCAGTTCGTCGTTCAGGAAATGGTAGGAAATGGTTCCCGCGCTGCGGTCTGCATTATGATCAATGCGGTCGATGCGAATGCGATTGCCCTCGCGATCGGCGCAGATTAAACCCACTTCCAGGTCTGGCTCGGTCGCATTCCTGACAGTTGCTTCGGCTCGCGGAGGCATGTTTGACGGTATCAACGACTATGCTTTTTCAGTCTGCGCCGGATGTCGGGCCAAAACTCCTTGACGACCAAGGTAAGTGTGTCATAGCCGACCTGCGATCCCCAGACACTGGCCGCATTCTTCCAGGTGCGGTCGCTGGCCACATAGGGCGCGGTTTGACCGGGGCGGTAGCCGGGGTGGGGATGATAACTGTAGGTTGAGATAACCGAGGCAACGGCCGCTCCAACTATCTCGGAGTAGTTAAACTGGCTGTGTCCGGAATCGGTGCGAGTTACGAAGATGCGGCTGACGGCATACTCGGTGCGGCCAAAGAAACTGCCGTGGCCTAACTGAAAATAGCGAGGATCCTGGCGCAGCATGGAAGGAAAAATCGCGCCCACAAAAAAATTTTCTATGGTGCCGTCGGCGGCGTAGGCGCCGTAGCGTTTGGCATAAGCTGCCCAGCCCTGTCCGTAACCGGGCTCACAGTTCTCGGCCTGGCAAACGCTGGCGAGCGCGCCGTACCAGACGATCTCAATGGGATCGAACGATCCCCGGGCGACAACTTTGTATTTTTGCCCGGTAGTCAGGGGTGGGACTTGGCCGGCGTTCTCCAGGGTCAAGAAGTTGGGGAGAGCGAAAAAGAGCCGGTCGTTGGATGTGCCGGAGGATGTGCCGGAGGACGTGCCGCTGGTGGATGGGCTGTCACCGCTCTTGTCCTGGGTTTGGTTTTGGCCGGCAGGTTGAGCGGATTGGCCAGCGGACGGTTTGGCGGGAAGCGGCGTCGGTTCCGGGGTTTGAGCGGGCGATTGGGCGGACTGGCTTGCTTCCCGCGTCGCAGGCTGGGGGGCGGTTTGCGCGGCGCAGAAAGCCGCAGGGATCGAGATTAAGAGGAAGACATGCGCGAAATGGCTTGGTCTCAAGTTGATTCTGGCTCCCACACTCGGTTGACTGAGACGCGCGCGGTCCACTCTCGGCAACCCACTCTCGGCAGTCCCCGGATTCAGCGGATGGTCACTCGGATTCTCCGCTCAGTTTCCCGTACTTGTTCTTCCCCTATTTGTTGCAAGGTGATTTCCACGTCGTGATCGCGTCGCAAGCGAGGGAACTTGTCTCCCCACTCTATCAGTAAGATGCAGTTTGGTGCGAGCAAGTCGTCCAGGCCGAGCGTTTCCAGTTCGCGTGGGGTATCGATGCGGTAAAGGTCGATGTGGTACAGGGTGATGCGGGGCCCGCGGTATTCGTGGACGAGCGTGAACGTAGGGCTGGTCACGTCCTCGGCGCGAGCGGCTTCGAAGCCTTCCGCGATTCCCTTCACCAAGGTCGTCTTTCCCGCCCCGAGGTCGCCGCACAGCAGCACGATCAGCGGGGGAGACAGCTCGCCAGCAAGCTTCCGCCCGAAAGCGATCGTCTCCTCGGCGGAGTGAGTGATGGTCTCGGTTGTCATTCCGGAGGAGTCAGTATAGCGAAGCAGCCGCGAGCTGCGGGCTTCGAACAGGCCGGTTGCCCGTAGCCCGCAGCTCGTAGCGCGCGGCTGAAGCAGGAGGCGCCGCAGAATTAGCCCACCACCCGCGTCAGAATCCCGGAGGCGTCTGAATTTGCTCGGAGACTGGGTCCAGGAAACTGCGGTCCAGGGCGGAATCGAGCGCCATACGCAGCTTGCGGTGGTCATCGTCGGCCAAGGCAATGAAGCGGAAAGGCTGCAGGCACGCGCTCTGAAACTTGCGCGTTGGGTGCAACATTTCGGCCATGCCGTGGATGGCGCCAGAACGCGTGTGGAAAGCGATCTCGACGAAGTCTCCGGTGGAAAGCTCGTGCGGCAACTGCAGCAATCCGCCATTGATCGAAATGCATTGTATTCTTGCGCGCGCGCGCTGGCCGCCTTCGGCCATCACTGCGGCCGCGACCGATCCATGGAGTTGTACTCGGGGTGAACGCTGGTTATTGCCGGTTTGGGGGAAGTGAGTCATAGCCTCTTGAACTATGCCATGGTCCAACTGGTTGCGGCAGATTACGAAAGCGCCTGTACACGGGCGTATGCTAGACATGAGGCCAACGTGCTTCTGCCAAGTTTGTCCTGGTTCGGCAGTAATAACGGCAGTAACTTTTCCGGCTCGCGCCCCACGGAGTACCTTTGGGCAAAGGCTAGTATGGTGGCGGGGCTTTGCCCCCGTCCCGGCGGGGCACAGCCCCGCCTCCACCCGACCCATGGCCGTAGGGCTGGGCAGTAGGGTATTGATAAGACAATATTTGCGCGATGTGAGGCGTTCAGAGATATGCGTATTGCTAGAGGGTCAAGACATGTGGTGGCGTTTTGCTTGCTGGCAGGGTTGCTGACAGGGTGCTCGCGGGATCCGAACGTCCGTAAGCAAAAGTACCAGGAGAGCGGCCAGCGCTACTACTCCAAGGGCCAGTACCCGGAGGCTGAGATTCAGTTCAGGAATGCCATCCAGGTCGATTCGCGTTTCGCCGAGGCCCACTACCAACTGGCGCTGGCGGCGCTGAAGCTGGAGCAGTGGTCAACTGCCTACCAGGAGCTGACAAGGACCATCGAAATCCAGCCGGAGCACTATGCCGCGCACCTCGATCTGGCCAACCTGCTGATCCTCGGTCACCGCTTTAATGACGCCAAGGAGCATCTCGACCTGCTCGTCGAAAAACAACCCAACAACCCCGAGGTGTACATCGCGCGTTCCAACTACTACGCGGGCATGAATAACACTACTGCCGCGCTCGGGGACATGCAGAAGGCGCTGCAACTCGATCCCAAGAACTCTGACTCTTATCTAAATTTGGCCATGCTCCAGATGCACGGGCAACAGTGGGACGAGGCGGAGGCGAATTTTAAGAAAGCTGTCGAATTCAGTCCCAAATCCACGATTGCGCTGGTCTCTCTGGGCAATTTTTACCAAATTCGCGGACGGTTTCCCGAGGCAGAAGAGTTGTTCCGGCGGGCCATTGCGGCCGCCCCGGACGATCCCGGTCCCAGGCTCTCTCTTGCCCGCCTGTACATGGCGGAGAACAAACCCGACCAAGCCGAGGAATTCCTGCGCCAATCGAAAAAGGATTTCCCCAATAATTCCGAGGGCTACCGCATGCTCGGAGGCTTCTATTACGGCAATAACCAGCTCGACAAAGCGACGACCGAGTACGCCTCGCTCTATCAAGAGCATCCCAAGGACTTGGTGGTTAAGAAGAATTACATTCAGTTACTGATCCTGACCGACCGGATTGACGAAGCCCGCAAGTTGAATAACGAAGTCGTGAAGGCGAAGCCCGATGACCAGGACGCCCAGATTTACAAGGGCGAGATCGAGATTCGCAGCGGCAAGCCCAGCGACGCGGTTAATACCCTGCAAGCCGTGTTGAAGAATGATCCGGATAACGCTGTGGCGCATTACCAGCAGGGCCTGGCCTTCGACCAACTGGGCAACACCAACCGGGCGGAAACAGAGTGGCGGGATGCGGTTCGACTGCGTCCTGACATTGTGGAAGCGCACCGCGCGTTGGCGGGCGTAGCCATCCACCGAGGCGATCCCAGTGGGCTCGCGCAGGAAGCGGACCAGATCATCGCCCTGCTGCCCGATGCTGCGGACGGATACCTGCTGCGCGGGATAGCGGAGATCAATCGCAAGCAGTACGCGACGGCGGATGACTATATTCACCGGTCCCTCGAAAAGGACCCCACCAATCCTGCCGCTTATGTGCAGTTGGGCAACCTGCGGATGGCACAGGGCCAGTATGCCGAAGCGGAAAAAACCTATCAGCAAGCGCTCGATCGGGCTCCGAATTCCACCGACGCTCTGGGCGGCATGCTCAACGCGGACCTGATGCAGAAGGATCCCGACAAAGCCATCGCTACGGCTAAGGCGCAGTTGGCCAAGTATCCCAAGGACGCCGGCTTTCACATCATGCTGGGCCAACTTCTGATGGAACAGAAAAAGGATCTAGTGGGGGCGGAAGCGGAGTTCAAACAAGCCTCCGACTTGGATAAGAAGAACAGCGATGCGCTGGTTAAGCTCGGCTTGGTGCAGAACGAGCGCGGCGCCACGGATCAGGCGCTGCAGACGTATCTCGATGGCTCGAAGATCAATCCCAAGGAGATCGCTTTCTACCTGCTGGCGGGTGGCATCTACGAGAGCAAGCAAGATTGGGACCGCGCCAAGCAGCAGTACCAGAAGGCGCTTGAGATTCAGCCGGAAAATCCACTGGCCTCCAACAATCTGGCGTACGTGATGCTGGAGCAGGGTGGCAATGTGGACGTGGCGTTCGCGATGGCGCAGACGGCCCGGCGTCAGCTTCCCGATAATCCGAACTCCGCCGACACCCTGGGCTGGGCGTTTTACCACAAGCATGTCTATACCTCCGCCATTGGCCTATTCAAAGAAGCGGTGAAAAAGGAACCGGACAACGCCCTCTTCAACTTCCACCTAGGGCTCGCATACGCCAAGAGCGGCCAGGCCGCGCTGGCCCGTCAACAACTGGACCGCGTGGTGAAGCTCAAACCGAATTTCCCGGAAGTGGACCAACTACGAAAGGCAGTGGCCGAGATCAAAGGCTAGGGGAACGTCTGCCGCGAGCCCGTCTCTACACCGGCAGTTCTTCCTGCATCCATCCGCCGGAGGCTTCGGGCTTCGACTCGCCGGCGAGATCCAGAACCAACTTCTCTAGGACCATCCGCTTGCTGGTAGGATTCGAGCGCAGCGCCAGATCGGCTTTCGCAACCAGGCGAATGGCGCGTGTCAATTCCCGCTTCGACTTGTAGCGCCGCGCCTGCCGGATAATATCGTCGGCGGCAAACGGCGGTACGCGAAAGCCCTGCCACAATGCCGCCCAGAGCATGCGCTGGTCGCGCACGTTGCGCTCCAGGATGACCAGCATCTGGCGAAAAGTCTTGGCCAGCATATACAGATGGCCGATGGCAGCTTCTTCGCCGTCGCCGGTCGAAAGCAGAGCATCGAGGATTTCGAGTGCGCGCACCCGGTCTTTCGAGGAAATCGCGTCGGTCAACTCATACAGCGAACGCTGTTTGGCGGCGAGCACCATGGTCTCGACATCGCCGAGCGTGATTTTCTTTTTTTCGCCGACATAAAGAATCAGCTTCTCCAGTTCGTTCGACACCATCATCATGTTGCCGCCGAGCGCGTCCACCAACTCGCGCGCGCCGTCGGCATCGATCTTGACTCCGCGTGCGGCGCAATACTCGCCAATCCAGCGCACCGCTTCCCCCTCTTGCACGCGAGACAGTTCGACAATGCCACAGAACCGGCCGAGATCCTCGCGGATCTTCTGGTAACGGTCTTTGTCGGTCATCTCCATGCGGCGGGCATCGGCGGGAATGCTGATGTGATCAGCAACAAATATCAGCAGCGCATCGGGATTGGGATTCTTGCAGTAGACTTCGATGGCTCCAATTTTTTCTTCGTTGGAGCCGCGGCCAAACAGCGTCTTCACCCCGCGTACGAAAAATACCTGGAACGGCGCCATCAGTGAGGGGGTGCGGGCGCGATCCAGAATTTCGTTCAGCGGAGTCTCGGCCAGGTCGAACTCAAACAAGCCGAAGTCGCGCGAATCGGGCGCGACCAGATGCTCAACAATGGCGTCGCGGCAGCGCTTGCGAAAAAACGCTTCATCGCCCACCAGCACATAAGCCGGCTTCAGCTTGCGCGACTCGAGTTCGGAGAAAAAGCGGTCCGCTTGGCTGAAGGCGCGCATTATGAAAAGTCCTCCAACATCAGTAGACCTCCAGGATATTCGCCACCAGCGTACGCGCAAAATCCCGCGACAAGCGATCGACGGCCGGAGAATCTTCCTGAAAAAACCCGGGGAGATAGCTGGATATTTCGTACTGATCGTGAAAAAGATAGGAAGGATTTTCGAACAGCACCTTGCCCTGGCGGTCGGTCAGCGAGACCTGAACGCTCACCGTGACCAGAGCGCTGACGGCGCGTCCGGACGTGGAATCGTAGACCAGCGGACTCGCCGACGCCGATAAAACCGTCGCCTTCAGCACCGCATCCGCGTCGCCAGTCTCGTGGATGACACGGTACTGGGTGCGGGCGTTGAATTCGCGCACCACGGCGTCGGTCAAGAGTTGCTCGATGCGAAACGTCTGGCTGTGGCTCACGAAGCCGGGAATCGCAATGCTGCGGATATTCTGCTGCAGGTCGACCGCATTTCCAGCCCGGTGGTAGCCGCAGCCCATCGATGTTAATGCCAGGCTCATGCCCAGAGCCATTGCGGTCCACCGGTTCTTCCCAGGGTTCGAGAAGAATCCCTTCGGCGGACCGCAGCGGCTAAAGCCGGCGTTGAAAGCAAGCCGGTTATCGCAGCGGTGAACCACTCCACCCCAACACGCCAAAAGCGGGCGTGCTGGGGGCCCCACCGCTGCGCCACCCAAAATCAAGGGCAACGACGACTTTCCCCGAAATCCGTGAAGCACGGCGGCCCTCAAATTCAGACAGAAGATCAGGTTCTTCCCCAACCTGTTCCACTTTAGGGTCATTGAATCTGGCCTCTCGGCCGGGATGCGGTCATGCTCTCTGCGCATTCGACCGCGGTCAGGGCGGCGATGCGCAGGTTATCGGTAGTTGCCCAGAGCCACAAACCGTTCTTATGATTGGCGTCGTTGGTGATCGCGACCTGTATGTCCCCCTGCCCGGCGGCGCTCACGTTGGTGGGCGCATTTTCCGGGCTGTCGCTCACCACGACGTGCTCTCCCGCCAGGGCCCGCGACAAATCTGCGATTGCGACCGGCTTTTCCATCTCCAGGTAAACCGAAAAGCCGTGCCCATGGAACACCGGCACCTGCAGCACCTGCAGCGCAGGCTCGGTTGCGCCGCGGGCAATGCGCCGGTAGTGCTTCCGGATTCTTTGCGCCACAGCATCCAGCGCCAATTCCGATCTCTCTCCGTAGCGCGGCACCATGTTGAAGGCCACCTGGATGTCGAACACACTCTTCGGGAGCTCCTGGAAGGAGAGCAGATTTACCGTCTGCTCGTGCAATTCATCCATACCCTTCTGGCCGCTCTCCGACGCCGGCTCAAACACGGTCGCGATCATGCGCTGGATCTTGGCAGCCTTCTCGCTGCGTAAGGCGAGCAACGCGAGAACCGTCGCCGCAGGATGAGCTACCACCACCGGGCCCGGCTGTAACTCCGGAGCAATGGGCTGCCCGGTCTGCCGCTCGATCCAGGGCGAGCGGACCGATGCTCCCGCTTCATCTTCCAGAGCGTACGACAGATCCACGATGGTGTCGCCCAGGTCGCGCGCTAGCTTCCAGTTATTGCGCGTCGAGCGCGGATCGGAAGCGAAGAAGGCGAAGTCCACGCGCTCAAACTGTTCCGAACGGATACTCTGGATAAAGCTCATCTCGTCGCCGACCGCTTCGAGTTGGCCGAGAGACTCGTCGTCATCGAGCAAGCGGACATCCACAGCAGGAAAATTCCGTTCGCGCAGGATCTCAGCAGTCTCTTTGCCCTTGAGCGACGCCGCGCCCACAATCGCCACGCGATAAAGATTCGTGCCGCGCAGATCCGACTGCGCGCTGGCCGACTTCGAAAGGGGCGTTTTCGAAAGAGGACTCATGGAGTCTGAGATGCCTCCCGATACGCCGGAGGTGCAGGCGGGTTCTTGCGTCGGAAAATCCACTGCAGGCGCCACAGGACGCCGGAAGCCATGTAGAGAATCGCGATGGCGAAAAGCGCCGGACGCGAAAAGAACCAGATCGACGCTCCGACCACGCCAAACAGCACCACCAGGCGGAAAGGATGGCGCGAGCGAAAATCGATATCCTTGAAGCTGTAGAAACGCCACGTGCTGACCATGAGATAACCGACCATGATGACCATCATCAACCAGATCATCGCCGTCCACCAGGAAGTCACGGGAGCTCCCGCGGAGTAGTGGACAATCGCCGCAATGACTCCCGCCCCGGCGGGAATCGGCATACCCACGAAATACTTCTTCCCGGGACGCCCGGGATTCGAAGGCTCCGGATTTTTCGCAATATTGAAGCGGGCCAGGCGGCTCGCACCCGCGATAAGAAAAGCGAAGCAGGCGATCGAGCCCCCTTGCGTGATCTTCAAGTGCAGGTCAGGGGCCATCGTGTCCGCCGGCAACAGATGGAAGCCCCACATCCAGGCGAGCAGCGCCGGGGCGACGCCGAAGGTGATCACGTCGGCCAGCGAATCGAGTTCCCTGCCGAAATCGCTAGCAGTGTGGGTCATGCGCGCGATGCGGCCGTCAAGACCGTCGAACAGAACGGCGAAGCCGATGGCCATCGCAGCGTAGTCCATGTGCCAAGCTTCAGTCGGGCTGCCATGCACGGTTTGCAAAATCGCGTAGAACCCAGCCGCGATGTTCGCCGTGGTGAATAGCGAAGGGAGTATATACATGCCCTTGCGCAATTTTCCCCGCGGACGGTCCGAGTCCCGACGATGCGGCTCTAGCTCTTTCATGTTCCTGGCTCTTTCACTTCAGTGCGCCTTCCGTTCCCCGGCCACCACGGCATGATTCGCCTGCGCGACCGGCTCTACAACCGGCAACCAGGCAAGCACCGTGGCGCCTCCCTTGACCCGATCGCCGCGTTTCACCTGGATCGCGGCATCGCGATCGAACAAAACATCCACACGAGAGCCAAACTTGATGAGCCCCACCCGCTCGCCGCAGGCCACCTGGTCTCCCACGTTAAGATTGAAAACGATACGGCGCGCAATCAAGCCGGCGATCTGCTTGAAGATTACGGTACGGCCTTCGCCTTCCACCGTGATGATGTTCTGCTCGTTTTCCTCCGCCGAATGCGCTCTCATGGCGTTGAGGAACTTGCCGCGCCGATAGCGCACGTCGCGGATCACGCCGGCAATCGGCGAGCGGTTCACGTGCACATCGAAGACGCTCAAAAAGATGCTGATCCGGTTGCGCAAAGTACCGGCGGAAGTTCCGCCAAAAGCCGCATCCGAAGCCACGACCGAAACGTCGGTCACCTTGCCGTCCCCCGGGGAAACCAGCGGAACGACGGTGCCGGAAGCTTCTGGAATCTGGCGCTCCGGATCGCGGAAAAACCACAGACAGAAAGCGCCCAGCAGCAACACCGGGACGGCGTAAGGCCAAGCCGCCAGCCAGGCGATCACGCCCGCAGCAAGAACGCAGCCCGCACCATAGAAGTAGCCGTCACGCACCATGGGAATTTAGAATGATTATAGAGCGAGGCCGCGATATTCTACATAACTGCAATAAAAAAAGGCGCTTAGACGCGCCCTGGGTAATTGCATAAATTAGGTGAGGCCCTGCTCTTTACTGTCTTTCAGGCGCGATTACCGCCCCTCTAATCTAGGCAGACTGCCGACGAGCCTGCTGCTCCAGACTCTGCATCTGGTCTTTGAGGCGCAG
>Ga0187782_10002349_pt1 | contig 13931 bp, 9 predicted proteins | sample 0715_SJ02_MP15_2_FD_132454 | JGI IMG/M metagenome (GOLD analysis project Ga0187782, IMG submission 132454) | Tropical peat soil microbial communities from peatlands in Department of Meta, Colombia - 0715_SJ02_MP15_20_MG | ecosystem: Environmental > Terrestrial > Soil > Wetlands > Peat | place...
GCCGGACTACGACCGCTTCGGGCTCGGACGTCGGGGTGCGTCGAGGTGATAGACGAACATGCGGTCGGCGGGCGTCTCCGGCCTCCCGCCGGTGGACTGGTAGAGCGAGACCGCGGCGGAATTGGCCGGATCGGTGAGGACGAAGATCTCGTCGAATCCGCGGTCCTGGCAATGCGCGATGAGCGCACGGATCAGCGAACGACCGATACCCTGCCGACGATGGGCCGGCGCGACGCCGATCTCGTAGAGGAACATCTGCGGGCGTTCGGTGTGGATTTGCCGAAGAACGGTCCCTCGCAGGAACCCGACCGGCTCCTGGGCTTCGAGGGCGAGGAAGAAGACGTTCCGCTCGTCCCGCAGGTACTGGACCGCCGCACCCATCTCGGGTCGATGGTCGAAGAGCGGGGAGGCGCGGAGGAGCTCGGGGCCATCGTCGGGTCCCAGCTGTCGGATACGCACTCCGCAGGAATGTCATGGCACGAGATTAGGCGTCCCTCGGTCCAGCGTTCTCCTGCGTTCCGGCCCCCTCGCGGTAGTCGAGCTCGATCCGGCGAGGGTTTAGATAGCCGGTCCGCGTGCGGACTTCGGCCACGGGCCGGGAGGTTCACGGAGATGGCAGTTGATGCGCGTGCCGGCACTCCGTGGACCGCCTGACGTCGGTTTCCCTAGTTCCGGTCATTCGCGTCCTCGATCTCCTCCAACTTCCGGCGGGCCGGGATCCACCGATGCCCAACGACGGGTACCTCGACAAGAGCGTGCACTGGAAGGTGCGGAGCGGACTGCTCGGTTTCGCCGAGCCCACGCACGACGAAGTAGCGGACGCCATCCTCGACGTGGGCCTCGCCACCGACGTGGGCCAGCGCCTTGGATCCGGCAAGGAAGCCGATGTCTACCTGTGCCGCGACGGCCATCGGCTGCTCGCGGTGAAGGTGTATCGCCAGTACCGGACCGCCCATCGCGGCGGGCGACCGATCAAGCTGGAATCGATGGGCCAGCGGGCCCTGCGCGAGTACGACCTCCTCGGCTACGCGTGGCAGGGGGGGGCCCGGGTGCCCGAGCCCGGCCGACGGGTCGAGAACATGTTCTCGATGCAGTACCTGGGGTCCCCCCGGGGCCCGGCGCCCATGCTGCAGCACACGACGCTCGCGTCGCCGGCGGAATTCCTCTCCGCGACGGTCGCGGGGGTCGAAGGGCTCGCCGAGGCCGGGGTCGTCCATTCGGACTTGAGCCCGTTCAACATTCTGGTGTGGAACGACGAGCCGTGGTTCATCGATCTGGCCGCCGGGATCCGCGTCGACCGACTGGGCAGTCCGCCCTGGCAGCGCCTCACCGAGGCCCTGCGGGCCCTCGACAAGGGGCTCGGAGCCCTGGGACGGTACTTCCGCCGCTACGGCGTCGAGCTCGATGCGAGGGATACCCTCGCCCGGGTACAGACCCAGATCGACCGGTTCCGCATCCTGTGAGGGCTGGGGGGGATGGGGTGGCCGTCGCCGCGCCCTCAGCGGCCCGAGTGCCGCAAGCGTCGCATCACGACGACGCCGATCGTCACGGTGGCGATGATCGCCCCGAACACCGCGAGGCCGACCTCCGTGTTGGGGTTGGTGATCGAGGCCGGCGACGGCAGCCAGGGAATGCCCTGGAGGGGCGAGGAAGGCGGTGGCGGGTTGCGGGTGGAGTTCGAGGCCGAGGTGGGACTGACCACCGTGACCGTCGTCGACGCCTGCGTGTACCCGCCGGAGGCGCTGACCCCGACCACGATCGTCCAGGTCCCGTTCGACGTCGGCGTGCAATTCAGGGTCGGGGCGTTCTCCGAGGCGCAACCGGTCCCGGCCGGTAGGCCCCACCAGCTGTACGCGTACGGCAGCCGACCCCCCGACACGGTGGCCACGAGCTCGAACGTCTCGCCGATCGACACGTTGAGCGGAGTCGCTTCGAGCTCGGCCGTCAGGGCGGGCAGGGGCTCGACCGTGATCGTAAGGTTCGACGACACCGCGATATCGTCGTAATCGACGACGGTGACGTTCGCGACGTACGTGCCGGGCAGCCAGTACGTGTAGTTCGTCGCCGGCCGGTAGGACACTCCGAGGTCGGGCCCGAACGCCCAGGTGTAGTTGAAGGGGGCCGCGCCCCCCGTGACATTGGCGGAGAAACCGACGTCGAGCGGCCAGATGCCCGCCGTCACGTTCGCCGCCGCGACGGGATGCACGGGGAGCAGGGTGTCGCCGGAGGGGTGGCAGCCGACCCCGTCCGGGGTGGGCGCGCCCGCGACCAGCGTGTAGCACCAGGAGCTGACGCTCCACTGAAGGTCGTCGTAGTCGAGCGACTTCGAATTGTTGTTCGGGTAGAACTCCGCGCCGATCGGGAACTCGTCCACGTGCATCGCGCTGATGTTCGTGCCCGCCGGCGCCCAGCAGGTCCCGTTCGGGTTCGTCCGCGTGTAGTTCTCCACGTTGTCGAGCACGGCGGTCATGTTGACCGCGACCTGGCCCCGAGGCAGGCCGTAGCCGGGCGGGGAGCCGGTCGGGGAGTAGAGGTAGTCGAACGTGATCTGCGAGCCGTTGTCCTGGCACCCCTGGTCGCGATACCACGCCGCACCCCGAACCACGCTCCCGTTCTGGTACGACGGGAGGGTCACCTTCGTCTGCGGCAGCCCGGAGAGCCCGATGTCGTCCGAGAACCAGACCATCACCTCGATCCGGTCGCCCGGATTCCGCCCGATCGTGCCGTTCGCCGGAGCCGTGGTCAGCCAATCGTCGAACGCGAAGTCGTACGGGGTCTTCGCATACGGCGTGACGGAGTAGTTCACGGACGACCAAAGGTCCTCCGAGGTGAGATTCGCGACCGTGCTCGCGGGCAGCGGCAGCGCCGGGTTCGTGATGCCCGCCGTGCCTCCGTAGATGTTCTGTCCGAGGATCGCGGCGGGGAATCCGAGCTCCTTGTGCAGGCGCGCCCCCGGCGTGTAGACGTCGACCGAGTCAGTGAGGGTGCCGTTGGCCGCGTGGTAGCAGAGCGTCGCGCCACCGGTCGAGTTCGCGCTCAGGTTGAACAGGTTGCCCTCCAGCGCGAGGAAACCCCGCGCCGAGGTCGGGTACTTGCTCGACGCGTTGCCGTAGCCGCACCACGACCCCACGGACGCCGGCTCGGGAAGGAGGGTGATCACCTTCGAGCTGTTCGACGTCGGCACGGCCGGTCGGGGGTGAGCCAGGGCCGAAGCGACCCGTGCGGCCACCGCCGGCGACCCATCGGCCACGGCTCCGAGCACCAGCGTCGAGAGGAGCACGAGCCCCGCGAGTCCGACGGCGACGGCGATCGGCCCGATCCTGCCCCCGTACGCCCCCGGCAGCAGGGCGCGCCGGCGGCGCGGGCGAACGGGGATCGGAAGCGGGGAGATCATCTCGGTCCTCCGCGGGTCGCGTCCGGGATTCCGGACCCAGGTCGACGTGGGAGACTCGGATAAGTCGTTTTGTCTCGTGCGGGGGTCCCGCGACCCGCTCGGGGGACGGCCCGTCGGACGAGGACCTTCGGGGAAAAGGGAGGAAGGGGTTGGACCCGCAGGTCGGTCGCCGCGCTAGGACCTCCCCTCGGGCGAGATCGGCCCGCCGGGAGGTGGCGGGCTCGACTTTCGCCGCCGAGTCGCGACATACACCCCGAACCCACCGACGATCGCTCCGAGGGCCGCCGCGAGGAGGAACAGACCCTCTCCCGAGAGGCCCATCAGCTCCGGCCCGCTCGACTTGGCCGGGGTCGGGGCGGGCGCCGGGGCCGTCGCCGGGGTGTTGTCGACGTAGATCGACACGCTCCGGGTCGTGGTCGCCGTACCGGGCGCGCTCTCACTGAAGACGACCGAGTACGCCCCGTTCGCCAGGCTCGTCGTGTCGAGGGCGTAGCTGCCCGAAAGGCCCGACGCGAGGACCTTCGAGCCCCCCGCCCACACGAGCGAGAGCTGACCCGTCGCGAGCTCGGTGCCGACGTAGTTGGTGTACGGCGTGCCGCTCCAGCTGATCGCATCCGTCCCCGAGACCGTGCCGACGGCGTTCGCCGAGACCGTCGCCGGCAGGAAGACCAGCGGATCGGTCCAGGTCATCGGGTTCTGCACGGCCTCATCCTTGTAGCAGAAGCTCTCGCCGAAGAAGCTGTAGCAGTACCCGAACGTCACGTCATTGACGCCGACCCCGGTGATGGTGAGGACGATCGGTCCGGTGATCCCGGTGGTGTTGAGGTCGAGCCACAGGGTGCCGGCCGATACGCCGCTCTCCCAGACGTCCGCTCCGAAGTTCGTGTCGTAGAACGGCGCGCAGCCGGGGAGGAGCACGGTGTTCGCAGGCTGGGCCGCCCCGCTGGGGAGCGGGCAGGTCCAGGTCTCGTACTGGCCGGGGGCGCTGCCGACCGACGCGTTGATCGAGTCGACGTACTTCATGCCGGCGAACGAGAGGTCGCCCGTGATCGCGGTCGCATCCCCGCCCGACGCCGAGAGGCCGCCCGTATAGTACGATCCGCTCTGCGGCTCGGCATAGACCGTGGTCGTGTTGGACGTCAGTCCGTCGTAGGTCGCCGTCAGCGTGTAGATGTCGGTCGCGAGCGTTCCGTTCGTCTCGGCCGTGAAGCCGTTGATCCAGAAGTTCGCCTCCCCCCGCGAGTCGGAGAGCGTCGTGCCGAGGGTCATCCCCGGCGCGTATTGCGCCGGCGGGACCGACTCATCGCGGTTCTGGTACTGCGTGTAGACCGAGACCTGCGTCACCACGGCGCCCGAGACCGGGACCCCGTTCAGGTAGACCTGGGCCTGCCCGAACAGGTTGTAGTCGCCGACGGTCGTCGTCGTGAACGTCGTGACCTCGGCGGCGCCCGAGTCGCAGTTGCCGTACGGATCGACGACGCACAACGTCAGGGTGCCGCTCGGCGTCGGCGCCGCGACCGCGAAGAAGACGAACGACCAGTCGGCGTTCGAACCGCCCGCGACGCTCTTCACGAGGAAGTACCCGTAGGTCGTCGCCGCGTCGCCGCCCGGCGGAGTGCCGGTCGTCGGCGTGTAGGTGAACGTTCCGTTCGACCCGGTCTGCCAGGACGTGAGCGTTCCGCCTCCGTAGGTCCCGTTGCTCGACTGGCCCGAGTACGCCCACACGTTGTAGACCCCCGTCCCTCCGCCGGTGTTCGCGATCTGGAACTCGTACGTCGTCCCGGCGGTCAAGGTCGTCGGCGTCGCGGTGAGGCCACCCTCGGTGACCTCGAGGACCGAGAACGCGGGGTTCAGGAGCGAGTGGCCCGCGACGCCGGTGGCGCCGAAGAAGTCATCGCTCAACAGCGCCGGGTTGGGGATCCCGAGGCCCTGCAGATAGTTCCAGCCACTTCCGGCCGGGTTCGCGAGGCTCGGGAACCACAGCGGCTGGACCGGCGCGCTGGGGTTCTCGATCGAGAGGTTGTAGTAGTACCAGGTGAACGAGTTCACCGGGCCCGCGATCGAGTCCTGGTCGTCCCCCATCGGGGTGTACGGGTCCGACGCCACGGCGCCGGCCTCGTAGGCGTTGTGCGCCGCATAGAGGAGCGGGTTCGCATCTCCGAGCTTCGGGTTGCCGAACGCGAGGTTCGCCTGTTCCTCGACGAGCGCCCACTGCCCGGCCATGGTGGGGCACGCAAAGCTCGTGCCGCCGTAGAACAGCCACCACGTGCCGTAGCCGTAGATCGTCATGTTGAACGCGGCCTCGAGCGAAACGACCGGGTCGATCTTCGCCCCTGTGGAGTAGGTGTCGAGCGCGTTCTGCCACCACTGCTGGGGCTCGACGAACGACTGTCCGAACCCGCCGCCGACGACCCCCTTCTCCGTTCCGCTGAGCCCCTCGCCGTACGACCAGTAACCGGACGACGCGATGCCGTTCGCCTTGACGAAGTAGGCGGTGGCGTTCACGCCGATACAGAAGTCCTCGAAGAGGTACCCGTCACAGTACGTGAAGTTCGTGTCCGTCTCGGGGAACGGTCCGCCCTCACCGGTCGCGGTGATCTGGGCCCCGCCCACCGACGTCGCGCCGATCGAGTCGGCCGCGGAGAAGTCGTTGACGGTGAGGTAGGTGCCGCCATCGTCGCCCGAGGCGAAGAAGTTCGTCACGCCGACCGAGTTGAGCAACAGCAGCTCCTCGTCGTTGGCGGTGAGGTAGATCGGGCTCCCGTAGAAGTACTCGTACTGCTCGCCCTCCCCGTAGCTGTTCGACGTGATGGTGACGCCGCACGTGCCCGTTCCGGCGCTCCCCTGGACGATGTAGAGGCCGGCCGCGGCGAGCGTGCCGGCGCTCGGGCAGTTCCCGCCCGTTGAGCCGAGGGACAGGTACTGTGCGACGTCGGCGTAGGCGAGGTCGAACGCCGAGAAGTTCCCGGGATACGGGACTCCGATGACGTCGATGTGGGCGGCCGGCGCCATCGCGGCGGCGTACTCCACGTCGAGGCTCGTCTCGAGGGTCCAGCCCGCGAACTCGCCCTGCTCGATGCAGTTGTTGAGGTTGTTGTTCGGGATCAGCTCGAGCCCGGGGATGTCGAGGGCGATCTGGGTCAGCCGGGAGTTGAGCTGGTTCGGTGTGCCCGGGAACGTCATGTTCGACCAGGCGGACAGATCGCTCGGGAACGCGCAGCCGACCTCGATGACCGCGATCGTAATCCCCTGCCCCTTGTCGGGCTCGGAGCCGAGCGCGGAGTGACCGTTCCAGAGCTGCGTCGCCCCGGCGACGGCCGGCATCGTCGACGGGAACATGAACTGGTAGGTGCCGCAGAGACCCGACTCCTCCTCGCACGTCTCGCCGTTCGGCCCGAAGTCGGTCCAGAGGAAGTTGTGCTCCTGGTCGCTCTGGTAGAGATCGAGCTCGTTGTTGCACGGCCCGGCGATGCCGAACTGGCACACCGCTCCGGTAGAGTTGGGGGGGGTGCTGTTGTTGTCGAGACTGGACGGGTTGTACATGCCCGGATCCATCCCGACCGGCAGAGAGATCGTCGGCGTGGCGACCATCTGGTTGAGCCCCGCGATCCCGTTGACGGCCGTCGCGATGCCGCTCGGCAGCTCGGCGGGGGCGGTGTTCGCGTAGATCGTCGGCCCGGACTCGGTGGACCCGGCGACCCCGCTGTTGGGTCCGAAGAGCGGATCGTACATGCCCTCGGACTGATACGTCTGCGTGAACGAGCTCATCGTCGTGTGGAACGCCGCGGCGACCTGGCTCACGGACCCGCTCACGGTCAGGGTGAGCGCGGTGGCGCTCGGCGTCACGGTGAGGCCGTAGCCGGCGAAGTACGCGGCGATCGAGTCGTACGACGGGTTCCCGTACTGGGCTCCGACCTGCTGGGCGGAGAGGAAATCACGATACTGGGCGCTCGCGACGTCGCTCTGATCGTTCACGAGCGTCGTGAGGCTCCCGCTCGGCGCGAGCGTCACCGTCACCGAATCGGGGGCATTGGGGTTGTAGGCCGAAGGGTTCGGTATGACGGATACCGTGCCGAAGGTCGTCGTGCCCACGGGGCTCAGGCCCGAGGAGCTGCCCTTGATCGTCGTCAGCGGCGTGTTCGCGAGATCGGCATGGGTCTGCACGATCGCGGCCGTGGGCGTTGCCGCGGCCGGGGCGCTCGGGTTCATCCATTTGGAGCCCGGGACGCTCGCGATCGCGAATCCCGAAATCGCGATGAGGACGATCAGTCCGACGAGTAGGGCGCTGCCAAGATTGCTGCGTACTCCGCGCATAACTAGGGTGGTCGGCCATCGGGGAGCGCGGTTAAAATCGATGAGAACGAAGCCGACGTATCGTCGGCGCCAAACCGTCCTCTCGTCCTACGAAATGAACTGTTCGTAGCTACGATGACCGCCAAGGGTTACGGGAGCTCACTGAGGCGGCGACCCCGCGAAAGGCGCTAGGGGGCGAGCTCGGGCGCGTCTCGTACCCGAGCCGCGTGCGGGGCCACCCGGCCGCGACCGGTCGGGGCCCGCGCGACGGGCGGGGAGCGCGCGGTCCGCACGGTGACCCCGGAATTCGGAAGCGACAGTCGAGGCACGGAATGCACCAGGATCTCCTGCCAGCCGTCGCCGGCGAGGGCGCGCGCGGACGAGACGTCCATCCCGCCGGCGTCGGCGTCCTGACGGACGACCACGTTGAGCGATCGGATCGCCCCATCGAGCTCGGCGGTCTTCGAGAGGATCCGTCGGATCGCGACCAGCACCTGTTCGGCGAGCTCGGTGGTCCGGTAGCCGTCGGGCACGCTCTCGAGCAGATGGTGCTCGAGGCAGAATTGGGCGTAGCTGTCGAAGTACCCGGGATTCAGGTTCGCGAGCCCGATGATCCGCGTCTTGCGCGGGGTCCGCCGACTCGCGTCGAGGAAGTCGTGGAGGACCTCGAGTCGAGTTCGGTACGTTCGTCCCATTGTCACCGACCGGGGCCGGCGCGACCCCGTGACCCAGCTTAGCACGGCGAAGTCCGGAGGCGATTTAACGGTACTCGAGCCGAAGGCCCGAACCCCTTCACAATTCGGGGGAGAAACGCGAGGAAACTGCGCCGGAACCACCGCGACGCCGCCCCCGTCGCGCGCCCTGCCGAGGAGCTCACGCCGAAGCGGAACGGGGGGCGCGTCGGCGCCGTTCCCGCGTCCCGAGGCATCGGCGACAGACCATCGCCCCGACGTCCGGCGCGCCGACCGCGTAGAAGAGGACCTCGCGATGCGTGAGCCGCTCCCCGCAGTGGGCGCAGAGGACGCGGTGATAGAGGTCGATCGTCCCCCCGTCGCGCCCGGCGACCCTCGGACCGTACCGAGCGGACGAAAGGGTCGACGCCTCCGAGCCCGCCCGTGTCTTGTCGGTGCGAGCGAAGCCCGGGTCGGTGAAGATCCCGAGCAGGACGGCTCGGAACATCACGAAGTAGCCCGGGATCAGAAGGAGGTAGTAGCCCATCCATCCGGTGAGCGCGAGCTTCCACGGCGCTCCGCGAAAGAGCGGCAGGGTGAACAACGCGAGCGGAAGGATCGTGATGAAGATCGAGAGCCAGAGCGGGATCAGGTGGAGGCTCAGGAGCGCCCACGGAAGGAAGACGAGCGTCGGGGTCACCACGAGCGAGTTCGTCCAGGTCAAGAGGAAGAACGCCGAATCGACCTTCTCGCGGGCGGGCACCGACCGGGTCCGCAGGAACGAGCCCCAGTGCCGGCGATACTCGCGGACGGTGCTCGAGGTCCACCGCGTGTTCTGCACGAAGAAGACGCGGTAGCGCTCGGGGGCCACGCCGCGCCCCACGATGCGTGGGTCGTAGAGGATCTTCCACCCGGCCTTCCGCAGGCGGAACGTGGTGTCGAGGTCCTCGTTGGCGGTCGGGTAGGGGGCGATCCCGCCGATCTCCCGGACCGCGGCGATACGGTACGCCTCGACGGTCCCCTGGATCCCGACGAATCCCCCGTAGCGATGGCGACCGGCGAGGATCTGGTTCGCGACGACGTGGAACTCCTCGGAGAAGCGGGAGAGGTACGACGGGGGATCGTTCCGGCCCATCGCCTGGAATCCCTGTACCGCCCCGACGCCCTCGCGGAAGTGCTCCGTGAACCGGACGAGCACGTCCGGGTCGACCAGGAAGTCCGCGTCGAAGATCACCATCCACTCCGATCGGGCGTCGAGCAGGTCGAAGGCGTGGCGCAGCGCACCGCCCTTGAACCCTTCGCGTCCCTCGCGCCGGACGATGCGGACCGATGGGTCCCCCAGCTCGAGCGGCGGCGAAGAATCGTCCGCGAGGACGATCTCGAACGCCGGGTACCGCACCGCCTTCCACGACTCGATGCTCGCCCGGACGATCTCCGGCGGCTCGTTGTAGACCGGGATGACGATGCTGACCATCGGGTACTTCGGATGGGCATCGTACCGCCGGGGACGCGGTGGCGCGAAGACGGCGGTCAGGAGACAGGTGATGAGGTACGCGCTCAGCAGCAGCGTGACGACGATCGCGAGGAGCTCCCAGGCGATCATCAGCTCGTAGAATAGCGTGCTCACCGCGTGCCCACCTCGCTTCCCGGTCGTCCGCCCGTCGCCAGCTCCCCGCTCCTAGGACCGGGCCCGCCGCGGGGGGGCCTCGTCCGGTGTCATCTCGGGGCCGGCATCGCTCGACACCGTCGCGGGCTCGGGCGCGTCCCGTTCCATCGCCCGAGAGCGGGCCGCGACACGGTCGTAGAGCTCCTCGATGCTCTCGTCCCACGGGGCCGTCAACGCGCTGCGCGCGCGTCCGCTCTCTTTGCTGGAGAAGATCCGGCGCATGTCGCGCAACGACACCAGCGCCTCCGGCAATCGATCCTTCCACATCTCCTGCCGCAGCTCGCCCTCGAGGTCCGCGAGGAACGCCTTATCGAGATCCTCCGTCGGGAGCCGTTCCACGATCCCGTCGAGCCGATCGAGTTCGTCGGCGAGGAACGCGCGGACGGCCCCCACGAGGTTCTCGTAACGACGCGACCGGTCCGTCAGCAACCGCAGGTGGCGGGCCCGCAGGGGCCGCTGGGAGTTCTCCTCGAGCCGGCGTCGGGCCAGCTCGTCCCCCTCGGGATCACCCTGGACCAGGCACGCCCGGCAGATCGGACGTACTCCGGACCCTTCGAGGAAGTAGAACATCCGTTCCGCGACGGTGAGGTCCTTCGAACACGCCGCACAGACCCGGGGGGCCTCGTCCGGAGAGAGCGTCTCGCCGGTTTCGTCCGCCGGGTCCGGTGGGCCCGGCAGGCCGACGGGCTCCTGTCGCCGGGCCTGCCCCCCGGCGCCTGCGGCGCGTCCCACCACAGCCTTCCATGGTGGGAGGGGTCGCTTAAACGTGACGACTTCGCAGAATCCCGTGACGCCCCGGCAGGGTCGGCCGGTCGGCCGGAGCCGGCTCCCGAGAGGAGGAAAACGGAGATCGACGCGGAACCGGCCGGCCCTTGCCTTCGATACCCCGATTCGCCATCGGCGGCTCCCGACGACCAGCGCCAAGAAGAGGCCGGAGCGACTGGTCCGAAGGATGTCGGAGGTTGCCGACCCGGGTGGCTACGCCGATCGATGCGGGGGATGCGCGCGGGGGCTCGGAGGCGAGGATGCCGCGTTCGTCTGTTCGGAAGGGCGGACGTTCTGCGCGGGCTGCGCTCGAACGCTCGACTGGCGCTGCCCGGACTGTGGAGGCGAGCTGGCCCGGCGCGCCCGGCGATCCTCCGGTATCGGAGGGCGCACCCCCCGGTCCGCGCGCACGGCCCGAGACGCGAAGCCTATCCGCATCGCGCGGGCGACGTCGGCCGATGCGGAGGACGCGGCGCCGCTGTTCGATGCCTACCGGCAGTTCTACCACCAACGAGGGGACGTGCCCGCCGCGCGACGGTTCCTGCGGGACCGACTGCATCACGACGAATCCGTGGTCTTCCTCGCGCGGTCCGACCGCATTCCGGTCGGATTCGCCCAGCTCTACCCGAGCTTCACCTCGATCCGGCTCGGACGGATGTGGATCCTCAACGACCTCTACGTGGTGCCCTCGGCCCGCCGCCGCGGCGTCGGAGATCGGTTGCTCGAACGCTGCGAAGAGTTCGTGGCGGGGTCCGGAGCGGAAGGCGCATGGCTCGAGACCGCGGTCGACAATCCGGCCCAGCGGCTCTACGCCCGCCGGGGCTGGAAGCTCGACCGGGAGTTCCTCCACTTCGATTGGGACGTCCCGAACACGAGACCTCGGAGCGCTCGCCGTGGGACGAAGGGCCGGGCCCGTCGGAGGCGTCGCGCCTGACTACGGCTTCCAGACCGGTCCGGAGTACCCCTCCGGATAGAGCGGCGGCGTCTCGCCCTCGCCGAACGGGTCGGGTCGGGGAGGCACCGGCCGCCCCTCCTGGGCGCAGAGGTACTCCTCCATGGCGATCGCTGCCTTCGTGCCCGCGGCCATCGCGTGCACGACCGACCGTCCGCCCGCCGCGAAGACGCCCGCGACGTCGGTCGCGTAGTTCGGCCGACCGCCCTCGGGCCAGCCCTTGTTCCCGATCTTGAGACCGAGCTCCTTCGAGAACCCGTGGAGGTCGGCCTTCTCGCCGATCGCCATGATCACGGTGTCGCACTCGATCGTCTCCGTCGCGCCGGGGACCGCGACGACCGCGCGCCGGCCCGAGGCGTCGGGGGCGGCGAGCTCCATCTTCTGGAAGACCGCCGCCTCGACATGGTCCGTTCCGCGGATCTCGAGCGGGGAGAGGAGCCAGCGGAACACGATCCCCTCGGGTTCCGTCTCCCGGATCTCCTCCTCGCCCGCCGGGGATTCTCCGCGCGTGCGTCGGTACGCCATCGTGACCCGGGCCTCGGGCGACAGGCGGCGCGAGGTGCGGACGGCATCGACCGCGACGTCCCCGCCCCCGACGACCACGATCTTCTTCCCCAGGATCACGGGGCGACCCTGGTTGACGTCGTACAGATAGTCGAGCGCCGGGATCACGCCGGGGAGGTTCTCGCCCGGGATCCCCGGGAACCCCGCCTTCGAGGCCCCGACCGAGACGAGCACCGCGCGGTAGCCCTCCGCGAGCAGGGTCTCGGGCGTCACATCGACCCCGCCGGCCTTGCCCTCGACGAACGTGAGGTCGAAGCGGCGGAACCGCTGGAGGTCGATCAGGAGCTCGTGGTTCGGCATGCGGTAGTGCGGGATCGCCCCCGCCTGTCCGCCGACCGCGCGCTGGCGCTCGAAGACCGTGACCGAGTAGCCGCGCATGCACAGTTCCCACGCGGCCATGAGACCGGTCGGGCCGGCGCCGATGATCGCCACGCGCTGGTGGCGCGGCGCGCTCGGAACGTACTCCATGTTCGAATGGCCGAACTCGAGCGCGGCCCGCTTGAGATGCCGGATCGCGATCGGGACGCCGCGGCCCTTCATCACGCAGGCGTCCTCGCAGTAGTGGTAACAGACCTTGCAGAGCGTCGTCGCGAGCGGGTTCTCGCGCAGCGTGAGGCGGGCGGCCTCATCGAAGCGCCCGTCCGCGACGAGCCCGATGTATCCGCGGCAATCCTGAGTGATCGGGCACGCCTCGACACAGAACGGGAGCGCGCACTGCAGGCACCGCTGGCCCTCGAGCATCGCCTCCTCCCGGGTGTAGGAGTGGAGCACCTCGCGGAAGTCGGACACCCGCTCCTCGGGGTGCTCTTCGGGCACCTCGATCCGCTCGTAGCGAGACTCCGCGTCCGTCATCGTCCGTTCCTCTCCGGGATAGGGGCGCTAGAACCAACCCGTCGGCGCACTTAAACCGCTCGGGGCCAACGGGGCCCGGCGAGGGCGTGGCCCCTGCGCCGGCCGACCGACGGGGCTCACGTGCCCGGGGCGGGTCGATCCCGGGGCCGGCCTCCGCCCCCGGGCGGCGTCGGGGTCCGACGGGTGGCGAAGTACAGGACCGCGACCCATGCGGCGAGCGAGATCCCGAACGCCGAGGCGGCTGCGACGAGCCCGAACTGGTCGACCGTCGCCCCCACGCCGATCGTGGGGACCGCGAGAGCCAGGTATCCGACCACGAAGAACGCGGAGAGGATCTCTCCCCTCTGCTCGGGCCACGAGACCCGGTCGACCAACGTCACGCTCCCCATGTAGGCATATCCCACACCGATGCCGAGGATCGCGGCGCCGACCCCGAAGAGGGCGAGGGAGGCGAGCGGGAGCGCCAGGGTCACGAGGAACGTGGCGCCGAGAATGATCGGCAACCCCACCAGGAGGGCCCGGCGGTCCCGGACCTGACCGAGCACGGTCTGCACCAGGGCGGCGAGGCCGAACATCGAGGCGATCACGGCCGACGACACGGCGGCGTTAGAGATCGACAACGACACGCGCAGGAAGCTCGGTCCGATCGCCGCAAAGTATCCGTAGATCGAGTAGCAGGCCGCGAGCGCGCCGGCGGCGACCCAGAACGAGCGACGGATCGAGGGCGGTACCGAGAGCCGCTGAACGCGCACCGGGGGAGCGGCCGGGCCCCGC
>Ga0187782_10002350_pt1 | contig 13923 bp, 15 predicted proteins | sample 0715_SJ02_MP15_2_FD_132454 | JGI IMG/M metagenome (GOLD analysis project Ga0187782, IMG submission 132454) | Tropical peat soil microbial communities from peatlands in Department of Meta, Colombia - 0715_SJ02_MP15_20_MG | ecosystem: Environmental > Terrestrial > Soil > Wetlands > Peat | place...
CAGCTGCACGCCGCGGCCGAGGCTCTCGAATCGCTGGGATTCACGTCGCAGCCGCTGGCGTCGATTGCCAAGAGAGAAGAAGTCATCTACCTGCACGGCGCCGAGGACGAACCCATCGTTCTCGACCGCCGCTCGCCCGTGCTGCATCTGGTGCAACTCATCCGCGACGAGAGCCATCGCTTTGCAGTCGGCTACCACCGCCAGCGCCGCGCCATGCGCGACCGCGATTCCGAGCTCTTGGAGATTCCCGGTGTGGGCCCGCAGACCCGCCAGCGTCTGCTGACGCACTTCGGCAGCTTGCGCGACGTGCAGCAAGCAACGGCGGAGTCGCTGGCCGCGGTGGTTTCGCGCAAAACGGCGGACACCATATGGCGTCATTTTCATCAACCCAGAGTCGTTCCTTGAGATTTAGCTTCGGTTTGGGAGTGCTTTCCTAGATCGGATGCGACATATACTTGGTAAACGATCCAACAGGAAAGTTTCCATGCACGAAGCCGGCTGCTCTGCCACGCTCCATCCACTTCGTCCTGCGCTTCTCCTCGCCACGGTGTTTGCGGTTTTCACGCTTCTCATTCATCTCTTGAGTACGCTCTGGGGCCTCCATCTCGGCTACGGCTTCGACGGGGACGAGCTCTACTTCCTCGTCTGCGGGCGTCGTCTTGCATGGGGATATGTCGATGCGCCTCCTCTGGTCGCCATGCAAGCCCGGCTAGCCGAAACGCTCTTCGGCCTCTCGCCCGTTGGCGTGCGCGTCTTCAGCTTCGCCGCGGCGGGCATCAATGTCGCTCTCTCGGGCTTGCTCGCTTGGCAGCTAGGCGGCAAGCGCCTCGCGCAGATTCTCGCTATGATAGCCGTCCTTGCCGCGCCCGTATATCTCGCGGCATCTAACTACCTTTCTATGAACTCCTTCGAGCCGTGCTTCTGGATGGGCGCCCTCTTCGTTGTCTTGCGCATTGCCGATGGGTGGGCCAGTCCCCGTGCGTGGCTGCTCTTCGGTCTTCTGGCCGGCCTAGGTATTGAGAACAAGCACTCCACCGTGTTCTTTCTCATCGCTCTGCTCGCCGGTCTGCTGCTCAGCCCACAGCGCCGCATCCTCTGGTCGCCTGGCTGCGCAGCCGGAGTCGGACTGCTATTCCTCCTCTCGCTGCCGAACTTCGTGTGGCAGTGGATTCACGGTTTTCCAACTTACGAACTCCTGAACCACATCGCCCACAGTGACAAGAACGTAGTTCTTCCTCCCATTCAGTTCCTGGTTGCACAGGCCGATATTCTTTTTTACGCCGCGGCGCCATTGTGGATCGCCGGGTTGGTCTGGCTTGGTTTTGCGCGCGCCGCACGGGATTATCGCTTTGTCGCGCTCGTCTACCTCGTCTTTCTTGCCATGATGATGATTCTCCATGCAAAGCACTACTACTTGGCTCCCATTTACCCGGTTCTGTTTGCCGCCGGAGCCGTCGCTTTCACCCAGATCAGTCGCCGGATTTGGCCACCGGTTGCCTATTCCGCACTTTTGGGGCTGATGCTTTGCCTGGTCTCCGCGCCCCGCGTCCTTACGATCCTCCCGCCCGATCGATACGCTTGGTACTCTGCTCACACAAGGCTTCTTCTGGCCGTTTCGGAAGCAGAGAAGGCCACCAGCCCGCTGCCCTCTTTCCTTTCTTATCGCTTTGGCTGGACCGAGTTGGTCCGGGGGTTCGCCTTGCGTTATCGCGCTCTACCGCCCGATATCCGCGCCCGCACGGCGATCTTTTGTGGCAACTACGCCGATGCCAGTGCAGTGAACTTACTCGGTCCTCAATACGGCCTGCCCGCAGCCATCAGTGGCCACCAAACTTACTTCTATTGGGGATGGAATGGCTACACCGGAGAATCTGTCCTCACGCTTGGCAACAACCCCGATGGCTACAGGAAGTTTTATGGGGAGGTTGTGGATCTCGGACTATTCGATCCGCCATGGGCCAGGGACAGCGAGCGCCAGCATTACTTGTGGCTCCGCCATCGCGTGCGCCCCTATGCTCTCGACTGGCAGGACTTCAAGAACTGGTATTGAGTTCCTGGCAATCCTCGTTGATGCGACAGCGCCGCAATCGCTTACTCGGCCCTCAGCATCTCCCGATGCCTGACCACAATCCGCTGGCTGCACGCCGGGCAGGAGAAGCGGTCGAAAAGCGCCACGCTTCCGATTCTCGCGCTGCACCAGGGGCATTGGCCGCGCTGCTGATTCAATCCCAGCACCGGGCCAAGCAATGGCGAGCACACTCCCAGTACGATCAGCGGCACGCCCAGGAATATCCCGAGGCCGGTAAGGCAGATCATGCCGCCGGCGATAATGAGAACCGGCGCGGCGACTAAGCCGAAGAGCAAACCGCTGAATCCCCCGGTGACCGGCGCGGATTCGTGTTTCTGCGGAACGGGCTCGGCATCGTGCCGGCATGGCGCCGCGCAATAGGGACAGAATGCCCACGCCGTTTCGAGATGAGCTCCGCATTTGAGACAGGTTTCGTTCATCGAACAGGCCCTCCTCGACTGGCAACGAGTGTAGGTCCGATCGAATGGCGTTTCCCGTGATTCCCGTCACGGGTTGGGCAAGCCGGAAAGGCCCTCTTGGGCTTAGCCTTACAGGGCAACGAGCTCCAGCGATGGGGAGAATGATCTGTACATCTGGAAATCCGCCGGCGAGAACTGATAGTTTCGCTTGCAGGAGCTTCCAGATGGACGCGGTGCGGATCGACAAGTGGCTGTGGGCGGCGCGGTTCTTCAAGACGCGAGCGCTGGCCAGCCGCGCTTGCGATATGGGACGGATTCAATCGAACGGCGTGCGGGCCAAGCCGGCACGCGAGGTTCGGGCCGGAGACAAATTGCACATTGAGAACGCCGCCGGCGCGTTCGATGTCGAGGTTTTGCTAACCAGTGCGATGCGCGGCCCGGCTTCCATCGCACGGACCCTATACCGCGAGACCGAGGCCAGCCGCCTGGCCCGCCTTCACCTCGCCGAGGAACGAAAAGCCCTCGCACAATACGTCACGTTGCCTCCGCGCAGGCCCACCAAGCGCGACCGCCGCCGCATTGTTCAGTTCCGGCGGGGAATGTAGGGCCATCGCGAACCGTGTGGATCGAAGCAGAGGTGCGGGGCCCTGGCGTTTCCTTCAATTGCGGAGCGCGCAATGAAAAGGCCCGGCACACGGCCGAGCCTTCGCGTTCCAGGTGTCGCATCTTCAGCGGGCGTCAGGCCAGCAGGCGCTTCACTTTCTCTTCAATTGCTTCTGCAGGATTGGGAGGCAATCCAACCATCTGATCGGCCACTTGCCCGTTCTTGAAGAACAGCAGCGCCGGAATTCCGCGAATCCCATAGCGCGAAGGCGCGGCGCCGTTTTGGTCCACGTTGACTTTGGCAACCTTCAGCTTGCCTGCGTAGGTCGTGGCGATGCCGTCGATATAAGGCGCAATGGCCTTGCACGGGCCGCACCATATCGCCCAGAAATCCACCAGGACGGGCTGCTCGCTGCGCAGCACCTCCTGGTCGAAGTTTGCATCCGTCACTTCCAAGACGCCCAGTCCAGCCATGGTTCTCCTTATGAATCCCTGTTTCAATCATTGTATAGAAGCAGGCCGTTCTATCTGATGCATGAACGAAGGTCGAAGTCGCAAACCGGCGCTCGGAGTGAGGCGGCTGAACGGTTCCTCGCGCGCTCCGAGCCGCCAGCGCAAACCGCATCGCACATTTGTTTGCACCTCGCGGGAGCACTCCACATCAAATAGAAGCGCCCGGATCCATTCAAGGATCTCGGGCGCTAGAGCAGCCCTCCCCCAGAACTGCTCACGCAGAAAATGTAGTTAATTAATCGATAAAGAGCAAGCAAACTTAGGTAATTCTTGCAGTAATCGCCGATCGAATGACTACTCTTGTAGATAACATAGGTAACTCGCTGATAACGCGCCGGTTGCGCTCTTCTCGATGTTTCTGTAAAGTTAACCGGCTTTTGTTTCAATGAGTTGCGCTGCTCCGGCCCCGGAAAAGCGACACTTTAGCAGTTCCATCTCGGTGCGATTTTGAGCCAGATTGGCGATGGCCGCCGACGCAGCCTCCAAGTGGCTCTCCCGATCGACGACGACCAGCACCGCGGGGCCTGCGCCGCTCAAAGCCGCGCCCAGAATCCCATTCGATCCGACCAAGGGCAGAAGCAACGGGAGCAGCCGGCAGTAGGGAGTGCGGTATGGCTGATGGATGCGATCGCGCATCGCCAGGCGCAACAGATCGCCGCGCGCTTGGGCAAATGCGAGCCCGAGCGTCGCCGCCGATTGGATATTCGCGACCACGTCCTGGAGCGGATAGCTCGCCGGCAGCATGGCGCGCGCTTTGCTGGTGGCCAGCGGCTCGGCCGGCAGCGCGACGATTGCCCGCCACTCCTGCGGCGGGTCGGTTTGCGCCACGTGCACGCTTTTTCCTTCTGGCGCGGCGGTTACGAATCCGCCCAGCCAGCAGGCGGCCACGTTGTCCGGGTGCCCTTCGAGTGCGTAGGCCGCTTCGAGAATGTGATCCGTATCCCAGTTGAGTTGGCCGAAACGATTGGCCAGAGCGATGGCCGCCAGCCGCGCCGCCGCCGACGAGCCGCAGCCCATGCCGAGGGGAATTGCGTTCGCTATTCGCATCGCCAGCGGCGCCGGCTCGCGATGGTTTTCGACGAGCAGCTTCTTGTAGGTCTCGAGAATCAGGTTCTCTTCGAGCCGCGCGCAACGATCCGCGTCGCGTCCCGTAGCGGCGATGGAAAATTTCTCCGCTGGCTCGGCCTCGATTTCGAGGAAGAAATCCAGCGCCACTGCGACGGCGTCGAAGCCCGGACCCAGATTCGCCGAAGTCGCAGGGAGCCGCAGCCGAAATCTGCCAGCCTTGCTCCGATCGTTCATCCCACTTGGCCCTTTAGCGCGTCCAGCACCGCTGCCGGCGTAGCATCCACGGTGATGGCATCTCTCCGGAGCGCATCGATCTCCGGTTCCAGACCCGCCTTTTCTTCATCGTTCAGCAGCGTGCCGCGGTGGAAGTCGATGGTATAGTCGGCATCCTTCAGCGTGTGGCCGGTCAAGACGAGCACAACCGTCTGGCCCGAGTGGATCGACGCTTGCGCCCGGAGCTTTTTGAGTCCGGCCAAGGTCACGGCCGATGCCGGCTCGCAGCCCAGGCCCTCCGCTCCTAACTCCGCTTTGGCGATGGCGATCTCGGCTTCGGTGACATCGAGGCACCATCCGTCGCTCTCCTGGACCACGCGTGCGGCCTTGCGCCACGAGGCGGGGTTGCCGATGCGAATGGCCGTAGCGCGCGTGTGCGCTTCGACGGGCTCCAACACGGCGCCCTGAGTTTCTGTGAGGCTGCGAACCAAAGGATTGGCGCCGACGGCCTGGATAACGGAGATACGCGGCAGGCGAGCGACCAGTTTCAACTCGCGCAGCTCGCGGAATCCCTTGCCCAGGGCCGAGCTGTTGCCCAGATTGCCGCCCGGGACAATCACGTGATCGGGCACATTCCAGTCGAAGGCCTCGGCTATCTCGATTGCCGGCGTCTTTTGCCCTTCCAGGCGGTACGGATTGACTGAGTTGAGGAGATAAATCGGGGCTTGCCGGACGATCTCGGCGAGCACGCGCATGCATCCGTCGAAATCGGTCTTCAATTGCAGCGTCACGGCGCCGTAATCCATCGCCTGCGACAGCTTGCCCCACGCAATCTTGCCCTCGGGAATCAGCACCAGGCTTTTGATCCCGGCGCGCGAGGCGTAGGCCGCCATTGAGGCCGATGTATTGCCGGTCGAAGCGCAGGCCACCCACTCGAAACCCCGCTCGCGGGCTACGCTCAGCGCCGCCGTCATGCCCGTATCCTTGAACGATCCCGACGGATTCATTCCCTGGTGCTTGGCGTAGAGCTGATCGATGCCGAGGCGCTTGGCGGCGCGGTGCAGACGATAGAGCGGTGTGTTGCCTTCGCGCAAAGAAATCGCGTTGCCGAAGTTATCGAGGATGGGCAGCAGCTCGCGGAAGCGCCACACGCCGGATTGATCGAGCGCCTCAGCCGAGCAGCGCCGCTCTCTCCAGAGCCACTTCAGCGCCCCGGGATTGGGACGGTTCGGGCCTTCGCGCTGCGTCCAGCCGGGATAATCGACTTCGAACAGGTCTCCGCAAACTGCGCAGCGAAAATTGGGCTGCGCCTCGGCGCCAGCAATCCGGCTGCCGCAACCGAAGCAGCGTAACTGGTGCAAGTTTTCGTCCATACCGGTCTCTGAGGCGGCGTGCTTTGGAGTCAGAAACGGACAGTCTGATCGTGCGGAAGCTACGCACGCGTCCGGTCGATGATCGAAAGCCGCGGTCTCGTTGCTAGTGTTAGCCTACCAGTGCGGGGGCGAGTGTTGCAGTGATCGGATTGAAGATGAAGCCCCGACCGGTGTCGGGGATGAAGAGCTTTGGGCCAGTCCTCATTGCGTTTCTGCTGGTCGCGGCGGCGAGGGCCCAGGCTGGGCTGCCGGCGCAAACGCCGCTGCGCGTGGCTGCCGCTGCCGATCTGGAGCCGGTATTACCGCCCATCCTCGATGAGTTTCAGCACGCAACGGGCATTCACGCCGAGGCCACGTACCAGGCCTCGGCCATGCTCACCACGGAGATCGAGAATGGCGCGCCCTTCGATCTGTTCTTATCGGCGGACCTGGGCTACCCCAAGCGCCTCGTCCGTGACGGGCTGGCCGATGCGGCGGGCAGCGCCGACTCGACCACGCCGATCACCTACGCCAAGGGCACGCTGGTTTTGTGGGAACGCAAAGGCTCGCACCTGCCTCCGCCGTCGCTGGAGTTGCTGCGCGACCCGAATCTCAAGCGGCTGGCCATCGCCAATCCCGAGCGGGCGCCCTACGGACGCGCCGCAGTGGCCGCGCTGAAGAGCCTCAATCTGTACGAAACGCTGAAACCGCGCCTGGTGACCGCCGAGAACATCGCTCAGGCTGCCCAGTTCGTCGACTCTGCCAACGCCGATGCCGGCCTGATCTCGCTCACCTCGGCCATGACGCCGCGCCTTCAGGCCGACGGAACCTACTTCGTCATCCCGCGCGATCTCTATCCGCCGATCGAGCAGGGCGCGGTGATTGTGAGCAATACCAAGCAGCGGGAGGGCGCGCACAGGCTGCTCGACTTTCTGCTCTCGGCGCCGGTGCAGGCCGAGCTCGGGAAGAGCGGCTTGACGCCGGTGAAATAGCTGTGGAGATTTGTCGCCGGACTTGGCTCGGCGCAAATTCTACGGAAACAGCATGCCTCATCGGTAATCTGTAGATTGACACTCATGGATTGGCAAGCCTTCGCTCTCTCGCTGCGCCTCGCGTCGGTGACCACCGCGATTCTCCTGTGCATCGCCGTGCCCTTAGCGGCGCTGCTGGTGCTGGGGCGAGGCCGCTGGATCGCGGCGGTCGAAGCCCTGGCCACGCTGCCCCTGGTGTTGCCGCCCACCGTGCTCGGCTTCTTCCTTCTCGTCTTACTCGGGCCGCGCACCGCCTTCGGCCGCGGAATTGCCGCGATGATCGGGCATCCGCTGGCGTTTTCTTTCAGCGGCCTGGTCGTGGGGTCCGTCATCTACAGCCTGCCATTCGCCGTTCAGCCGCTCGTAGCCGGATTCGCGGCGGTCGATGCCTCGCTCGTCGACGCGGCGCGGCTTCTCGGCGCCGGCCCCGTCCGCGTGGTCGCGAGCGTGCTGGTTCCACTGGCCGGACGCTCGCTGCTGACTGCCGTGGTGCTGAGTTTCCTACACACCGTGGGCGAATTCGGCGTGGTGCTGATGCTGGGAGGGGACATTCCCGGCGCCACGCGCACGCTCTCCATCGTGCTCTATAACCAGGTAGAGAACTTCGATTACTCCGCCGCAAACCGGACGGCGGCGATTTTGCTCGGCATGAGCGTTCTTGCCCTGGCACTTATCTACTCCAAAGCGCAAAAGCGCGGAGCGCGCGACCGTGCTTGAGCTCGCCCTGGAAGCGCGCCGTGGAAGCTTTCACCTGCAGGTGGAGTGCAAGCTCGCCTCGCCTTGGACCGTCGTCTTTGGCCCTTCGGGCGCGGGAAAAACAACGTTGCTGCGTCTTTTGGCCGGGCTCGATCGAGAACGGGTTGGGGCGCCAGCGGCCGCGCGAGTGTTGTTCGATGGCGAGGTTCTGGTGGATACAGCGCGTGGAATTTGGCGACCGCCCGGCCGTCGGCAAATCGCGCTCGTCACGCAGGAACCTGCGCTGTTTCCACACCTGACCGCAGCCGAGAATGTGGCCTATGGACTACGGGGTCTCGATCGGGCCAGCCGCGACGCGCGCGTTGGGGAGATGTTGGAGCTGGTCGATGCGAGCAGCCTCTCCGCTCGCCGTCCGCAGGACCTTTCCGGGGGGCAGGCGCAGCGCATCGCGCTGGCGCGCGCGCAGGCCACAGAACCGAAGTTGCTTCTGCTCGACGAGCCATTTTCTGCGCTCGACGGCGCCGCCAGCGATGCCTTGCTCAACCGCCTGCAAACCTGGCTGCGAGCCAGGCACGTGCAAGCGGTTCTGGCGACGCACGACGTCAGCGACGCGCTGGCAACCGGAGCGGAGGTCCTGCTGTTGCGCGAGGGCCAGCTCGCCGCGCAAGGGCCCGCAGCTCAAGTCCTGGCTGCCGAAAGAGACCGTTTGCTGGGCCGATTGCGTCCAGGCTAAAAGCCAACCATTTCCGGTTCCATCTCAAGGCGGATTCCGAACTTCGCTTCGACGGCGCCGGCGATTTTCCGCGCCAGCGTGAGAATTTCGTCGGCTGTTGCGCCGCCAAGGTTGACGAGCGCCAGCGTGTGACGAGAAGAGATTCCGGCTCTTCCGTGCCTGTGGCCCTTGGCGAAGCCTGCCTGCTCGATGAGCCACGCCGCGGGCAGCTTCACGAGGCCGCTTTTGCCTGGATAAACCTGCAACGGCGTGGCGGCGCCCGCGGCGAGCGGTTTGATTCTTTCCGCAACGTCCTGCGGCACAGAAGGATTCTTGAAGAAGCTTCCAGCGCTGCGGCAATCCGGATCGCTGTTGACCAGAAGCATGCCTTTGCTTTGGCGAATGCAGCGCACGGCTGCGGCCACCTCGGGAAGGGAAGGAGTCTCTGCGCGGTTCTCGAAGTGATGTTTCAGGTCGGCGTAAGTAAGATTGGGCGGGCCATCGCGCCGCAACCGATAGTCGACGCGCGTCACGATGAAGCAGCCGCGATCGCTGGAGTTGAAACGGCTGCGGCGATAAGCGAAGCCGCACTCGGCGTTGGAAAATTCGACAAACTTCTGCGCCGCAACGTCGAATGCCCGCACACGCTCGACGACGCTCGCGACCTCCTGTCCGTAGGCGCCCACGTTCTGCACCGGCGTTCCGCCCACGGTGCCGGGAATGCCGGCGAGGCACTCTAAACCTTCATATCCGCCCTCTGTGGTCTGCTGCACGCAGTGCTCCCAGGGTTCGCCGGCGGCTACGCGGAACAGGTCGCCGTCCCGCGCGATGCCCATGAGGGCGATATGCAGCACCAGGCCCGGAAATCCACGGTCGGAGATGAGCACGTTGCTGCCGCCGCCCAGGACGAACATCGGCAGACCTCGTCCGCGCGCCCACTCGCACGCTTCGGCGACGTCGGCTTCGCTCCGCGCCTGGGCAAACCACCGCGCCGGCCCGCCGATGCCAAAGGTGGTGAATAGCGCGAGCGGCTGGTTTTCTATGAACTGCATCGGTACAAGGCTACATCAAGCGTGGACAACGCCAAGGCCGGAGACGCTAAAATAGACGCAGGCAGCTTCCCCTGCGCCGGGACCGCGGGCTCGGTTCGCCGGAACCGGTCAACAATTAATCCGAAACTGCGCGCGTCGAACCGATTTCGAGGTTCCAATCGCGCGGTCGCGCTGCCTGCCGGAGGCAAACATGTATCCAGAACGAATGGTCATTCCCATGCGCGAGGAATTGGTGCGCGCCGGAATCAAGGAAACCCGGACCGCGGAGGAGGTGGATGCGGCGGTCTCCGAGCCGGGAACCACGCTGGTCGTCGTGAATTCGATTTGCGGCTGCGCGGCAGGCAAGATGCGGCCCGGAGTGCGCCTGGCTCTGGCCAACGCGACCAACCAGCCCGATCGCAAGATCACGGTATTCGCCGGGCAGGACCACGAGGCCACGGAGCGCGCCCGCAGCTACTTCGAGGGCAATCCGCCCAGCTCGCCCTCGGTCGCCATTTTGCGTGACGGAAGGCTCGTCTATCTGATGCAGCGGTCCGTGATCGAACAATCGACGGCCCAGGACATCGCCGCCGAGCTGGTCCGGGCCTTCGACGAGTTCTGCGCCAAGACGGTGGCGTAGGTTGGCGTGGCGATCTAGACCTTGCGGATGGGTCCGGGATAGCGGGCAACTGTCGCGTCAGACGTCAGCAAAGTGATCGCTTCGACCGTTGCCTGCGCAATTAAGATCCGGTCGAATGGATCCTTGTGGATTTTGGGTAGAGTCCCCGCGACAATCGCGTGTTTTCCGATCACTGGCAGTTCTTGATAGCCGTGTCTCAATAGTTCTTCCCAGACCATTACGGGCTTCGCTTGGAACGTTGCCAGTCCCTTGGCGCTTTTGATCGATATTTCCCAGATGCTTGCCACGCTAAAGAGCACTTCATTTGCTGGATCTGAGATGAGGTTACGTGCGGCCCTGGATAGGCGCGGCGATTTTTCGGTAGCCCAAAGCAGAAGATGAGTATCGATCAGCAACCTCATGGCTCGTCCGCGAACTTCTTCCCATCTCCGTAAAACATTTCTTCGATCTCATCGGCCATCATGGTGTCGAAGTCGTCGGGGACCTTGATTTTCCCTTTCAGAAACCCCAGCCGGCTCTTGGGCTTATCATTCGTAGAGTCAATGGGGATCACCTTTGCCTTCGGCTTGCCTGCCTTGGCAATGATGAATGGCTCGCCCTGCGCGGCCTCATCGACAAGGCGCGATAGATGGGTCTTGGCTTGATGAATGTTGAAGGTGCGCATCGCTTCTCCGGCCGCTACTAAACTAAGTTTACTTAGTTTAGTTCACTGGGTGCTGATGAGCAAGCGGTTGTTCCCGGCTCAGTCCGCCACTTGCGCTTTGGCCAGCTTCTGCACTTTGCTGTGCTTCAAAGAGTAAGTGAAATAAATGATCAAGCCAAAGATCAGCCAGCCGATCATGACTTCCCAAGTGATCGCCGCCAGCCGCGACATGAGAAAGGCGGCCGATGCGATGCCCAGGATGGGCACCAGCGGCACCAGGGGCGCCTTGAACGGCCGCTTCATCTCCGGATGCCGGACGCGCAGCACCCACACGCCGGCGCTCACGATGGTAAACGCGAGAAGCGTGCCGATGTTCACTAGATCGGCCAACCGGGAAATGGGAAGAAAGGCGGGAAACAATGCCGCGAAGAATCCAAAGACAATGGTCGTGATCCAGGGCGTGCGAAATTTGGGATGCACCGCCGAGGCCCACTTCCAGAGCAATCCATCCTTCGACATCGAGTAGAAAACGCGCGTCTGGCCCAGGAGCATGACCAGCATGACGGTGGCAAGTCCGAAGACCGCGCCGATCTTGACCAGGAGCGCTCCCCAGGTGACGCCCGTGGCATCGATCCCCAGAGCTACCGGCGCGCCCACGTTCAGCGTTTTATAGCTCACCAGGCCGGTGAGCACTAACGAGACTAGGATGTAGAGAATCGTGCAGATCACCAGCGACCCCATGATCCCGACGGGCATATCGCGCTGCGGATTGCGCGCCTCCTGCGCTGCCGTCGACACCGCATCGAATCCAATATAGGCAAAGAAAATGCGCGATGCGCCCTTCGAGATGCCGCCCCACCCGAAATCGCCGTGGCCGTCCGGCGGCGGAATAAACGGGTGCCAATTTGTCCTGGCGACTTCAGGATGGTGAATCAGGAAATATCCGCCCACCACGAGAAAAATGGCGACGACGCTGAGTTTTACAAACACAATCGCGGAGTTGAAGTTGGCCGATTCCTTGATGCCGATTACCAGGATCGCCGTAATCGCCATCACCGCCACCACCGCAATCAGATTGAAGTACCCCGTCGCGTGCGGCAGTCCGGCATCGCTAACGCCCGGAGGGAGCGACGACAGCGGCCCCCATTCTCCGCGGTACTTGACGAGCACGGTTCCGGGAATCGCCGTCAATTGCGGGGGAATCACGATGCCGATCTGTTGCAGCAAGCTGTTGAAGTAGCCCGCCCAGCCGGAAGCGACGGTTGCGGCGCCGAACGCATACTCCAGCACCAGATCCCAGCCGATAATCCACGCCACCAGTTCGCCCAGAGTGGCATAAGAGTAGGTGTAAGCAGAGCCGGCAATGGGAATGATGGAAGCGAACTCGGCGTAGCAGAGCCCCGCGAAGGCGCAGGTGATGCCGGCCAGCACGAAACTGAGCGCGACGGCGGGGCCAGCGTAAAGCGCTGCGGCCTGGCCGGTCAGCACGAAGATGCCGGCGCCGATGACCGCGCCAATGCCCAGCGTGATGAGGTTGACGGCCCCGAGCGAGCGCTTCAGCGTGTGCTCGCCCTGCTCGCTCGCCTCCTCTGAGAGCGTCGACATGGGTTTAATACGCAGCAGCCGCGAATTCAATGAGCTTCTTCCTCCCTTGCATTGGCTTTGAACAGGGCAGACAGCGGCCCGGAAGATGGAATGGGGGAACGCTGAAGCTAGCCGGAGCCGGCCGAATCTCCGTTCCAAAACTCGTATCGCAATCATACGACACGAAATCGGGTCGGCTGCGAAAACGCGATTTCTGGTAGTGGGGTCATAGCGTGGACATGAGTTCCGGCAGCGTCCAAACATGATCCGTAACTTTGGCTTCCATCGCCGGTGTCACCCTCAGCGAACGATGAATCCTTGCGAAATTGTAGTACCAGAAGTGCAGCGCGAGGGCCGCTCTCAGGTTTTCTTTCTTTTTTGAGAAAGCATATGTAAGTCTGGTCAGCCTCTTGCACCATTGGCGCAGCGACCCGTTCTTGCGTTCGACATGCGACGTTCCCGCCGCTTCCAAATCGGGATTTCCGCGCTGCATGGACTTCTCAACCGTGACGAAATCACCAGGACTGTAGCGTTCCCGCGTCTCTTCCGGCTTGCTGTACACCTTCACCACTACACTGTGATTCGCGCGATCCCACAGCCGCACGTTGATGGCTTCGTTATACGGCACAAAGGCATCGGTTGAAACGTCGAACCGCTGGTCCTCTGCCGTGACGGCGCGGACCTTATCGATGAATTGGTTCGTGTTCCTTTGATCGCGCCGTCCCAAGTGCCACGCGATTACCATGCGGCTCGCCCGATCCTGCGCGATGTAGGTGTACTGGTCTCCAATGTCCGGGTTATCTGCGTTCGCGCCGGCCTTGCGCTTTTCCTTCATGCGGATGTAGCCCCAGCACTCGTCGAATTCCAGGTCAGTCACGCGCAAATCCCGAATCCTCTCATCCATGAACCGCTCGCAGCGCCAGCCAGCAGTGATGAGCAAATTGAGAACCGTGCGCTTCTCCACATCGCACAGGCGCGCCGTGCCACGCACAGAATTGCCCTCCGCGAGGCAATGAGGGATCATGGCAACCTTCTCAGGGGTGAGACGAATATCTTCGTTGAACGGCCTTTGCGGTGGATCGCTGTGCCGCCGCCCGCATTGCTGGCACTTGGACCGCTGCACTCGGTTCTTGCCGTAGTAGCCCGCTTTGACCATCACGGTACGGCAGTTATGGCACGTCATTTTGACCCTTGCTTTCTTCGGGCCTAAGCGTCAAAATGACAATGGGTACCAACCCTGTCCTTTGGCTTCGGCCTGAGGATAAGGCCCTAGCAGCCTGTGGTGTAAGTCGCGATTTTCCGGCATTGAGTTGAGTAAGCCGGAAGGGGAAACGCTTCGGGGGAAATCGG
>Ga0187782_10002351_pt1 | contig 13921 bp, 9 predicted proteins | sample 0715_SJ02_MP15_2_FD_132454 | JGI IMG/M metagenome (GOLD analysis project Ga0187782, IMG submission 132454) | Tropical peat soil microbial communities from peatlands in Department of Meta, Colombia - 0715_SJ02_MP15_20_MG | ecosystem: Environmental > Terrestrial > Soil > Wetlands > Peat | place...
CTCCATCATTCCGGCAAGTCCGGCAGCGGCGCCGGCGAGGAAGCAGATGATCAGAATGAGCTTGCCTACGCTTAGCCCGACCACCTTGGCAGCTCGGATATTGCCGCCAGCGACGCGGGCGGCAAAGCCGAATACCGTGTGATAAATCAGGACGTAGCAGAACGCCGCCGCAATGATGCCGAAGGCAAAGCCCCAATGTACGTCCATACCCGGAATACTTCCGATCATGTTGGCGGCGCCGATTTCCGGTGTCGACGGTTTGTTGAGGCTGGTCGGGTCGCGCATCGGACCTTCGACCAGGAAATTGAGAATTGCCAACGCGATGTAGACGAGCAACAGGCTGGAGATCGTCTCGTTAACGCCGCGGTATTGCCGCAAGGCACCTGAGAGCATGATCCACAGCCCGCCGCCGATCATGCCGGCGCACGCCATGGCGATGTCGACCACGAGCGGCGGCGCGCCCGGCATCGCCAGCGCCGCGCTCGTTGCCGCCAGCGCGCCGATGAGGAGCGCCCCCTCGCCGCCGATGATGACCATGCCGAGCTGCGCCGGCAACGCTGTGCACAGCGCGGTCAGGATGAGGGGCGCCGCCCGCGACAACGTATTCTGCCAGGAGAACCAGGTCCCGAACGCGCCCTGGTACATATAGAAATAGAGGTCGAGCGGGTTCTTGCCGAACAGCGCGACAAATATCCCGAACAGGACGAGCGAAGCAGCCAGCGCGAGCGCGGGGACGACGACGTACTCCGCCGCGCCCCCGATTTTCCGGCCAAGGGCCGGCAAGCCTGGCCGCGCCCCGAGCCCGAATGAAGGCAGGGGCGCGCCGACGTCGGCTTTCACGAAGTCGCTCCGATGACGCCTTCGACGAGATAATTCATCTTCTCCAGCTCTGGATCGGTCTGGCCGCGCGAAACGCCGGCAGCAATGACCGTGGCGCCCTTGTTGTCGGCGATCGGACCCTTGAAGATGACGTAGCTTCCGGAGGTCAGCGCCGCCTTGACGTCGTCGGCTTTCTTTTTTGCCTCTGCGCTGACCAGGCTGCTGTACGGAGAGACTTTGACCAGCTCCTCTTTTAGCCCGCCGCGGTAGAAATTCGGAATTGTCTCACCCGCGGTGAACATCTTGACGAACCGCGGGTAGAGCACTTCCCAGTTCCACTCCGCGCCGGTGAGATAAGCTTTCGGCGCAAGCACGGCCTGATTGACGTGATAGCCGGTCACATAGGCGCCGCGGCGAGCGGCGTTCTCGACAACAGTCTTTGGACCGTCGACGTGACAGGTAATGACGTCGACGCCTTGGTCGATGAGGCTGTTGGTAGCTTCGGCCTCCTTCACCGGCATCGACCAGTCGCCGGTGAAGATCACCTGGGTGCTGATTTTCGGATTGGCGAGCTTGGCGCCGAGCGTCCACGCATTGATGTTGCGCAACACCTGGGGAATGGGTTTGGCCGCGACGAAGCCGAGCTTGCCGGACTTGGTCGTATAGCCCGCGACGATGCCGGCGACATGCTGCGCCTCGTCGATGTAGCCGAAGTAACTGCCAGCGTTTTTCGGATCCTTCTCGGTCCAAAGGCCGCCGCAGTGCTCGAAGCGCAGCTTCGGGTACTTTTGCGCCATCTTGAGCATGTGCGGGTTGTAGTAACCGAACGACGTCGGAAACAGCAGCGTCGCGCCATCGAGATTGATCATCGATTCCATGGTCTTTTCGACCGCGTCGGTCTCCGGCACCTTCTCTTCCTCGACGACCTTTACGCCGGATATGCCTTTGAGCGCGGCCGCACCCGCCGCATGCGCCTGGTTGTAACCGTAGTCGTCGCGCGAGCCGACATAGATGAAACCCACTGTCGTCTCTTTGGCGAGCGCCGGGCGCAGCGGCAGCGCGGCGCCGAGACTGACGGCGGCCGTTCCCTGCAGGATGCGGCGGCGTGAAATGTTGTCGAGGTTCATTGCGTGCTCCCTGGATAGGCGCGCGCTCACGGCGCGCTGGTGGCCGGCCATCGGGACGATGGGCGTTCTTCTATGGGCAACGAGAGCGTTCGCAAACGCCATGCCAGGGCGACGGCAACTCGCGCGCGGCTGCACTTTCGCTTTGAACTGACAGGAGAATTCCTGATCGAGCTGGGTCAAAGATCGCGTGGCCCCGCTTGTCTACGAAACCAGTGACTAAAAAATGAGCAGGCCCAAGCTATTCTAATGCAATGCCCTGGACCCGGCCGCGACGGCTCAGTTCAAGCTCCTGGTTTAGAATCGATACAAATAACCGTCATGCACTTTTTAATTATTATAATTACCTCTTACTTCGGTAATACTGATTTATCTTTGACGCCATACTCCCGAAGCTATAGTTCACCAGTAAAAATGCAGTTATAGACTTTACAAAAAACGTTTGGGCAAGGGGGCGTTATGTTGCGACGCGTATCGGCGGGACACGCCAAAGTTCGTTATTTGATCGTCGACGCCGTGCCGGCGATCGCGGTCGGCCTCGGCGGCGTGGCGGGCGCTGCCGCACAAACAAACGTGAGCCCCCCTCCGGCCGCACTACCGGTGCCGGAAATCGTCGTCAGCGCGCCGAAAGTCAAACCGAAACCCAAGCCTACCGCGGCGCGGCACCCGGCATCGGGAACACAGAATCAAACCGCCCGCACCGGGAACGCTCCGACGGCCGCGCAGGCCGCCTTGGACGCCAAGATGAACGCGTTGGATCGGGCGCGCGACAATCTGCTGCCGAAGTTCGGAGCTTCGGCCTATACGATTACCCGCGACACGATCGAAAGCATGCCGCAAGGCGACAACACGCCGATCGACAAGGTCATCCTGCAGTTGCCGGGCGTGTCGTATGATTCAGCCGTCTCCAATCCCGATTTCCACGTCAGGAACGAGTACGCCAACGTCCAATATCGGATCAACGGCATAATAATTCCCGAGGGAGTATCGGCGCTCGGTCCGGTACTGGATACGAACTTCATCAGCCGTCTGTCGCTGCTCACCGGCACGCTGCCGGCACAATATGGACTGCGTACCGCGGGCGTGCTCGACCTCACGAGCCGCAGCTTCGCGCAGCCCAGCGGCGAGATCAGTCTCTATGGCGGCAGCCACGATACCTTCACTCCGAGCTTCGACTACGGCGGCAGCTTCGGCAACAGCGAGTATTTCGTGACCGCGCGCGGCAACTGGAACAGCCTCGGGCTCGAGAACCCGACGGCGGCCCACGAGGCGATCCACGATCGGACCGAGCAGGGCAAGTTCTTCGGCTATGCATCGACCCTGCTCGACGAGTCGACCCGGCTCAGCCTGATCTCGGCCGCGTCGTACAGTGCGTTCCAGATACCGAACAATCCCAATCAGGTGCCGCTCGGAGACTACGGTCCGTCCAACTACAATTCCGCCTCGCTCAACGAGAACGAATACGACACCTACGTGGTCAACATCGTGGCCTTGCAGAAGAAAGGCACCGACGGCGATGCGCAGCTCGCGGTCTTTTCACGCTACGCCAAGATCAATTTCGTTCCCGACACCGTCGGCGACCTGGTGTTCAACGACGTGGCGTCGAACGTCACCCGGGAAAGCCTCATGAACGGCACCCAGTTCGACATGTCCTACATCGTCAACGATCGCCACACCTTGCGCGCCGGGTTCGCCGTAAGCGAGGAACAGACCAACGTCACCAATTCCTCCACGGTATTGCCGGTCGATCCGGTTACCGGCGCGATCTCACCGGACCCGTTCACCATCAACGATGTCAATTCGCGGCTGGGATGGAATATCGGCACCTACATCCAGGACGAATGGCGATTGACCAAAGAGCTGACGCTCAACGCGGGCCTGCGATTCGACCAGTTGTATCAATACGTCGATGCCAACCAGCTCAGTCCGCGCATTGCGTTGATCTACAAGCCGTTCGACGGCACCACCATTCACGCCGGCTATGCTCGCTACTTTACCCCGCCGATGCAGGCGCAAGCCGCCCAATCCAACATCGCGCTGTTCACCAACACCACCAATCAGCCGGAGGTCCCGCTCAACGACCCCGTGAAGCCGGAACGCTCGAGCTACTACGACATCGGCGTGGATCAGACCGTCATCCCGGGTCTCGATATCGGCGGCGACGTCTACTACAAGGATGCGCGCGATCTGATCGATGACGGCCAGTTCGGCCAGGCCGTGGTGTTGACGCAGTTCAACTACGCGCGCGGATACAGCGAAGGCGCCGAATTCAAGCTCAAATACGTCAACGGCAACTTCAAAGCCTATGCCAACTACTCATTCAACATAACCAGGGCCATAGATGTGGAGTCAAACCAATATCTGATCGACGCCCTAACCTACGATTATCTGCAGACCCATTGGCATTACACCGACGACATGCAGCTGCAGAGCGGCTCGGCGGGGGTGTCGTATCGTTGGGACGGCACGCTCTACACCGCAAATCTGATCTACGGTAGTGGCCTGCGCTCCGGTTTCGCCAACGAAGACCACGCCGCACCTTATGCGGTCGTCAATGTCGGAGTATCACGCGATGTCCAATGGTCGCCGCAGTTGAAGCCGGTCACCTTGCGTTTCGACATCGTCAATCTGTTCGACCAGCCATACGAGCTGCGCACCGGCGTCGGCATCGGCGAATTTGCTCCGCAATACGGCGCGCGCCGGGGGTTTTTTGCCGGCATTTCGCAGAAGCTGTAGTTCTCACTCGAGACCGTCGCGCTCGGATCGACGACTTTTTGCCGCGCGATACCGCGGCAGATTAAGGCAAAATTCACCATAGTGGTCGAACAATGCTGCCGGGCAAATCCGGCAGGCGAAAGCGTAATCGTGGAAGAACTTCAAACAGACCCGAGCCGGCTCGTCCTCGGCGATCCGGTCCCTTGGTTCAGCGCGCCGCTCATCGCCGGCGGCTTCTTCAACCTGCAGGTCGCCGCCGGGCGTTGGATCGTACTCAGCTTTCTAGGTTCACCGGCGGATCCGCGCGTCGACCGCGAGTTGGCGGAGATCCTCGCTGAATCCCGCCGCTTCGCGGAAGATCGCATGGTGTTCTACGGCGTGCTCGCCGCGCCGCCGAGTGATCCGGAGCGGTATCACAAGCTGTGCACGCCGACGGTCTCGTTCATCGCCGACTATGACGGTGCGGTCGGCCGCTCGTTCGGCGCCGCCGCGGCACCGCGAACGATCGTGCTCGATCCGATGTTGCGGGCCGTTGCCAACATTCCCTGGGATCATGCCGCCGGGCACGGCCGCACCGTGCGCGAACTGCTGCGCAGCCTGCCGGCAGTCGACGACTCCGCCGGCGTGCCGCTGAGCGCTCCAGTGCTGATCGTGCCGCGCGTCCTCGATTTTGCGCTCTGCGACGTGCTCATCGAGTTTTATGAGAAACTCGGCGGCCGAGATTCGGGCTTCTTGCTCGACGTGGAGGGGAGGACCACCAGGATCATCGATCATCGGCTCAAACGCCGAAACGACCTCTTGCTCACACGGCCGGAGCTGCGGGAAGCGATCCGCAGCCAGATCGTGCGCCGCCTGTTGCCGCCGATCGAGCGATTCTTCCAGTTCCAGGCCACCCGCATGGACCGCTATATCGTCGCTTGCTACGACAGCGCCGTCGGCGGCCATTTTTATCGCCACCGCGACAATGCCAATATCGGCGCGCAGCATCGCCGCTTTGCGGTGACCATAAATCTCAACAAGGATTACGAGGGCTGCGATCTCGTGTTTCCGGAGTTCGGGACCCGCAGCTATCGCGCGCCGCACGGCGGCGCCATCGTGTTCTCGTGCGGAGCACTGCATCAGGTCACGCCGATCACTAAGGGCCGGCGCCACGCCTTCTTGGCTTTCCTCTATGGCGAGGCCGATGCGGCGCTGCGCGAGGCTAACAATTCGAGGCTGCACCAAGATGCGGCGCAATACGCCGCCGGATCGGATCGGTTGTTTCCCCCTGCCACCTCTGCGGGCGAGCGCCGCACAGGTTGATTGCGCCCCTAATCTCGACACCGATCTCCGGAAAGCTCGTATCCACTTTTCCCGGATCATGCTCCAATGTGTCGAGAACCGAGCGCTTTTGCGGCTACGCCCGCCGCAACAATTCCTCACAATCTGACGCGATCCGTCATTCTGCCGCCGCCACAAGCCTGTGCGATTGGGCGCCGTAATCGGCTTTGCGGAGCGGCTCATGCATGGTCGGGCGTCAACTGCGGCCTGCTCTCTACTGGTCGGCGGGCTTCTCGCCAACGCGTCTCCCGCGGCCGGCGACCCCGCTTATGCGGTCTCCGACGGCCGACGCATCTATGTCGAACGCATCGATATTCACGGCAACACCAGGACCCGCGACGAAGTGATCCGCCGCGAGTTCGATTTCGCCGAGGGTGATGCCTACAACCGCGTGCTGATCGACCGCGCCCAGCGCCGCGTGAAGGCACTTGGTTATTTCAAGTCCGTCAAGATCACCCTGCAAACCGGCTCGGCGCCGGACCGCGCCGTGGTCGACGTCGCGGTGGACGAGCAACAAACGGGGGATTTCTCGGTCTCCGGCGGCTATTCCAGCGCCGCCGGGGCGCTTGTCCGGATCGGTATCGGCGACCGCAACCTTCTGGGAAGCGGCGATATTGCGAAAGTCTCGCTGTCCTACGGGCAGTACGTCCGAGGTTTCGATCTGTCCTACGTCGAGCCTTTCGTCCTCGGCCAACGGCTTTCGTTCGGCGTCGATCTGTTCGACAACCAGACGATGGCGAACAGCTATCAATCCTACGAGAGCACCACTTATGGCGCCAAGCTCTCGTTCGGCGTACCGGTCAACGAGGAGTTGAGCGTCGAATGGAACTACGCGATCTACAATCAGAGCCTGAAGCTCGATCCGCTGCTCGGCATCGCCTCGCTTCCCGTCGCGCAGGCCGCCGCCGCGGGCCCGATATGGGTGTCGTCGGTCGGCAGCGGGGTGACCTATTCGACGCTCGACAGCGCCCAAAGCCCGACCAACGGGATCCGCAGCCAGGTGAACACCGAGTTTGCCGGTCTGGGCGGTGCGGCCAGATTCGCCCGCACCACTGAAGACACACGCTACTATCACGAGATCGCCGGCGACCTCGTCGGCATGGTGCGCGCGCAGGGCGGCTACACGATACCGTGGGGCGGCCAGTCATTGCCGCTGCTCGATGGTTTCTTCGGCGGACCGCAACTCATTCGCGGTTTCGCGCCGAGCGGTTTCGGGCCGCGCGACATGACTCCGGGCACGATCCAGGACAATCTCGGCGGCAACGTCTACTGGACGACGTCCGGCGAATTGCAGGCACCGATGCCCTTCGTTTCGGCGGATGCGCAACTCAAAGTCGCGCTCTTTGCCGACACCGGTAGCCTGTGGGCGAACGGCGCCTCGAGCGTCCCCAGTCTTACCGCGGCCTTGTCGCCGTCTCAGCAGATTGCCAACTCCCGCGCCACCCGCTCCTCGGTGGGAGCGAGCCTGATCTGGGATTCGATGTTCGGACCGATACGGGTCGACTACGCCTACCCGGTCGCCAAGCAAAGCTACGACGTGATCCAGCGCCTCAATTTCACCGCCGGCGGTTTTTGAGAAGCGGCAGGATCAGTTCACCCGGCGCCCGTAGCCTGCCCAATAGGGCTCGCGCAGCGTGCGCTTGAGGAGCTTGCCGCTGGCATTGCGCGGCAACACATCGATGAAATCGACCGATCGCGGCCGCTTATAGCCGGCAAGCTGACCGCGGCTCCATTCAATCAGCAACGCTTCGGTCAGGTTCGTGCCGGAACGGCGGACCACCACCGCTTTCACGGTCTCGCCCCACCTCGGATCGGGCACGCCGATGACGGCGCATTCGAGGACCTCCGGATGGCCCATGAGAACGGCCTCGACCTCGGCCGGATAAACATTCTCGCCGCCGGAAACGATCATGTCCTTGATGCGGTCCTTAAGAAAGATGAAGCCTTCCGCATCCGCATAGCCGGCATCGCCGGTGTGGAACCAGCCGCCGCGCATGACTTCCGCGGTCGCTTCCGGGCGCGCCCAGTAGCCGGCCATCAGATTCTCGCCCAGATACAATATTTCGCCGATCTCATACGGCGGCAGATCATTGTCGTCGGCATCCACTACCCGAACGCGGCCGCCGAACATCGGTCGGCCGCATGACAGCAGCCGCTCGCCGGCATGCTGCTCGTGGGGAAGCGCGGTGATCGGCCCAGTCGTCTCGGTCAGCCCGTAGAGCTGGGAAAAGCGGCACTTGAATGTCGCGATCGAGCGGCGCAGCAGGTCGGGCGAAATCGGCGCCGTACCGTAGCTGATATGCTTGAGCGCCGAGAAATCCGCGGTACGCGACCGCGGCAATTCGGTCAGGAACAGCATCATCGCCGGCGCCAGCATCGCGGTTTCGACGCGCTGCTCCACCATGATGTCGAGCAGAGTTTCCGGCACTATCTCGCGCACGATTACGGCGGTCGATCCCTGCTGCATTGCCCAGATCGCCCAGCCGCCGCCGCCGATGTGAAACATCGGCAAGCAGACCAGATGCCGGCCTCCTTCGCGTATTTCCGGCATCTCCAGCGCCAGACAAAGCCCGACATTGAGCACGTTCCAACCGGTGAGCATTGCGCCCTTGGCAACACCGGTGGTGCCCGACGTGCAAAATTGAAAACACACCGCCCCGTCGAGATCACGCATCGGGTCTTCGCCGCCACGCGGCAAATCGCCGAACGTCAGTGTCGGCACACCGGAAGCCTCGGCGTGGGCCTTGAACTCCGCCGCACTGATGATCAACCTCGGCCTGATTTCGTCGACGATCTGCTTGATCTCGCGCGGCGTGAGCCGCCAGCTGAGCGGCGCGGCGACGACGCCGGCCTTGTCGAGCGCGAAGAACAGTTCGAGATAAGCCGCACAGTTCTTGTCGAGAATGGCCACCCGGTCGCCCGGCGCGAGGCCCAGCCTGTCGACCAGGCCGGCCGCGAGCTGCGAACTCGATTGGTCGAGCTCGCCATAGGTCTGCGCCTTGCCTTCGAACCAGACCGCCTGCACTGACGGATGGCGCCGAGCGCGCCAACGAAGCAGCTCCGCGATCGTTCGCATTCAACCCGTTCCTGCGCTCGGTCCCGGTGCGGGGGCTCACCCTGCCGCGCGCATGATCTTTTCCAGCGAGACGGCGGCGCGGTCATGCTCGACGGTCGCCACCGTACGCTCGCCGTCCTCGATGCGGACCGAAAATTTGAACCGGTTTCTCTCACGCTTGAGGAGCGCGGCCTTGAGCACCAGTTCGGCTCCGACCTTGCTCGGACCCAGGTGATCGATCACCACCCTGGTGCCGACGGTGACCTGTCCCGGCTCCAGCAAACCCTTCACCAGTTGATTGCAGGCCGTTTCGGCGATGGCGACGAGGTACGGTGTCGCCGCCACGTGCGGCATGCCCGGCAGCACCGCTCCGACGGTGTCTTTCTCCTCGACAATCACCCGCGTGGTCGAGCTGAGTTCGGGCGTCGCCGTCGAGGTTTCCGAAGCTGTCATCGTCGCTCCAATGGCCGCGGCGCAAGTGCGCGGCGCGGTAAAAAAATCGATCCGCCGTCGCCCCGGCGTTGCCTACATATGCCGGCGGCCCGGCTGCCAGCTGCGTTCGAGATTGTCGATGAGCTGAGGGTCATAGATACACAAGCTCTGCTGCCGCGTATAGGTCGCCATGTAACGGCGGAAGACCGGCAACGGCTCTTGCCCGACGCGCAGCGCCTTGCGGTTGGCGACCGCGCTGGTCATGCCGGCGCGCACCAGTTGCGCGGCATCGCTCTCGATCGTGGCGTCCATCTGCTCCGACGGGACCACACGATCGCAAATCAGCCGGCCTTCGGGGGTGTCGGCATGGAAGACACGCTCGAAGAAGATGCCTTCGCGCGCGAGCTTGATGCCGACGAGCCGCGGCAGCCGCAGATTGGCGGCGCCGGGGATAAACCCCTCCTTGCTGGCCGGAAGATTGAAATAGGAGCCCGGCTCGGCGAGCACGCGATCCATGATGCACAAGAGCTGGCAGCCGCCGCCGATGGCAAAAGCTTCGACCGCTGCAATCCAGGGCTTCTCGACGTAGTCCTCGACTTCCTCGTGGTAGGATTCCGAGCGCCACAGGCCGCGATACATTTTGCTCAGCAGCCCCAACTCTCGCTCGACGAAGAAGTCGAAAGTGATCTGCCCGTAGTAGAGATGCGTCAGGTTGAGGCCGGCGTTGAAAATCCGGCGGCCCGCATGCTTCGGATGCTGCACGGTCCCCCCGCGCAGTACACCAACCTCGATCGAATCGTCGAGCAGGATGAGATCGACCGCGGTTTCCAAAGCGCCAGTGGCCCGGTCGTCCTCGGCGTTGAGAAACTTGGGATTGGTCAGTGTTACGTGCCCGACCTTGCCTCTGCGTTCCGCCTTGGCGCCGCCGAGGTCGGCAAATCCGCTACGGCGGAATTCCGACAGCCGCTCGAGCGACTCCTCCTTCGGCCTGAGCATCGCATGCATCAGATGCATCCCGCAGCGCTCGTCGGCGAGGATCTGGGCGATGAACAGACCCTGATCGAGCTCGTAGCCCTCCTTGGCGATCTGCTTCATCAGCGACCGCTCTTGCCTGATCCGCTCCGTCGTGGGCAAAAGCGCGGGATAGCGGCTGCCTGCGGCCACAAGCAGCTCGGAAACGCGGAGCATGCGCGCCCCTTGCCCCGTGATCTCGTCGTAGATCGCAACGGCATGCCGCCTAAAGAAGCGCTCCTTGACGGCGCGGGCCTCGGCCTTAAGGGCTCGCGCCTCCGCCCGCTTCTCGCCCTTGCGCTCAGCGCTTGGACCCAGGCGCTGCAGCGCAGCGTCGATATCAGTGAAATAGGCGCCGGCGACGTCGGCGTCCTTGGCGAGAGTAGCCGCAAATGCCGGTTGAGCTTGGGCCGGGCGGGCGGCGAGCTTCTGCACGGGAGACCTCCCCTTTGTTTGGCTTGCTTCTGAACCGTACCATAGCAGCGAAGCGAGCTGTCCGGCACGATCCCGCGGTGGTTGCAGACGCAACAATTGCCAATCATTGAACCGTCGCGACGGCGTGGGCAAGCCCGGTCAACGCGTGCGGGCCGCCTCCCACGCACGCCCAACAATGGGCCTCCGCCGCCGGCCCAACGATGCGGTGCGGCGAAATTCCTGTTTCAACGAGAGGCTTTTGTAATTACTATAAAGTGCATATTTATCTGCATGATAAGTGTCATCGTGCATAGTATGAAGGCCGCGCCCGTAGTGGTCACAAATGCATCAGTATCACCGCAATCCGAAACCGGTGCCTTGGGATAAAGAAACGGCACTTTTGCGCATTCGCGAATGCGTCCATCTCGAGGGACCGCTATTGCCTATACTGCACGCGCTGCAAAGCGAATTCGGCTACATCGACGAAGCCGCCGAACCGCTGATTGCCGACGCTCTCAACATCACGCGCGCCGAGGTCCACGGCGTTGTTACCTTCTATCACGACTTCCGCCGCAAGCCCGCAGGGCGGCATGTGCTGAAGCTGTGCCGCGCCGAGGCTTGCCAATCGGCCGGCGGCGACGCTTTGGCATCGCACGCCGAGGCGCGCCTGGGTGTTGCGATGGGTGATACCGCGGCCGACGGCGGCGTCACGCTCGAGCCGGTGTATTGCCTTGGCCTGTGCTCGGTCGCGCCGTCGGCCATGCTCGACGGCCGCCTGGTCGGGCGGCTTGATCAGGAGCGTCTCGACGGTCTCCTGGCGGAGGCCCGCAAATGACCTTGCGGCTGTTCATACCGGCCGATGCTGCAGCACTCGCCGTCGGCGCCGAGGAGGTGGCGAGCGCGCTTCAGACCGCGGCGGCGCGGCAGAAGGCCGCGGTGGACATCATCCGCACGGGCTCGCGCGGGCTGCACTGGCTTGAACCTATGATCGAGGCTCAAACGCCGGCCGGCCGCGTCGCCTATGGACCGGTCACTCCAGGCGATGCCGACGGCCTGCTCGCGGCCATTCTCGGGGACACCGCCCATCCGTTGCGGCAAGGCTTGACCGAGGACATTCCCTGGCTGAAGCGGCAGACGCGGCTGACCTTTGCGCGCTGCGGCATCGTCGATCCGCGCTCGTTGCAAGACTATCGGGCGCACGGCGGCTGCAAAGGTCTTCAACGGGCGCTCTCGCTCGGCCCTGCAGCGATCGTCGAGGAACTGGCGCAATCCGGCCTGCGCGGCCGCGGCGGCGCCGGATTCCCGACCGGCATCAAGTGGCGCACGGTAGCGCAGACCCAGGCGCCACAGAAATACATTGTCTGCAACGCCGATGAAGGCGACAGCGGGACCTTCGCCGACCGCATGATCATGGAAGGCGATCCATTCGTGCTGATCGAAGGCATGGTGATCGCCGGGATCGCGGTCGGGGCGACCAAGGGCTACATCTACATCCGCTCGGAATATCCGCATGCAGTCGCATCGATGGAAGCGGCGATCGCCGCCGCGCGACGGGGCGGCCTCCTCGGCAACCCTATCGCGCAGTCGGCGTACTCCTTCGATGTGGAGGTGCGGGTCGGCGCCGGCGCCTATGTATGCGGCGAAGAAACCTCACTGCTCGAGAGCCTGGAAGGCAAGCGCGGTCAGGTGCGCGCCAAGCCGCCGCTGCCGGCCCATAAGGGACTGTTCGGGCGGCCGACGGTCATCAACAATGTACTCTCGTTCGCATCCGTGCCGGTCATCATGGACAACGGCGCGGCGTTCTACCGCGATTTCGGCGTGGGCAAATCGCGCGGCACCATGCCGATCCAGCTTGCCGGCAATATCAAGTGCTCTGGTTTGTTCGAGACCGCGTTCGGCATCACACTGGGCGAACTCGTCGACGAGATCGGCGGTGGAACGCGCAGCGGCCGGCCGGTGCGCGCGGTGCAGGTCGGCGGCCCGCTGGGCGCCTATTTTCCGCGCGCGCTCTTCGACACGCCGTTCGATTACGAGGCCTTCGCCGCGCGCGACGGTTTGATCGGCCACGGCGGCATCGTGGTGTTCGATGATACCGTGGACATGGCCAAGCAGGCCCGTTTCGCGCTCGAGTTCTGTGCGATCGAATCCTGCGGCAAGTGCACGCCGTGCCGCATCGGCTCGGCGCGCGGTGTCGAAACCATCGATCGCATCATGCGCGACGAGAAGCGTGCGGCCAATACCGAGGTCCTTGAGGACCTGTGTAACACCATGAAGTTCGGTTCGTTGTGCGCGCTCGGCGGCTTTACGCCCTATCCGGTGATGAGCGCGCTGACCCATTTCCCGGAAGACTTCGGCGCGCGGCCGCACCTGCAAGCCGCCGAATGAAGGAGATCGCCATGTCGCTCGTTCAAGAGATCGACTACGGCACACCGCGCTCGAACGCCGAGAAGACGGTGACGCTGACCATAGACGGTCAGCAGGTAACCGTGCCCGAAGGCACCTCGATCATGCGCGCGGCAATGCAGATGGGGACGAAAATCCCCAAGCTGTGCGCAACCGACATGCTGGAAGCGTTCGGCTCTTGTCGTCTCTGCCTCGTCGAGATCGAAGGCCGCGCCGGCACGCCGGCGTCCTGCACGACGCCGGTGGCGAACGGCATCGTGGTACGCACGCAGACCGAGCGACTGAAGCGTCTGCGCAAAGGCGTCATGGAGCTGTACATCTCCGAGCATCCGCTCGACTGCCTGACCTGTTCGGCCAACGGCGACTGCGAGCTGCAGGACATGGCCGGCGCCGTAGGCCTGCGGGAGGTCCGCTACGGCTATGAGGGCGCCAAGCACCCGAATCCGGGTATCGACGAGTCGAACCCCTATTTCACCTACGAACCCTCGAAATGCATCGTCTGCTCGCGCTGCGTGCGCGCCTGCGAGGAGGTGCAGGGAACGTTTGCGCTGACCATCGCGGGCCGCGGTTTCGGCTCGGTGGTGTCGCCGGGGATGGAAGAGCCGTTCTTCGGCTCCGAATGCGTCTC
>Ga0187782_10002352_pt1 | contig 13919 bp, 13 predicted proteins | sample 0715_SJ02_MP15_2_FD_132454 | JGI IMG/M metagenome (GOLD analysis project Ga0187782, IMG submission 132454) | Tropical peat soil microbial communities from peatlands in Department of Meta, Colombia - 0715_SJ02_MP15_20_MG | ecosystem: Environmental > Terrestrial > Soil > Wetlands > Peat | place...
CGACGTCATGCGCGGGCAATCGATCGAGCCGCGTTCCGTCGAACTCGATGGTGCCCTTGGTCACTTGCCCGCGCTCGGCGGCGAGCACTCCGGTAATCGCCTTCAGGGTCGTGGTCTTGCCGGCGCCGTTGGCGCCGAGCAAGGCGGTGATCGCGCCTTGCCTGGCGACCAGCGAGACGCCTTTGAGCACCAGGATGATGCCGTCGTAGACGACTTCGATGTTGTTGAGCGACAGCATCATCCCTCGCAACGACCGGGGGTCAGGCCGATGCCGGCCGGACCACCGGGACGCGGCGCTACTCCGCCTTCGTGGCCTTGGCGAGGACGTCGGGATAAGCGCGGAACCACTCGGTTTCCTTGACGAACTTGCCTCCCTTGACCTGGAAAATCTGCACCCAGCCGCCGCCTTCATGGTCGGCGGCGCTCAGTTCCAGCGGCGGAATGAGGCCTCCCAAGGTCAGGTCGTGGATCGACTCGAAGCCCTTCTTGACCTGCTCGCCGGTCGGCGGTTGCCCGCCATTCGCCTTGATGGCGTTACGGATGGCCTCGATGTGAACGGCGGCAGTCAGCAAGCCGCGGTTGTAATAGACCGTGGTCTGCATTTCCTTGGGCGGCTGTTTACCCTCGGCCTTGTACATATCGACGATGTCCCGGCGCACCGGATAGTCGTCGCCGACGCCGGCGAACTGGATCGTGTTGTAGCCCTCGGCCACCGGCCAGCCGCCCGCAGCTTCGAAGTCGGCCTCGGCCGACGCCCAGACCAAGCCCACCACCTTGGAAAGCGGATAGCCAGCGCGCTTGAGTTCCTTGATCGCAACCGAGGGCGAACGACCGAACAGATGCGCGATCACAAAGTCGGGCCGGAAGCGCTGACTGATGTCGAGCACCTGTGCGCCCATCTCCACGCCGGGCGGCGGCACCGCGAAGAGTTTCAGCTCGAATTTTTCGATTTTCTGCAAGTCCTCCAAGATCGCCAGCGGCTCGTGGCCCGCCGGGTTGTCGTAGAACAGATAGGCGATCTTCTTGCCCTCGAGGTTGCCGCCGAGCTTGTCCTTGACGAACTTGATCGCCGCGGCGCCCTGCGACCAGTAGGTCGCGGCAATGGGGAAGATATAAGGATAGCGTGTCCCGTTGGCCGCGGCCGATGTGCCGAAGCCGGGGGACGTGCCCGGGATCTTGTCCTCGGTCAACTTCTGCGTCAGCGCCTGAGTCTGCGGCGTGCCGTAGATCGCGATCGACACGGCGCCGTCGGCCTTTTCCCGTTCGTAGGCTTCGATCGCGGGCGGCACCTTGTACTCGTGGTCGACCTCCTCGGCCTTGATCTTGTAGCCCTCGACCCCGCCCTTGGAGTTCACGAGGTTGACGTAGTCCTGAATGCCTGGACAAAGGGCTGTCCCCACGGTCTGCGTCGGGCCGGTGCGGTCGCATTGGACGCCGACGACGATCTCGCGCTTTTCGCTCATCGCCGAGCCCGCCGCCGAAACGGCTGCAGCCAGCGCCGCCGTCCACAGCACCATCCTCATCGAGCTTGTCTGCATTTTGCTTCCTCCCTTGTGTGCGAGTTCAATACGAAAACGGCCAGACCCGAAAATAGCCGAGCACATTGCGCCAGAGGCGGTTGAGGCCTTCCGGCTCGAGTGCGAGGAACAGGATGATCAGTCCACCGAAGATCATCAGTCGCAGGTTGGGCACGATGTTGGCGAGGTCCCCTTGCGAGAAGACCAAGCTGCCCAGGTCTTCCAGGATCCAGCGGGTCATGATCGGCAGCAAGGTGACAAAGACGGCGCCGAGGATTGAACCAAGGACCGATCCCAGGCCGCCGATGATGATCATCGCGAGATAATCGATCGACACGTTCAGCTGAAACTGCTCGTAGTTGGCGATGCCGAGGTAGTAGGTGTAGAGCACGCCAGTAACTCCAGCATAAAAAGACGATACCGCGAAGGCAAGGAGCTTATAACGGAATATGTCGATGCCCATGATCTCGGCGGCGATATCCTGGTCGCGGACGGCAACGAAGGCGCGGCCGATACGGCTTCGCACCAAATTCATGGTAGCGACAACAGCGACGGCGGCGAAGAACAACAAAAACAAATAAAGCTGGGTCTGCGTCTTCAGCTGCGCTCCCAGGAAGGTCGGCCGCGGGACCTCGATCGAAGCCTGGATGCCGCCGGATATCCACGGAACATGGTTGATGATCCATTCGATGATCAGCTGGCCGGCGAGCGTGGCGATCGCCAGATAAAGTCCCTTGATCCGCAGCGACGGCACGCCGATCACCGCGCCCACGGCCGCGGCCATGGCACCGCCGGCCGGAAGCGCCACCCAGAACGGAGCGTGCAGCCGGGTTATCAGATTGGCCGCCGTGTAGGCGCCGACCGACATCATTGCGCCATGACCGACGGAGATCTGCCCGGTATAGCCGACCAGAATATTGAGGCCGAGCGCGCCGACGACCGCGATCAGAATGAGATTGAGAATCGATACGTAATATTCGCTGAAGGTCATCGGCACGACGATGGCGAACAGAGCGGCCAGCACGATCGCCGTCCATTTGGCGATCGGCAGCGGATAGAGCGCCATGTCGGCCACATAGCTGGTCTTGAACACTCCGGACTCGCGGTGAAACATGATTCCCTTCCGGGGTCTTGGCGTCGATCGCAGCAGCCATCCCCGCGGCCGTCCGCGCCGCAGCTATCAGACGCGTTCGATCCGCCTCCTGCCGAAAATGCCGTAGGGCCGGATCATCAAGGCAATGATCATCAGGATGTAAGGGGCGAAATCCTTGGTGCCGCCGCCGACATACGGGTCGAGGTAACCGGCCGCCAGGTTTTCGACCACCCCGACGATCAGGCCGCCGACCACGGCGCCGATCACCGAGTCGAGGCCGCCGAGGATCGCCACGGGAAACACCTTGAGCCCGACCAAAGCGAGCTGGTTGTCCACCCCGAGCATGGAGCCCCAGACGATGCCGCCCAGCGCGGAGACGATTCCGGCCATCGCCCAGGCGAGCCCGAAGTAGCGCTGCACGTTGATGCCCATCGCCATCGCCACCTGCTGGCTGTCGGCGACGGCGCGCATGGCGATGCCCGTGCGGCTGCGAACGAAGAACCACGTGAAGACGGCAAGAGCGGCCAGGCTGACGCCGGCCCCGACAAGCTCCACGGGCGGCAGCATGACCGGGCCGAGAAACACCGGGTCATCGCCGACCGGCATGTTGACCGCGCGGGTGCCGGCGCCGAAGGCGAGCGTGGCGAATCCTCGCAGCACGGCGGCGACGCCGATGGTCGCCATGATCACGGCGACCACGGGCCGGCCGATCAGCGGCCTCAGGACCACACGCTCGAGCCCGAAGCCGAACACGATCATTCCGGCAATGGCGAGCAGCGCGCAGACCCAGAACGGCAGTCCGGCGAAATAGGCGCCGGCCGCGGCGATAAAGCCGGCGAACATGACGAACTCGCCCTGGGCGAAATTGATTGCGTCGGTCGCCTTGTAGACCAGCACGAAACCCAGCGCGATCAGCGTGTACATCAGGCCGATCATCACCCCGTTGGTGATGAGCGCCAGCGTGAACTGCCAATCGATCTCAGGCATGAGCCAGTTCCGCCACCGCCGGCGCGGCGTCTTCGACGTTGTCGATCGCCAGTTTCGATCTCACCGTCGATCTGCGGCCGTCCTCGAAGGTTATGTCGGTCGTGAGTTCGACGTCGCTGCGTCCGGAGTAGAGCGCTTCGACGACCGTGCCGTATCTTTCGGCGATGAAGCGCCGGCGGATTTTGCGTGTCCGCGTGATCTCGTTGTCGTCCGCGTCCAGCTCCTTGTTGAGGAGCAGGAAGCGACAGATACGGGCGGCGGGCGGCAAGCCGGCGTTGCATTTGCGGACTTCCTGGCGGATCAGTTCGCGCACCTGCGGATTGCCGCTCAGATCCTGGAACGACGTGTAGGTGATGCCGTGGCGTTCGGCCCAGTTGCCGACGGTCTCGGCGTTGATGGCGATCAGCGCGGCCACGTACGGGCGCTCGTGGCCGAAGGCGACCGCCTCGTTGATGTACGGGCTGAATTTCAGCTTGTTTTCGAGGAACTGCGGTGCGAACGGAGAGCCGTCATTGAGCTTGCCGACGTCCTTGACGCGGTCGATGATGACCAGATGGCCGCGCGGGTCGAAAAATCCAGCGTCGCCGGTTTTCAGCCAGCCGTCCGCGGTGAGCGTGCTCTTGGTGGCTTCCGCCTGCTTGTAGTAGCCCTTGAACAACGACTGCGACTGGACGAGCACCTCGCCGCTTTGATCGATGCGCACGTTGGTGTTCGGGCAGGCGCGGCCGACCGAATTGGGGTCGGCCTCGGAATCGGCCTGCAGCGCGGCAAGGCCGCAAAGCTCCGTGGCGCCGTAGATCTGCTTCAGGTTCACCCCGAACGAGCGGAAGAACCGAAAGGTGTCGACGCCGAGCGGCGCGCCTCCCGAATAGGCCCAGCGTACACGGCGAAGCCCGAGCCGATCGCGAACCGGGCCGTAGACCACGAACTCGCCGACCGCCAGCGCCAATCGCAGCGCCGCCGACGGCTGCTTGCCGTCGCTTCTCATCAGCTCGCTGCGCTCCGCGACGCGGCGGAAGATCTCGAACAGCCTGCGCTTTACGGCCGAAGCGTCCTCCGCTCCGATCTGCACCAGCGTCAGGAGGTTCTCCCAAACGCGCGGCGGCGCCAGCAAGGCGGTGGGTCCGAGCTCGCGCAGATCGCGTTGCACCGTGTCGGGACTTTCGGCGCAATTGCAGGTGAAGCCGACAAGCAGGCTCAGGACCGTGGAGTAGAGCGCGTCGCCGACCCAGGCCATCGGCAGGTAGCACAAGATTTCGTCGCTTTGTCGCACGCTCTCGGCAGCCGCGAATGTTTGTCCGGCGGCAATCAAATTGCGATGCGTGAGCATCACCCCCTTGGGATTGCCGGTCGTGCCAGAGGTGTAGACGAGGTACGCCAGGTCGTCGGCCGCGACGCCGTCGATCGCCTGCTCGACGAAGCCGGGCCGCTCGGCCCCGAATGTGCGCCCCGCGGCCTGAAGCTCGTCGAACGATTTCAGCAGCGGATGACGGTACTGCCGCATGCCCAGCGGGTCGTCGTAGACGACGAGGCGCAGATGTGGCAACCGATCGGCCAGCGAAAGCACCTTGTCGACCTGCTCCTGGTTCTCGGCGACGATCACCGAGCTTTCGGCATGCTCGAGCACGTAGGCAAGTTCGGCCGCGACCGAATCCTGATAAACGGGCACGGCCGTACCGCCGAGGGACTGCGCGGCGAGCTGCGCCCAATAGAGCCGCGGCCGGTTGTCGCCGATCACCGACAGCTTGTCGCCGCGGCCGAAGCCGCTTGCGGAAAGCCCGAGCGCGAAATCGCGTACCTGCGCCCAATACTGAGCCCAAGTAACGCTCTGCCAGATGCCGCGCCGCTTTTCCCGGATCGCAGGACGGGCTGCCAAAGTCTCGGCGTTGCGGCGCAGCAGCCGCGGCAGCGTCAGTTCGTCGGTCATGCGGCGCGTCCCTGCCGGTTCGGCGTCGACCCCAGATAGGCCCGCACCACGTCGGGATTGTTCTGTACTTCGTCGGGCGTGCCGTCGGCGATCTTGCGGCCGTAATTGAGCACGGCGACGCGATCGGAGATGTCCATGACCACGCCCATGTCGTGCTCGATCAGAATGATCGTGGTGCCCCATTCCTCGTTGATGTCGAGGACGAAGCGCGCCATGTCCTCCTTTTCTTCCTGATTCATGCCGCCCATGGGTTCGTCGAGCAGCATGACCTTGGGATCGAGCGCCAGCGCGCGGCCGAGTTCCACACGTTTGCGCAAGCCGTAAGGAAGCGCCGCGGTCGGTTGCTTGCGGATATCTTGAAGCTTTAGAAACTCGATCAGCTCCTCGACCCGGGCGCGGTGTTCGACCTCTTCCTTCTGAGCCGGACCCCAGTAGAGAAAGGAGCTGAACAGGCCCGAGTGCATCCGCACGTGCCGGCCCAGCATGATGTTGTCGAGCACGGTCAGACCGCCGAACAGGGCTATGTTCTGGAACGTGCGGGCGATGCCGAGCCGCGCGATCTCGGACGGCCGCTTGTGCGTGATGTCGCGGTCGGCGAAGACGATGGAACCGCTGCTCGGCCGATAGAAGCCGCTGATCATGTTGAGCAAAGACGTCTTGCCGGCTCCGTTCGGGCCGATGATCGAGACGATCTCGCCCTTGCGCACGGCGATCGTCACGTCCTCGACGGCGTGCACGCCGCCAAAGTGCTTCGAGAGCCCGATGGCGGCGAGCTGGGGCCGGTCGGCGACGCTTTCGATCGCGGCATCATGCTTCATGCTTGGAATCCCTAGCCCTGCGCTCCCTGGCACTATGCGTCGTTGTTATGGCTGCTATGATGCTAGGGCGGGCGCGGAAACGCAACCCGTAGCCGGCGGCCTTGCGACCGATTACCGCTGCCTCTGCGGAAACGGAGGCGTCTTCAGCTGCCTCCGTGAGCGGGGCTCATGGCCATAGTCGCCCGAAATGCCATAAAGTCGCGAGCGGCGTCACGGTTCCTCGCACGCCTCGCGTCGCCAGACTACTGATTGCGATTGGTCAGTCCGCCGTCGATGGTCACGACGGTGCCACTGGTATAGGAGCAAAGATCGGAAGCGAGGAACACGACGGTGGCTGAAATCTCGTCGCAACTCGCCGGCCGCCCGAATGGCATTTTGGCGAAGCTTTCCCGCCACCGGCTTTCGTCGCCATAGAGCGTGGCGGCCCGCTGGCGGCTCAGCGTCTCGATGCGGTCGGTCAGGACCGGGCCCGGATTGACGCCGATGACGCGTACGCCGAACTCCGGGCTGGTGCCGCCGATGGCGCGGGTAAAAGCCATCAGCCCGGCGTTGCCCGCGGCCCCGGCGATATAGCCGAAATCCAGCCGTTCACCGCCGGAACCGATGATGTTGATGATGACGCCGCGCCGGCGCTCCTTCATTTTCTTCAGGTAAAGCCGCGTCAGTCCGATGTAACCGAACACCTTGAGGTCCCAGGCAATGCGCCAGGTCGGCTCGTCGACCTGCTCGATCGAACCGCCCGGGATAGCGCCGGCGTTGTTGATAAGAATGTCGACGTCCGGAAAGGCGTTGAAGACGCGCTCGCGCGCAGCCGCCTCGGAAAGATCGGCGGCCAGCGTCCGCACCGCTAGGTTGGTGGTCTTGCGGATCGCGGCCGCCTCCCGTTCCAGGCGCTCGCCTGAGCGCGCTACGAGGCAGACATTTACCCCTTCGCGCGCGAACCATTGGGCGACAGAAAGGCCGATCCCCTTGGAGCTGCCGGTAACGAGCGCGGTCCGGCCGGAAAGCTGCAAATCCATCTTCAGAACATCGTGTTCGAGTTGGCGGACTGCTCGGGTATCTCCTGGCGGACATCCCAATGCTCGACGATCTTACCGTTTTCGAGCTTGAAGATGTCGATGACGGCGAAGCCGCGAGTACCCGGGGTTCGAACGCTGTGGACGTGGAGGATAACGTAATCGCCGTCGGCGAAGACACGCTTGATCTCGCTGTGGCTCTCGGGGAATTTCTCGCGCAGGAAGGCCAGGAAGGCCTTGAGGCCATCCGGTCCGTCCGCGGCATTGGGATTGTGCTGGGTGTAGCGCGGGCCGAGAAACTTCGCCGCGGCCGCGAAGTCCTTCTGGTTGATCGCAAGATCGTAAAATTCCACCACGGCCTTTTTGTTGGCCTCCATCTGCCGATCGTCGGAGGCGTGAGCGAGCGTCGCGAACGCCATCAGCGCGCCGGCGAGAACGAGTCGAAACATGACAACCTCCTGACCTTCCAAGACGTTCGGTGGTTTCCACTGTCCATATGGAGGACCGTTATCGGTGGGTTTTACATGTGCGAGGGCAGCCACAGCGCCAGGATCGGAAACGCGATCAGGATCACCAGGCGAATGAGATCGGTGAGGATGAAGGGCAGCACTCCGACGAAGATCGTCGAGAAGGTCACGTCCTGCACCACGCTCTTGATCACGAAGACGTTCATGCCGACCGGCGGATGGATGAGCCCGAGCTCGACCGTCATCACGATGATGACGCCGAACCAGATCGGATCGAAGCCGAGCTCGCGGATCACCGGAAAGATGATGGGGATCGTCAGGATGATCATGGCGAGCGCGTCCATCAGGCAGCCGAGCACAAGATACATCAGCATGATCAGCGTCAACACGCCGTAGCGGCCAAAGCCGAGTGCGACCAGGAAGGCAGTCACTTTCTGCGGCGTCTGCGTGACGGTGAGGAAATAGCCGAACAGGAGCGCGCCGATCAGCACGGTGAGCACGGCCGCCGCGGTACGCACCGCCTGCAAGAGCGAGCGGCGGATTTCCTGCCGCGAGAGCTTACCGCGCAAGACGCCGATGAGGAAAGCGCCGGCGGCGCCCATACCGCCGGCCTCGGTCGGCGTGAACAGGCCGCCATAGAGCCCGCCGATGACGAAGATGAAGAGGAGCAGCGTAGCCCAGATGTCGCGCAATCCGGCGATCCGCTCCTTCCAGGAACTGCGCGGCCCGCTCGGCAGGAAATCCGGGCGGGCGAGCCCGATGATCACGATGGTGGTCATGTACATCGAAGCGGCGAGGAGACCCGGCACGATGCCGGCGATGAACAGCTTGCCGATGTCCTGCTCGGTGATGATGCCGTAGACCGCCAGCACGGTCGAAGGCGGCAACATGGCGCCGAGCGTGCCGCCGGCCGCGATCACGCCGGTGGCGAAGGATTGCGGATACGCGTAGCGCCGCATCTCGGGATAGGCGACCGTGGAGAAGGTGGCGGCGGTCGCGACGGACGATCCGGAAATCGCCGCGAAGCCGGCGCACGCCGCAATCGTGGCGATCCCGAGCCCACCTCTGAGATGGCCGACAAAGGCGTTGGCGGCGCGAAACAGCTCGCGGCTCATGCCGGAATTGGCGACGAACGCGCCCATCAGCAGGAACATCGGGATGACCCCGAACGTATAGTCGGTTACCGTGCGCATCGAGGTAAGCCCGACGTTCTTCAGCGCCGCCGTGCCGCCGACCAGATACGCAAAGCCGCTGACGCCGACGAGCCCCATGGCCATGCCCACGGGCACGCGCGCCAGCATCAGCCCGAACAGGCAGACAAAGCCGAGGATCGCCACCGCGTCGGTGCTCAACTGCGCCCCATCGAACAGCGTCTTATTCCACTGGTTTGATCTGGTAGTGGCCACCCAGCAAAGCGGGATGAAAGATCAGCCGATAGGTGCGCACGGCGATGAGCAGCACCGCCGAGACGTCGCCCAGCCAGGCCACCAGGAAGAACGGCCAGACCGGCAGCCGCAGGTCGAAAGTGGAAACATTGTCCGCATAGGTGCCGGCGACCTTGTCGAACAGCGTATAGGTCTGCACCGTCACGACGAACAACAACACCAGCGTTGCGAACACGTCGATGAGGCGCTGCGCGCGCGGACCGACGTTGGCGTAGACGAGATCGACGGTGATGTGCGTACCCCGATAGGACGTCGCCGCGATGCCCCAGAAGATCAGGATTCCGAGCAGCAGTCGGCCGAAATCGTAACTGTCGGGTATCTGCACGCTGAAGAAGTAGCGCAGCAGCACCGAGACGAAGATATCGAGCGCGACCAGGCCGACGAAGAACGCGGCGATCAGCTCGATACCGTCGATGAACCGGTCCATGAGACTGCGTGGTGGGCGCGCGTCGCCGGCTGGTCGTGGCTGTTGGTCAGTCATGATCCGTCGACATGTCGGCTGGGCGGCCTTCCCATGTCTCGATGTCAATAGTCTCGATCTCAATAGTCTCGATCTCAATACCCGGAATCGTTCTTGGCGAGATCAGCCTTGAGGGTTTTCAGGATCGCATCCGGATCGTTGCCGGCCTTCTTGACCGTATTGGCCCAGGTCTGCACGACCGGGCCGGCCGCCTTCTTCCATTCGTCGAGCTGGGCGTCGGTGAGCGGATAGACCTCCTGGCCCGGCTCGGCCTTGAGCTTGGCGATGCCGTCATGCTCGAAATCGGCCCAGGGCGCGGCGACCTTTTCTGCCCATTGCCGGCTGCAGTGGTTGTCGATCACCTGCTGCTGCGCCGGCGACATCTGCGCATAGGTTGATTTGTTCATCACCCAGACAAAGCCGGTGGTGTAGAGCGCGGCCTCTATGTGGTATTTGGTCACTTTGTCGATGCCGAACAACACGATCGAGCCCCACGGGAAGGTGACCGCATCGGCAACGCCCCTCTCCAAAATGTCGCGCACTTCCGGCGCCGCTGCCTGCACGTTGGTGCCGCCGAGCTCGGTGACGAGCGACGCCATGGTGGCGTGCGCTGGGCGAATCTTCATTCCCTTGATGTCGGCCGGCACCGTGATCTTCTTGCTGCGCGAGTGGAACGTGCCGGGATCATGCGCGAAGGCAAAGCAGAACTTGACGTCCTTCATCTCCTTATCGGCATAGCTGCGATACCAGTCGTCGAGCGCCGCGGAGCCGCGCTTGGCGTTGGCCAGCGTGAACGGCAGGTTGGCGGCATCGAAGATGGGGAAACGGCCGGGCTGGTAGCCGGGGCTCACATAGGTCACGTCGGCGATGCCGTCGCGCGCCATGTCGTAGTGATCGAATGCTTTGCCGAGCTGCTGCGCCGGAAAGACCTTGTATTTGATCGTGCCGCCCGAATCCTTCTCCACCGAGGCGCCCCAATCCTCCATCGCTTTCTGCAGCGGATGCGATGGCGGCACCCAGTGGGAGAGCTTGAGCTCGAAGCTTCTGTCGGCGGCTGAAGCGGTGCCGACGCCGAACGCGAGTGCCAGCGCCGCAAGGCCGCAGAGCTTCGTCGGGTGCATCGGCTTCATCATTTCCTCCCCGAGCGTTTCGTTGCGAGCTGAATTCATCTAATCGCAAAAGCGCGCGCTGTACAGCAAACATTAACCGCGCCGCCGGCGCGCGACGCAGCGGTGAAGTAAATGAAGTCGCAACCACGTCACAGGGTATGCGCCGGCGTCGGCCGCACAGTGTGCGAGCAACGCAGCCAACAAATTTGTAAGGCTTCTTATACGTTGTTTTCGATCCTTTTCGGCAGGACGCCTGCGCTTTAACCCGGGCGCAGTAGGTAGTGGGTTATGGCTCCCCGAAGACAACAAGAGCCGGGCCGGCGCGCCAGCGCCGAGCCTGCGCCTTCGGGGACGTTGACATGTTCGACAGAGTTGGGGTGCACGCCGCTGGCGGGCTGCTGGCGATGTTGCTGGCGTTGTTCGGCGGCTCGTATGCGTGTTGCGCGCAGGTGCGCACGAGCCTCGGGGAGTTGCGCCAGGCCGTCGCGGCCGAGCCGTTCGGCGGCGCCGCCGCGCCGGTCACCAGCGGCGACTTGTTGGCGAAATGGACCGGGCTCGCCGCCGAAATCCGCCTCGAGCAGGAAATCCTGGCGCATTGCCGCGACGCCGCGGAGCCGTGCCCGGCGGCGGCACAGAAGTTCCTGGCCGTCGTCGCCGAGGGGCGTGCGCACTCCGGCCGCGCGCGCATCGGCCTCATCAATCGGGCCATCAATCTGGCGATCCGGCCCACGAGCGATCTCGCCCAATGGGGCGTGACCGACCGCTGGAGCGCGCCGTTGGCGACGCTGGCGAGCGGCCGCGGCGATTGCGAGGATTACGCGATCGCCAAGTACGTGGCGCTGCGGGAGGCCGGCATTGCCGAAGACGATTTGCGGCTCGTCATCGTACGCGACCTCGCGCTGGGCCAGGACCACGCGGTCGTCGCCGCGCATCTCGATGGAAGCTGGATCGTGCTCGATAACCGCTGGCTCGCGCTGGTGGAGGATGTGGACATGCGGCGCGTCGTGCCGCTGTTCATGCTCGATGACGCGGGCGTCAAGCAATTCACGCCGGCCACCGCGGATGCCGCACTCGGCGCCACGGCATCCGGCGAAAGCACTGCGCCATCGGCGGTCGACTTTTAGAGTCTGATCCGGAAAAGCGGGTGCGGTTGTCGGAGAAGATCGTGCTTCAAAGAAGCTAGCCGCATACACTCTCGCGCGTCGGCATCGGCCGTCCGTGCGTATCCGATCGCTCAAATTTCTCCGTCATATGGTCCTTGCGGGTCGGCCAGCGCCTGCAGGCGCAACGCCGCCGCGTGCGCAAAACGCAGCATCACGCTCTTGCGCCGCGCCGGAGCAAGCCGATGCTCGGGTGCCTCACACAAGATCGTTGCGCCGAACGCGTCGGCCACGATCAACCCGGTGTCGACAGGGAAGATGTCGCGCGGCACATCCGCGGTGGTGGCGAAGAACAACCGATCGCAGTGCGGCCGGTAATCCATCCATTTCCGATCGGCGCGGAAATCGGCGACCGACGATTTGATCTCCACGATCAGAATCTCGCCGTCACCACCCAGCGCGACCAAGTCGGCGCGCCGGCCGGACGGCAGCGGCAGCTCGCTGACGACGCAGTAGCCCAGGGCGTGGAGGAAACGCGCCGTGCCGCGCGCGATACCGAGGGCGGTCGGCGATTGGCGGCCATCGACCGGTACGGCCGTCGCCAGCGATGTCAGGGTCATGGCGAGTATCCCGGGCAGGGGCAAATTCCGCGAGGAACGTCCGTCGAACGCACGCACGCCGTTTACTCCGAGTGACCGTTCGCTTGCTGCCGCCGCGAGCGAGGACGGCGGAGGCGAACTGTTCATTTTGCCGCGGCGGCGCGCTCCGGAAAAGCCCTCGCCAGCGCGGCGCGCGTCGCCGCAATGACGCCGCGCTCGGTGATCAGGCCGGTCACCAGCCGCGCCGGGGTTACGTCGAAGCCGTAATTCACCACGCCCGAGCCTTCGGGTGCGATCCGCACCGTCTCGATACGGCCGTCGGCAGTGCGCCCGGTCATGGTCGCCACCTCGTCGGCGTCGCGCTCCTCGATGGGAATTTCGGCGAGGCCGTCGGCGATGGTGAAATCGATGGTCGGCGACGGCAGCGCCACGTAGAACGGAACGTCGTTGTCGCGTGCGGCCAAGGCCTTCAAATAGGTTCCGATCTTGTTGCAGACGTCGCCGTCGGCGGTGACACGGTCGGTGCCGACGATGACGAGGTCGACTTGGCCGTGCTGCATCAGATGTCCGCCGGTATTGTCGGCGATCAGCGTGTGCGGCACCCCGTGCCGGCCGAGTTCCCAGGCGGTGAGCGAGGCGCCCTGGTTGCGCGGCCGCGTCTCGTCGGCGAAGACGTGGATGGCGATGCCGCTGTCGTACGCCAGATAGATGGGGGCGGTGGCGGTGCCGACATCGACGGTCGCCAACCAGCCGGCGTTGCAATGAGTGAGCACGTTCACCGGTTCGCCGGGTCTCTTGCGCGCGGCGACGGCGGCGATGAGCGGCAAGCCGTTGCGGCCGATGGCGGTGTTGATGGCGATGTCCTCTTCGCAGATCTCGGCGGCGCGCCGGTAGGCGGCGGTGCTGCGCTCCGCGCGTGGCCGATTGCGCACGGCCGCCATTACCTCGTCGAGCGCCCATTTGAGATTGATCGCGGTCGGCCGGGTCGCGAGCAGGGTGCCGTAGGCGTGCTCGAGCGATTCATCGGAGGCGTCGGCGCGCAGCGCGAGGCACAGGCCGAACGCTGCCGCCGCCCCAATCAGCGGCGCTCCGCGGATCATCATGGTGCGGATCGCCCGTGCCGCCTCGTCGAGCGTGGTCAACCGCGCGGTGATGAAACGGTGCGGCAAGGCCCTCTGATCGATCACCCCGACCGACCAGCCGTCCGGCTCGAGCCAGATGCTGCGCATTGCCTTGCCGTCGACCTTCATGCGCCATTCCCTAGTGTCCCGATTCCGAAGTTCGCATCATTGTGCGGCAGCCTCGTTTGCGAACTTCGGAATCGAAGGACACTAGCAACTTATTGATCTAGTGTGGCTTTGGTTCAGAAGTCCGCATGACG
>Ga0187782_10002353_pt1 | contig 13919 bp, 10 predicted proteins | sample 0715_SJ02_MP15_2_FD_132454 | JGI IMG/M metagenome (GOLD analysis project Ga0187782, IMG submission 132454) | Tropical peat soil microbial communities from peatlands in Department of Meta, Colombia - 0715_SJ02_MP15_20_MG | ecosystem: Environmental > Terrestrial > Soil > Wetlands > Peat | place...
AGAATTCCTCGACCGCATCGACTGTGTCCAGGTATCTGGCCGATCCATCAGCCACGACCACGCTCAGTCTTTGAACTTCGGGTGCGAACCATAAATTTCGGCCAGCCTGTCGGGCCACCTCTGCGATCCTCATGCGATTCCTCCCCTTGCTGTGCTTCCAGGAACCTTAAACAAAATGTCCCAGGCTTTGGGTAAAGAGTTCGAGAATTCGTTGTAAAAATTGTGTTAACCGCGTCGGTACTTCCATTGAGGGCATAAGTCGCGTTTCTGCCCCCCCCAATTTTGCACAACCTGTACGGCAGTCAACACCGATGGGAGACTTCGGGTGTTCTCTTCCGCATACGCCGAGCCTACGAATCTGAAAAATCGGCTCCCACACGGGGGGAGTGCGGGAGCCGACCGGGGCACTATCGGAACGGCACTACCGTACTGGGTAGCAGAACTCCGCTCGAAGTGCCGCTCGACACCGACGGGGACTGAGGGGCACGAAGCGCATGCATAGCCTCAAACACCGCGGCGGCTTTCGACCTGGTGCCAAGCACGGCCGGGGTGCTCAGCGACTGGGTTCGTTGAGAAGCACTGCTGGTTGATGTTCCAGTGCTGGTTGAGCCCGTTCGGGTGCACGAGCCGTTGCTTGTGGTTGTCGTGCTGCCTGTGGTTGCGCGGCTGCTCGCCCTTTGGGCGAACATCAGGCTCGACATCAGCATCACGAAGAGAATGGACACTGTCGGTTTTTTCAAAGCACCTCCCTTACCGGTTTCAGCAGGATCTTTGAGTAGAAAATCGAGGCCCTGCCGGGATTGCAGTGCTTTCCAGGAAAGCGCCGCTTCGGGCCCGTACTGCCCTCGGCGTTTATTTCCTCGCCACCGATGGACGACGAGTCCTGATCGCCTTGTCCGAAACAGCCTACTTCCTGGGCGAACCGGGCTGGGTAATCTCTTGGTAAGCAGCATGTAAGATCTTTGTAAACTTTTCTCATTACTGCGATTGGTACTGGAACCGAGGTTCGACCTCGATGGTCGTGGGCGATCGCTCGTCCGGCGGGGAACGCGGTGAAGGGCCTGAGGCTCGAGCCACATCGTGCGCCAGGCTGTCGTGGAGAGTGCTCAGCACTTGGTATTGCATGACGGCGAGCTGATATCTCTGTTGGGTCAGGTAATCCGCTTGATCCCGAGTGATGTGACCGAGGCGTACCGCCTGCGAGATGCTGGCCAACTCGGCCGAGATTCTCTCCGCGATTGCGGTCATTCCGTTTTCGTACCCTGTGAGCACATCGTTTGGCCCTAGCGGGATCTCCGGTTTGACGGCAAGCACGCTGGAGATACCTCCGCCGGTCGTCAGCGGAGCCGCGGCCACGACCTTTAGTAATGGGGGCGGCTCGAGCTCTGCGGCCGTCTGGGTTGATTGAGCCCTAGCGGCACGCGGTGCGCCGGCCAGCAAAAATGCGGCAGCGAGAATCGGTTTCAGGTTCATTGGTTTGCTCCCTTCTCGACCAATAGATGCCGGCATCGCCCGGCCAAGTGTAAGAAGTGGGTAAAGACAGTGTTAAGTTCTGTGTGGCGGGAACGCTGGTAAGCAGACAAAGGCCGCTGGCAGAGAATACAATGACGCCCACGGATGACTCTTACTGCCGGCACCAATCTCGGTCCCTATGAAATCCAGTCTCCCCTGGGCGCAGGGGGAATGGGCGAGGTCTATCGAGCGCGGGATACGCGGCTCGGACGCGATGTCGCGGTGAAAATTCTGCCTGCATCCCTTACCCAAGACGCAGATCGCCTCTATCGCTTCGAGCAGGAAGCGCGGGCGGTGGCCGCGCTGAACCACCCCAATATTCTGGCCGTGTTTGACATCGGCCAGCACGACGGCTCACCGTTTCTCGTCACCGAGCTCCTGGAAGGAGAGAGCTTGCGTGATGTGCTCGAAGCCGGTCCGCTGCCGCAGCGCAAGGCGCTCGAGTACGGGGTGCAGATCGCGCACGGACTGGCGGCGGCACATGAAAAGGGAATCGTCCACCGCGACTTGAAACCGGAGAATATTTTTGTCACCAAGGACGGACGGATCAAGATTCTCGATTTTGGGTTGGCGAAACTGGCGCAAATCGCAGGCACAGGCTCGGACGAAGTCACGCTGACCACTCCTCACACCGCGGTTGGCGTGGTGATGGGGACGGCCAGCTACATGGCGCCGGAGCAGGTGCGCGGCGAGACCGTCGATGCGCGCGCGGACATCTTCGCGTTTGGTGCCGTGCTCTACGAGATGCTATCGGGGGTGCGCGCATTCCGCCGCGATACGGCTGCAGAGACGATGACGGCGGTGTTGAAAGAAGATCCGCCGGAATTCGCCGATCTGGGGCGTGGGATTTCTTCCACCCTTGACCGCATTGTACGGCGCTGCCTGGAAAAGAGCCCGGATCAGCGCTTTCAGTCGGCGCGAGATCTTTCTTTTGCCCTGAGCGCGCTTTCAGGCACGGAGGTGAGTGGTGTAGCACGTGCCGCGGTGCTCCCTGGTCGACGTTTTACGATTCCGCTCATGCTCGGCACGGCACTGGCATTAGTCGCGGTCTCTGGACTGACATGGTGGGTGGCCCGGCGGCCGCCGCCGACAACTCGCATGCAGTTTGCGCTCGCTGTTCCGGACGAAATGAGCATCAGCCACATGGCACTGTCGCGAGATGGCAAGACGTTGGTATTCGTGTCGCCGGAAGAAAGCTCCGCCATGCCCATGCTGTTTGTCGAGCGCGTCGGCTCGGCGAACGTTACTCCCCTGAAGGGGACGCAGGGCGCAAGTTATCCCTTCTGGTCGCCCGATGGAGCTTATGTCGGATTCTTTGCCAATGGCAAATTACAGAAGATCGCGGTCGCCGGGGGCGAACCGCAGGTCCTCGCCACTGCTTTGGCTGGACGCGGAGCGAGTTGGGGAATGAAAGGCGTCATCATCTTTGCACCGGACGCCCAGAGTTCTATCCAACGCATTGGTGCCGATGGGACGGGGCTTCGATCAATTACCACCGGCATCAGGATTGCCCAGGATGCATCCCACCGTTGGCCGGTTTTTCTCGACGATGGCAACCATTTCTTATTCTGGGGCGGCAACTTCGCGAACCTGAAAGATGATCGCGCGAGCGGTATCTACATGAGTTCTCTCGACGGCAAGGAGAGAAAGCTGGTGGCGCTCGGCCACTCGAGTTTCAGCTACGATGCGCACTCTTTGTATTATGCGGATGACCAAAGACAGCTGGTCAGCGTTCGTTTTGACCCATCCTCCGGCGCGGTTTCTGGAAGCGCGACCGTGATCGCGAATACCGTCGGATTCCAACCCTCCACCTATTGGGCGGCCTTCACGGTCGCCGAGAACGGGACCTTGATCTATAACACCGGGGTGGGAGCCGCTCAGTCGAAGCTTGCCTGGATCGACCGATCGGGAGCAGAACTGGGGCACATCGGGGATCCCGCGATCATGGCCAACCCCACGCTTTCGCCTGACAACAGCCGCGTTGCGCTCGATATCACCGACCCGAAGGCGAATAACGTGGATATCTGGATCGAAAGCACAACCGGTGCGGGCAACTCCCGTTTGACCTTTGACCCGTCGGAAGAAGTGACGCCGGTATGGTCGCGCGATGGCAAGATCATCGCCTACCGCATGGCTGCCCTCGACGGCACGAGTGTCTACTTAAAGGCGGCAACCGGCCTGGAACGGGAGAAGAAGAGATACACCCTGTCACAATTCGGAATGGACGACCTGATCCCCAATTCATGGTCTGCCGATGACCGGCAAATCCTGTGTACCCACCAGAGTGCGGCCGGCGACTATCTGGAACTACTGTCCGCCGCCGAAGGAGAGCCAACCCGCTTTCTGACCAGCAAGGGCAGCGAGACAAACGGGCAGATTTCTCCCGATGGAGCCTGGGCGGCCTATGCTTCCGATGAGTCCGGAGCTTGGGAGATTTACGTTACGTCCTTCCCCGGGGCAGCGGGAAAATGGCAAGTGTCGCGCGGCGGCGGATCGGAGCCGCGTTGGCGCGGAGACGGCAAGGAACTCTTCTACATCGCACCCGGCGGTACGCTCATGGCGGTATCGGTTAACGCTTCGAGCGTAATCGCGACCGGTCCGCCGACGCCTCTGTTTCAGATTCACGGCCGCGCCCCGATTTCGAGCACCGACCTGTTTAGCTACGACGTGACGAAAGATGGCAAGCGCTTTCTGGTCAACCGCTATGTGAAACCGGAGCACGTCGCGCCATTGACCATCTTGCTGAACGACGTCGGCCGCCCCGATTGATTCCCCTCCGGGGGGAACGTGCAACCGGGCTAGGCCCTCATGGCCCGAGTGACGCTGCTGGTTTTACTCTGGCGAGGCCAGATCCCATCAAAAAATGAGTTTGGCGGCCAACTGAATCACCCGCGGTCCGCCACCGCCCAGGCCGGGATTGGTTTGTGCCTGGTCCGGAGTTTGGGTGATCAATCCCGTGGGTCCGGAGCCTGGAGTCACGAACCAATTGGGTAGGGCGAAGTTCGGATGATTCAGGATATTGAAGAACTCCCCGCGCAGCTGCAGGGAAATTCGTTCGGTCAGCAGCGTGTTCTTCAGTACGGCGAAATCCCAATCCCAGTAATGCGGACCGAAGATTGCATTGCGCCCGAGGTCGCCAAAGGTGCCGAAGGCTGGTTGGGCAAAAGCATTGGCATTCAAGTAGCCAATGGTGTCGGGAGCCGACTCCCAATTGGGATTGATGGGGTTGACCCCGGAGACCACGTTGGGCCTCTGGTGATAATTGGACACCGTATTGTAATTCGCGTTCGGAAATGCGCTGGTATCGTTGGCGCTGACGATCGGCACCGGCCGTCCGCTCTGGGCGGTAACAATGGTGTTGAGCTGCCAGCCTTGGGCCAGGCGTTTCGGGCCGAAAAGGGTTGGCACCTGATAGATTAGCGCGGTGGTGAATCGGTTGCGAGCATCGAAGTTCGACGGGCCGTACTCTGCCTTGAGGTCATTGGAGTTCTGGGGTAAGGCGACGGTCGACGAATTGTAGTCGATGCCGTCGGAAGCGTCGTCGAGCGACTTCGAAAACGTGTAGCCGGCGAAGCCTGAAAATCCATGGAACCCCTGCAATCTGAGGGTCGCTTGCAGTGCATCGTAGTTGGAATGGCTGATGGTCGCAAACTCGTCCATGAACGTATAGTTGGGGTTCGGACGATTGCCGTACACATCCGGCTGGTTCGCGTCGCGTAACCGCACCAGTTTCGTGCCCTTGGTTCCAACATAACCGAGTTGCAGGGCCACGTGTTGCGCCAGTTCCTGCTGAACATTCAGGTTCCAGCTCTGGGTGTAAGGGGTAACCAGATTTTGCGGCGTGAAGAATATCGGAAACGGTGGTGTGGCTGCAGTCAGTACCGGACCCGGCGCACCCGTCCACTGCCCTGCGTTGAAGTTCAACGGCAGGACGGGTCGAGGACCCAGGGGAGGAGTTACTAAACCAGCATCGTCGGTATAGTTGGCGATCAGCAGGTCCTGCGGGATGTAGTCGTAATAGATTCCGTAGCCACCCCTTACGACGGTTTTCTGAAGCGGACTCCAGGCAATGGCTACCCGCGGGCCGAAGTTGTTCAGGTCCCGTTTGTAGGCGGCGTTCAGCCCGTTAGTACCGACCATCGCAAGGCTTCCATTGGGGGCAAGATTGGCCAGCAGGTTGTTCTCCTCGCTGATCGGGCCAAAATACTCCCAACGCAAGCCCAGGTTGAGGATGAGGTGTGAGGTTACACGAAAATCGTCCTGGGCGAAGAAGGAGAAACCGTTGTTGATGGTCGTGCGCTGAGTGTTTCCCGATTCCGCACTGACGTAAGAATCGTAACCGAGATAAAACGCAGCCAAAATGTCGGCCCCCGTATTGCTTGGGATGAAACCGTTATTCGGTGCAAAGACAAAGTCGCCGCGTTCCAGGTTGTCATTGAAGGCATTCACGTTGGCGCGACGGTACTCCCCGCCAAACTTAACCGTGTGACGGCCAACCGTCCAGGTGAAGTTATCCAGAAACTGGAAACTCTGGCTGACACGTCCCCGCGGGATGCTGTACGCGGTGGCTCCCAGGTTCTCAAAGATTCCGCCGAAATCGATCTCCGGTAATCCGTTCTTGCCCGTGCCGAAGTCAATTCCGAGAGTCGAGGGATCGAAGCTTGCGTCCAAGGACGTGAACGAAGTGCGATAACGGCTATAGCCAAAGCGTACCTCGTTCACCTTTTGGGCGCTTAGCGTCGAGAGGAGGCTGACCGAAACCACCTGCACGCGAGTGGGGGACTGCTGAGCGAACTGGGGCAAGCGTGAACCGGCGCCGGATCCAAGGCCGCCCAAAGGAAACACCTGTTCACTGCTGGCATACGCATAGCGGCCGGACAGCTGCTCACGAAGGCCGATACTCTGATCCAGTTTCACGATGAAGCTGTCGACATCGTTCGTGTCCTTTACCGAGCCAGCCACAGTTCCGGTGGTTCCGTTGAAGCCCGTAGGCTGGGGAAAGAAGCTCAGCATCTTGGTAAGTGCCGGGTTGGGAGTGACTCCGGTGGAGCGAACATAGCTTTGGGCTGAGGCGATCTGCCCCGGCGTCGGCACCAGGAAGGTAAAATCGGAGCCCACCCGCTCTCTCTGCCCTTCGTAGGCCCCAAAGAAAAATGTCTTGTCCTTGATCACGGGGCCGCCAAGCGAGCCGCCAAACTGGTTGTTGATAAATGCGCTCTCGGGCGCCGGAATTCGATCAAAATAATTTCTGGCGTCAAAGATGTCATTGCGCAGGAATTCGAAGGCCGTGCCGTGGAACTGGTTGGTTCCCGATCGGGTGATGATGTTGATGACGGCACCGCTATTCCGCCCGTATTCCGACGGGAACTGCGATTCCAGATTGAATTCCTGAATGGCATCAATCGGCAGCAGCGACGCGGGCGCTCCACCGATGCCGGTCTGATTCAGCGCGGAGTTGTTAAAAAAAGGATCGTTGTTGTCCGTACCGTCCAGGGTGTAGTTATTCGAGCGGTCGCGGTTGCCGTTGATGCTGAACTGTCCGAAACCGTCCTGGACCGCTGCCACTCCAGCCGGCTCCACGGTCGCGCCCGGTACCAAAGCTACCAGTTTGCCGAAATCACGACCATTGAGAGGCAGGTCGGTGACCTGTTTCTGGTCTACTACTTCCCCCAGCACATCGCGCGTGCTGTCCACGATTGGGGTAGTGGTAATGACCGTCACTTCTTCGGTTTGCTTCTGCAGCTGGAGGCCGAAGTCGGCGGTGGTGTCGAGGCCAACCTTGACAATAACATTTTGGACCTGAGGTGACAGCCCTGCCGCTTTCGCCGTGACCGCGTACTCGCCTGCGGGCAATTCTGCAAGAACATACGCGCCGTCTTCCCCAGTCACGCCCTCGCGCACCTGGCCGGTAGCGACGTTCCTGGCCGTGATCTGTGCCCCAACGATCACACTCCCGCTAGGGTCAACCACCTTGCCGCGAATCGAGCCGCGAAAGCTCTGTGCCAGAAGAAGACTGGGCAGCAGTAGCAGGATCGTCGATAGAACGCTCGACCGGTAGTTGTCGTGGAATATAACTCGTTGGTGAATTTCCATGGCACACACCTCTTCTCGAATGGCAACGTCGGGGCGACCCAGGATACCTAAGTTAGTTACTTAGGATTATAGTATTCCTGCCAATGACTTCCCGCCAAGACTCGAGCGCGGGATTCTGATCAGGCTCCCCGTTTTCGTTACGATCGTAGGTCATCTTAACCCTTTTCATGCGCGGAACTCCGGTAAGACCACATCCCGAGGACGTTTGTCGTCCCGCAGGCCTAGAAAAACCGGCTGGCGCAGCTTCTTGTCTGCTGTCCACTCCTGGAACGAGATTTGGGCGATGAGCCGAGGTGCTAGAAAAACCACGCCCTTCTCGCGCGGGGGATCCCACAACGCGGGTTGCGCTCTCACCAGTGGCCGGAATCGCTGGTATAGCGCAGCGAGGGTTCTCTGACCGAATCCCGTTCCGACTTTTCCGACATAGTGCAGCTTGGCGTTCCCATAGGCGCCGAGGAGAAGAGCGCCGAAATGTAGCCGCGAGCCAGCCGGCTTGGTATAACCGGCAATCACGAACTCGTCCTCCTGGTGAACTTTTACTTTCAGCCACTGGGTTGAGCGGCCTGCCACATACGGAGCGGAAAGATCTTTCGCAACCAATCCTTCGTACCCGCAATGCTGCGCTGTGCGGAAGGCCTTGAGACCGTTCGTTGCGAGTCTGTGCGACGGTAAGAGCACCTTGCTCGAGCCGATCGTTCTCTCCAGCACATCGCGTCGCATGGACAGGGGTTTACGCCGCAGATCTTTGCCTGCATGAAAAAGGCAATCAAAAACGGCGTACACCGGTTCGCCTTTGCCCCGCTGAAGGAGCTGGAATCGGGAAACCCCCTTTTTGTCAAACACAACAATCTCGCCATCAAGAAGGAGTGTGACCGGTTGTAGGTTCCGGATGGCGGAGGTGATTCGAGGAAACTTATCGGTTCGGTCTTTTCCATTTCTAGAGAGCAGGCGGACCCGCTTCTCTTCCTTATAGGCGACGATCCTGTCCCCGTCATATTTCTCTTCATAGACCCATCCGGCTCTGTCGAAGGCTTCAGGAACGAGTGTCGCAAGCATGGGCTGCACACGAAATGGAATCCGGTTCCTCATAGCTCAATCTCACCTCCGATAGCAACAGGTCATGGTCGTTTCCCATGCTTTTCTGTAAGATCGCTCGCGGGGAACACACGCGATGGTCGAAGCTAGCGAAGAAGTTTACTCTTCGCTCAAGCCGCGGTTTAAGGGAAATTTGCTTCGTCCCGGGGAGAGCGGCTACGAAGAGGCGCGGGCCGTTTGGAACGGTCTGGTCGCGCGAACCCCGGGACTCATCGCTCTCTGTTCAGAGGTCAGGGATGTGCAAAACGCGGTACGAGCCGCATTTGAGATTGGAATTCTGACCGCTGTCCGTTGTGGCGGCCATAGCCTTGCAGGCTTTAGCACTTGCGATCGTGGCCTGGTGATTGACCTCTCGCGAATGCGACAGGTCAAAGTTGATGCCCATGGTCGCCGCGCTTGGGTCGCAGGCGGTTGCCTGCTGGGATCGATTGATGCCGCGACACAGAAGGCAGGACTGGTCTTTCCCTCGGGCGTGGTTTCTCACACCGGCGCTTCGGGACTGATTTTGGGTGGAGGGACCGGGTGGCTCAGTCGGCGATTCGGGTTGTCCTGCGATAACGTCGAGAGATTTACCCTCGTCACCGCCGATGGTTCTCTGGTGCATGCCAGCTCGAGCGAGAATGTGGATCTGTTTTGGGCCTTGCGCGGTGGTGGCGGCAACTTCGGAGTGGTGACGGAATTCGAACTGAAACTTCATCCGCTTACCGCTGTGGTGCTGGCGGAAGGATTGTCCCCGCAGACTGACATTCGCTCGCTCCTCCGATTCTGGAGAAGCTTCATGGCCGAGGCACCATTTGACTTGAAGTGGAACATTAGTCTGCGCCTTGCTCCCGACAGAAAATCAGTGCCTCGCGAGCTCCGAGGCAGGCCTGTGGCCGCCAACTCCCTGATCTGGACTGGCGACCCCACCTCTGCTCGTCCTTATCTGAAATACGCGCTTTCCATGTGCCATCCGGATTCGGTAAGCAGCAAGAGGGTCTCGTTTATGGACTTGCAGACCATGGCCGACGCCGAGTTTCCCCATGGCCATCGCTATTACACGAAATCTGGTTATTTCAACGGTCTCGACGACGGCAGTATCGATCGCATGGTTGAGGCAGTTTCCACCGTTCCCACATCGGAAACCCAAATGGAACTGGCCTATCTTGGAGGTGCGGCCGCGCAGATCCGAGCGACGGAGACCGCATTTGGAGACCGCAGTGCTCCTTTCATCCTGAACCTGCTGGCGAGCTGGTCGGAGGCTTCCGCCGACGCCACCAACATCTCCTGGGTTCGTGGACTTTTCAATCGACTTCGACCAGCGATGAAGCCCGGCGCTTACGTGAACTTTATGAGTGCCGATGAGCAGGATCGCGTGCCGGAAGTCTATCAGGAAAGGTGGGACCGCATGGTTCGGGTTAAGTCGCACTATGATCCCAGGAACGTCTTCCGACTGAATCAGAACGTTCCACCCCAAAAACCTCCGACGACACACTCGTAGCTCGTCTCGAGCCCAGCAAGAGAGGACGCAGACAGAAGCATTGCGGAGACCCTGGGATCGATGCCAGATGCCTATTTTTTGTATTTGCCCTGTTTCGGACGAATGGGCGGTACGACGCCTGCGACACCGGTCGTGATGGCGTTTAAGTCGTTGGTCGAATGAGCCTCGAACATCTTCTTTCCACATTCCTCAAGTGCCTTGCAGGCGCAAGTACCGTGCTCCTGAACTAAGTCCCGCATCGTCTGAATGTTCTCGAGCATTCGATCAAGTTCGATCATCTTCCGCGTCTTCAACTTCTGCCAACGGGCGGAAGGCGGGGTCCCGGCGCGAAAACCATAAAAAAGCTGCTTGATCTCGTCGAGTGTGAAGCCCGTGCGCCGTGCGCGCTGGATCACGAACAAGCGATAGAGAACGGTCATGTCATAGCGCCGCTGTCCGCTGATGCGATGCGCCTTAGGAAGAACCCCGATTTGCTCGTAATAGCGGATGGCCGAGGGGCGAAGTCCGATCTGGCTTGCGACCTCGGAGATCGTCAGCAGCGGCATGGCCGAATCATAGATGAATCTTCTGCGACGATTCTTGCCATGACAAAGAATTTACAAAAATGCCTGTTGCCTTAAAGTCGGCTTGAAGTCGTAGCTTGATTCCAAGCGGACCGTCGAGAAACCGCTGCCAACAGATTGCTGAAATCTCTGGCGGAGAATCTGCTTCTGCCGAAAAGGAGTAAAGAATATGAGCAAAACTTCGATCGCCTTGGCCTTGGCTTCAATCTTGTTCGCCTTGTTTGGTTTAGCCGTAGGCATCTTGCCTGGACGGGTATTGGGTCAGACCGACCCGACAAAAACCAAACCGCAGCACTCAGCCTTCGCCTGTAACCGTCTGGCGCTGACTCCGGACCAAAGGAAGCATCACTTTGATGAGCTCGGACCTAAACTGCTCTCGTTGAAGCAGGGGGTTCGAGAACTTCCCAATGGATATGAATTTGAATTTCCTGCCGATCCCAGCATTGTGCGGCTCGTTGCTGAATGGGCTGCCTATGAGCGTGACTGCTGTCCGTTCTTCGACATTGACCTGCACCTGGAGCGAGAAGGCGGGCCGCTCTGGCTAAGTCTGACGGGGAGGGAAGGTGTTAAGGAGTTCATACGCGCCGACGCTCCAGCTTGGATCGCGAAATAACCTATCATCGACACGGTCGCGAGCGAAGCACTCAGCGTCGTGCGAACCAGAACCACCGGTATTGGCACTTGGACTAGAATGAGCCGGAGACGCTTCCAAGTTCCAAGCAGCGGAAGCAACCTCGATGGAGGCTCTCTCAGATCGGATTTCACCGACCAGGTTTGACCATGCGAATCCTAGTAGTGGGTGGAAACGGCTTTATTGGGACACCGCTAGTCGGTGAATTGCGCGCGGCCGGACACGACGTAGGCGTTTTTCATCGCAAGCCGGATCTCTCGTCGAATCGAGGCATTGCGCAAATCCAAGGTGATCGTGATCGACTGCCAGAATATGCAGCTCAGCTTCGCCGCTTCGCTCCCGAAATCATGATCGACATGATCTTGAGTTCCGGCGAGCAGGCCGACCAGCTGGTAAATCTCGCCGCTGAGCTGCGCGCGCGCGTGGTTGCCATCAGCAGTATGGATGTGTACCGTGCTTGGGGAGTATTGCAAGGTACCGAACCTGGCGGGTTGGAACCGATGCCCATCACGGAGGACTCCCCCGTACGTACGGTGCGCCGCGCCTACCCGCCGGAAGTGGTCGAGACCATGAAGGGTATATTCACTTGGCTGAATACGGATTACGACAAAATCGCAGTGGAACAAGCGGTCATGGCCAGCCGAACTGGCGGCACAGTGGTTCGGTTGCCCATGGTCTATGGCCCGGGAGATCCACTGCATCGGTTGCATGGAATCCTGAAACGGATAAGAGATGGCAGACCGGCAATCCTCCTGGCCGAGGACTACGCCGCCTGGCGAGGACCGCGAGGTTATGTCGAGAATGTGGCGCATGCGATCGCCCTGGCATCGGTATCGGCGCGTGCCGTAGGACGGATCTACCACGTTTCTGAAGAGCCGAGTCTTTCCGAACTCGAATGGCAGACGAAGGTCGCGGCCCAGACCGGTTGGCACGGGAGATGGGTTGTCTTACCAACCCGGCAAACACCAAAGCACCTGCTCATGCCGGGCAAATGGTCGCAACACCTGGCCGCCAGCTCGGAGAGGATTCGCCAGGAGCTTGCCTACAAGGAGCCCTTCCCGCCGGAGGAGGCCATCCGACAGACGATTTCCTGGGAACAGGCGAATCCACCGACCGGGCCCACTTCGCATCAGTTTGACTACCCGGCGGAAGATGCAGCGCTGGCCCAGGCACCATCGGTTGCTTCTCGTTGACCGCAATGGAAGGCCCCGTTCCGGAGAACTCCGGTGGTAGAGGGTTGCCATTGGCTGTCGGTCTGCACTCGAATCTTGTAGCCAGCGGTGAGGTGAAAATGCGGCCTGCGAAAACCTTCCTAGAGTTTAGCCGTCGAATCCTGATCAGCCTTTCCAGTCTGCTCCTGCTGGCTGCCGCGTCGCCGCAGGACCGGCAAATCACCGATCCGAGGTCTATCGTATCCATTCCCAACCCGGCGGCAGGTCCGGTCCCCATTTCCCAACTCTATTACACCCGGAGTACGTTTGGACCGGCCTGGTCCCCGGACGGGCGCGAAGTGGTCTTCACCACGAATTTGACCGGAAGATTCAATCTCTGGAAAGTGTCGGCTGCCGGTGGATGGCCGATTCAACTGCTTGAATCCGAGGACCGCCAAGAGGACGCGGTCTGGTCTCCGGATGGAAAATGGATTGTCTTTGAGCAGGATTTCGGTGGGGGAGAACTCTACGATCTGTTCGCGGTTCCGAGCGATGGCGGAGAGCTCATCAATCTCACGAATACTCCGGAGGTGTCAGAAACGAACGCCCATTGGTCTCCCGACGGCAGCATGCTGGCCATTTCCTACAGGCCCAAGTCTTCGTCGACCACCGACGTCGCGCTGCTCGATTGGAAGACCAGGAAAGTTCGCAAAGTCACCGATGAGCAAACCAAGAACCGCGAGTGGTACGCATCGATCTGGAGCGCGGATGGAAGGACGATTTATGCTGACCGTGCGAATGCCGGCCATACGGACTCGGATGTTTATAGCATCGACGTAGCAACCGGCAAGCAGGAAAATCTGACTCCCCACCAGGGTGACGTTGTCTACCGTCTGTCCTCGGTTTCGCCCGACGGCCGGACACTGCTGATCACTTCCAACGAGAAAGGCGGATATGACAACGTCGCCTTGCTCGATGTCGCCAGCAAAAAGCGAACCTGGGTCACTGACGTCAAGTGGGAGGCGAGCGCGGGAGAGTTTTCTCCCGATTCGAAGAGTTTTACTTATACCCTGAACGCAGACGGCCGCACCGAAATCTATGTGGTCGACCGCAAGTCTAGCAATCGAACCAAGCTGCCGTTCCCGGAGGGAATCAATTCTCCGGCGGGCAATCCTAGAGCGTACTCGCCCTCGGGCGATCGCCTGCTGGTTTCCCACCAAAGTTCGACCGAGCCAGCTGATCTGTGGGTGTATGAGGTCGCTACCCACAAATCACGGCAATTGACTTTTTCAGCCGTGGCCAGTCTGAATCCGTCGCGTCTGCCTTCTTCCCAGTTAGTGCACTACAAGACCTTTGACGATAAGACCATCAGCGCCTTTCTCTGGGTGCCGTTC
>Ga0187782_10002354_pt1 | contig 13914 bp, 9 predicted proteins | sample 0715_SJ02_MP15_2_FD_132454 | JGI IMG/M metagenome (GOLD analysis project Ga0187782, IMG submission 132454) | Tropical peat soil microbial communities from peatlands in Department of Meta, Colombia - 0715_SJ02_MP15_20_MG | ecosystem: Environmental > Terrestrial > Soil > Wetlands > Peat | place...
ATTGCTCGGACGAATCCCTTTGTCCGCTGCACGATACCTGGAAGGCCCTGCGAACACACCTGATGAACTACCTGCAAAACACTACGCTGGCCGATATGGCCGCTGCAGTAGCTCGGAAGAGCGGCGTCCGCCTTCGTTCGAAGCGCGCCCGCGCCAGATGACCTGCAGGCAGGAAACGATGGACAGTCCTCTCAACCGTCGCCTATTTCGCGCGCACGATATCTTCCGCCCAACTCAGCGCCGCCTGGCTGTTTGGAAACCCGATGGTGGTAATGGACAGCAAGATCGCGTGTCGTATCTCGTCTTCCGAAACTCCTTCAGCCAAAGCGTTCCGAACCGCGGAATGCATTGCGCCTTCGGAACCATACCCTGCGGCAATGCCGATCTTTACCAGGCGCCGCGTACGCGCGTCCAACGGACCCGCGCTGTGGCATTCCTCGCCCAGCTTCTGAAAAGCCTTCCAGACCTTCGGATGGCTTCTTTGAAAACGCTTTGTCCACTTGGGGAATTCGGCTCTCACTGGGGCAATCTCCTTTCGTTCTCAATCTTCTCACGGGGAAAGTACATCAGGTCAGGATCGCTGGGCGATGCCGAGTCAAGATTCTTTCGTGCGGGGCTGCAACGCCATTTGCGCACGATCGCAGCTCGGGGTGATGCAGATCACTTCCCACAAGATTTTTCTCAACTAGCGTGTCGGATGACTGAGGAGACCTCAACGTGAGACTGCCGACGGAAGAGCAAGTCCGCGACATACTTCGAGAAGTCGACGATCCGGAAGTCGGGATCAACATCATCGATCTAGGGCTGGTCTACGGCATTGATATCACGGGCGAAGGCGTCCGAATCAAGATGACCATGACCACGCCGGCGTGTCCGCTGCATACTTATCTGAGCACAGCTTCGCAGGAAGCGATCCGCAAGCACTTTCCAGATATTAGTGCCGTAGACGTCGAGCTCGTCTGGGATCCACCGTGGGACCCGGCCAAAATGTCGCCGGCGGCCAAACAGCAACTTGGATGGAAAATCGATCGTTAATGCCGAGCGATTTCACTCCTTATCGTCTCAAGATGAACTTAACCGGCTCTTTGCGCGAGCAAAAAGACAATGGTCGCGTCTGATCGTTTCCCGCGCGTCGCGCTTCTCCTGATTTCTCTGCTCTTCTTGATTCTCGGTTTGTTGGCTGGATTAGCCCGCCTCAATTTGCATTGGCCTTTGGCGCCGCCGCCCCTCGCCGTAATCCACGGACCGCTTATGATCTGCGGCTTCCTAGGAACGCTCATTAGTCTCGAACGGGCCGTCGCGCTCGGCCGATGGTGGGGATATGCAGCCCCATTGATCACCGCTGTCGGCACACTCAGCCTGGTCGCCGGAATTCCTACCAAACTGGCGATGATCTTGATCGTTCTCGGGAGCCTTGCACTTGTCTGGATCTTCGTCGTCGTTCTCTTGAGGCACCCAGCTCTTTATACCGTGACGATGAGCCTCGGGGCGGTCGCATGGCTTGTCGGTAACGCGCTTTGGTTCGGCGGTGTCTCCATCCCGCAGATGGTCCATTGGTGGATTGGCTTTCTCATCTTGACTATCGCCGGCGAGCGCCTAGAGCTGAGCCGGCTCGCTGCTCCCTTCCGTCATGCCATTTCGGCGTTTCGCATTGGATTGATTCTGTTTGTGGCTGGACTAATTTGTGCCTCGTTTCTGCCTCTGCTGGGCCATCGTCTAGCGGGCCTCGGCATGGTGACCCTTGTTCTTTGGCTGGCTCGCTTTGATGTCGCGCGGTTCACCGTCCATCGAGTCGGGCTTCCGCGCTTCATAGCCTTCTGCCTTTTCGCAGGCTATGCCTGGCTCGGAGTTGGTGGCTCGATTTGGATCTTCGCGGTTCCCACAGATGTTACCGGAAGCTTTTCATTCTTCACGTACGATGCCATGCTTCATGCCATCTTGCTCGGCTTTGTCTTTTCTATGATTTTCGCGCACGCCCCCATCATTTTCCCATCTGTCGCAGGGCGTCCGCTGGCGTTTCGCAGCGTGTTCTATGTTCACGTTCTCCTGCTCCACTTGTCTTTGGCTGCGCGAATCGCCGGCGATTTGGGAGGGTCATTTCCGTTGGTGCGGTGGGCGGGCCTCGGGAACGTGGCCGCGCTCGCGGTGTTTCTCGGGACCAACGTCTTCACCATGATTGTCGGACAATGCGAAGCAAAGATAGCCATGCGAGCGTCTGTGAAGACCCCTGGTCCTTAGGCACGTCTGCCGACCGAGTTGCCACGACGTAGGGCATCGATCTGAAGCTAGTCGAGATGGGTGGACGACTTCCGAGACCGCGAAGCAGCCGGGTCCAATCTGAGCCTCATATCTACCGCCTACAAAATCGCCTGCAGCGGTGTAGACCGAAGACCGGGTGGGTCGGATAACTCGCTGAAAAGAGTGGTCGGGGCGAGTGGATTTGAACCACCGACCTCCTGGTCGCGAACCAGATTCCAAGGCTTATTGAAGCCTGTTGTTTTTTGAGGTTTCTAAGTGATTGATGTTGAAAGCGTTGTGGCTCGCTCGTTGAAGGCTATTGAACCGTGTTGAACTTTGAGGTTCTGACCGTTACGATTTCGCCCTCATTGCGGTTCTGACGTCTGATGGCATTTTGGCGAACTACAGCCGTCATGTGTGACCCGAAATCTCGGAATGGAACGAATCCGCTGGCCGAGACTATGCGACTGCTGGCCCGCCGCCTTGGCCGAACACGACGGAGGTGGGCACGTCGGCCTCCGCGTAGCCGACAAAGAGGCGGTCGCCTGCTTTGGGAACTTGGCGCACGTAGCCTTCAAACAAGTCGCCATTCGTACTCACGCAGAGAAATTCGACGGATTGTTCGGCCATCCGCGCGACAAAGCGCGTCGACAAGTGGGCGATGTTTTGCGTGCTGGCCGTAATGCGCATCACCCAGCCGGGTCCCAGGGGCTTGGGAAGAGCCTCGAATCGAGCCGAAAGAACTGAGAAATCGCCGTTCACGGAATCCTCCTACGACTGCATGAGGGCCAGGGAGTCGAAGAAAAGTGGTTCGACCACGCCGGAGCCCGCTTCGAACTCGATGGCGCGCACATCACTCCAATTGACCCCTGGGAATTTCGAGAGCTTGATGGCGATGGTCTGAAGGACGACCTTCGTGACGTTAATGCATCCGCCGCCGATATGCCGGAAAAATGGGGGTTGCCGCCTGCGCACGCCCGTCGTGTCGATGGCCGTCTGATCCACTTCGGCGCTGGTCACGGTGCCGCCGCCCGTCTTGCCGAAGAAGACGCGAACTTTGAAGTCAGGAAACTTCCCCTTGTTGATGGAGTCCTGGCTCGTCAAATCGAATGCGCTGGTCAGGCGGAACGTAAGCAGATCGAATCCGAGACAGTCTCGATTCTCGGGCGGGATCTCCGCGCGGTATTTCGCGCCGGCTTTGTCACCTCTGATCACATGGGTTTGGTGCGGAACTTCCAGCGCCGACATCGGCGGAACAGCGCCCATGAAAAAGATCTGCGAAACATCGGTTAGCGCCGCGGCTGCGTTCAGAAGGTCTCGAGTCTGGTCGTACGGGCCACCGGTCGCGGAAACCTCGAAATTTTCAATTTCGAGCATCTGGTCGGGAAGCAGGGAGCCGATAGCGATGTCGCCGGCCGCAACCATGTATGCCAGGTAGTGGGGCTTGCCCTTCCATTCGAAAGTCACGAAGTGAGACCAACCCGTGCTCCAGGAGTCCTGCAAAATCGTTTCCGTGCCGAGGGCGTCGCGGCGGATACGTTCCACGAAGACCGATCCGTCTGACGTTTTGTAGAGCAGAAGATGAATGCGGTCGTCGCCGAGCGCTCGGAAGGGCTCGATCGCGGACCAGCCAGCCGTCCAGCTGTGGGTCCAAACGACAGTGATATTCTTGCCGTCCTCGGCAATGCGGCTGATCGTGACGTTACCTGAGTCCTGGCTGTATGCGAGGAAGAACTGGCGTTCGTCGCCCGGGAGACGGAGCGGAACGAACAGCGTGATTCCCTTTGGCAACGAGCCCTTGAATACGTTGTCCGTCCCCTGCGCCTTCGGTTTCAAGCTGTCGAGGTTGAATTCGCCCGTGTCCTTCCGATAGGCAAGGTAGAAGGGTGCATCATTCTTCGGCAGGCTGACGGGCATGAAACTGGACCAGCCTTTGACCCGCGTTTCCTTCCAGATGTTGAGCTCTACGTCTGTACCGTTGCGGGCGATGCGGTGAATCGCAACGTCGCCGGTGTCGTCCATGTAGGCTAAAAGGTACGGGCGGTCATCCCCCGGGAGGAAAAAGGGCATGAAATGAGTCCAGCCGTCCCGCCAAGTGCCGCCCGTGATCGACTGGGTGTCGCGGTGAGGGTCAACGACGCGATCGATGGTGACTTTTCCGCATCCTTTCTTGTAGCCGAAGAGGTGAGGAGTATCCGTGCCCACGAGCTTCAGAGGAAGCAGGGTCGTCCAGTCTAGTGTCCATTTGGCGGTCTTCCTGAGCGGCGTGCCAAACAGCACGGTCGTTATCGCTCGCGGTTTGGACGGCGAACTCCATTGAGTGGCGATCTCGTGTTTTCCGGATGGAGCGCGCGAACCATCGAAGAACCCTTTGAGGGACGTCTCATGGTTCAGCTCCAAACGGAAAAGACCTCCGACGTAGTCGATCGCGAGCTGTTTGTGGGCCGATCTCCTGAGGGCGCCGGTATCGGCCGGGCATTCGAGCGGATCGTGAAACTCGTCCGTGGGAGCCCAAACCGTATTGAAGCCGTTATGTCTGATCTTGTTCACGAAAACCATGGTGCGCTGGCAATCGGCGCGATCATAGTGGCGAAATCCGGAACCATCGGGCACGCTTCCAAACACGTCCGAATCGTAGGAGCCATAGAGAACGAGATATCGGAAGGTGTCTGAGGCGTTTAAGGTTAGCGGATTCACAGCTAGACCGGTGTCGTCTGTGGGAGCGATGGAACAGAGGGCACGAACGGTGAAGTCGGGATTGGCCCGGAGCATTGTGGCGGCCTTCACAACGCCGTCACCGCCTCGCGAGTGCCCCATGATTCCCACGTTGTGAAGGTCCAGGCGATTCTGAAACATTCCGGGTTGGGAGTTGAGAGTCTGCAATTTCTTCAGAGCCTCCAGCACAAAGTCCGCACGGGTGCGAACGAACAAATTCATCAAGTCGGCGGCGTTGGTGGCGACGCTGAAGGAAACGATTCCGTGGTGCGCGAGTTCTTCCTGGAGATACTGGTAACCGAGATAGCTCGGGATCTCCTTCCCGTCCGGCCCATTCCAGTTGTGCCTACCGTGGAGGAGGATCGCCACGGGCAAAGCGCGGGTGCCGGCGATAGTTCCCTTGGACGATCCCCGCGGATACCAGATGCAACCCTTAAACCTCAATTCATAGGGAGCCGTGGCTGCGGCGCCGGTTTTCCGCAAGTAGCCGAAACCTGTGAGCTCCGCGAGGTTGGCGGGGTGAAACGCGGACGAATCGGCAAACTCGACCTCCTGGAAGATCCCACCCGATCCGATACCATCTAGGACGAGCTTCATTTTTACCCATTCGTCGATCGCGAGTGATTCGGCGTGAGGAAATGATTCCGTGATGGCTCCTAGGGGCCCTTCGCCTTCGCCGAATTCCACGAGTTCATGTCCGCCAACGGAGGCGGGCGCGGCCGGGGCGGCCGCGGGCACCTGGGCGGATTCCGGGACGAGCGCAGCGCGAGCCGCCAATCCTGCGGCGAAGTCCATGGTCTGATCGATATTCCGGCGCGTGTCAGAAGGGAGAAGTGGCGACACCGAATCCCACGTAATGTCGGTCTGGGAAGTGACCAAGTGAACCAAGGCGGCATTGAGACTGGCGGGCGCGGCGTGGCGGCCTTTCGTGAGCCGAAAGAGCAGCTCGGAACCATCGTTGATCGAGGGGAAGTGCTTCCGAATAAACTGGCGGTACGTCTCGGCGAGCTTGACACCCTGTTCGATGGAAAATTCCGGGTCGGTGATCAGACGGTCGAACTGCGCGCGCGTGAGGTTCAACTGCTCGCGTGCCTCGCCGGTGGACCACATGATCTGGAAATAACCTAGCTCATTGTCTCCGACATGAGCGCGGAAATTTCCATCGCATTCGACGGCGATCCATCCGAGTAGGAAATCGCGCGGGAACGATCCGGGGTGCCGGTCAAGCACGGCTATGAGGGCGCGGAGCCAGATATTCGGCAGGACGCGACGGCGGAGAATATTCGACCACTCGTCGCGGAGGGCTTTCTGCGCGGGGCTCTTGGGGTCGAGATCGACTCCTGCGAGGGCGGGATGCTCGGCCCAGAAGACGCGGTTCGTGAGCGCATTGGCGTCGGTTTCACCGCGCGTGAGAATCGCTTCCAGAATGTCGTCCGGGAGCTGGCCGATCGTGCCGGTCGCGAGATCCTTGAGCGATATTCCGCGTGTGTCACGGAGAGTCGAGACATCGTCTTCAGCGAACGCTTGCGCGGAGAATTCAGCCGTGGATTCAAACGACGTGCGTGGCGCGGGTGAAACGTTGCCTCGGACGAATTTCGCCTGATCGTCATTCATTTTTTTCAGGCCAGCTTCGGGCAGGTACACCATGTGGCCCGCTTCGTAGGTGGCGAACGAAACATTCTTGCGGTAAGTCGGCGGCAGCTCGAGATGATCGATAGTGTAGTTGGCGGCTGAGTATGGCGTGGCGAGATCGTAGTAACCCTCCATCACCAAAATTTTGAGGTAGGGGTTCCTCAACATGGCATGGCGAAGGGCGGAGGCGGTGTCCGGAAAGCCGCCAATGGCGGACCCCCAGTTCCAGGTGCTGGAGTCAGCATCCTGCGCGCGCGTGTAGTACGGCATGTCGGTTTTGTAGCGGAGCTCGGTGCGCAGGTAGTTGTTGAAAACAGAAGTGAACGGAGGATGCGTAGCCGCCTCTGTCGGGTCGTAGAATTGCGTGTCGAGCAGGCCGTGCGGATCGGGTCCGGTGAAACGGCCGTCGAAGCGGCCGACGCGGAGTTTTCTGTCTAGCAGGAGATAGTGGGTGAACTTGCCGACGTCGATGCGAAGGTCAGCCTGGTCGATGACGTCTTTATCGAGTCCGGTAAGGCGCGCCATCTGATCGATGACTCGCTGGCGGTCGGCCGAGGATAGCGCGTCGCCCTTAGCGAGAGCGAGTGCGTAATCGCCTGCGGCCCATTTTTCCGATTCCTGACGCGCACGGTTCGCGTCGGACGCAAGGTCCGGCGGAAGCTTGTGGTGGTAGGCGGCGATGTTGGTGAAGGTGGGGATGAGAAACGTGTAGGGCTGATCGTTGGTCTTGGTGGCCTCGAGCGTCTGGTAATTCAAGACTGTCGAAAGCAGTGTGATCCCGTTGAAAGAGATCCCCTTTGTCGAGAGATAGCCCGCGATGCCGGCAGCGCGGAGTGTGCCGTAGCTTTCGCCGAAAAGGAACAGCGGCGAGCCCCAGCGCTCGTTGCGCGTGATGTAGAGGCGGATGAATTCGCTGAAGGATTCAATGTCGCCATCTACGCTCCAGAATCTTTCGAAGGTGTTCGAATCGGAGGCGCGGCTGAAGCCCGTGCCGATGGCGTCGACGAAGACAACGTCGCTGACGTCGAGAATCGTGTAGGGATTGGTTTCGATCTTGTAAGGTGCGGGAGGCAAGAAACCGTCGGGTTGAAGGACGACTTTGCGCGGACCGAGCGCACCCATGTGCAGCCAGAGAGAAGCCGAGCCAGGGCCGCCGTTGAACGCGAAGGTGATTGGGCGCTTGGTTGCGTCTTGGCCGTCAAGCGTGTAAGCGACGAAAAACACTTGTGCTTCGATCACGCCTTCGCCGGTCTTGATCGGGAGGCGGCCTGCGGTGGCGGTGTATCGCAGCGCGCCGCTTTTCAAAGTGATCGCATGGTGAGAGACGACCGGAGCGACTTCGGTCATGTCGTAGCGGTCGGTATTGTCGGCGAAGGTGCCGGTGTCTAGTTCCCCGACCGATTCGCCGGGCGAGGACGACCCGGGCTCTTCCTTCGCAGGAGCGGCGGCAGGCTGGTTGATGGTAATAAACTGGGGCTGCGGTGCAGTTGCGCGCAGCAAGAGAATGTCGTTCAGGACGCGCCCTGCGCCGTCGGCGAGTTGCCGAGCGTACTTGTCGTCGCTTTCGTGCGCCATAGGACCCGCTTCAATGACCTGCACGTATTCACCGGACGTCCTGCTTTCTGTGGTAAGGCCCTCTACTTGGGCACTTTGGAGACTGCGCGTGCCAGCTGAGGCGACGATCGAGACGTGCGCCGAGCCGCCTTCTGCGCGGCGAACCATGATGTCCCCGGCGCGAACGGGCACGTCGAGCGATTCGCCCGGCCTAGCCACCACTTCGAAATTCGCGCTGAGGCGCTGGTTTAGGCTAGGGTTGTATTCGTAAACAAAGGAATCGTAGATTTGCGCAGCGCTCGGCTTGGTGACGCCATCCAGCGTAGGTAGCGATTCGACACTGTCGCTGCGGTCGAACATTTCGTGGAGTACGTGGACGGCGGACCGAGGCTGGTCCAGTTCGTCGACGATCTGGTCGGCGAGCTCAACGAGTTCAGAATCGAGGCTGCGGGCAGCGGTATGCGTTGGTGCTGGCGTCAGGATGGCGGGCGTGCTCGGCGCGGATGCGGGGGAGATTTCCGTCGAAGCGTCATCGGTCGCGGCAAAATTGCTGACCAATTTTTCATCCGTCTCGTGCGAATCTTCCACGGCGACCTCCTCCTCTGCATCGGGAGATGTTGGCTGGTCTAAGAGGCTTGTGGCGACCAAGTCGAGCGCGATGAGCGGTCCGATCTTTTCCGGTGACTCAGCAGCAGCGCCCTGGATCGATGGGGCCGCAGCGGGCGTCTGTATACGTTCGTCGTCGGCAACCTCGGTGCCTTCGTGAGCGGGTTTGGGTGTGGGCGGGTTCGGCGCTGTCGTCGATGCAGGTTGCGCGGCAGGCGCCAGGACCGTCGTTTGCTTGAATGTTGAGGTGCCGCTGGCGACTTTTCTGGCGGCATCGACGGCTTCTTCGACGTCGAGATAGCCGATGCCGATTCGCTCAGGGATTTCTTCAGGGACGGAGACTTTGCGCGCGCTCTGAAGCAAGAGATTGTGAGTTTCCTCGATGCGCAGACGGCGGGGCGCGGCCTGGAACATGAGTGCGACGGTTCCGGTGACGTGCGGACAGGCCATGCTCGTGCCCGAGAAGCGCACGGTGCGCGGGCTGGGCTCGAGGCCTCGCGGCGTGGAGCGCGCGGCGAGAACTCCTACGCCGGGCGCGCAGAGGTCGGGCTTGAGGCGACCGTCGCGCGTGGGCCCGACGCTGCTGAAATATGCGACGCGCATTTCGGGGTCGTGAGCGTCGTAGGCGCCGACTGCGAGGGTGCGGCGGCCATTGCAGATCGTGCCGGTGGTGCAGCGCGGGTCGGAGTCTTCCGGGCGCAAGCGCGACTGGCAGCTTGGGCAGGAAACGTCGCGCTCGATCCAGGCGTGGTACCGGCCGTCGATGATGTCGACGCCCGTGAGGGTGATCTCCCATTCGCCGGCGGGTGCGTCTTCGTACAGATAAACGGTGATGTGATTGTCGAGGTTGTTCGGTTCTTGGCCGCGATGGTAGACGTTGCCGACTTCCTTCCCGCCGACAAGGAACTTGGAACGTTCACCGATGGCGACGCGCGCCGTGATGGAACCGTCAGGCGAGCGAACGGTGACTTCAAACTTGTCCTGCCACGAATACCAGAACTCGAGCTGGTTGTTGGTGGGCTTGCCCTCGAGGATATGCCACACGAGCGTGCGTTCCTGGGTCGGACGCAATTGACCGGAGGCGTGGATGTGCTTGTTGAAGTAGTTGCCGGTACTCTGGCAGACGGCGCGGCCGGGCGCGAGACGGATAGCGGAATCGAGACCACGCTCAATCAAGGTAGTGCCGTCGTGCTGCTCGCCGTGGCGGCCCATGCTGAGATTGATGACCCAGGGGCGATCACCGGCGGTGCGGGAGATGAAATCGATTCCTTCGAGCAAGGTGACCGAGTCACCGAGACGCCCGGTGTCGACCTCATCCCAGGGGGCGTTGTGGACCACGACAAGGTCGGCTTCAGGGGCGATGCCGCTCGGGCGGTCTTCTCCGCCGCTGCCTGCGGCAATGCTCAGGACGTGCGTGCCGTGACTGCCCGTCCCACCGTCGGAGTCCGCCGGGTGGTAACCAAGCGCTGCGTAGGGATCTCTTTCTTTCAGCGCGCGATTGATTGCGTCGCGGTCGTGAACAACGCCGTAGCCAAACGGCTTCGGAGAGTTGGGAAGTTTGCTGCCCCGCTGGTCCCAGATGGCTAAAATGCGGCTGGTGCCATCTTCCTTGAGAAAATCTGGGTGAGCGAAATCGAAGCCCCAGTCGACAACGCCAATAACTACACCGCGTCCGGTGGCTTTCTCATCGCTGGGACGGCGCTGGTCAGTTGGGAGAACGGTGTCCGTGGAGTATTCCGCGCCGGCGTCGGTCTCCAATTCGAGGTCGGGCCCGAGGTAGGTGTTGCCAGCGGCGATATCAGCCACTTCAGGCGCGCCGCTGATGTCTGGAAGATTCTCGCGCGTGGTGCGGATCGTGATGATTTCGCCGAACTGCGTGACGACGCGAATGCCTTTGGGCAAGGCGGCGGAGTGCCCCAGGCGGACGATCGCGGCTACTTCATCATCCGCTTTGCCGTCTTCGAAGAGTTCCCAAAGGTCTGGACCCATGGCTTAGATTCTTGAGCTGCCATTGCCGCTTAGTCTCTGAGCAGACAAGACTGGCCACAGGGCAGCGATCAGCGATTGACTGGTTATCCACACAGAAAGGAACGAGCCAAAGTGAAAGTCCGCCCGTAGGGACCGCGCAAGGTTCTAGCCGTCCCAGCCTCGGAGGGAGCTCTGCTCAGGCACCTGTGATTGCGGCGCGTTGCCCGAACATTCGATGGCGTCGGGGCCGGTAAGGAACGACTTCATCGCGCGCAACGGCCAACGCGAGAATCAGCCCCATCATCGGCGGACGGATCGTCGAGCCAAGCAACGCAACCGGAAGAGCCTGCCGAGCCGAAGCACCTGCGCTTTCGGCGACCAGCGCGGCCATCGCAAAAATCATCGGATTAAAGACGCCCATGTCTGTTCGTTCCTCCCTGGCGTTACCGAACGCCCAGCGCTAGCACCAGAGCCAACATCATCATCATGTTAGTGTCGGAACTCGCCGAGCTGTCGCCGGGCGTTCCCGTTGCGCTGCCCGCCATCGCGAGAATCGGAAGCATCAAGTTCAGCGTGTTTGGATCCGCACTAATATCGATGCTTGCGCCCGCGAGCGGTTGCGGCTGTCCTGCAGGCGCGATGTATTGAGCTGGGACTGCACTGGTGCCGATCGAGGTCGCTGTGGCCGCCGTCAAAGGGGCGCCCGCCGGGATTTGAACGCCGGGAAGTGTGAAGGTGGGCTGGATGAGCGCGGGCAGGATTGCCAGCATCATCAGCTTTGAGTTTAGATCCTTGTTCGTGTTCTCGACAGTCTTCTTCCGCTCCTCCGCTTCCTTCTTCGACGCAGCCGCGAGCGAGTTGACGCGCGAACTGATCGTTGAAACACCGTCGGCCACCGTCTTGATTTTCCCATCAACGCGCGCGAGGGCGGCTTCGAGTTGCGCCTGACTGACGCCGCTGGGCGCCCCTGCTGAAGGTCGCGGCTTGTACGAGGACTGGCTGGAGGGCCGCCTGGGCGCCCTTTCCGCAAAATCTTCGCCTTCTAGATCGAGAAGTTCGTATTCATCGGCCATGTGGTCTTCGTCTCCTTATCCTCAGTAATTTGCTGCGGTCTTGAATTGCGCTTCAGCTTCCGTGGGTCTCTGCGCCGCGCCCGGCGCCAGGCTTCGAACCTTGCCTTTTTGTGCGCGGAGTGTGTGAATCGCGGGCACAACATACTCGTCGAACAGATTCTCGTCGGGGATACAAAAGCCCGGCCCGCCTCTTCCTCGGCAACTGCGGCAGCTCAGATCCTGTCCCCAGCACAAACAGCAGGCGCCGACAGCGGCGGCGAAGAGATCGTTGCGCTCGCGCATCAGTTTCATTTCCGCTCGCAGGCCGTCGTTCAGCCGACGGAACTCTTCGAGTTCCTTTGCCAACCCGTCATCAGGTCCGTCCGAAGGCGCCGCAGGTAACTCCGCATGTCGAGCCTCGTGCACGGGTTCGACTTCAATCACGGTGTGGGGCCCGGCCACGGGAACGGTCTGCTGCTGCGCCAACATCTGCTGTAAGGCCGAGGCGACGGCGGGATTCGTGTTGCCGAGGCGCGCGAGGAGTTCCTTGGGATCAAGCGACGGAGCGGACGAGGCTGAGCTCATTGCGGCCATTAGCTCGACGAGTCCCGCTCGACGTCCGGAACGCGCCTGGGCCGCGAAGAGCTCGAGTATTTTATTATTCATTGAGTTCGCCTAATCTTCGGATTCGTACGCTTCGGCCAGCTCCATCTCGTCGTATTCCGCTTGCATCGCGTCGTATTCGGCCGCCTCGGCGTCCGCTTCGGCGTCGAGCGATTCCTGTTCGCTTCCCTTTCCGGAGGATTGAAGCAACTGGTACAGCGCGACAGCGCGGTTGAGAGGCACGTTGGGGTCGGCGATGGGCTGGCCAGCGAAATCTTTCATGTACGCCGGAGTTCCGTCGCCTTCTGCGGCTGCGAGGGACTCGGCGTACTCAGCTTGCGCCTTGCCGACCAGCGCGCTAAGCAGATTACCGAATGCACCGATCGGCACGGACGTGCCGCCGACAGATACATCGGGCTTGCCCATCGCGCCCATCGCCATCGATGCAACAGCCTGCAGCGTTTCGGGCTTGGTGATCGTCTGAAGTAGCTGCCCCGCGGCTCCGCCGCCACCCGCTGGCGCGCCGGACTGCCCGCCTAGCGATCCGACGGCTTTGCCGGCGAGCGAGCCGAGCGATCCCCCCAAAGAAGCGCCCACCGGTCCACCAATCACGCCGCCAACGATGCTGCCTGCAGCTGGGAGGATAGCGGGCGCCGCCTTGAGCGCGAACTTGCCGAGATCATCGAAGAACCCTTCCATTGACTCGGCGTCGACACCGTTTGCGCGCAGGGCCATTTCGAGCTGCGCGTCGCTGAGTCCGGCCAGGGCCGGGTGAATCTGCTCCCTGAGGTTGTCGTATTTGGTGTCGTACGACGCCATGCCTATGCCTCCAACCGGAGATCCCAGATCAGATGATTTTGCGATCGGCCATTTCAGCTGTCCCGTGCTACGGCGGCAGATTGTCAGTGAAGTGCGTCGATGTCTGTGCGCTACCGCACAGACTCGACATCGAAATATAGTTAACAGTGCCGATGTCCAACTGTATACTGACGTCCCCGATGACTAACTCTCTCGTTCACGCTGGGTCCTCGAACTATCTCCTGTCGAGCCTTTCGCGCGAAGAATACTCACGCATCGCTCCGCATCTTCGCACGGTCCAGATGCGGTTGGGCGACGTCCTCAGCGGCGCGCCTCGCGATCTTCCTTTCGCGTATTTCCCCAGAACGTGTGTCATCTCACTGATCTCCGACATGGAGAACGGAGCCACTGCCCAGGTGGCACTCACCGGCAACGATGGCGTCGTCGGGATTTCGCTGTTTCTCGGTGGAAATACCGCCACGAGCCGCACCGTCGTGGGTGTTGCCGGCGAAGCGCAGCGAATGGACGCGCGCGTGTTGAAAGAACAGTTCACTCGTGGCGGCACGTTCCAACGCTCCTTGCTCCGGTACACCGAGGCGCTGATCACCCAGATCTCACTGACTGCGGCTTGCAATCGAATGCACACGCTCGAGAAGCGGCTCTGCCGGTGGTTGCTTCTTATCCACGACCGGGCGGCATCGAATGAGTTCGTGATGACTCAGGAATTTATCGCCCATATGCTGGGCGG
>Ga0187782_10002355_pt1 | contig 13911 bp, 10 predicted proteins | sample 0715_SJ02_MP15_2_FD_132454 | JGI IMG/M metagenome (GOLD analysis project Ga0187782, IMG submission 132454) | Tropical peat soil microbial communities from peatlands in Department of Meta, Colombia - 0715_SJ02_MP15_20_MG | ecosystem: Environmental > Terrestrial > Soil > Wetlands > Peat | place...
CACATATTTACAGGGACAAAAGTATCCGCGTCAGGCCTTCAACGCTGACCCGAACAAAGACATCACCAAGCTTCCGGTGGCAGTGCTGGTCAATCGCGGAACCGCGGGTCCGGCAGAGATCGTGGCGGCAGCGATTCTGGATAACGCCCGGGGCGATGTGGTTGGAGACAAGACTTTTGGCGACGGCTCGGTTCAGAAACTGATTGAGATGCCTGATGACTCAGCCTTGATTCTCTCGGTTGCGAAGTACTACTCGCCGAGTGGCAAAGCGATCCAGGATGCTGCCGTCACGCCGAATGTGCTGGTCGCCGAGACCGATGAAGAAGCTGGGCTCCCCGACGAAGAGCAGCCGTCCGCTCCGGAAGAAAAAGCAGCTCCGCCCAAGAGCCCTCAGGACGACCAACTCAACAAAGCCCTGGAGATCCTGCAGAACCGCGGCCCGAAAGGATAGGGAGCAAGTTTCGGGTTGCAAAGTCTCGAGATCTAAGGTCCAAGATCTGCATGTTTAAAACACCGAACGCAGACCGCGTCTCTTGACTGCTGCGGCGTCCGGTCGCTAGCACTTTTCTGACGTCGGTAAAACTACTCCTTCAAACATTGGAACTCTACAGCCTTCCTACCGCGCCTTTACGCTATTCTGAAATCGAAGCTCCATGAACGGTCTCGATCAAGAACCTCGTCCGGTGGAAACTGGCAGCCGGAGGCTGGTCGGCATCCTCCTCTACGGACTGCTGGTGCTGCTGGCAACCGCGGTTGGCGCGAGTGTAGGCTTCATTCTCGTCTATTCGACGGACCTCCCCCAGGTCGAGGAATTGGAACGCTACCGTCCGAGTTCGGTCACTGAACTTTATGACACCCAGGGGCGGGTCATTGGCACGTTTGCGCTGCAACGACGCGTCATCGCAACCTATGACGAATATCCGCAGGTCCTGCGTGACGCCCTTGTCTCCATCGAAGACAAGGATTTCTATACCCACTCTGGCATCAACATCTGGCGCATTATCGGAGCGGCGTATCGCGACATCGAATCCGGAGGAAAGGTGCAGGGAGCTTCCACGCTCACGATGCAACTCGCGCGCAACCTGTTTTTATCGCCTGACCGCTCGTTTTATCGCAAGATGCAAGAGGCGCTGCTGGCGATTCAGATCGAGCGGCGCTTTACGAAGCCGCAGATCTTCACGCTTTACGCAAACGAGATATTTCTCGGTCACGGAGCCTACGGGTATGAGGCTGCCTCCGAATACTATTTCAGCAAGCCGGCCCGACAGCTAAGACTTGAAGAGGCGGCGCTGCTGGCTGGGTTGCCGAAGGCGCCTCAATACTACTCGCCGATCAATCATCCGGACCGCGCCATCAGGCGGAGGAATCTCGTTCTCAACGCTATGCTGGAGGACGGGAAGATCACTTCCGCGCAGGCTGACGACGCGAAGAGCATGCCGCTTGTGCTCAGCGTGCAGAAGGACCCAAACTCGTTGGCTCCCTATTATGTCGAGGAAATCCGGCGCTATCTCGAAGCCAAGTACGGCAGCGATCAGGTCCATCAGGGCGGACTGCGCGTTTATACGTCGCTGGATATGGACCTGGAAAAGTCGGCGCGACAGGCCCTGCTCGATGGGCTGGCGGCCTATGAGCGGCGACATGGCTGGCGAGACAAGCTGGTAAACGTGATCGCGGAAGGTCAGCCGCTGGCACAGTACTCCGATCCCGATTGGGATGAAGAGCCGGAAGTCAACGGATACATCCACGCCCTGGTCACGCAGGCGTCGCCAGCAGCAGCTCAGATCCGCCTGGGCGCGCATACGGCGACGATTACAGCGGCGGAAGCAGCGGCATGGATTCCAGCCAAATCGAAGGGGAAGCTCGCCGACCTCCTGCATGTTGGAGATGTGGTATACGGCAAGGTTCTCTCCCTCGAGCCTGGCGGAAAAGCTCACGTGAGCCTGGAGCAGGATTCAGGTGTCGAAGGTGCGCTCGTTGCCATCGATAATGCGACCGGAGAGATAAAGGCAATGGTCGGCGGACGCGATTTCAATCTTTCCAAGTTCAATCGTGTGACGCAGGCTTTGCGGCAGGTTGGATCGTCGTTTAAGCCTTATGTATACACAGCGGCCATCGACCAGGGTGCAACCCCGGACGAAACGATAGTTGACGCACCAACGACGTTTCAGACTCCTTCTGGCCCGTATACCCCGCATAATTACGACCAGAAATTCGAGGGTACGATTACGTTGCGGCGCGCTCTGGCGCAGTCAAGAAACATCCCCGCGCTCAAGCTCGCCGACCGCGTCGGAATTAAGTCTGTGATTGACTATGCGCACCGTCTCGGCGTAACCGAAAATATTCCCGCATATTTGCCGGTCGCGCTGGGCTCGGCCGAAATCACGCCGCTTGAGCAAACCGCCGCCTTCAGCGTTTTCCCCAACGACGGCCTGCGCGTCGCTCCCCGTTACATCACGAAGGTCACGGACTACGACGGGCGCATTCTCGAAGAAGATTATTCCGACGCGAAAGATGCGATCAGTTCACATACAGCCCGCGTGATGATTTCCATGTTGCGCGAAGTTGTGCTTCATGGCACAGCCGCGGCGGCTGCAAAAATGCCTCTCCCTCTCGCCGGTAAGACCGGAACGACAAACGATTTCACCGATGCGTGGTTTGTGGGATTCTCGCCGAATCTTACCTGTGGAGTCTGGGTCGGCTACGACGAGAAGAAATCTTTGGGTGAGAAAGAGACCGGGGCCCGCGCCGCGCTTCCCATCTGGATGCAGTTTATGAACGCCGCTCTCGCGGGCAAAGATGCTGGAGAATTTCCCGCTCTGCCCACGGCGGCGAATTCCGTCGTAGCGCACAAACTCGATACACCCGACGTTGCGCCCGGAGACGGCGAAACGCACTGACAAAAATTCCCTTCGATATCGCGGCCGATTTCCTGATATAGTTCGTCCGCGACAAATGGCCCACCTGGCTACAACCCGGCCCAACCAGCCTTTTCTGGTTCCACCGAAATCCCTCTCCCGCAATCAGGTCCGCGGCTTCTGGGCAGCATGGGGCGGATGGACACTCGACGGCATGGATTCCTTCATCTATGCGCTCGTCCTTGTTCCGTCGCTGCGCGAACTCCTGCCCCGCTCGGGCATTGCGGCTACCAAAGCCAATATCGGCTACTACGGCGGCTTGCTCTTTGCGTTATTTCTCGTCGGCTGGGGGATGGCGTTTCTCTGGGGACCGGTAGGCGACAAGTTTGGCCGTGTGCGTACGCTCATGATCACCATCCTGTGGTATTCGGCGTTCACTTTCTTGAGCACATTCGCCGTGAACGTCTGGCAACTGGCAGTGCTGCGTTTTCTTGCGGGTATCGGAATTGGCGGGGAGTGGGCCATGGGCGGCACTTTCGTCGCGGAAGAGTGGCCGGAAGAGCGCCGCCGCTTGGGAGCCGGGTTCATGCACACGGGATACTATGTCGGCTTCTTTCTCGCCGCCATCGCCAACTATGCGATCGGCGGCCCTTATGGCTGGCGCGCCATGTTTGCCGTGGGTGGTCTGCCGGCTCTGCTGCTGGCCTGGATCCGCCGGGGCGTCACGGAGCCGACGCGCTGGGTCGAGAAGGAAAAGCTAATCCATTCCTGGTCCGTCTTGCGTCCGTTCGCCGCCATCTTCTCGTCGCAGTGGCGACGCCGCACTATCCTGAACTCTCTCTTCATGCTTGCTTCCATCTGTGGCCTGTGGGCAGGCACCGTGTATGTACCTACGGCCATCACGGCGCTGGCCGAAGCGGCGGGCCGCTCCAGCCTTCAGGTCGAACACCTGAAAACCTTCGGCGTCATGCTGGTCTCGACTGCTACCATCTTGGGCTGCCTCGTCATGCCGTGGCTTGCAGAAAAGATCGGCCGCCGCGGCACACTCGCTTTTTTCTTTGGCCTGATGGCGATTTTCATCTCGGTCACCTTTGGCAAGGTTTTCTATCTTGGGCCCGTCGCCCTCCCCTGGTTTTTCATTTGCCTCTTCTTCCTTGGCTTTGGGGGCGCGAATTTTGCCGTGTACACGCTGTGGCTGCCCGAACAGTACCCTACAAGCTGTCGGGCCAGTGCTTTCGCCTTCGCCACATCATTTGCCCGGTTCGGAGGCGCCGGAATCACTTTCCTGGTGGGCGCGGGCGTGCGCCATTTTGGCTCGCTGGGAACTCCGGTCGCGATTACCGCGATTGCCTTTGCGATTGGGTTGCTGCTGATTCCTTTCGGAGCGGAGACCCGCGGCCAGGCGTTGCCGGACTAGAAGGAACACGAGGCTGCGGGCCCTGTCCGCCGCGGAGAAAGGCCGGCGCAGCTGGTTCTGCCGGCTTCTCGGAATTTTTGCGCGGGGGATCTGGACACGGCCTCACTACAATAATTTTCGCAGCAGGCGGCCGAATCGCACAGCGCGATACAAAGGAAACAGAGTCTCTGGCAGTTTGACCGCTGCGATTTCTCCGGACCCCGGCGTCCACACCAGCCGCCAGAAGTACCGCCAGCGGTCGGCGGGGCGCTCGCGCAAGGCCGGAATTTTAAGGAAATACTCGGTCGATTCAAAATCATAGGTCGAGGATCGCGCCAGACGCTCTGCGAACTCGTTGCTGAGCCGAAGTTCTTCAGGATCGCGAGCGATCAACTCCCGAGCGGCTGATGACAACTCCGCCCCCAGCAAGCGCTGCGCCAACCGGAAGCTGATGCCCACGATCCGTGCAATCCCCAGCGTTCTTGCTCTCTGGGTAACCGCTGAAAAGTCGATTTCAGACGAGCGCAGGGTTTCGGCGATGTCGGCGATCCAGATCAGTCGCATCCAAAGATGCTTGGCTGCGTGCAGGCAGAGAGCAAGCAACGAATCTTCAGACGAAAGGCAGGGAACCTCAGCCGCGCCCAGACAAACGCGCCGCGCGCGTGCGAACAAGTCGCCAACACGAAGATCGGACGATCGAAAGTCGACCGCATAGAAATGCGGCAAGAGGTTCCATTGCAGCTCAACCAGATTCTTCCCTGCTGCGCCGTCAAACGATCGCTCGTAGCCTGTCTGCAAATACAGACGCTCGATGGCGGAAGAAAGCTCGTCTGAGGGACGGTACCCGATCTCCGCCAAAGCCTGTTTCGCTTGTTCAAATTGCGCGGGTGAAATCAGCACATCGAGATCGGAGAAATTGCGCAGTCCCAGCTCGCCATACGCCGCAAGCGCCAGCACGGGTCCTTTGAACGGGATCGCCCGCACTTCCCTTTCGGCAAAGTGGTTGAGGATGCGCGCCAATTCGGCCGCAAACCACAAATTGCGTTGCAGGTTATTGTCATACAAAGACTGGAGGGATTGGCGAGCTTCCGCGGGAAGGCTGCACGCGTGTTGCGTCAGATTGTATGCTGCCAGTGGGAGCACACCGTGGTGTTCGGCGAGGCCACAAAAGCCATCCCAGTCAAAGTTTGCCCAGTTACAGTTGGCGATGCGAGTTATCTGTTCCAGGTTTGGGTGCGAGGCCGCGCAGGCGCAAAGCAGCTCAAAACCGTCTTCTCGTTTCGGTGGACCAACCGCCGCAGGAGAAGAGAGCAGTGCGTCAGGCATGTTCCGAAATTAACGAGAATCCCGCGCCGCTTTCGAAGTATTGAACTCTTCAGTCAGCTTCGCTTCACAAACGAGCAAGGCGCAAGGAATCGCCCTGTCTGCGAACTATAATACAGAGACCTCACATCTGACGCGCGTTTGTTGGCCTTGTAGTCGCACGGTGAATGCGATAACCAAGCAGTAAGCGCAGCTCGGATGAATCAGGCTCGGAACCAAGCGATGAACACGGCTCGGATGAACACGGTCGTCTTCGAATCCGTCCGCAAGGTTTTTCGCCATCGCCCTGCGCTATTTAACTGGGTTGGACGGGAACGCACGGGAGAAACCGTTGCGCTGGATAACCTCTCTTTTTCAGCTGCCAGCAGCGAGGTAGTTGCCCTGCTCGGTCCGAATGGCAGCGGTAAGACCACTACCCTAAAGCTGATTTCGACGATGCTCCTTCCCGACGCCGGATCGGTTCGGGTAGGCGGCTTCGACTCGCAACGAGATTCGGGGAAAGTCCGCCAACAAGTGGCTATGGCGGTGGCCACCGAACGCTCTTTTTTTCCGCGTCTGTCTGCCCGAGAAAACCTCGACTTTTTCGCTGCGCTCGATGAAGTCCCGAGGCGCGGGCGTCCGCACCGGATCGAAGAGGTTCTCGCCGACACCGGTCTCGATGATCAGGCTGACACCCTGGTCACGAAGTTTTCGAGCGGTATGTATCAGCGGCTGGGCCTCGCACGCGCGCTTATCAAGCGTCCTAGAGTCCTCTTGCTCGACGAGCCTACCCGGAGCCTTGACGCTGCCGCGACATCGCATTTCTGGGCTACGATCCGGGCGCTGGCCGGAAACAACACTACTATTTTTCTCGCCACGCACAATTTTTCCGAGGCCGCTGCGCTGGCCGACCGCCTTCTCATTCTTCATCGCGGCGCGTTGCTGGAGGATCGCCCGCTCAGCGGGAGGGAAAACACCGAAGATTTGCGGTCACTTTACTTTCGCCGTACTGGAGAACCTATAGCTGCAGAGCAAGTCGAAACGCTTAGCGCCATTCAACGTGCGGGAGGAGTATCGTGAGCTCGATGGTCGACAAACTGCTCGCCATCTTGCGGCGTGATCTGCTGACGGCGATTCGCTACCGCAGTGGGTTCCTGATGACGTTGTTTGGACTGTTCATCGAATTGGCCGCTTTCTATTACCTGTCGCGCGCGATCGGCCCAGGTTTTCGTCCCGACGGCATCGAGTACTTTCCTTTTCTGTTGGTGGGCACGGGGGTTTACACGTTTTTCGTGATGAGCGCCCAGGCATTCTTGAACGCGGTTCAGCAAGCCCAGCAAACCGGCACGCTCGAAGTGCTCATGACCACTTCGACCGCACCCGCCGAACTTCTGATCCTGAGCGCCATTTCCGCCTTTGCCGGAACCCTGTTGAATCTCGTGGTCTATCTCGTTGGCGGCGTGGCCGTGTTCCGGGCAGCTATCCATGCCAACTTTTTCTCTTGCCTTGTGGTTCTCGTTCTTTCACTCGGGGTCGCGCTGGCGGTCGGGATCATGGCCGCCACGTTTCAGGTCGCATTTCAGAAGGGATCAGCCTTAATCTGGCTTCTCGGGTCCGGGCTTTGGTTCCTGAGCGGAACGATGTTTCCCGTGCAGAGTCTTCCGTACCCGCTGGCGCTCATTGCGCGCGCAGTCCCCTTCACTTATGCCATCGACGCGATGCGCGGAGCCTTGATTGAGGGGCGGTCGCTGGGGGATATGGCGCCTACGGTTGCCACGCTTGCAACCTTCGCCGTTGTCCTGCTTCCTTTGGCGCTCGGCAGTTTGTCACTCAGCCTTCGGCAAGCGCGGCGATGTGGAACTCTTTCTTTATACTAAGCACTGGCCTACTCGGCTGACCTCCACTCGAGGTTGGCACCGGGTAAGCCCTGTAGTACACTGCGAATACTCTTATCCGAAATCGCAGCACTTGCCAGCCATGAGGCTTTAACAAACCTATGACGGACAACCGCACGCCCCAAGAGCGAAAAAAGTCAATAAGCGAGGCCGTAAAAGAAAGGAAGCCTTATCAGAAACCCGCATTTCGTCATGAAAAAGTGTTTGAAACGGCAGCGCTTTCATGTGGCAAGATCGTTATCACCCAACCCGGTTGCCAGTCGGCGAGAAAGACATCCTAGGGACGAACGATGGCCCGGATGATCCTGCTGCCGCAGGGGCGACGGAACGGTCGGCTTTGGCCGCCGAAGTACTGAGGCGCAGCGGGCGTCTGCGTTTGCAGGTTCGGGGCGAGAGCATGTTGCCGCTGCTTTGGCCGGGTGACATTGTGGACATCACCCGCTCTTCCCTTGACGACGTAAGGCCTGGCGAGATTGTCTTGGCGCTCCGCGACGGCCGTTTCTTCCTTCATCGCTTTGTTACGCGGCGACAGAGCGGGTTCGTTTTGCATGGCGACTCCATGCCCGCTCCTGATCCGCAGTTCGCTGCTAACTGTTTCCTTGGCCGACTCGCCGGACATGCGCGGCACGCTTGTGACGGGCCACGACTGAACGAGGGAACAGTCGCGTCGAGGGTTCTTCTGCCTTTGCGTCCCTGGTCCTGGGTTCTTGGACGCGTGCTGTGCTATTGCGGACCGGCGCGCCGCCTTGCCCTGAAGTTTCACATCCAACCCGGGCAGCGGCGACGTGATGTCGGAAACAGCGACTGCGCTTCCCTCGATGGGATCATTGATCCCCGAGCTTTATGATGCAGCCGTCCAAAGGAGTAGCGTGCGTCGAAATTGGCGGGATCCCGATTTCGCTCTCAACCTCCGACAAGACGTTCTCTGAAGTTCTCCTTCAGCGATACCAGGGATTTCTGAGCGAGGCTGTGTCAGAGTTTGAACTCGACTTTGACATCATCGAAGCCCTGCCGTCTTCCGATGATGATGTCCGTGTGTGCCGCGACGGAGCGGAATGGCGGATCGAACGCGGCGACTTTTGCGCACGCTGGAATCCGGTCACCGGCAGAGGTTTGGTTCGCCAGAATTCCAATCCGTACTCGCTCGATTCCGTCTTGCGCATTCTTCACAGCCTGATTCTTGCTGAGCGCGGAGGATTTCTGCTGCATGCGGCGAGCGCGATTTGCGACGGCCGCGCCTATTTGTTTTCGGGTGTCTCAGGAGCAGGAAAAACAACCATGACGCGCCTTGCTCCGCCCGACGTCACGCTGCTTACCGACGAGATTTCCTATATTCGGCCAAGTGATGCAGGATACCTGGCTTATGGCACGCCTTTTGCGGGAGAACTGGCCAAGGCCGGCGAAAACACACACGCCTCAATTGGCGGCCTGTTCTTTCTCGACCAAGGACCATCGAATCGCATCGACGAAGTATCTTCCGCGGAAGCAGTGAGCCGACTCATGCGTAATATTTTGTTTTTCGCCGAGGATCCGGGGTTAACGGAGAAGCTTCTGGCTGGTGCATGCGACTTTGTGTCTCGGGTTCCAATTCGGCGGCTAACGTTCTATCCTGATTCCAGGGTGTGGGGCGAGATCCGCAACTTTGGTCGCGGGACCCAACAAACGCGTTCTAGGCGTGATGGGGTTACGGAAGGGGAGCTTTCGCATGTCTGACACTTACATCGCCAGGAGTTCCGCGATCGCAGCCCGGCTGCTGGCAGGCGAGATGATGGTGATGAACTCGGTGAACTCGACGTTCTTCACGCTGAACGAGGTCGCCACCGCGATTTGGCAGGCCGCCGACGGCCGGACACCCTTGCGCGAGATTGTGCGCGAGCGGATCTGCACGCAATTCGAGGTTGAGCCCGGCCAAGCCCAGGCCGATGCTGAGCAGTTTGTCGCCGATCTCTCGACTCACGGCATTCTCTTGGTTTCCGATCGCCCACTCGCAGCGGAGTCAGCCCAATGAGTCTCATGGCTGAAATGGGGCAGAAAGCGTTCAACCTCGGTGTGCCCGTGGCCGCCCACATGGATGTTACGTATCGCTGCAACGAGCGCTGCGTGCACTGCTATCTCGACCATGATGACCATGGAGAAATGACGGCCACCGAAATCGCGGGCGTGCTCGACCAACTAGCGGAGGCTGGCGTCTTCTTCCTCACGCTCAGCGGCGGCGAGCCGTTCATGCGGCGCGATTTTTTTGAGATCGTCGAGCACGCACGACGCCTGCTCTTCAATGTCAAGATCAAGACGAACGCGGTCATGATTGGCGTGGCGGAAGCGAAGAAGCTTCGTGATCTTGCCATCGATACGATTCAGATCAGTGTTTATTCCCATCGTCCGGCGGTGCACGATGCCATTACCAAGCTGCCGCATTCGTTTGAAAAGACCATCCGCGCTATCGAGTTCCTGCGCGATCAAGGGTTGCGGGTGACCATCGCCAATGTACTGATGACCGCCAATCTCTCCGATCACTACAATGTGCAGAAACTTGCCTCGGAACTGCGCGTTCAATACACGCTCGATCCCACAATCACGCCCATGATGGACGGAAGCAATTCCGTGCTCGCCTTGCGTGTGCCTGGAGAAGAGCTGCCGGAGATTTTTCGCAATCCGGCGCTTGTTCCCAACCAGGAGGAATTCTGCGCGCCGCCCAAGCCGCCTTCTGACGATGATCTCGAGGGTTATTCCTGCAGCGCTGGTCATTCCTTGTGTTACATCTCTCCGTATGGGGACGTCTTTCCGTGCGTGCAATTCCCACTTCCCACCGGCAATGTCCGCAGGCAAAAATTCTTGGACATCTGGAATCTGTCCCCTCAGCTTAAGGAGGTTCGCTCAATCCAGGCGAAGCACCTCACCGTGTGTTCCTCTTGCACGCATGTGGCTAGTTGCAGCCGTTGCCCGGGCTTGGCTTACATGGAAGGAAGTATGCGGGGTCCATCGACGGCCGATTGCGAGAAGTCGTTTTATCGCAGCGGCGTGCCTACCGCCAACATGCTGCGGCAGGGGCTAGCAAAGCCGCGCACCTACGCGCCCCTGGTTCAGATTCAACCGTTAATGGCCTCGGCATGAGGCGCGGATGTGCGTGCGAGAGCAGAACTATAGCTGCAACCCGGCGGCCGCGTTCTGGCTGAGCTGGCCCGATTCCGAATTTGCAAGACGTTCCAGTATGCGCTGCAGCGCCGTTCGCACTTCGTGTGTCGGCTCGTGGAACTTGAGAGCCGCGCCGATTCCCATATCCATACGCACGACCTCGCTTTGGATCGCGATGTGTGCCTGGCCAACGGAAAACTTCACTTTCAGCTTGGAGCCCGGCAGCATGATGCCGCTGGTTTCAACATAGCAACCGCCCAAACTCAGGTTGGTGACAATGCCGAGCATGGGCCGCTCCTGGCCTTCGACCGCAATTTCCGTCGTCAGCCGGCCTCGTGCCCGCGGATAGAGACGGCGGTTCACACGCCCGGCCTGGTTCTGCTTTTGCAGGTACATTCGCTTGTCGGCTTCGGAAAGCAGTTTTTCGGCATCCAGGCCATCTTCGGGATAGACCGCCTTGCCGACACTTAGCGAGAGAATATCTTCATTGCAAACTTCTTTTCCAGCCTGTTGGGCAAGATCGCGCATCTGTTCGGCCTTGCGCGCAGCTGCCTCCGGCGTCAGTCCAGGAGCTATGACGACAAATTCGTCGCCACCCATGCGGGCCACGTAGTCGTATTCGCGGCTTGTTTCCTTGAGCGAATGCGCAAACAGCCGCAGTACACGGTTGCCCTCGAGGTGCCCAAAGCGGTCGTTGATCTGCTTGAATCCGTCCAGGTCGGTAACCATCACGGTTAGCGATTTGTTGTCGCGCTTGCAGCGAGAAAGTTCGCGGTCGAGCTGCAAGAACAGCGAGCGGGCGTTCGGTAGGCCAGTTAGGTAGTCGGTTACCGCGGAATTCTCCGCCTGCTCATATTTGAGTGCATTCTCGATGGCGAGTGCCATTTTCGAGCTCACCGCGAGCAGGATGCGCAGGTGATCGGAAGTGAAGAAGTCCTTTTCCGCGTGATACAGGGCAACGACGCCAACCACGCCTTGTAAGCCTTCAAGTGGAACCGCCAGCGCCGATGTCAGCGTGCTGTATTTCGACACGTCGTTCAGATAGCCGGGCTCAACCGAAGGATTGCCGTTCAGGATCGGTTTCAGGTTCTGCGCGACCCAGCCGGAGAGTCCCTGCCCTATGGGGATCCGCAGCGAGGCAAACAGCCGAAAGTTATCACCGTTCACATATTCTGGAATTAACTCCTCGCCGTGGCGCACGTAGATGGCAATCGCATCGTACGGTATCGACCTCTTCAGTTTCACGGAAAACACTGAAAGGGTTTCACCCAGGCTGAGGGATGCTCCCAGATCCTGGCTGAGTTCGAATAGTGTTTGCGCTTCCTGCCGTGCAGCGGCGATCGAACTGAGGAAGCTGCGCTCCGGCACTTTTCGCTTGCCTTGGCTGGCAAACCCAGCGGCGGGTTCGATGCCGTGGGCAGAGTTATTTCCGTTATTGGCGTCTTTCTCTTTCGCTTCGGCAGCCGTCTTCTTGTTCAAAGCATCGGTGCGTTCGTGAACCAGAGCTTCAAGTTCTATGTATCGCCTGCGAAGAACGTTGACCACCTGCGGGTCGAACGATTTTCCCGACTCTTCGGCGAGGCGCGACATAGCCTCATCTAGAGGCAAAGCCCGCCGATATTGCCGGTCTGAGGCCAGCGCGTCCAGAAAATCCACCGCTGCCAGGATACGCGCGCCAATTGGAATGTCGTTCCCGCGGAGTCCCAACGGATAACCGCTTCCATCGTATTTCTCATGGTGTGCGCGCACGATTGGCACCACCGGGTAAGGAAAGCGGACCCGCTCCAGAATCTCGGCTCCCACCAGCGGGTGAATCTTCATTTTCTCGAATTCCTCGGGCGTAAGGCGCCCGGGTTTGGAGACGATATGCTCGGGAATCGCCAGCTTCCCGATGTCATGCAGCAGGGCCGCGGCCTGCAGCGCCTCCATCTGTTCCTTTTCGACCTTGAGTTCCTTTGCGACCTCGCTGGCGTAAACGCGCACGCGTTGGAGGTGATCGTGCGTCGTCTGATCCTTGGCCTCGATCGCCAGTGCCAGAGCCTCGATCGTCCGCATGTGCAAGTCGGCCATCTCCTCGACGTGCCGTTTCTCGTCCTCCAGCTTCGCCAGGTAGAGGCGGTAGGAACGATAAATGAGGTAAACCACTGGCAGCGTCAACAGCGAGGTCTGCCAGTCGGCGAAGTTGTGCAGCCAGCTCATCATGCCGGCAACGCCCGCGCCCACCAGGTAGTAGGGGAAACTCCAGAAATAGCAATCCAGCCAGATTTTGCGCAGCGAACGGCCCTCGGTGAGCGAGATGATGGTCGCAACCGGGAGCGTATTCGCCAAGAAGTAGACGCAGGCTGCGAGAAACAGCAAAGTCGATGGATTATTCAGAGAACCGTGCAGCAACAAGTAGCGGTACACGGAGAACGCGGCGGCAATGGCAAGAGAGGTCGAACAGACGTTGAAAGCAATCTGTATGGGTCGGGGACGATCATGCCCTAGACACTGGACCACGATGGCCGCACAACCCAGCGCCATGGTTTCGGGAAAACTAAGCTCCAGGACGCCCAGCAACACGAACAGAAAGTTTACGGACATCGAGCCCGCGATGCCCGGCAGGTTGACTTTGAGTCGCGAAGCCGCCAGAGCGATCACCATGTAGCAAGCGAACTTGATCGGGTTCTGGCTCTTGCCGTGCGCTACCACCGTGTAGCTCAGCACGATCAGTCCGCATGCGATCACGACGGCGATGAACGCACGGGGCGCAGGTTTCATGCCCCTCCAGGATTGAGGGCTGCTCGTCATTCCGATGGACTCTCGCTGGACAGCTGGACGCAACTCCCCCCTCGATGAGAAGAGGCTGAGAACCATTGATAACAGGCAGGGGGAAGGGTGCGAAAGGATTTAGAATGTAGGAGATAAACTTCCGTAATGAAAATCCATGACCTTGGTGGTTTGATTCTTGGCCAACGGCCCGAAGATTGCCTACCTCCACAAATCCGGCTATTCTTCCTGACGGAACGCACGCATTTCCCGGACAGATCCTGTCCAAAAAATCACCGCCCGGTTTTGCGCCGGGCGGTAGTTGTTTTTCAGTTATGGCGAGCGCTGCTCGGCAAGCCCTGAGAACTTAGCAAAGGAAGAACTCCTTCGTAATCGCGGCCCATTCCTTCTCAGGAATCTGTTCGGCCATATTGTCTACCGCCACGCCGCCGTCCTGGGCCAGGGCACCGGCGAACACCGGCATCCGGCTCTGCAGACGGCTGGCCGACTCTTGCGTCCAGAAGCGCGCCACCGCCCCACTCAGCAGGTTGCGGAAGTTGGTCTTGGCATCGGGCGATTGCAC
>Ga0187782_10002356_pt1 | contig 13911 bp, 10 predicted proteins | sample 0715_SJ02_MP15_2_FD_132454 | JGI IMG/M metagenome (GOLD analysis project Ga0187782, IMG submission 132454) | Tropical peat soil microbial communities from peatlands in Department of Meta, Colombia - 0715_SJ02_MP15_20_MG | ecosystem: Environmental > Terrestrial > Soil > Wetlands > Peat | place...
GCGACTAACCGAGATTCGAATCGCAGGTTTCGGAGGCCAGGGAGTCATCCTCTCGGCCGTGGTGCTGGGCAAGGCGGCGTCGATTTACGAAAACGGTTTCGCCACCATGACGCAGAACTTCGGTCCGGAGGCGCGCGGCGGCGCCTGCAGCGCCCAGCTGGTGGTTTCCGATTCGCCCGTGCTCTATCCCTATACCATCCAGCCCGACATCATGGTGATCATGTCGCAGGAGGCCTACAACCGCTTCGCCCACGAACTCAAGCCGGGCGGCACGTTGATCATTGAAGAAGACCTGGTGCGCGTCTCCAATCTCGAGGGCCATCCCAGGGTCTACGCGATCCCCGCCACCCGTTTCGCCGAGGAACTGGGCAAGCGCATGGTGTTGAATTCGGTGATGGTGGGATTCTTCACTGCGGTCACCAAGCTTCTCAGCCCCGATGCCGTGCGCAAAGCCGTAGCCGACTCAGTGCCACCGAACTTCCGTGAACTGAATGTCAAGGCCTTCGACAAGGGATTCGAATACGGCCAGACCGCCAAAGCCGGCGCTCCTCCGGAGCTCGAAGAAGTAGCCTACGAGAAGGAATAGTCTGATTGAAGCCGTTAGAACAGGCTTCCCACGCCTGCTTCGGGCCGACTCGTGGCACAAAAGTGCCAGAGGTAAGAACCCCAAAATGTGCTAGTGTTTCTCCATGCTTGGGCGTTGGTTGGGATAGCCTTTCGTTAACCCGTGGCACGCCTGGGCCTATTCGCACGATTCCCCCAAATTTGACGCTTTAGCCGGAAATTGCGCGGAACTGCAGATTAGCAGCGCTCTACGCCGTGCTTGTGCAGATGCGACTCAAGTCAGACACATTGCGGGACGGTAACCAAGAATTGTTCCCCGAACCCTTGTCGAGACCGTCCGCCGACATCGTTATCGTCGGTGCCGGAGTGGCAGGCACTACGGCGGCGGCCATCCTGAGCCAGCAGGGCTGGCGCGTGCTCTTGCTGGAAGCCCGTTCCACGTGCCCTCCCGTTTTCAAAGCCGAGAAGGTCGAGCGCGACGAACTTAGCCTGCTTCAGAACTTCGGACTTCTCGAACCACTCCTTTCCCACTCCAGCTTTGTCTCCGAAGCTTTTGCCGCGTACGAAGGCCGCATTTTCCGGCGTGTCGGGATGGAACATATCGGCATCACGTATGCCGACTTGGTGAACACGCTTCGCACCAACCTGCCCGCGGCCGTCGAGACCAGGACCGGCCGCGTGAACCGTCTCAGCCGTGACGGCAAAACCATGCGTGTGCACTTGGCCGGAGGCGAAGAATTGACCGCGCGTTTGGTCGTGGTTGCATGCGGCGTCACTAACTCACTCCTCTCCAGCCTCGGCCTGCGCCGGCGCGTGATTCAGAAAGAGCAGTGCATCGGCCTTGGATTCAATCTTGTTGCCGCCAACTCACGTCCTTTTCCCTTCCAGGCTGTAACCTATTATCCGAGCGATCCATCCTTTCGTATTGACTACCTCACACTCTTTACCATCCGCGATGCCATGCGCGCCAATCTCTTCGTCTTTCGTTCGGGCAACGATCCGTGGATACGGGAATTCCATCGAGAGCCTCGTCGCCTGCTCCACCGTGCATTCCCCAAGTTGCCTGACGTGATCGGCGAATACGAGGTGACAGGCAGAATAGTATCGGGCCGCGTGGATCTGTATTGCACGGAGGGTGAAATGCCCGACGGCGTGGTGCTGATCGGCGATGCCCTCCAGAACGCCTGTCCATCCACCGGCCTCGGCTTCAAGAAGGTGTTCACCGATATCGCGGTGCTCGCCGAGTACGTTCCGGGTTGGTTCTCCACACCCGCCATGAGCGCCGACAAGCTTAGAAATTTTTATGACCACCCCCGCAAACGTTCCACTGATGCCTTCGCTCTCCGCTGTGCGCTCCACCATCGCAATGCCGCCACCAGCCTGTCACCGCGCTGGCGTCTGCATCGTAGCCTCGTCCACTTGAAGTGGAATCTCGAGCGCTTGAAAAATTCTACCGTGCGCCTCCGCGAACCAAACCTCCAGACCTTTCGGCAATTCGAGTTTGGCCGCACCGTTCAGACCGGTGACACATCGGAGTTGAAAGAAGTGGCGTACCCGAAGGAGTAGCAGGGCCCGCTCCACAGACAGCCTTTGGGCGGGCTCACACCCGCAGCTCACAGCACCGAATATGTCGCCCGCACGCGCTTCGAGTGTTCCAAATAGGAATACCACAGCGCCACAGGCAACGTCGGGCCAACTACGTGATACCAACCCATCTCAGCGAAGGAGACCCCCCTAGTTGGCCGGAGAAGGGCGATCCAAACAGCAAAATAAGCAACGTTCGCGATCCAGTAGATCAGAAGATATTTCTTGGCAAATCCGACGGCATTCGGCTTGACCAGCCACAGCTTCAATCCGGCTATAAGACTCAAAATGGCAATCGAAACAAACAGAATCGAATATACACTCAGTAGAACTATCCGAGTGGAAGCGTGGGCGCCCATCAACGCCGGAATGGTGTGCGAGAAGATTCGGAAGAGGCATACTGCCGGGGTTGCGATTGTCAGGATCAGACAAAGAACTAGCAGCCAGCCGCCAACCTCTGGTGGGCTAGCCGTCCACGTCGGCCAGGGCTTTTGCTGCGGATCCATAAGCGGACAGTATGTAGGGAGATTCTAGCGTGGGAGCATTGGCCCTGGGAACAGGCGCGGGAAATGTTAATGATTCCCGGCAGCCGCAGCGACCCAGTAATAGTCCACATCCTGCGGTGCATAATGCCCGAGGAATGACACGCGGCGGCCGGCGGTTTGTCTGGTGACTTCGCTCTTCCACGCCGTCGCAGCCACGAGCAAGTGCTCTTCTGGCGGAAGCGGGGCAAATTCACAGCGCGCGATCGCTTGGTCGCGATAAAAAGCCAGCCCGTATTCGAGCTCCCGCGACACGCCGCAAACGGCTACAGGTAGCTTATGTGTTTCAGAACTGGCCAGTTCCACGGCCAGTGGCCGTGCCGAAAGCGTCTGATCAATCGCGGGTGATCCATACCTGATCGCGGCGCCCACCGCCAGCACCACCGGAATCAGCGTGACGAAGCGCAGCATGCGCAGGCGCAGCCGGCTGGCCAGCGTCAGCGCAATCGCAACGCAGAGCGCGAACGCAACCGCGAGTGCGATCACCATGGGCCGTCCCCCGGGCAAGCGGCGCTCGGTGATCGCATACGCAACCAGCAGCGCCGGCACGATCGGCGCGCTGGCCACCAGCGCGTGCAGCACGACCATCCACTTCGAGACAGATTCCTCTTTTTCCAGATGCCGCCGCAGGTAATCCGCCAGCAGCACGGCACCAGCCGGAACGGCGGGAAGGATGTAGCCGGGAAGCTTCGACCGCGAGAGAGAAAAGAAGACCATCGGCACAATCAGCCAGAGGCAGGCGAAAACATTGAGCTGCAATTCGAAATCCGGCTCGGTAGAAACCGGTTTCCGTTCCGTCCACCAGGCTCGCGCCGTAGCGGCGAAGGCCGCGATCACAAACACCGTCCACGGAACCAGCGCCAGGACCGTGACCGGCAGGTAATACCAGAACGGCTCGGGATGGTGATAGAGATTTGTTGAGAAACGAGCCAGATTGTGCTGCAAGATGAATTCGCTGAAGAATTGCGGATTCCTCATCTCAACCGCGACGTACCAGGGCAGGGCGATTGCGCAAAACAGCACGATGCCCGGCAGCCACAGCGTTCTCACCATCAGCCGCCACTGGTGCGTCGCCATCGCGAAAAGCACAATGATCAATGCGGCCAGAACTGGCGCGACCGGCCCCTTAGCCAGCATGCCCAGCGCCATCGAGATGTAGAACACCGTCAGATAAATCCGCCTTCCACTTTCCCGCCACGCCCACCACGCCAGCATCCCGATGGCGAAACTCGCCGCCAGAGCCATATCCATCGAGGCGGCCCGGGCATAACCGATCACGCCCGCACCCGAGGCGCTGATCAGCGCCGCGTCCACTTCGACGCCGCGCCGGAAACGGCGGAAGAAAACATACACGGCGATTACCAGCAGCGTCGCATCAATCGCCGAGGGAACCCGCGCCGCCACGTCACTGACGCCGAGCACGGAGTAAGCCAGCATCGCCTGCCAGTAGTAAAGCGGTGGCTTCTCCAGCCATGCCCGCCCGTTCAGAACCGGCGTGATCCAATCGTGATGGTCCAGCATCTCGCGCGCGACCTGCGCGTAGCGCGGTTCGTCGGCGCCGATCAGCCCGAACTGCCCGGCGCCGTAAAAAAACAGAAACGCGCAGAACCCGAAAATCAGCAACGCGTCGGTGCGGGTGCGGAGGGTCATGGGAATTGTTGATTGATGATTGTTGATTGTTGATTGACCCCAACTAAATTAGGGGTGCTTTGGTTTTCAATCAACAATCAACAATCACAAATCAACAATGTTTTATTGTACGGAAGGTCCGCGGCCAATCTGGAGAAGTACCTGGCGCACCGCATCCGCCAGCGGGCCGTCGACCGAGCAGCCGCCGGCGCATTCGTGGCCTCCACCGCCGAAACTTTCGGCCACGCGGGCCACGTCAATTTTCCCCTTGCTGCGCAAGCTGGCGCGAAACCGCCCGTCGGGCAGTTCGCGGAAGAACGCTGCCACCTCGATTCCGCCGATCGAAAGAACGTAGTTCACCAGGCCTTCGCAGTCTTCTTCCAGCGCGCCGCAGCGCTCCATCTGCTTTTGCGTGACCCAGAAATAGCCGATGCGGCCTTCCACACTCAGATTGCGCAGAGCTTCGCCCAGCAGGCGAATCTTGGCCAGCGAGTGCGCGAAATAAATGCCGCGGGCGCAGTGCGCCGGATCGGCGCCCGCCAGCACCAATTCGCGCGCCAGGGCAAACGTATCTTCATTCGTTCCCTGAAACATGAACGACCCGGTGTCGGTCATCAGTGCGGTATAGAGGCACGTCGCCACCTCCGGCGAAAACTTCACCCCCGCTTCCCGCGCCAGCCGGAACACCATTTCCGCTGTGGCCACGGCATGCGGATCAATCCAGTTCACATGGGCGAACGGGCGCCCGCTGACGTGATGATCAATGCTGATCAGGAACTGGTCTTCCAGACCTTCCAGCCGCGTGCGGTGGATGCTGTCGCATTCCAGAATGATGGCCGCTTCGTAACCATCCGTAACCCGGTTCGCCTGCACCACCTGATCGGCGAAAGGCAGCGAGCGGTAAATGCGGGGGACGCCGTCGTGCAGCACAACATCGGCCTGCTTGCCCATCGCGCGCAGGACCTGGCAACACGCCAGCGTCGATCCGACAGCGTCGCCATCGGGCCGGGCGTGCGAGGTCAGCACGAAGCGCTCGCGCTGTCCGATTTGCCGCAGCACATCTTCGAGCATGTTATGCGTTCTCTCCACCGGGTCCCCTGCGGGCCTTGCTCCTCCTTTTCGCCCGCTCTAACAATTCCTCAACTCGAGCCTTCTCCCGCTCTGCGCGGTCCAGCCGGAAGAACAATTCCGGAGCTCGCCGCAAACGCAACCGGCCTGCCAGTTCGTGCCGGATGTACGCCTTGGCGGCGTCGAGGCCCTCCAGACTGCGCTCAGCCTCCTCGTCGTCACCCTCCACATCCACCAGAACCTGCGCCGAACGCCCATCCTCGGCCAGTTCCACCCCGCTCACACTGACCAGCCCGATCCGCGGATCGCCCAGCTCGCCCTCGACCAGCGTCTCAATCTCTTCGCGCAGGGCTTCGCCTAAACGTCCGCGATGGTACTTGACCGCACGCTTCTCCACGGCCTCACCCCCGCAGTGAAACGCAAGAGAATATCAGAAAAGCGGGGGGAAGTGTTGCACATCGGTTCGCGCCTGCGCGCGCTGCGCTATTGTCGCGCGCTTTCGGGCGCCGAAGGTGGGTACGGAGGTAACAGGGTGTTAGGGATCGTTGCAGCCCGGTGAAGACCGGTTCCGGTTCGGCCGGTCTTGACACATCTTTTACATCTCGGCGGAAGCATGAGTGCTAGCATTGCGTGTGAGGGACCGCGATGAGTGCCTCCGCCAGAGCTGGTCTGCCATGGCGCGAGAAGCTTCCTGGCTTCTTCGTTTCGCGGCTGGGTGTCGTTTTGCTCCTTGCCCTCGCCACGTCAGGTTGTAATTCGAATCCAGGGCCACCGCCGGCGTTGACAGTGGTGAACACCACCGATCTCGGAACGATTCCGACGAACCCGGATATCCTTGGCAGGGACGGCGCTTTCAGCGCTCTGTTTCAAGGCTATTCGGTATGGCTCTACGGCGATACGTTCCTGGCCAGTCCAAATGCCAACGGTCGCACACTGATCAGCGATTCATGGTCATACACAACCGACCTCAATGCGCAGGGTGGAATCACTGGCTTTCGAGAACGGCTGGACGCGGCTGGCGCCCCCAGCATGATTCTGGTGGAAACGCCCGCAGAATTTGCGTTTAACCAGGCTCATAATGGCGATCCGTGCCAGGTTCAGCCTTGCGGTGCTCGCTGGGCGCTGTGGCCATCGTCGATGGTTACCGATACTGTCAACGACCAGGCTCTGGTCTTCTACAACCTTGTCTATGCGCTGCCCGGGAGTTTCAATTTCCAAGGCTTCGGAAGCTCTGTTGCGGTGTGGCAAGACTTCAGCCAACAGCCGCAGCGGCCCACATTCAATCCGCCCATTGTGGCGGATCATCCTGATCTGATGTTCAATCAAAACGAGCCGGACTTCGGAACAGTGGCTCTGGTGAGCGGAGGAGCGCTCTACATTTACGGTTGTGGAATACCGAGCAACAGCGCCGACAAAGGATGCCGGCTCGCGAAAGTGGATCCGAGCAGCGTACTCGATCGCACCGCCTGGACTTACTACGCCGGAAACGGCAATTGGTCGTCACAATTGAACGATGCCATCTCGATTATTCCGGATGTGAACATCATGAGCGTCTCCTGGAACGTCTACCTGCAACAATATGTTGCCGTTTACAGCCAACTGCTTTCCCAGAACGTAATGATGCGGACTTCGCCCAAACCGGAAGGTCCGTGGTCGCGCGAGATTACGGCATTCGTTGCGATGCAGCCGACATCGGGTAACGTCTACGACGCGCACGCTCATCCCGAGTATGACGCGAACGGCGGGCAGACGATCTTCGTCACTTACTCGCGCGCGACGGGAGCCTTCACCAGCGAAGTGCGCCTGGTTTCGGTCGAGCTGCAACATCCCTGAGCGAGAGTGCTCGTCCGCGAAGCACTGCAATTTATCTATCTAGAAGAATTCCACGAAAGAATCAGTGATTTCTGAGCCGTGATTGTTGGCGATGCGCGTGGCCGCGCGCTCCACTTTTTTTGTCAGGCCGTCGAGGTAGTCGCGCGAATTGGAGATGCTGACGACGCCGATGGTGGCGCGATTCCAGAGTTCCGCAGCATCGAGCTCCGCGACCGCGACGTTGAAGCCGGAGCGCAACCGGTCTTTCAAGCTGCGCACCACCTGGCGCCGGTCCTTGAGCGACTGCGCCGCTTCGATGTGGAGTTCGAGGGTGAGGAAAGCGATGGGCATTCAGTTCTCGGTTCCCAGTTCTCAGTTCTCAGCAAAATCACGCGTGGCTACTGGAAACTGAGAACCGAGAACTGAGAACTTTTACGCGATGACTTCCGCCGCAATCCGCTCCGTGGCGAAGGCTTCGATCACGTCGCCGATCTTGATGTCGCCGTAGTTCGCGATCGAAATGCCGCACTCCATGCCGTTGTGCACTTCCTTGGCATCGTCTTTGAAACGGCGCAGCGAGCCGATCTTGCCCTTGAACACGACCACGTTGTCGCGCAGCAGGCGCACTTCCGAGTCACGCTTGATCAAACCATCGCTGACTCGGCAGCCCGCGACCGTCCCCACTTTCGGGATGCGGAAGGTTTCGCGCACTTCGGCGCGCCCGTGGTAGGTTTCCTTGATCGTCGGCTCGAGCAGGCCGCTCATGGCGCGCTTGATCTCGTCCTGCAACTCGTAAATGATCGAGTGCAGGCGGATATCCACTTCTTCCTGCTCGGCCAGTTCCTGCGCCTTGCGCTCCGGCCGCACGTTGAAGCCGATGATGATGGCGTTTGACGCCGAGGCCAGCAGAACGTCGGTTTCGGTGATGGCGCCCACGCCCGAACGCAGCAATTTCAACCTGACCTTGTCGTTGGAAAGTTTCGCCAGCAGATCGCTCAAGACTTCCACCGAGCCGTGCACGTCGCCCTTGAGGATGATGTTCAGTTCCTTGGTGCCGGCCGTCTGAATCTGCTCGGCCAGTCCTTCGAGCGACACCCGGGAACTCTTGGCCAGCGTTGCTTCCCGGGCTTTCTGTTCGCGGTATTCGGAGATGCCGCGAGCCTTGTCGCGATCGGCGACCACTACAAACTGATCGCCCGCCTGCGGCAAGCCTTCCATGCCCAGGATTTCCACCGGAGTGGATGGGGGCGCCGATTCCAGGGCCGCTCCGCGATCATCGAACATGGCGCGCACTTTGCCGTAGACGTTGCCCACCACGAAATTGTCGCTGGCGTTGAGGGTTCCGTCCTGCACCAGCACGGTGGCCACCGGTCCGCGTCCGCGGTCCAGCTTCGATTCAAGCACTACGCCCGTGGCGGCGCGCTCCGGAGTCGCTTTCAACTCCGCCAGGTCGGCCACCAGGCAAATCATTTCCAGCAGCAGGTTCAGATTGGTTTTCTTCTTCGCTGAAACATCCACGAAAACCGTTTTGCCGCCCCAGTCCTCCGGCATCAGGCCGCGATCGGCGAGTTGCTTCTTGACTCGGTCCGGCATGGCTTCTGGTTTGTCAATCTTGTTCACGGCAACGATGATCGGCACTTCCGCCGCGTGCGCGTGATCAATCGCTTCCAGAGTCTGCGGCATCACTCCGTCGTCGGCTGCGACCACCAGCACCACGATGTCGGTTGCCTTGGCTCCGCGTGAACGCATGCGGGTGAACGCCTCGTGACCGGGTGTGTCCAGAAAGACGATTTCGCGCCCGAACGCGGGAGATTCCGGGTCGGTGATGCGGACCTTGTAGGCGCCGATGTGCTGCGTAATGCCGCCGGCTTCGCCTCCGGCCACGTTGGTCAAGCGGATCGCGTCGAGCAAAGTCGTCTTGCCGTGGTCCACGTGACCCATGATCGTGACTACCGGCGGGCGCGCCACGGCCCCGGCTGCAGTTTCCTCGCCGCTGGCCACGGCAGCATCAATATCCTTTGCCGCCTGCTCCTCGAACGTGATCACGTTCGTGTCAGCGCCGAAGAAGCGCGCCATTTCGCTGGCCAGTTCAGCATCCAGTGTCTGGTTGATGGTGGCAAACACGCCTCGCGCCAGCAGGCGCGAGATCAGATCCTTGGCCCGAATGCTGAGCTTCTCCGCCAAATCCTTAACGCTGATGCCTTCGGTAATCGTTATGTTGCGCGTGATCGGCAGTGGCTCGTTCGACACCACCATACGCGGCGGCGGAACGTAGCCTTTCATCGGTCCTTCTTTTACGCCCCGCGGAATGTAGCGCTGGCCGGGCCGGCGCGCGGGCGCACCCGGACGGCTGCCCGGACGGCTCGGTCCCGGAGGCGGCAATCCTGGGCCCACGCCAATGGGGCGCGCACCCGCCGGCGCCGTGCGCGTGGGATGCATGGGACGACGTTCGCCCGGGCGCAGCGGCCGTGGGGCCCCACCTGCTCCCGGCGCCTGCGGACGCGGACGCTGGAAAATTGGCTGCCCCGGCACGGGACGTCCTGGCGCGGGACGCGCGCTTCCAGCCGTGGCCCCAGCTTGCGCGGCAGGCGCAGCCGGGCGTGGCGGAGCTTTGTACACCGGGCGCGGTCCAGTCTGCGGCATGATCATGCGAGGCGAAGGTGCCGGAGGCGCCGCCGCTACCGGCGGCGCAACCGGACTCGGCGTTGCCGCTGGAGGAGGTGGCGCGGCCGATGCCCTAACCGGCGGCGCGGTTGGTGTAACCACTGCCACGGGAGGTGGTGCGGCCGGACGCGGCGGCGTTACCTCCGGCGCAGTCACCGGCGGCGCAAGCGGAATTGCCGGAGCTGCCGCTTTCTCCATCGCCGGTGCCGCCGCCGCTGGTTTCGCTGGAGGTGGAGGGGGCGGTGTCGGCTTCGCTATCGGTGGCGCAACCGCGGGCTTGGCTGCGATGGGCGGCCGCTGCACCGCCGGCCGCGCGGGCGCGGCGTGCGGCGCTGCTCCTTCTTTCTGCTGCAGTATGGCTTTGAGTACATCTCCCGGATGGGAGATGTGCGACAGGTCGATCTTGGTCTTGATTTCTTCTTCGCCGCGCAGCGGGCGGCTGGACTTGCCTGCGTGTGCCGGCCCCTCGGATAAGCTGCGGAAATGGGCCCGTACCTTTTCCGCCTCATGCTCCTCGAGAGAACTGGAGTGCGTCTTTTTCTCGGTCACTCCGACGAGTGTCAGCACGTCGAGAATGGCCTTGCTCTTGACTTCCAGCTCTCGGGCGAGATCGTTGATTCGAACCTTGCTCATCCGGCCTTTCTTGTACTCCGCGTTGTGCTTAAGTCTTCATCGCAGCCTCACGGAGTCAGCTTTCTGCACTCGCACATCGGAAAATACTCCTGCGCGGGCCATGACTATTCGGTTGTTTTGGGAGCGGAGCCGTCTTCCGGCCCGTGCTCTTCGCTTGTTTCCGCAGCAGCGGACTCTGCCGTTGCTTCAGCAGCCGCCGCTTCGCCCTCGACCGCAGCCTCGCTCGCCGCCTCGGCGGCTTCCGGTGCGGCTTCTGCCTCTGCACTTCCGCCTTCCGCCGGAACCTCGCCTTCGCTGGCGACCGCTTCTCCCGCGGCTTCTCCGGGTTCCAGGCTGGCGAAGTAATTGTTCACGGCCAGGCTGATCTTTTCCACCGTCTTCGGCCCGATGCCCTCGATCGCCTCCAGTTGTTCCGGCGTCATATCGGCGAGGGCTTCCACCGTGGCCACGCCCGCAGCCTTGAGCTTTTCCACCAAACCTTCGCCCAGGCCGGGCACGTTCTCCAGCGGAGTCGTGGCCTGCGGCGCCATTGCCGCCATCTGCAGCTCGACTTCCTGCCGCTTCTCTTCTTCGCTCTTGATGTCGATCTTCCAGCCCAGCAGCTTGGCCGCCAGCCGGACGTTCTGTCCTTTCTTGCCGATCGCGAGCGAAAGCTGGCTGTCGTCCACCACCACTTCCAGATGCTTGTCCGTGGCATCGATTACCGTCACCCGGCTAACCTTCGCCGGCTGCAGCGCCTTCTCCGCGAAGGTCACCGGATCTTCGTGAAACTCGATGATGTCAATCTTCTCCCCGCGCAGCTCGCGGATGATCGACTGCACCCGCATGCCCTTCATTCCGACGCAGGCGCCCACCGCGTCCACGTCCTTGTCTTTCGACATGACCGCGATCTTGGTGCGCTCGCCCGCCTCGCGCGCGATGGCGCGGATCACCACCGTTCCGTCATAGATTTCCGGAACCTCGGTCTGGAACAGATGCTGCACCAGTTCCGGCGCGGCCCGCGATGCCACCACGCCCGGGCCCTTGGCCGCTTTCTCCACCCGCGCAATCACCACTCGCAGCCGCTCGCCCACAGCAAACGACTCCAGCCGTGACTGCTCTTTGCGCGGCATGCGCGCTTCCGCCTTGCCGATGTCGAAAATCACATCCGGCCCTTCCACTCGCTTCACCGTCGCGTTGACGATCTCCCCCACCCGCCCGATGTATTCGTTGTAGACCGTGTCGCGTTCGGCTTCGCGTACTTTCTGGAAAATCACCTGCTTCGCGAGCTGCGCCGAAATGCGTCCGAGAATTCCTTCGGTCGGCCGCGGAATCAGCAGTTCACCGCCGATTTCCAGATTCGGATCGGACTTGCGCGCCTCTTCCAGCGTGACCTGCAGGTTCGCGTCTTCCACCTGCTCCGGCGTCTCCACCACGGTTTTCACCGCAAAGGCGCTGATCTTGCCGGTTTCCTTGTCCAGCTTGGCGCGGAGATTCTCCTGCGACTTGTAGTACTTGCGGGTAGCCATAACAATGGCGTCTTCCACCGCGCTGACTACAATCTGCGGATCAATGCCCTTTTCCCGGCTCACGCCTTCGATGATGTTGTAGAGCTCGCTAGCCATAAACAAACCAAGGTTTCAAAGTGGCAAAGTGACAAGGTTTGAAGGATTCAACGCCTCAAGGCCTCTTTTTGAAACCTTGAAACTTTGCCACCTTGCCACCTTGAAACCTTGCTTCGGTGCCGCCCTAGATTTCCGGCACTAAATTCGCCTTCTCCACGTTGGCGAATTCAATTTCCAATTTCTGGCCCGCCGCCGCGCCCATTTTCTTGCGCGACTTGTGGCTGGCCACGCTCAAATCCAGCCTCAATCGGCCGTTCTCAAAGCTCTCCAGCCGTCCTTCAAAATGACGGTTGTTGTTCACCAGTTGCCGCGTCATCAGCTTTACCCGGCTGCCAACGAAGCGGCTGAAGTCGGCCGCTTTGGTCAGTTTGCGATCCAGCCCCGGCGACGACACCTCCAGCGTGTATGCGCCGCCCGGCACCGCGTCTTCTACGTCCAGAATCGTGCCAAACTCGCGGCTGAAGTTGGCGCAGTCTTCGTGCGTCACTCCACCCAGCGGGTCCGCGCCCGTCGCAGGCTTGTCGAGAAACACCCGCAGCATGCGCGCCTTGCCGCCGCCCAGAAACTCGATTTCGACCACCTCGAGCCCGCTCGAGGCCGCTACCCGCTCCGCGATCTCGCGCACTCGATCAATCTCAAGCGCCATGAATCCAATAACTTACAAATGCAGCCCTATACCCGCGCCTGCCTAAACTAAAAAGTGGGCTTGCGCCCACTGGTGTGTTTCGCCAAACGCCGGGTTACACAGCAGTTCCAGTTAATTACTATACGCCGGGAGAGGGGAAAAAGACAAACCCGCTCGAGCAGGCCGGATAGCGGGTTTTGAGCGCCAATGCCCGTGGCTGTTGAAAAACTCACTCCCCACAAAATCACCGAAAAAACTTTGCCATAGGAAGCCCCACAATCGACGATCTCTGTCTTGGCAGACATTTTCTATCCCCAAGATTTTGGCGATTTTGACAAAAAGGGAGTTTTCAACACCCACGCCTGTTTTCGCCAATTGACACTAAGTTCCGGTAGGCCCCTTGCTCGACCGGTCGAATCTGAAGTTGTGGAAGTACGTTCAGAGGGCGTGTGATAAGTTACAGGCAGATGAAAACGGTGAAGCCCGGGCGGCAAGATCTGACACGCAGAAGACGAGCGCCGACGGAGCCGTGAGAAAAGATTTTCTTAGCGCGCCTTTGACTTTGCCTTCAATTCTTCGCTGAGACAACTGGAGATAGCGGTATATAGCGTAAGAGACAAAATGTCGCACGACCGCAAGGTCGCAGCCGAGAGAGGACGGAGCCGGGATTTGATTCTTGGAAACGCTCCCGCGCTTGAATCCGTGCAAATCGGGGCACAGTGCCCATCTCCTGTGCCTGCCGTTCGAAAAACCTTGAATTGTCAAAGAAGCAAATGGAGGGTCCAATGCGCAACCAAGTATCTGCTTTCCATTTCCCGTCGTGCAGATCGTCCTTGCGTCTTCATCGAATGTTCTCTGGCCGCTTGAAAGTGAGCGTCGGTCGGTTTTGGATGGTTGCCGCCATTGCGATGGTGGGAATGTTCTGCTGGAGCTGGGCTCCCTCGGCATCGGCTCAAACAGCCGTCACCGGGGGCCTGAACGGCGTCGTGACCGACTCCACGGGAGCAGTGGTTCAGGGAGCGACGGTCACCGTCGTGGAAACCGCTACCGGCGATACCCGCACGCTGACGACGAACGACCGCGGTCTGTACACCGTCCCGTTCCTGAAGCCGGGCGCCTATATGGTTTCGGCCTCCGCCCAGGGGCTCCAGTCGAATGCGATTTCGATCCTGATTCTGGTCAGCCA